>Ga0326727_10008985_pt1 | contig 24950 bp, 34 predicted proteins | sample MB2enrmetagenome_FD_207643 | JGI IMG/M metagenome (GOLD analysis project Ga0326727, IMG submission 207643) | Lab enriched peat soil microbial communities from McLean, Ithaca, NY, United States - MB29MY | ecosystem: Environmental > Terrestrial > Soil > Wetlands > Peat | place: USA: New York... | reverse complement strand
CAAGACGGGCCGACCTCAGACTATCCCCGATGCAATCAGGAATACGTTGCCGGTAATCGATGAAGAACTGCCACCATGAATAGCGGATAAAGCGAATCGGCTCTGCGTTAACTGCATCTGGCTCCTCACCGCCATTTCTCTTTGAATCTGCTGCCTATCACCACGGTCTCCGGCCAAGGCATTGAGACGAGAACTGTCATTTTCTACAAGTTGCCTGTTTGAGCTGGCCCTGCTGGTTGTTGCGGTTCTGTGGGGCTGGCTTCTTCATCGACCGGCTCTCCTGGACCTTCACTGGAGCTTAACATCCGCCTTCATTGGAATTGTAGCCGCCATCCCTCCCTTTCTGTTCTTCCTGTGGACCCTCAAATCCAGCCTGCACGTATTCTCCCGGCACAGGCAATTAATGGAGTCTTTGCTTCGACCGCTCTTTGGCAACTGGTCCATTCTGCAATTATTCACCATCTCACTGGCCGCCGGTATTTCTGAGGAGGCATTCTTTCGTGAGGCCATTCAAGGAAGCCTGTCAGATCGTGTGGGTTGGAGTTTGGCGTTGGTTTTGGCTTCTGTGGTGTTTGGCGCTGCGCATCTGATCACCTGGACCTACGCCATCATCGCAGCTTTCATCGGCGCGTATTTGGGGCTCGTGTGGATTGGGACCGGAAACCTGCTAACCCCGATAATCACCCATGCCGTATATGACTTCGCTGCACTGGTGTATTTCTTGAGGGTGTATCGGAGCGGGTGACGGAAAGCTCACCGCCGCGTTCTCAAGCTCAATTCACCAAGGCCACTTCCCTGTTCCCGCCTCCGCATCGTGTAATGGATTAATCTTTCCGCACATCGTAGAGCTTCTGCCAATTAGTACCTCCGTCCTGGGAGATCATTGAACCACCGCCTTTTGTCGGCAGTTGAATCGTGATGTTGCGAGCGGCGTCCTTTAGCCAGATCATTTCGCCCTCTCGTTTGATCTCGTCGAAGTAATAGGACTCGCCAGACTCAGTTTTCCACTCTTTCCATTGAGCCTGGCCAGCCGACGCCAATCGTCCGAAACAACCTCCTTCATAACGGTATTTCTCGGTGAAGGTCTCATTGCCGAGCACCGGTTTGCCAGCCGCATCGAAGAAAAACGGGCTCCGCAGCAGGATTCTCTTGTCCTGGTCTGTCAGGTAAGCCTGCCCAGGATACTTTCCGTAAAAACCGGCCCACATAATCGCGTCAGCGTCTCGTACTGTGTCCGTTGGATGTGCCAGACCGAATGCGTGCCCCAATTCATGGCCCAATCCACCCACCCAACGCGCAGGCTCTTTCTGGGTCGGATGCTGGCCGATGAGACCCAGCAGATCATCCTCGGGCAGGCAACTCACCCCGGAGCCGCCTCGCCCTTTATTGCCGGGGCCATCCGAGTAAATGACCCAAATGTAATGCGGATCATTATACCGGGCGCCCAACAACCGGCTGGCCTCTGCGAGCGTGTTGTTGAACCCCCAATCATCTTGGTTGTCACCATTGGCATGGCTGTAAAACCAGGCTGCCGGTTGAGACGAATGAGCCACCTCGACCACCGGATTGTGGAGCTTGAAAGTCGGACCGTTCAACTGACGCGCATACCACCCCTGCAGTTCCCGGATCGCACCTTCAATCGCTTGTTGGTAATCACTTCGCACCTCTCGGTCTTTTGAAACCAGATAAACCATGCGAACGGTCTTATCCTGGTCCACTGTGGCCGGTTCCGATTGTGCCAAGGTAGACAGGCAGCACAGAATCCATAAGCCAAGGCATAATCGATTCGCCATACCCAGCGGTAATATTCGACACCGAGAAGAAGAGCAAGGCGGTTCTTCAAGCGCGACCCACCTGACCTTCGTTCACCCGGATTCGCACTCCTTACGCGTGCCGGCTGTGATTGAAGAGAAGCGCTTCGGGTTGGCTCATGGACTCATCGTTCGGACCCTGCCGGTTCTGACCCTGGTGAAAACATGATCCGCTCAACTTCCACGCCTTTAAATCTTTCCATCACCTGCTGTTGAAACCAGCGGAATGAGGGCCAGCGCTTGGAAAAGAACAGATGGCTGGAGCGGCTTCGATGATAATCCGACGAGCCAAAGCGAAGAATCGGCACACGAAAACCAGGGGCATCCTCCAACAATTCAGCCCAGCGATGTTCCAGTTTCCTGTCAGCCGTAGTGAACCAAACCTCGACGGGAGTGGCGGCCTGGAGAAGATAGTCAATGTGCCAATGTGGTTCGGCCGTAGATTCCAGGTGATGACCGATACGCGCATGAAGTCCACCAGAGCCAAAGGCACTGCCCACGTAAGCATAAAAGCCGGGGATAATGTCGAATTCTCCCAAGCTGCCGATTCCCAACCGTTTCATCTGCGACACCCGGGCAATCAAGATGTAGGTACCTTTGTCCGCTGGTAATTCCATCTTAGGCAGGTCGCGGTTCGTTACGGGTGGCTTCCTCCCTTCTCCGCCTGCCTCTATATTGAAAACTACCGCCAGCCAGTCCAACAACGAGCCAGAAAACCAGTGCGACATAACCCAGAATGCCGGCCGAACCGGGTTGCAAGTGATCAAACCACAGGGCAGAAACATCTTTAGCACCGGTGAGAAGGTGCACAATCCCCGCGGTAATGAGGTAGGACCCGATGAAGGCCGTGGACACGATAATCATGAATTTTTGCATCACCAGCGCAATTACTCCAAAGACAATGGCCAAGAGGAGGACGAGAATTGGTTGAGGTTGGTTCCCGGCCGCATGGAAAAGCGCAGTAGCCACAATCGCTCCGGCACTCGCGCCCAGCAGGAAGATGCCGAGAAAAAACAGCCAAATACAGAGGACAGCACAAATCACGCCCCCGATGATGGCACAAACGAGCGCGATGCCGTTGTTGCCCGGGGCCAGCGACAATCCAACTGCCCACCCTCCGGCCGCGCCAGCAATAAGCCCCACGACAGCCAAGGTGACCTTGAGAAGGCGATATCCCAGAAAACAGATGAGGATCCCCACTGCGACAGCCAGGGGAGCAGTCATTTGACCGGCCCATGCATTGATATTCATGGCGTAACCATTTCAACAGCCATTCAAGCTTGAGGCAATTTACCACCTCAGGTCCCCGGTGCAAACAACCCCTTCACACTCTGGCGATTGAGCACCAGGATCGTGAACACCCCAAGGACGGTTCCAAAGGGCATAAACATGCATTCCCCACAGGCCATCACAAAACAGATCGTGTAGTCGGAGAAAGCATCCGTAACGGCCGAGCCAGTGGATGTAGGCTTTTTCGGTGTTGATGGAGAAGTGGCGGAGAGCACAAACCTCTCGCATTAAACGAGTTGCGTATTGAATCAGCATGCCCGGATATACAAACGGCAGGGGTTGGAGCGCGACTTGTATCGAGGGGGGTGGGTATTTTGGGTGTTGACCGAGTGATGCGGATGGACGTAAAGTTCTGGCATGAAAGGGTTTGGGTGCCGAATTTGCACGCTTCGATATACGGACGGCCCGTTGTATAATCCTTGTTCTACCGATTTCGCCTGTGGATCAACCGTCCGATCAGCATAATGCCCGTCATCCCTTGGACCCATGCCACTATCCCCATAGGTCCAACGATGGCAGCCATTCCGAAGGCACCAGGAATGATCAGGATTCCACAGACCAGCAAAAATGGTCCGTACCAATCGGTAGAACCAGCCGCTCCACTGGACGGCGGATTCAGGTTTTCGTGAGTTCTTTTCATAATCGTTTATCAGCGGCATCTGCGCCGCCAGTGAGCTTGTCGTTCGGCCATATGAACACACTTACCCAATTCGTCGTCGCCGCCGCAGTGGGCGCCACTCTGACAGCAGCCCAAGGACAAGAGAGCAGGCTGGTTCTTCGCCAGGTCGAGGAGCGACTCAGGGCGATCCTTGTTGATTTGACTCCCTCACCGAGGTTGGAATACCCGGAATATTCGCAATCGTTGGTGGTTTATTATCGCCCTCAAAAATTTCTAGTGCATGGCCGCTCCAAAACTGGCGAGTGGTCCACGAACGTGGTTGAGGAGATTGGACCGAGCTTCAAGGGGTTTGTACTGCGGGTTCACCTGGAAGCGCTTGGCGAAGTGAACCAGGCTGAGACGCCTCAGACGATCCAAGAGCCCTATTGGCGGACGTTTCTCAATATCACACCCATCGCCGGGACGACGAATCAGATTTATTGGGCGTTGTCCTCCGCTAACCGCACGGACGAGAAGTTATTGGTGGGGGTGAGGCAAGCGCTCGAAAGTCTGGCAGAACGTGGGTTGAAAACCAAGGCCGAAACACAGCATTGAGCGGGCCCCAGCCAGCCGGTGAAATCACTATGAAATATCCACACCACTCGCGGCTAGCTTGGGCCGCTCATGCTAAATGTTAGGCCGCAACACTTATAGACACTCAGCGCTGTGCGGGTGAGTTGCCAGTATTAGCCGTTACTCGCGTGATTTTTGGGTGGATAACGGGCTCGCATTGAGCGGCGAAATAAGGTCATGAAAAGGGCAATACTTTTCAGCTTGATGTGGCTCGCCCTGGCAGCGTCGGTCCTATGGCTTATGCCGCGTGAGGGCGAACCCAGTGTGCTGATCCTAAGGAACACCGGCACCAATTCCGTCTTTGTTCGGACTTCGCCGCCGCTCAAGCTTCGCCGCCTCGCCTTCACCCTGCGCTCCAGGCCACCCATGGCAAAACCAGTGCCGCTGAACGCGGTCATCCTTAACTGCGGTTGCGTCGTCACACAGATATTCGCTCACGGCGCGCGCATTGAGATTTGCACAGCCATACCGCCGGCCAACGTGTTTGAGGTCATCGTACGCCCCGACGGGGTAATCCTGACCGACGGCTATTCGCCAGTAACGTCGAACATGCAGTTCCGGACAGTCTGGCAGGGCAACGTTCGGCGCATTGAGGCGGAGGTTAACGGCGATGCCCCCACCAACAACCTGTTTCGGGTAATTAAGGTGGAGGAGTAGGGGTGGCGATGTGAATGGAATGGGACCAACTGTAATTGGACAAGGCGCTGAGATCGCGCCTAGCTTTTGCTTCAGCGAATGCGCCGGTCCTGTCCCGGTTCCAGTCTGGAGTCCTTGGCGACGCATCTCTGAGCGTTTTCGTTCGGTATATCCGCGCATGCAGCGATGGGAGCTATGATACAGATCAGCATCGGAAAGATTCTGAGCCTTTTGATTGCGATTGGTTATGTCGTTTGCGCGATTATTGGAGAGCATGGATTCACCGTTGAAGTTTTCAAATGCTTCATAGTGTTATTGTTCCCGCTGGTGCTGATTTGGTTTCCAGATCAGATCGGGGACGCCACAGGTTACATGATTGGAAATTGGATGCAGGTGGACAAACCCACTCCACCGATTTTGATCTCGATTATGGGTTGGTTCTTCTTGCTTGGCCTGCCAGTGCTGATGTATTTTTTGAGTTGATGGCGCTTGGTCACCGAACCGCCGCCCCCTCCCCACCTGCCTGAACATTCGTCGCGGTTTGCTGGGATAATAACCAGGTAACGATTTAGCCCTCCAGGCATATCCCACCCCGCCCCCAGCCCTTTTCTGAGGTCCTGGGGTTTTCTCGTTTCAACCCTCAATCCCCCAATCCTTATGTCACCAAGAGCAGGATTCTTACTCCAAACCGAAATTCTCCCCCGTCTCATCTCCTCCATCCCCCAAGCCGTCTCCTTCATCGGTTCAGAGGATGCCAAAGAGCTGGTTCAAGACGGAGCAGCAATGGCAGCGAATATAATCCACAACGCAGAACGGTCAGGAAAGAAAGTCCTCAAAACTCCTGGTTCTGGTCGTCGAGGTGCCAGGAAGATCAAAACCATCTCCGCAGGAAACGTGGCCTTCTACACGATCCAGAAGTTGAAGTGTGGCAGAAGATCCACCGGTTCAAGCACGGTCGATGTGTATGGCTCAGGGACGCAGATCAACGGCACCACCAGATTGACTTCCCTGGATGAAGCTGCGCCGGTGACCAGTGTTGATGACGTTGGCGAGCCTCTGGCGCTTCATGACGTTTTGAGCCGAGATGAGGAAGATCCAGGAACGAAAGCCGCCCGTAGAATGGACTGGGAATCGTTCATGGCCTCTTTGTCAGCAAGGGACCAGGCCATTATCAATTGCCTGGTCGAAGGAAAACCACTGGCATCTCTAGCTCGCAAACGCCACCTCAACACCTCAACCATCCTGTATCATAAGCGTCGCCTTGCTGATGCCATAGCCAACTTCATGGGTGCCGATATCCTCATCCAAATTCGCCGCAAGCCAAACTGGAAGGACAGCCTCGATGCCACCCGTGAACGTTTGGCGTGCAGGGAAGAAAGGCGGCACTTCTAACCGGTGACACCACCCCTCCCCACACCTGCCTCTTCTCCTGCGGCTGTCAAGGGCCATGGGAGGAGGGGTGGGCGTGGGTTTTGGAAAGCGGTGCCGACCTTGTTCTTGGCTGGGAGCCGGTGGGGTAGTCCGAGTGCCTTCGATCGACATGAAAGAGGCTGTCGCTTCGATGGTTTAACGCGGGTGCCGCTCCACGTATATAGTGGGGACCACTATGCGGAGTCTGTGCGAGCGAGAATTACTGATGGACGTGATGGGATGGCTGCTTTAAACTGACCGAGTACAAGTAAGAAAGATTTGCGACGTGAAACGGTTTAAGTGGATCAATCAGATGGCTGCGTTGTTGGCCGGGATCACCGGATTCTCCTCGCATGGAGCCTCCTTGAAAGTGGGTGAACCGTTCCCTGCGATCGCTTTGCCTTCCGCGAGGGACGGCCAGCCTATGTCGGTCAACGATTTTCGTGGTCGAAAACTGCTCTTGCACCTGTTTGCGTCCTGGTGAGCAGGCTGCCGCCAGCACGTGCCACGGTGGCACGCTTCAACTCTAGAATGGCAACGCAATGGCTCGCTGCAGGTGGTTGGAATCCTCGAAGAACAACATCCGGACCGAGCGCGCCTGTTCATGCAGTGGCAACGCATGGATTGGCCGTTGATGGTCGATCCCTTGAACCTCCTGGGGGTCACAGGCGTGCCAGTTGTGCTGTTTATCGACGAATACGGTATCATCCGTGCGGTCAACCCCGACCCTTCCGAGATAGGCGCACTCATTGCAAAGCAGTTTCCGAAGCCCGATGGAGGCCTGCCGATTATTCCCACGGTGCCTGGTACCCTTGGCGTGGAGGCCAAGCCAGCCACCGACACAGCGGCCGGCTGGCGGGGACACGGTGACGGTTTGGTGTTATGGGGTGGGGCTGAGAAATTGGACGAGGCCATAACGGCTTATGAAAAGGCAATCACTCTGGCCGCTCAGGATGCGGAGGCGCAATTCCGCCTCGGAGTTGCTTATTGCTTGCGGCACGATAGCGATGAAGCCAAAGCAGGAGATTTCTCCCAGGCAGTGGCGCACTGGAATCGGGCGCTCCAGTTTAATCCGAATCAGTACATTTGGCGTCGCCGCCTCCAGCAGTATGGGCCGCGTCAACAGAAACCCTACGGGTTCTATGATTGGGTGAGCGAAGCCCGCACGGCCATCCAGTCTCGTGGGGAAAAGCCTATACAGCTCGCCGTCGAACCAACGCGTTCCGAATTGGCCCAACCGCAAAAGGAGTTCGCAGCAACTACCGGTAATAATCCCGATCCAGGAGGTCGCGTGCAACGGGATGCGGAAGGATTGATTGCTGTGGAAGCAGCCGTTCTTCCGGTGCAGAGCAAACCCGGCGAACCAGTACGCGTCCACCTCAGTTTTCGTCCTGATGCGAAACGCAAAGCGCACTGGAACAATGAGGCAGCGGACCTGGCTTTCTGGATTGATCTGCTACCAGGCTGGCAAGTTGATCAGCAGTACCTCACGGTGCCCAACCCACCGCAGCCGGCCAGCCAGGAAACACGCCGGCTCGAAATGGAACTCAAATCCCCTCCGGGATCGAAGGCGGGTGAAGTGAGCCTGCATGCGTTTGTGCTCTACTACGTCTGCGAAGATGTGCACGGCGTATGCTTTTACCGGCGTCAAGACGTACCCGTGAAGATTCGGTTAGTGGATTGAGGTTTTGGAGCAGAACCCGAAGACCAAACGATCGGCGGTGCGCATGGGTGTCGATCTTCTGATTGAGGTTCGCCGGTCACCGAGATGGAAACAGGACCTTCAAGCCGCCTGGGAGAAGATGGCGTGCAGGGACGAGCGGAGACACTGAATACGTCACGGTCGGGGGGTTGGGTCGGGTGAAGTTCCCGACTCAGCTCTTGGTCCACTGCAGAAGTAAACTCGGCACTGCAGGCTTTTTTAGCTACCGCACTTCCTTCAATGCCCGAATCAGATCGGCACTCGTGGGCCGTTCTTTGTAACCTTCGTGGAAAAGCTTGGTCCGGATGATTCCTTTCTGGTCGAGAATGAAAACACCTGGATACGGGACACCCTTGGCTCTTCCCGTTGCCTCTTTGTTCAGGATGCCAAATGCCTCAATGGTCTTGCTGCCAGGATCAGACAGAAGAAGAAAAGTGATCTCACGTTTCGCCGCCACGCGCTTGAGAACCTCGGCAGAATCGTAAGAGATTACGACGAGCTGGCTGCCCGTCGCTTCGATTTCTTTCAGGTTGGATTGCAGTTCCCTTAACTGCGCTTGGCAGTAGGGTCACCAATCGGCGGAGCGTTGAAACACCAATGCCAGTTTGCCTTTGACCAGCAGTTCAGCAAGGTCATGCTCCTTACCGTCTTGCCCCACCAGCTTAAACGCCTGAGCCTGGGCTCCAACCCCCAGCCCTGGATTCCAGTTGGTAACAGCGGATTGGGCACGGGATAGTCCTGGGAAAACCGCCATCAGGATGAACAGGGCGATAATCACAGCCATGATTCGGTTTAACATGCGTGGCAGACTATGTCCTCCATTCAATGCAGTCAACCGACCGATCTCTCTTTCCGATGCTGATCACCTCCTTGCCCAGAAAATACCGCCTGGGCCTGCCTGTGGTCGAAATGCTGTACCGCCATGAATCGCCTTTATCGTTAACGCTCCGGAACCCTCTCCACCCCCACACTGCCAATCAACCAGGCTCAAGGGCAAGGAACCCACGAATATCAGCTAAAACGTGGGAACATGCTGGAATTCAACAACTTCGGCATGGTGAACGTGAACTTCGGCATGGTGAGCGTCAACTTCTGCATGGTGAATCTGGTTAATGTGGGGTCTCGGTGGTCTCAAAGTCTCAAAAGTCTCAATAGCCTGCGCTTTTGAGACTTACTTTCCGGGATCATCATCATCGTAATCATCATCAGGGGCATCACCACGGTCATCATCACAGCATTATCACGGACATCCTCAAAGGGTTCTTCAAAAGCTTCTTCAAACGGATCTTCACAGGAATCTTGAAAAGTATCTTCGAAGGCATTCATCACGGCATCATCAAAGGCTTCTGCAAAGGGATCTTCGAAAGCATCTTGAAAGGCATTATCTCGATTTTTCTCTGGGTGATTGATGCCGGTGGTCGAAATGCACCACCCAGATTTGAAGCTACAATCCATTCAAACCAGCTTCGTGAACTGGCATGAACGATTGCTTCGGCTTTGGCTCGTTGGGTTGCTGTCTTTACGATCCTGATTCCTTTGAAAGTTCCCTTGGTCAGCACAATTTGCGGGCAAACGGTTGGCCCGGAGTGCGGGAAACGCCCGGTTTTGCCGCCCCAAAACGGCCTCAGAGGAGCCTCAGCGTCTGGTCACCACTCGGTTTCTCTCCCCGCAGATGCCCTGCAATCCATAGCCCAAAGCGGAAAACTCATCCGTCCCGCAGCTAGCGGCCTGGTGTGACAACTTGGCACACCATGGACGTTCGAGGCACGCTCCGGAAATGTGCCATTTTAGCCCACATTTTCTGCCGTACAGCCGAAAGTTCTTTGCCGCCGATTTCGGTCTCCAGGTCAAAGCAGCGAAAGAATCCTCGCTTTTCCCTTCAGCGGGTATCAGTTTTCTGATAGTAGTGGATTTACTCCATACGATGAGCGAACTTGACCAGCACGCAAGAGAGATTTTCGAGGCTGCCCTGAAACTGCCGCCCAAGGAGCGCGTTGTCTATCTCGACCGGGCCTGTGGCGGAGATACCCAACTGCGTCAACGAATAGTTGAAGCCCTCTTCAAGGCCCAGGAAAGTGCGGCAGCCACTGCTCAAGCTCCTCCATCAGGCTCACCCGGGAAAACCATAGCGGGCCCGTTTCCAACCGAAGCGCCTGGCGAGAAGCCCGGCGACCGAATTGGCCACTACAAGCTCCTCCAGCAAATCGGTGAAGGCGGCATGGGCACGGTCTGGATGGCCGAACAAGAAGAACCCATCCGTCGGCGCGTAGGGCTCAAGGTCATTAAGCTTGGGATGGACACCAAGCAAGTCATCGGACGCTTTGAGGCGGAGCGACAGGCTCTCGCGCTCATGGACCATCCAAACATTGCCAAAGTCCTCGACGCTGGCAGTACTGATCAAGGTCGACCGTTCTTTGTAATGGAATTGGTCAAGGGCACTCCGATCACTGAGTACTGCGACCGGGAAAAGCTCGACACCGCTGCGCGGCTTAATCTGTTCGTTCAGGTCTGCCAGGCTATCCAGCACGCGCATCAAAAGGGGATCATCCATCGCGACATCAAGCCCTCGAATATCCTGGTCGCCCTCAACGACCAACGGCCGATGCCGAAGGTGATTGATTTCGGAATCGCGAAGGCCACCACGGGCCAACCGCTCACGGACAAGACGATCTTCACCGCTATCGAACAGTTTATGGGCACGCCCGCTTACATGAGTCCGGAGCAGGCGGAAATGAACGCGATGGATATCGATACCCGGAGCGACATCTACGCGCTGGGCGTGCTGCTCTACGAGTTGCTCACCGGGCGGACGCCCTTTGACGCCAAACGGCTGATTGAGGCCGGTTTGCACGAAATTCGCCGCATCATCCGCGAAGAGGACCCGCCGCGACCGTCGCGGAAGTTGAGCACGCTGGCTGCGGAGGAACAAACCAGCACCGCCAGGTGTCGGCAGACCGATTCCCCCAGGCTCATTCATCTCGTTCGCGGTGATCTGGACCGGATTGTGATGAAGACGTTGGAGAAGGATCGTAATCGCCGCTACGAGACAGCGAACGGGCTGGCGATGGACATCGAGCGTTACTTGAACAGCGAGCCGATTCTGGCGCGCGCGCCCACCCCAGGATACCGGTTGGGAAAATTTGCTCGCAAACACCGATCCCTTACGGTGACTACTGCGGCAATAACCATGCTGATCCTATCGGGATTTTGTTGGACGCTTTACTTGCTAAATAAAGAACACAAAGCACTTCGAAAAGCAGAACAGGAGGCACAAAAGAGCAAGCAGGTAACTGAGTTTCTCAAAGAAATGTTTGGAACCGGTGCCGAAGAGGGATTCGCAGGGCTAGATGATAACAGCACTATCCCAAAACTTGCCGACCGAGCCGCACGACGTATCGATGAGGAATTGCGCGGCCAACCCGAAGTGCAGGCGGATCTTTACGGCGTGATCGGGAAGGTATATCTTTCTGTCCTTAACACCAAGCAGGCGATCCCAATACTCAAGAAGGCCGTGAAAATGAGCGTGGAGCAATTCGGCTCGAACAGCCTGGCTGCGGCCGAGTCGATGGCGGATCTGGCAAGGGCAATGTTAGGGGAGGTAGCCACTCTAGATACCAATTCGGTTTCGATGGAACGGGAGAAGCGGGCGCTGGGCGAGATGGAGGGTTTAATTCGTGCCTCGCTCACAACATGGACACGCCTTCTTGGTAAGGACTGCCAGGAGGTAGCAGGATGCCTTTCAATACTGGCGGCCATTCAAGAAAAACAGGGTGACCTGGATGCGTCCTTAAAGACACGAGAACAAGCCCTTGCGATTTGGGAACGAGTGAAAGGGACCGACCCAGAGAAGTATCATGCGGTTATTTTGTCAATCCTCGCCGCTAAAACCGAGGCTAAGCGAGGTCATCTAAAGGAAGCAGAATTCTGGTACCGCAAAGCGATCCTTCTTTCTTCGGCCTCTCCTGGAAACGAGCCCTTGATGGTCTCGAGTGCGCTGCATTTAGTCACAATACAATCAAACCAGACCAATCTTCCAGCTGCCGAGCGTACGCTTTCGGATGCTCTCGCAACAATAAAAGGATTTGATGTCACGAACGACTACAAAACACCGATAATGATGTGCGGTTTGGCAAGTCAACTCGCTGAGATCCGAGTTGCTCAAACGAACTGGGAGGGAGCGGAAAAAGCTTATTCGGAGGCAATCTACTGTGCGGAACGCACTGGTGGAACCCTTTACAACTGGCCGAAACTGTTGCGATTGACAAGTAAGCTATCCATCGCGCAACAGAGGCAAGGAAAATTTCACGAGGCAGAGAAAGTGCTGCTTGACGTCGCCAATGATCTCCAAGAAAGTCAGCCGCACCCAGATCCAGAATTGCTGGGAGACTTATCGAGACGCCTAGTCAATTTATACTCGGCCTGGGGCAAGCCGGATGAAGCCGCCAAATGGGAAAAATTCGCCAAGGCCAAAACTCCAGAGGCAGGAAAAGAATAAAGCGACGTGCTCTCCCCAACAAATACCACCTCTAGACAGCCCCAGGAAGCATTTTCGTAATCACAGGGTACCAAGCAAGCCAGGTCAACCTCTCAAAACACGCTGCAAGTACCGCCAAACGTCAAATTCACCCCTCCTGGAGGCCATTGTCGCTGTTAAGGATACGGCAAACTCCTTCAGCTCTATGGCGTACACAAGGCCACGCTCGAAGCCAGGAAGAAGGGGTTGTCCGTCATGCGCAAACAGAAACAAGACGGCTCAATCAAACTCGTGCTGATGGGGGTGAGCGTATGAACCGGACCATCGAAATCATCATTGGCACCACAGGCGAGATCCAAATCGACGCCGTGGGATTCAAGGGGCCTGACTGCGAGAAAGCCACCGAGTTTTTGGAGGAGGCTTTGGGCGTGGTGGGGCAGAAAGTTAAGAAGCCTGAATATCACCAGCACAGCACAACCAGGAACCAGCAGAGAATTGGCAATAACGAAGCGCCAGTACACGTGAACCCCAGATGACCGAGGGTTGGCTAAGATGCCCTTGTCTCTGAGCTCGTCCGGACACTTCGTGCTTGGACAGCCTCAGAGCCTTAAGGAGATGGACCAGGGTGGGGTGGTGGAGCACTTTCTTTTTCATGTGCCCGGATGCCGTCCAACAGTATTAGAGTCATTCAATCAGCACTCGATAGAATCCCCGCGGGTGCTCTCTTGCTGAATCAAATACTGATACCTCAGTGCCCGTACCCGAAATCAAAGGCTCAAGATTTGCCCACTGCGGCTGCTCTAGTGAGGGTGTCCATTGAATCCGATAGACCTTGTTCGTTTCGGATGGCCAGGAAAGCTCTATGGCAGTGAACACGCGAAGTTCCGTGCCACTTGACGCCATAGTCGGACTAGCGACGGCTTCGGGGTCGGCGGCGCTCGACGAGGCCTTCAATGGAAGGCGGACGGTTTCCAGGCTCTCATTGCTCGCCTCGGGTCTCCGGGCAGTCTCGATATATGTCTGATGAACCTCGCCGGGCGACAGCGCACGACTGTAAACTCGCAACTCATCAATGATGCCGGCAAATGGCTCCGGAAACGGTGAGGCCGGGTGGCCTTGCTTGTTGCCTATGCCGATACCCGGATTTGATGCGGGATCCAGGTCGCCGAAAGGCCGCACCCTCGTGACTCGCTGCGCGGCCAATCTGCCATCGAGATACATTCTCATCTCCCCAGTGCGGTCCTCCAGCGTGGCGGCCACGTGAACAAAACGGTTAGTCGGGATGGCCGTTGCTAACTCAGCGATCTGGCTCGTGCCATCCTCAACGTGGAACACGACGGTGCCCTCGGGACGCACTGCGAGGAAATACGGGTCGAGAGCTGGCCGGTCATCCCCTCGAAAGAAAATCATCCCCCATCCACAGTTATTCCTGTCGTCGGGCAGCCTGCTGACGAGCAGCCAACATTCAATCGTCAGCGACGTAGTTAGCCTGAGCGATGGAGAGTCAGGAACACTGATGTAACCGTTATCCCCGTCGAAGCCGAATCCCTCGCCGCTCATTGCCTTCGTGAAAGTGACGCCGGCGAGTTCGGTCCCATCGTTGCGGCCAATGACATCTTTCGCGCTTCCGTCTCCCGGCCACCAGCCGACCAGGCCCCCGGGAGGCTGAAAGGAACCATTCGCCACTGAACTCTGTGCTCCCAAAGAGTGGCTTGCGGCCAAAACCAGTGTGGCTGCGTATACACTGAATACTAGCTTCGTTGCCATTGTGGGGTCCTTTCCGACAGTTGGCAGGCCGGCGTCGTTGGCGCAGCTGGTAACGGTCTAGCGCAACTCGCTGGTAGGGGCACGCCGTGCTGGCAACTGCTGACCATCGTCACGCTCATGAGAATACTGAAACACGTTGCCAGGGCTCTGGCAAGGCTTTTTCAAACTAATATCCAAGGGGGCCGGCAGCCTCCACAGCGTCCTGGATAATCCTGGCGGCTGTGGCCCAATTGGTAGACCGAGGCGTGAGAGCCGGGCTGTTGAAATCAACGTAAAGCAATGCCGCTGAGCAATTTGGCACCAAAAAGAGGAAAACGCCAAAGATAAGGTGGCGGGTGGCTGATTTCATATGATCGGCCTTCCCATAACGGCATGCTGATCACGACCCGACTTTTTGGTCGAGCTGTAAACCACCCAGCGCCGAACCATCCGCCGTTCTCAAGTTGCCCCGTTCCAGAGGACCGTTCATCGAAACCATATTCACGATTAGGCTGGGGATTTTGGTTTCGCCCCCGGCAATTCAAGGCAACCAAGATCGAAACCCTGGATCCGTCACAGCTGAGGATCGTTCAGCCCGATTCTTACAACAACTTGCCCCTGTTCCAGCAAACGCTCCCCAATACCGCAGGATCGATCAACACCGTTTACCCCTGTGCCGTACCACCTGCCACGAAAAGACGCTCCCAGGTCCTTCCAGCTCGAAATCCTGTACCGCCATGAATCACCTTTATCGTTATCGCTTCGCATCGGCCTCCAACGCTCTTCACCACCACGCCTGCCAATCAACCGGGCAACCAGGGCAAAGAATCCACGAATATGAGCCAAAACGTGGGAACATGCTTGGATTCAACAACTTCCGCATGGTGAAGGTGATTGAACTGGTCTCAAGGTCTCAAAAGTCTCGCAAGTATCAGAGGTTTCAAAGGTTCAAGTTCATTGTTGATGTTCGCTGGTAAGTTCATTGTTCGTGTTGATTCTTGATGTTCACTCACCAAGTTCACTCCTCATGTTCACCTCTTAGGTTCATGTTTACATTGATCCCGAGGGTGATCCGAAGGTTTCAAGGTATCATCTTCTCCGACATCCAAGGTCAGGCTGGTTCGAAGGTCACCACGGAAGAATGTGAAGGTGAGGATGATGGATAGAGGGATGGGTGAATTCATTGGGTTTGGCGAGGAACTGGAGCATAAACACCCGCCAAAGCCACAAACCAATCAACTAGGCGACCAGGAAGCGAAATCAACCCGCCAACCTCAATTCTGCCCTAGCGACCTTGTTTCGTTTGGTCGCCGGGCCTCAAGAGTCTCATTTGCTTGTGCTAACGAGGCCAACTTCGACCTAATTTTCGCATTCTTGAGAATCGGCACCCATCATCAGGTCATCAACCTCAAAGACATCATCGAAGGCATCATCACCAGTCCCCCTCATAAATCCATCCTGGGGCTGGTATAATCCATTGAACGACAACGACAAACCGGCTCAGGAGGACGAGGAATCCTGAAAACCGAACCAAATTGGTGCGCTTTTGCCCCTTTGGACCTGAAAACGGTGCCAATTGGCACGCTTTTTACGCCAGCCGAGGCAATCAGCATCCCAAGAAAGCCATGCCCCGAGGATCGTATGAAAGCACAATTGGGAGTGAACCCTGCAAGTGAACCCTGGGAGTGAATCCTGGGAGTGAATCCTGGGAGTGAACTTCGAAAAGCTCTGAGAAAGTCACGCTGCGGCAAGATAGCGCAAACCGGCCAACGAGGGCAACGCGGTTATTCCAGCCTGGCTGATCGTTGATTGTTCTCCTGACTTGTTTCGTCTGCTCGACGAGGCTGTTCGAGGGCCTCTGTCGATCAGGGTTTCCGCGTCGAATGCGCCGACGCATGCCCTGTTCAACCTCGATTTCCAGTGAGATAATCCGACATTACGGCAAACGTGTCCGGTAAAAGCGCATCGGATAACTCCTCCACGCCGGATCGCTGAAATAAATCGGGCCGTTCGTCAGCTTGAAGAGTTCCAGCGTGGTCCAGCTTGGAGTAGCCAGGTTGGTGCAGGCTTCCACGACGATGGACAAGTTGGAGGTACCGGTGATGGTGAAGCCGAATTGATTGCTGCGCACGGCGGCCAATCCCAACTCCGGCTGGGGGACAATCGCGATCATTGTATACACCGCCGAGTTCAGATAGGTGTCGGTGTTGGTCGTCGTCACCAAATTGGTCACGACAGTTGTAATCAGCGTGTCAAAGGTCATGCAACCGGCGAGAATGTAAAAGGGCTGCGATTGGTTGTCGCCCACCATGATCATTTGAGGACCGATATACAGGCTCGTTGCCAAAGAAGTATCTGTTCCAATGACGTTCGTAGCCGTGCCCGATGAACTGCCCACGAAGCTCAAGCTTCCCAAGGGGTTCGTTGGCGTCGGCCCGTTGTAGGAGGTTGCCCCGGCACCGGTCAAATCCCCGGCGGCTTGGGTAACCGCCGCTTCCACCGCTGGGTCCGAAAACGCGGCGTCGAAGGTCTGATCATAAAGGACGCTTCCCCCCGGCATTACCGCGATCAGCCTCGTCGAGTAATTCGTTGCCAGCAGGTTCACGTTCGCCGTTAGATTAGTTTCAATCGTGCGTGTGCTCGTGGTGTAACTAGTCGTATTGAGCGAAGTGATGACACTGAGGAAATTGTTGGTCGGGTTGGGATCGGCTTGTTCGGCAAGCACCTGAAACATATTGACAAGATCAAGACCTACTTGGTTTGTGTCGCTTTTGGCGTACTGCACGACAATCTGAGCCGAATTAGTCGCGCCAACGGTGAGCGAGCCAAGAGGCACCAGCAGGACGCCGTTGGTGGGCGTGACTCCACCCGTGGCCGAGATAAAGAGGGCATTTGTGGGAATCTGGTTGCTGATAACCACGCCAGTTGCCGCTGAAGGTCCGGCGTTACTGACCGTGATGGAATAAATCAGATCACTAGTGCTGCTCTCCCGCGAAACACTGGCGCTCAAGCTCAAATCCGCCACCCCTGATGCACCCGACGCATCATCAAAAGTCAGGGTCAAGCCCAGACCGGCGATCAGCGCGGGCCGCAGGAACAGGTTGATAAATCGCGTTCTCATAAGTTGATTCTCATGGATTGGTTCTTGTGTCGCTGTCTGTCAAAAGTCAAGTGGAGTGGAGGGCCGTTTAGACCAATGGCTTCCGCTGTAACCTGCCTTTCGAGCATCGTGGCAATTGGCCGGCAACTCCTGCCCACGTTTCCTCCACCCTCGCAAGCGCCGACCGTTGGCAGAAAACCTGAGATGGTGAGCACCAGCCGCATGCTCGCCCGAAGCTGATCTCGCAAATGCCACTGCCAATTGCATAAACAACCTGCTGCCAACAAGATCACCACGAAACCAGCGAACCCTGACCGCCCCTCGCTGGCCTCCGATATGCTTACCCGACTTCACCACAAAGCAAAAGTGCGGTCAAGTTGATTGTCGAGGCCTGTTGGAGCGATAGGGCTTCCAGCTTCGATTCCTTGCTGCCGCCCAGAATCCAGCCCACCCCCCTCCTGAATCCATCCTCGCGCTGGTATAATCCTTTGAACAAACCACATTAGCTGCCTCACGGCGGCTGATTATTTTACTTCAACCGGGAGGGGCCATGCTACAAAAGCACTACACCCCTCCCCTGTCCCGTTTCATCGTCTGCGCCCTTTACCACGAAGCCAGGCAACGTCGAATCCCCATGACCCGCCTCGCCAATAATCTGATCGAGTTGGCGTTGAAGGAGACCCCGGGGTGGAAAGAGGCCAAGGCGCAACAGGAAGCGATGCGACTGGGGGAGGGGGTCAAAGAATACCAAACAGAATAACCACCGCAGAAAACCCGCATCACCCAGAGCCCAGCCTTCATCGGTTGGGCTCTGCCACTTTTCACGTTTCACCATCAACACCAAAACCAAAGGACCAAAACAACATGATCACACTTGAATGTAATTATCAGAAAAAGCTCGGTTTGCCCGGCTACAGCTCCCATCAGTTCAGCATCACCCTCAGGACCGAAATCGCAGACCTCAACCAGGTCCAAGCCGAAAGCGCCAGGTTGTATAAGCTGCTCCAGGACGGCGTCGATACCAGCATCAAAGAAACCGGTTATCTGCCCACAAACGGCAGCAGCAATGGTCAGCGTGGCAGCAACGGCAACGGTCAATCCCAAGCCGACAACGGTGCCTGGAACTGCTCCGGCAAACAGAAAGGCCTCATCCTCAAGATCGTCGAGGAGCACAAGCTGGAAAAGGCCAAGGTCGAAACGCTGGCACAGGATCGCTTTGCCAAGACCGTCAAGGCCCTCAATAAGCTCGAAGCATCCGGCCTCATCGAAGAGCTGCTGGAGATGACGGGCCAGAACAAAGGCCGGAGTCGTTTTCAGGGCCGGTATCAGAGAGCAGGTGGCCGATGATTGCTGCCGTTGAACCTGCAAAAGCCTCACCGCCCGCACAAGCAACGCCCAAGGCCAACCCCATCGAAACCCTACAAAAGACCGTCTCTGCATCCCGGCTGACCACGTTTCTCCAATGCCGGCTCAAATTCTACTTCCGCTACGTCCAGCAAATCTCAAAGCCCAAGACCCCATCACTGCATGTCGGTTCAGTGGTGCATCTGGTTCTGCAGGTGTGGAACATGGCGCGGTGGAGGAAGCAGGAATTTGAACTCGAACGGTTCAAAAAGCTGTTCGAGGAAGGCTGGAAGGATCAACCGCCAGGCATTAAATGGGATGGTGAGGAGGCCAGCGAAAAGAACACGGCCTGGTCGGTGTTGGAGATGTACTTCGCCCAGACCCCCATCAAAGCCGACGAAAGGCCAGAAGCAGTGGAAGTGCCGATGGAGTCTGACCTGTCGAAATATGGGCTGCCCACCTTGATTGGCGTAATGGACCTGGTTCGTGCTGGTGGTCGAATCGTGGACTTCAAGAGCACCGGCAAGACCCCAGACCCGGAAGATGCAGCCCACCAGAACGAACCGCAAATGTCCTGCTACTCGGTCCTGTATCGAGAAGCGACGGGACACAGGGAATCAGGACGGGAGTTGCATCACCTGGTCAAAACCAAGACGCCGAAGCTGGTCATCACGGAACTGGGGCCAATGACAGAGATTCAACAGGTCCGGCTGTTTCGGATGATGGAGTCGTATGTCGAGGGATTGGCCAGGGAAGACTTCGTTCCATCACCAGGGTTTCACTGTGCTGGCTGCGAATTCTTCGATAATTGCCGTCGATGGGCCTGAGAAAGGAGAACCATGCCGAACTGGTGTCACAACAAACTCACCATTACGGGACCAGAGGTAGATGTCCGGTCGTTCAAAGAAAAAGCGGCTGGCCGTTGTCCCTGGCGCAAACCGGAGGAAACCGAAGTGGACGCCCTAAACTTCCACAGCCTGGTTCCTGTCCCCGATGAAGTCCTGCAAGCTGGTTATGAATCAGCGGGATATGATTGGGAACGGGCCAACTGGGGCTGCAAGTGGGGCGCAATGAATTCAAGCATTCTGGACGAGTGGCCAGGTCATATCGAATACGAGTTCGACACCGCCTGGTCTCCGCCGATGGAATTGCTCCAAACCGTGGCGAAGCAGTGGTCGGCGTTACAATTCGTCCTTGAGTATGAGGAGCCTGGCATGGCTTACAAGGGCCTGGCCAAGCTCCAAGGCGAGGTGTGCGAAGACCACTGCATCTCCCTCTAACCCAAACCAACCACGAGCCGGATGCGTTCAATGCATGTCCGGCTCGTTCATTTGAGAAAGGAGTAACGCAATGAAATGGAAATCAAAACTGGCCGGGGCGCTGGTGAGGCTAAGGAAGTGGGTCTCCCGGTTCAAACGCCAACGGGAAATCTTCGTCATCATGGAAGGCGGCGTTGTCCATGAGATCGTTAACCTTCCGCCCAACATCAACGTCACGGTGATTGATTACGACACCGAGGGCGTTGAAAAAGAACGCCTCGAAATCAGCCCGGTCGATGGGGAATTGTGCGTCATCACGAAGTGGTAAACCTGCTATGCACGACTACATCATCGAAGCAATGGTGAAGGCGCTGAAGCCGGCGTTGAAGAATCCCAGGAAAGCACAACAAATCCTGGATCGGTTCTGGAGCGACAAAATGGCTCTGGTCTGGGATGTGCAGGATGTCCACACAGCAGCCAATGAACGGGAGGTGGCATTAACGAACCAGGAGGCCATCAAGGTTCTCCAGGAACTGCACCATTACCACAACAAGCAATACGGCATCAAATGGGTGGATGTGACCAGTTACATTGAAGAATACGCTCTTGGCCGAAAGCTCACCAAGGCCGAGCTGAAGCGGTTTGTGGAGAAAAACCTCCTGACCATCAACCGGCGCCGATAAACCACCACCATCAACACCAACCAAATCACGAGCCGGATGCGCCATTCACATCCGGCTCGCCTCCCTACAGTGGCTCACCTGCTATTGAGGTCGCTACTCCTTGACGCGCCTGGCTTCAAAGTCCCGCTTATGCGTATTACCACTCCACTCCGTTTCCGCTGTCCCTTTCATGATATCGCCCGTGATCTTGCCTTCGTAAACGGTCGTGGAATCGGGGCCGTTTCCATAAGTCGGAGCGTGGGTGACCGTAAATGCGATATCGTTGCCCTTGAGTTTGGTGTCTTTGATCGCCCATTCGAAGATCTTCACTTTGCCGTTGATCTCGCTTCGGCCGTCGATGTTGCCGGTCAATTTTCCGCCCTCCAGTTTGAGCTTGAGGGTGCGTTCCGGACTCTTGGCCTTGGTCTCGGGGTTGATCATGGCGATTTTCCATGTCCCAGTGGGGTCAACTGCGCTCTTGTCCGCCGCCAGGCTCGCACCCGAAGACCAGAGCAAGGCAGCGATGGCTAACGCTGCGGTTTGTACCAACCTGCCGTTTTGTGTTTTCATAAGTTTTCGGATGACTGCTTTTGAATTTCGACCGGGACAATGTGTTTTCCTCACGACCCCAGCCATTACAAAAGGCCGCCGAGTTTGGAAGTGGGATTACCTGCTTAGTCGTCGCAGCGCCAGCAAACCTGTAATAGCAACAACCATCAACCAACCCAACCAAGAGGGCCGGATTCCTTCGAAACAGGGTCCGGCTCACTGCGGAATCCTCATGGGGCTAGTCGCTTGGTGACACCGGATTAACCCTGGTGCCCGACCTTTTCGACTTGCGCTGCGTGACAATATACTTGTCGCCAAATCCCAGGCGATCCACTTGGCGCTCTATCGTTTGCCACTCCCGCCACAGCCCTTCAAAGAAAAGCGAATCGCCTTGCTCCAGGTGAACCAACATCTGGGGGTCCTCAATCAAGGCCCTATACGTCACGCTTCTCGCCATAAGACACTTCGGAAGTCAGTTAACCGAAGGCTGGTCCCGTAGTCCACTCACCGAATGTTACAATTTCCATTCGCTCCCCTTAACCCACAAGTAAAGGACACAAATAGATGAACGCAACCATCCCAGGAAATGCACTGCAACGCCCTCCCCTTCAGCGTGGCACCATCCGTTACCGCAATCATTTCAGATGGAGAGTCATGCCGCCAGAAGGAGCATCAGAGCAGGGTTTCTTCGATCGTTCATTCGAGAACAAGAAGAAGGCCCTGGAGTATCAGAAGCGGGTCAAAAGCAAATTCCCCAAGGACCCGTGCTGCTTGATCGATACTGGCCGTTGGTATGACTCATTGGGCCGCCCCATTCACTGAAACCGCAACACCATCAACAACGAAAGGAAATCACACCAAAATGAACGCAACACTAACAACACCACAAGCAGAACGCATCACCTTGTACTACCGCCAGGGTTCAAGCGACAAGGTGTATCAGGCCTCCCTCGAACCCCAAGGCGAGTTGTTCGTCGTCAACTTCGCCTTTGGCCGCAGAGGCTCCACGATGAGCACGGGCACCAAAACCCAAACGCCGGTGGATTACGACGCGGCCAAGACCATCTACGACAAACTGGTCCGGGAGAAAATGGCCAAGGGCTACACCGAAGGCCCAGACGGCACACCGTATCAGAACACCCCAAGGGAGGATCGTGTCACCGGTCTCCTGCCTCAATTGCTCAACCCGATCGACGAGCAGGAAGTAAAACGCCTGTTGAAAGATCCGGCTTGGGCGATGCAGCAGAAGTTTGACGGCAGACGGGTGATGCTCCGTAAACAGGGCGACACCATCACCGCCATCAACCGCAAGGGGCTCACCATCGGGTTTGCCTCCTCCATTGGTATCAGCGCCCAGAAGATCAACAGCAGCTTCATTATGGACGGCGAATGTGTGGGCGATGTGTTCTATGCCTTCGACCTGCTGGAGTGGGATGGCCAGGATTACCGGAGCAAGCCCTACAGCAGACGGTTGGTCCAGCTCTCCAGCGTTTTGTTGAATCGGCCAACCGTCACGCACATCGAATTCGTCCAGACGGCGACGGACCCGGCCAACAAGGAGAGGCTGTTCCGTCATCTGCAATCGGAGAAGAAGGAAGGCGTGGTGTTCAAGAGACTCGATGCCCCCTACACCCCTGGCCGGCCTAACAGCGGTGGCAATCAGCTCAAGCACAAGTTCTACGCCACGCTGTCCGCTGTGGTGGGGGGCATTAACGACAAGCGGAGCGTCGAACTGCGCCTGCTCAATGGTCAGGGCTGGATTCCAGTAGGCAACGTCACCATCCCAGCCAATCAGGTTGTTCCGAAGGTGGGCGACATCCTGGAGGTGAGGTATCTCTATTGCTTCCGCGAGAGCAATGCCCTCTATCAGCCGACCTTCTTGGGACGGCGGGACGACCTCCAACCCCATGATTGCGTGATGTCGCAGCTCAAGTACAAGGGCATTGGAGAGGAGGACCTGTGCTGATTAACCGCAGCAAGGTGAAGGAGTTTGCCCTGGAAATGGCAAAAGGGAGGGCCCACAAGTTCACCCGGGTCAGCAAGGACTTCTTCATCAAATGTGAAGGCAACCTCAAGGAGTTCATTCGCAAGTCCGTCCATAGCCTGCCGTCCAAAGGCAAGACCATCAACTGAGGACCGCACCAATTTGGTGCTCTTCTATCCCTCGAGCCAGCCATGCCCAGGCGGTGTGGCTGGCTCCTTCATTTCGAAGATCAACAACAACCACAACAGAAAGGAAAGAATACATGAACCAAGAAATCGTAATCCCCGTGTGTGACCTCAAAGCAGCTCTGCCGGGGCTATCCAAAATCGTCGGCAGGTCCAGGACTTTGCCGGTTCTCCAATCAGTCCGTGTTGCCCGTGATGGAGAGGGCAAAGTCAGCATCATGGGGACCGACCTGGATGCCTTCGCCACCTACACCGTTATGGAACCGCAATCTGGTCCGGCCATGGAAGTCCTTTTGCCCTTGGACCAACTGACAAAGACGGTCAAGGGCATGAAGCCAGAGGGCACAATTACCCTGATCCCTGACGGCAAAGAGAAGGTGAAGCTGTGGTACTCTATCGGCGGCAACCAGGTAAGGCAGACCGTCAACGCCTTGCCTGCCAACGAGTTCCCGCCGCTGCCAAAAATCAATCAACCAGCAATGCCTTTGGAGCCTGGCTTTGGGCTGGCATTGCGGCAGGCCCTCGAATGTTGCAGCGAGGATTCAACTCGTCACATCCTCAACGGTGCCTGCCTGGACGTGCGCGAGAGCAAGCTGCACTACGTCGTCGGCACCAATGGTCGCTGTCTGTTCTCCGCCAACTCGTTCTGCTTCGACCTCAAGAAGTCGGTCATCATCCCGGATTCCAAGTTTCTTGAGTGGCCAGACTTGTTAGACGAGGAGCCAGCTTTCTTGAGCGTGGAGCCGGGGAAGGAGGAAGAACCGGCCAAGAATGGAAAGCCTGCAAAGGAGGCGACGGCAGGGTGGGTGAAACTCGAATCCGGGCGCTGGACCTTCATCACCAAGGAAATCTACGGCGAGTTCCCCAACTGGAAACAAGTCATCCCAATTACGGACGGCAGATGGACCCGCATTAACCTGAGTGACGAGGCTCTCAAGCAACTGGTGCTGGTGACTCCCAATCTGCCTGGGGGCGATGGGATGAATCAGCCGGTGAGGCTGAGAATCACGGACCACTACCTGAATGTGGAGGGCCGGAACAGGGATGACGAGGACTGGACCAGCATTCCAGTCGACGCTGGGGTTAAAGGCAAACCCGTCACCGTCGCCCTCAACCGCCACTACCTGCTTCATGCGCTGCGTTTCGGCCTCAACGAAATCGAAGTTGAAGATCCTCTGAGCCCGTTGGTGTTCTCGAAAGGCGGCAAGAAGATGGTGATCATGCCGGTCAATCTCGAAGGACCCAAAGCAACGACCCCAACGCCTGCGGCAGCAACTTCAGGAGCAACCACAGAAACCACCCCAACAACACCGCGAGCAGAACAAACCGCGCCCCAGGAACAACCAGGGACGCCAACCGAAGAAAGGACAGCAGCAATGCCCAGACAAGCAGCCAGAGCAACCACACCGGAACCCATGACCACGTTCCAACCCGTCGAAGCCCAGACGGCCAACAACGACAACGGGAACGGGAACGGCACCAACGGCACCAACGGCACCAGCAACGGCAACGGGTCCGCCATCAAATCCCTGGTGGATCATGTGGACCAGATCAAGGACACGCTCAG
>Ga0326727_10008984_pt1 | contig 24951 bp, 8 predicted proteins | sample MB2enrmetagenome_FD_207643 | JGI IMG/M metagenome (GOLD analysis project Ga0326727, IMG submission 207643) | Lab enriched peat soil microbial communities from McLean, Ithaca, NY, United States - MB29MY | ecosystem: Environmental > Terrestrial > Soil > Wetlands > Peat | place: USA: New York... | reverse complement strand
TCTTGGCGCTGTTCGACCACAGCAGCCGAACATGGGTTGCCCTGCCCAGTTACGACATTTGGCATTGATCGCAATGCGGTCTTAAACACCATGGCCCTGACTTGCCGGCCCGGCAATCGCAACTTTCCGTCCCCGCCGTGGTACTTTCCGTCCCCGGATTTCGTTTGGATGTATGAGCACATGAACTCAAGAAAGCAAATTATGAACGCAAACAGCCGCAATAACGGCATCACCAACGTATGAAAGGCACAATTGTGATTGATCTGAACCATTCCCGAAATCTGGCGGCGCGTCCGCGCGTCGGTTGTTTCCCTGTCCTGTCCCGTCGGGCCGGACTGCGATTCGTCACCGCTCTGACGAGCGTCTGCGCGGGCGTGATGCTGTTCTGGGCCTCAGCCGAGGCCGTTGACCGGCAAGTGCTGCGCGGCCATGTGCCGCCGGCGGTCGCCAAACTGAATCTGCAACCCGTGGGCCGGCTGCCGGCGACCAATCGCTTGTACCTGGCGATTGGCTTGCCGTTGCGCAACACCAACGACCTCGCGCGCCTGCTGCGGGAGAATTATGACCCGGCCAGTCCGCAGTTCCGCCATTACCTGACCCCGGAGCAGTTCACGGAACGATTTGGCCCGAGCCAGGACGATTACGAGGCGCTAAAGCGGTTTGTCGTCCACCACGGCCTGGAGGTGGCCGCCACGCATCCTAACCGCGTAATCCTGGATGTGGCGGGACAGGTTTCGGAGGTCGAGAAGGCCTTCAACATCAAAATGCGGCTCTATCAGCATCCCACCGAGCCTCGGAAGTTTTACGCTCCTGATGTTGAACCCTCCGTCGAGGCGGAGCTGGCTGTACTCGATATCAGCGGGCTGAACAATTACGCCCTTCCGCGCTCCTTGTCGCACTTTGGGTCGCCCTCGCCGGCACCGCATGCTTTCGGAGGCTCTGGAATGGGCGGAAGTTTTGTTGGCAAAGATTTCAGGAACGCTTACGCGCCCGGCGTGACATTGGATGGATCAGGCCAGATGCTGGGCCTGGTGGAATTTGAAGCCTACTTGGCCTCAGATATCACGATGTATGAGGGTATCGCACATCTGCCGCAGGTTCCACTTGAGAATGTTCTCCTGGATGGCTTTGACCTCTCCAGTCAGCCGCCCGGGGACGAAGCGGGCTCCGATATCGAATTTGCCATTGCGATGGCGCCCGGACTGGCCAAGGTCGTTATTTTTGACGCGGGCCCTAACGGACTTTGGAGCGACGTTTTAAACAGCATCGCGGCCAATCCTCAAATTAAACAAGTAAGCTCATCCTGGTACGATTTCCCGCATGACGCCACCAGCGGGCAAATTCTCCAGCAGATTGCATTACAGGGCCAATCGTACTTCGCCGCAAGTGGCGATTTCTTTGCGCAGAACGGCGGTCTTAGCGAGTACAGCGCTTGGCCGTTGGACAATCCGTACGTCACGAGTGTGGGCGGCACTTCCTTGACGATGAATGGCACGGGAGCTTCGTACGCTGGGGAGACGGTTTGGACTGACGGTTCTTATTACGGAAGCGGGGGCGGAGTCAGCGAGAATTATCCGATTCCGAGTTGGCAACTGGGCCTCGATATGTCGGCAAACCATGGATCCACCAAGATGCGAAACTTCCCGGATGTCGCGGCCGTGGCCGAGAATTTCTTAGGTGTTATCAATGGAAATACCCTGACCGGTGGAATTGGCACAAGCTTCGCCGCGCCTCTTTGGGCGGCGTTCACCGCCTTGGTCAATCAGGAGGCTGCGGCCAACGGCGAGCCGGCAGTCGGTTTCCTTAATCCTGCACTCTACGCACTGGGCCGGAGCTCCAACTACACCAACCTCTTTCACGACATCACGACCGGCAACACCGCGACCCCCCAGGATCCAACTCAGTATCCGGCTGTCCCGGGCTACGACCTTTGCACTGGCTGGGGTTCGCCTATGGGCAGCAATCTCATCAACGCCCTGGCCCTGCCGCTGCGCCTGGAGATCACCCCCGGCCCCGCTCTCGTGTTCGCCGGCTCGGTGGGTGGTACGGTCAATCCGGCCATGCTCACTTTCAACTTGACGAATCGAGCTAATTCCCTGGTCTGGATTGTAGGCCAGGACCTTGCGTGGCTCAACGTCTCGCCCACCTTTGGCTCCTTGGTGGCTGGCGGCCCGGCGACAACTGTTTCTGTGGCACCCAACCTGTTGGCCAGCGACCTTGCCGTGGGCACTTACACTGCCGATCTGTTCTTCACCAACCTGAGTGACCAGACGATCCAGAGGCGCCAGGTCACCTTGGAGATGGCCGGCCTGCCGGTGATCACCTCCCAACCCGCAAGTGCGGCGGTTTCCGAAGGAATGACCGCCAGTTTCACGGTGTCGCTCGCCACCAACGCGCTGCTGGCATACCAATGGCAACTGACCAACGGCTCCTCGTTAACGGACCTGGTTGATGGCGCCGGCATCTCCGGCTCAACGACCGGCACCTTGACCATCAGCAACGTATCCCTGACCAATGCCGGGACCTATTCGGTGATCGTGAGCAACCTGGCCGGCGCCGTTAGTAGCGTCGGCGCTTCGCTCATCGTTCTAACCGGGCAGCCGCCCGTCGTCATTTCGCAAGCCTCAAGTCAAACGGTGCTGCCGGGAGCACCCGCCGCCTTCACCGTAATGGCGGCGGGCGATCCGCCATTTTCCTATTTCTGGCAACTCAATGGCACGAACCTGACCGACGGCGGCGGCATCTCCGGCTCGGCGAGCAACACCTTGACCCTTTCGCCCACCACGGATGTCAGCGCCGGGAATTATTCCGTCCTGATCACCAACAGCTTCGGTTCGGTGACGAGCGCCGTCGCTGTGTTGAACGTCACCGCCGTCACCAAGGCTGGAGTCAGGCTCGAGACCCTCTATTTATTCAACACGAATGCCTTCGGCGAGAATCCTTGGGCCGGCCTCCTCCTGGCGAACGACGGTAATTTCTATGGCACTGCTTCGCGTGGTGGTATCGGATCTTCCGGAGCGGGCACAGTCTTCCGATTTACCACCAATGGCGTCATCAGTCTGGTTCACTACTTCACCGGCGGCAGCGACGGGGATGTTCCACAATCCGAGCTGATCCAGGGCACGAACGGACTTCTCTACGGCACCACCTCTAGTGGCACTTCGTTGTACGGGGGAACAGTATTCAAAATGACCACCAACGGCGTGACCACGAGTTATCCCCTCAATCCTGCCAGCAGTGGCGAACAGCCTGCTGCCGGGCTGGTCCAAGGCGCTGACGGCAATTTCTATGGCACGGCTTCATTCGGGGGGATTTATCAGGACGGCACCGTCTTCAGGCTCCCCGCAAGTGGCGCCTTGAGCGTTCTCCACTCGTTCAAGGGCGTTGATGGGGCTTATCCTTACGGCAGCCTTGTGCAAGGGGCTGATGGCGACTTCTACGGCACTACCTCGTACGGCGGCGCCAACGAATCAGGAACCCTCTTCAAGATCACCCCTGCTGGCACTCTCACGGTTTTGTTTTCTTTTGCAACCACGAACGGCGCTTCCCCAGAGGCCGGGCTAACCCTGGATATGGCAGGCAATTTTTATGGCACCACGGGATCCGGCGGGACCTCTAACGTGGGAACGGTGTTCAAGCTGGCTGCCGATGGAACATTCACTTCCCTTTACTCCTTCACCGGCGGCGACGACGGCGGCTATCCCTACGGCGGACTCCTTCTGGCCAGCGACGGCAACTTGTACGGCACCACCGGAGACTATGGCACTTTCGGGTACGGTACCGTGTTCCGAATCTCTCCAGAGGGAGACCTGCTTACCCTTGCGAGTTTCGACGGCTACCAGGGAGCGGATTCGCGGTCGGCCCTCGTTCAGGGAACCGACGGAAGCTTATATGGGACAACCCAAGACGGCGGCGCTAACTTTGACAGTTTCTCTCTTGGGAGCGGCTACGGTGTCATTTACCGCCTCAGCATTGATTCGCCGCTTCAAATCACGCGGCAGCCGCGGGCCGTGACTGCTTTTGCTGGCGATACCATCAGCTTTGATGTTGCGGTTTTGGGCAGCCTGCCTGTCTCCTACCAGTGGCAGCAGTATGGGACGAATCTCTACGATGGCGCCAATATCTCCGGCTCCAGTTCCTCCGTGTTGACTCTCGGCAACGTCACCCCCGCCGACATGGCTCCGTATTCCGTGGTGGTGAGCAATATCTATGGTTCGATCACTAGTAGTGTAGCCGCGCTTCAGATCATGATTGCGCCTCCGGCGATCGTCACAGGGCCAGCCAGCCAGACGGTCCTGACGGGGACAACTGTGTCCTTCGAGGTTCAGGCCACTGGTGACGCGCCCCTCTCTTACCAATGGCAGGAGAACGGGACCAATCTGGCCGACGGGGTCAATCTCTCAGGCAGTTCCACTCCAACTTTGACCTTGGCCTCGGTCACTGCGGCCAATGCCGGCATTTATTCAGTCGTGGTGAGTAACGCGCTGAATTCGGTTTCCAGCGGTGGCGCTGTGCTGACCGTACTTCCCATAACTGCGCCCGGCGCGAGCCTGGGCATTCTGCACTCGTTCAACACCGATAGCAATTCCTGCAACCCTTATGCGGGCGTAGTTCAGGCAGCCGATGGGAATTTCTACGGTACCAGTCTCAACGGCGGGTCCCAACAGTACGGCACCGTCTTCAAGCTCTCGTCCGCCGGCGCGCTTTCCGTCCTGCACTCCTTTACCAACGGTCCCGACGGAGTCACTCCCTATGCTGGTCTCATCCAGGGCACCGACGGAAACTTATACGGCGCCTCCTTCCAGGGAGTCAGTTCGTTCTACGGCACAATCTTCAAGCTGAAGACCTCGGGCGCCTTCAGCCCCCTTTACAGTTTTGGAGGCGTCCCCGATGGAGGCAACGCCATCGGCTCGCTCATCCAGGGCAGCGACGGCAAACTCTACGGCAGCGCTTCGACCGGGGGCAGCAATGGCTTTGGGGCGGTCTTTAGCCTCACCACCAACGGCGTTTTTGCGCCGCTCTGGTCATTCGGCTCGAGTGACGGCAATTTTCCAGCCGGACCCTTGCTGCAAGCCAGCGACGGCAAGCTTTACGGCACCACCGCTCTGGGTGGCAGCAACAACTTGGGAACCGTGTTTTCCATCAGCACCAACGGGGAGTTCGCCTCGCTCGCGTCATTCGACTACGCCCGGGGAGCTTTCCCGAGCAATGGCCTCATTCAGGCGGTGGACGGTAGTTTATACGGCACCGCCTCCGCCGGCGGCACCAACGGCGGCTGGGGCACGGTATTTCGTCTAACCACCGACGGCACTCTGACCGCTCTTCACTCGTTCAATTACCAGGACGGCGCGGTTGCAGTCGGCGGACTGGTGCAGGGCGCCGATGGAAACTTATACGGCGCCACTTCCCAAGGTGGCACGGCGGGCCTGGGAACCGTATTCCAGATCACTACCAATGGCCAATTGACCACGCTGGTCCGGTTCAATGGCACCAACGGCGCCAACCCTCAGTCCTCCCTGATCCGGGCGCGTGACGGCTCATTCTACGGCACCACCGAGTTCGGTGGCACCAACTACAGCGGCGCGGTGGGCACCGGCGACGGCCTCGTGTTCCGGTTGACGCTGCCGATGTTCCTGCGCAATCCGTTTACCGAAGTTGTGGCCATTGCGAGCGCGCCGTATGGCGCAAATCTTTCCACGAATGCTATCCATCCCACCGGGGATGCGCTCACCTTTGCCAAAGTGAGCGGGCCAGCCTGGCTGAGTGTGGCCGCCGACGGAACGCTTTCCGGCACTCCCGCTCTGGCAGACATTGGCGCGAACGTATTTACGGTGAGCCTCGCTGACACGAACGGCTGGTCCAGCTCCGCCACCATGACCATCACCGTGGTCCCGGCGCCGCTCCTCGCGTCGCTCAGCGTTAGCCAAGGCACAAACCTGGTGCTGATTTGGAGTGGCGGACAGCCGCCGTACCAGGTGCAGACGGCCAACGACCTCCTTAATCCGGCCTGGCAAGCCATCGGCGGCCCGATGACCAACACCACTCTGCGGCTGGCGCCCACCAACGCCGCCGCCTTTTACCGGATCCAAGGGCAGTGAACAAATGGACGCTTAACTGACCGCAATGAAAACCAAACTCACCTCAATGAAAACCCAGCTCACGGCACTCCATAACGGAAGTAGAACCTGCGTCATGACCGATCCGGTGGCTGGCAGGAAACCGGTTTTGGCTCTGCTGATGCAACTGCCCGTGCTCTGGGCAATCACGCTCATGCTGCCGGTTTTGCAGGCACAGGCCGCCACTGGAGCGACGCTCAGCATCACCGACTCCGTCACAAACGCCCCGCGACGGTTTTACCGGCTGGTGCTCTCGCCGTAAGGATTCTGTGACTGGCGTTGTGGGCGGCCCATGTCCGCGGCGTGACCTGGGGGGTGTCGGAGTACTGGACTTCCGTCTCCCGCCGGCACCTTGCACCCAGGCCCCACCTCCCCGGGTTCTTCGTTGTTCTCGTTGGAATGAGTGGAGTGGCGTCCCCTACCACCCGCTAGTACCGCGGTAGCCCCACGGGAGCCTCACCGTAGCACCTCTCATCGGCGATGAGAGGTACTACGGCGAGGCTCGGGTGCGGCCCGCAGGATGGTCTGGTGCAGGGTTTGAGGATTAGGGTGCCAGAGAAGAACCCCCCCGCCCGAAACAGCCCAAATAGTGCCCCGGCTTCAGCCTTGGCCAGAAAGTGTCTTGGACACCGCGACTGCATGCCTGTGTTGGCTTGAATTGACAGGAAAGCTACTAAAGCCAGCCGAATCCTGAAGCTCAGCAATGCAACATCGCTGCCGACAGGGCGGGGTGCTGTCCTCACAGCCCTGTAAGAGCCAATCGGGTGCAGACTCCAATCGCCCGGTTTAACAGAAAGCGAATTGGCGGGAGAGCCGGAGAGGTGCCACGCAGGCACGAGTTGCAGTTTGGGCGATTCTGGTCTATAATGAGCCTAGTTCCCCAGCCTAATATTTGGAACGTAGAGTTCCACAGGCCGAGGCCGGGAGGCTGATACATGGGTGAATCAACGGAACCAGTGACGCAAGTCCTCCAGGCGGTCGGTGCCGGGGAAGAGCACGCAGCGGACAAACTGCTGCCGCTGGTTTATGAGGAGTTGCGCCGACTGGCCGCGGCCAAGATGGCAAAGGAGGCTCCGGGCCAAACGCTGCAACCCACGGCGCTGGTGCATGAAGCGTGGCTTAGGCTGATCGGTGGTCAGGAGCAGCATTGGCAAAACCGCGCGCACTTCTTTGCTGCCGCGGGCGAGGCGATGCGGCGAATCCTCGTCGAACGAGCGCGGCGCAGAAAGGTGCTTGCTCGAGGCGGCTTCGCGCACCAGACGGAGTTGACCGAATCCGCCCTCTTCGTGCCGGGACCCGATGACGAATTGCTGGCGGTGCATCAAGCTTTGGACCATCTGGAGGGCGAAGATGCCTGCGCAGCGGAGTTGGTGAAACTTCGATACTTTGTCGGCATGTCCATGCCGGAGGCCGCCCAGGCCCTCGATCTGCCCCTCCGCAGTGCCGAGCGGATTTGGACGTTCGCTCGGGCCTGGTTGCGGCACGCTCTCAACGACTGACCTGGCTTGCGACAAGAAAATGCTGGCGGGGTTTGCCGCTGCCACTCGCTTTAAGAGGATGAGAGCATGACTGCAAACCTGGACAATGCGTCAGACGAGCCTTTGGTGCGGCGGACCTTCCTTCGGGCCTTGGAACTGCCGACGCCGCAGGAGCGCCAGGACTTTCTGGCGGAAGCTTGCGGCGGTAATTTCGCCCTGCGCGCTAAGGTTGAGGCGCTCCTCCGCAGCCACCGGGAAGACAGCTTCCTCGAACGGCCTGCCGAGGAGGCAATTCGCCCTTCGAGCGTCCCTGCCAGAAATGATGTCTCCGAGAAGCCTGGCACCGTCATTGGCCGTTACAAGCTGCTGGAGAAAATCGGCGAGGGCGGCTTCGGTGAAGTCTGGATGGCCGAGCAAAAGGAGCCGGTCAAACGTCGCGTCGCCCTGAAGATCCTCAAGCTGGGCTTGGACACAAAACAAGTGGTCGCCCGCTTCGAGGCGGAACGGCAGGCGCTGGCGATGATGGATCACCCCAACATTGCCAAAGTGCTGGATGGCGGCGCTACCGACACCGGCCGGCCCTATTTCGTCATGGAACTGGTGCCGGGTGTGCGCATTACCGAGTACTGTGACCAGAACCAATTGCCCACCCGCGAGCGGCTCGGGCTGTTCATCCAGGTCTGCCGCGCCATCCAACACGCCCATCAGAAGGGCCTCATTCACCGGGACATCAAGCCCTCGAACATCCTGGTCACATCGCATGATGGCGTGCCGGTGCCCAAGGTGATTGATTTCGGCATCGCCAAAGCCACCCAGCAGGAACTGACCGAGCGAACCGTATTCACCGAGTTCCGCCAGTTCCTTGGCACGCCCGCCTATATCAGCCCGGAACAAGCGGAGATGAGCGGTATGGACATTGATACCCGCAGCGACATCTACAGTCTGGGGGTGTTGCTCTACGAACTACTGACCGGTCGTACTCCGTTCGACCCTCAAGAGTTGCTCAAAGCCAGCCTGGAACAACTCCGCCAGGTTATCCGGGAGAAGGAGCCGCTGCGCCCGAGCACGAAGCTGGCGACGCTTCGGGGCGAGGAGTTGACGACCGCGGCCAAACGGCGCTCGGTTGACATGCCCCGCTTGATCCATCTGCTGCGGGGCGACTTGGACTGGATCGTGATGAAGTGCCTGGAGAAGGACCGCACCCGCCGCTACGAGACGGCCAACGGCCTGGCGATGGATCTCCGGCGCCACCTGGAAAACGAACCCGTCGTCGCCCGGCCCCCGAGCGCCGCCTACCGGCTGCAAAAGGCCTGTCGTCGCCACAAGGCCGCCTTCGCCACGGCCGCGCTGATTGGCGCAGTGCTGGTGGCCGCCACTGGCGTCAGCGCCTGGCAGGCCTTCCGAGCGACGCGAGCGGAGAAGCTGGCGGCAGGGCGGTTGATCGAATCGGAAAACGCTCGCATGGAGTCCGAAGCCATCTCCAAATTCCTGACCGAAGTCTTCCAAAGTCCGGACCCCGCGCGCGATGGCCGCACCATCACCGTCGCCGAAACTCTCGGCGTTGCGGCCAGGAAGCTGGACACCGAACTAGCCGGCCAGCCCGCGCGCCTGGCCAAACTCCAGGCCACCCTCGCTTTGACTTACCACGCGCTGGGTCTCGACCGCGAGGCCATCCCGCTGCAAGAAAAAGCTCGCGACTACTATCTGGCCGTCTGCGGCCAGGAACACCCCGACACCCTCTCCACGATGCACAATTTGGCGAATTCCTACGACGAGGCCGGCCGCCGGGCCGAGGCGCTCAAGCTGCAAGAGCAGGTGCGGGCGCTCCGCCGCAAGGTGCTCGGACCGGAACACCCCGACACACTACTGGCGATGAACAGCCTGGCGAGTTTCTACGACGAGGTCGGCCGCCGGGCCGAGGCTTTCAAGCTGCGAGAGGAGGTGCTGGCGCTCTGCCACAAGGTGCTCGGACCGGAACACCCCTACACCCTTACTGCGATGAACAATCTGGCGGCTTCCTACGACGAAATGGGCCGCCGCGACGAGGCGCTCAAGCTGCGGGAGCAGGTGTTGCCGCTTCGCCGCAAGGTGAACGGCCCGGAACATCCCGACACACTCAGAGCGCTGCGGGGCCTGGGGAATTCCTACGACTTAGCCGGGCGGCGGGATGAGGCCCTCAAGCTGCGGGAGGAGGCCCTGCCGTTGTGTCGCAAGATTCTCGGACCGGAAAACGCCGAAACGCTCATGGCCATGCACAATCTGGCGGTTTCCTACGACGAAATGGGCCGCCGGGACGAGGCGCTCAAATTGCGGGAAGAGGTGCTGGCGCTTCGCCGCAAGGTGCTCGGCCCGGAACATCCCGAAATGCTCAGTGCGATGAACAATCTGGCAAATTCCTACGACGGGACGGGCCGCCGGGAGGAGGCCCTCAAGCTGCGGGAGGAGGTGCTGGCGCGTCGCCGGAAGGTGCTCGGCCCGGAACACCCTGACACGCTCCTGGCAATGCACAACCTCGCGGGTTCGTACGCCGGGGCCGGCCGCCAGGAGGAGGCCCTCAAGCTGCGGGAGGAGGTGCTGGCGCTTCGCCGCAAGGTGCTCGGCCCCGAACATCCTGACACGCTCAATGCGATGAACGCTCTGTCTCTTTCATACTACGGGGCCGGCCGCCGGGAGGAGGCGCTCAGGCTCAAGGAGCAGGTGCTGGCCCTCCGCCGCAAGGTGCTCGGCCCGGAACATCGCGACACGCTCCAGGCGATGCAGGACCTGGCGAATCTCTACTTTTCCGTCGGCCGCAGTAGTGAGGCGACCACCCTGCTGGCGAAAGCCTGCGAAGCAGACCCAAAGGACACGGTTGCCTCGCTTAAGCTTGCCACATGGCAAACCTGGTTCGGCCAGGACGCCGATTACGAAGCGACCCGCACCCGCCTGGTCCAACAGGCGCTCGGAACGGCTCAGACCAGCACTGCGGAGCGCGCCGCCAAGGCCTATTGCCTGCGGCCTTCCACCAACGCCGCCCTGCTGGCCGAGGTCCTCACCCTCGCACAAGGAGCTGTGGACCTCGAGCAAAGCAGTCCCGACCTGGCCTGGTTTCAACTCTGCCTCGGCCTGGCGGAGTATCGCAACGGGCGATACGCCGCCGCCGAGCGCGCCTTGACCCTCGCGGAGCAAACGGCTCGAGAGTACCAGGGCGATATTCCAGGAACTGCGCGCCTGTACCGCGTCATGAGCCTGTTCCGGCAGGACAAACCGGAAGAGGCCCGGAAGCTCTTCACCCAGGCCGCGGCACAAATGCCCCCGCTGCCCAAAGATGAGAACAAACCGCTCGTGGACGGAGAACCCGCCTCCCACGACGTCCTGATTTGCTGGCTGGCCTGTAAAGAAGCCAGGTCCTTGCTCAACGAACCCGCTGCCGCCAAACCATGAACCCATCTCGGCTAACAGGATGAGCCATTTATGAACGGAGCCCGTGTGCATCACAGGCAACGATGAAACCGCGCAACGACGCGCATTTAATTGAAAACATGGAAAGGAATTAATTATGGAATCCAATCTCACAACCTCCGTCATCAAACGTGCTGCGCTCCGGCTGCTGCGCCAGACTGGTCGCACTGGGGCCGGAGGCATTTACAAGGCCGCCAACGGCGGGCTTGCGTCCGCCCTTCGCCTGCTCACCCTGCCGCTGCTGCTGCTGGCGGCGACGGGCAGCGCGGCGGGCACCGTGCGCTACGTGAACGTCAACAACGCCAACCCCACGCCGCCCTACACCAGTTGGGCCACCGCGGCCACGAACATTCAGGATGCGGTAAATGCGGCGGCGGCAGGGGACGAGATTGTGGTGACCAACGGGGTTTACACCCCCGTCACCGTGAACATCCCGCTGACGCTGCAAAGCGCAGACGGGCCGGAAGTGACGATGATCAATGGCGGTGGCACGCAGGGGTGCGTTTACCTTACCAACGGCGCGGCGATGGCGGGCTTCACCTTGACCAATGGCTTCGCCGGCTACGGCGGCGGGGTGTATTGCGAATCCACCAGCGCCGTGGTGTCCAACTGCGTGCTGACCGGCAACTCGGCCATTGGTTACGCTGAGGGCGGTGGCGACGGTGGCGTCTACGTTGCCGGTTCAGGCGGCGGGGCCTACGGCGGCACACTGAACAACTGCACGCTGACCGGCAACTCCGCCACGTCGGCGGGGGAGGTTTACAACGGTTTCGGCGGTGGGGCCGCTGGCAGCGCGCTCAACAACTGCACGTTGACGGGCAACTCGGCCTACGAGGGTGGCGGGGCTGACTATTGCACGCTCAACAACTGCACGTTGACCGGCAATTCGGCAGGCGCCGGCGGTGGGGCGAGCTCTTCCACGCTCAACAACTGCATCGTCTACTTCAACTCGGACGCCTATGGGGGCAACTATGACACTTACAGCGCGCTCAACTACTGTTGCACGACGCCCCTGCCCACCAACGGGGTCGGCAACCTCAGCGCCGACCCGCAACTGGCCAGCGCCTCGCATTTGAGCGCCGCATCCCCCTGCATCGGGGCCGGCAGCGCGGCCTACGCCAGCGGCACCGACATTGATGGCGACGCCTGGGCCAACCTGCCGTCCATCGGCTGCGATGAATACCATGCCGGGGCGGTTACCGGCCCCTTGAGCGTGAGCCTGGCCACCCTGACCAACGTTGCGAAAGGCTATCCGGTGGGTTTGACGGCGTTGATCGCGGGCCGAACCGACCTGAGCGTATGGGATTTCGGCGATGGTTCCGTGGCGGTCAACCAGCCTTATCCGACCCACGCCTGGACAGCGCCCGGGGATTACCAGGTGGGGTTGTGGGCCTTCAACGACAGTTATCCGGCAGGGGTGAGCGCAACGGTATTGGTGCGAGTTCTGGACCACCCGGTGCAATATGTGGCCTTGGGCAGCACGAATCCGGTGGCGCCCTACCTGTCCTGGGCGACGGCGGCCACTAACATTCAGGACGCAGTGGATGCATGGGTCGGGGGAGCGCTGGTGCTGGTGACCAATGGCTTCTATGCGCCCGTCACCGTGAACCAACCGCTGACCTTGCAAAGCGCAGACGGCCCGGGCGTCACCCTAATCAATGGCGGTGGCACGGCGCAGTGCGTGTACCTTACCAAGGGCGCGGCGCTGGCGGGCTTCACCTTGACCAATGGCGCGGCCGTATACGGCGGCGGGGTGTATTGCCAGTCCACCAACGCCGTGGTGTCCAATTGCGTGCTGACTGGCAACTCGGCCTTTACCGGCTGGGGTGGCGGGGCTTACGGCGGCACACTCAGCAATTGCACGCTGACGGGCAACTCGGCCTACGGCGGCGCAGGCGGCGGGGCTTACGGCGGCACACTCAACAACTGCACGTTGACCGGCAACTCGGCCTCAGACGGCGGCGGGACATATTCCTGCACACTCAACAACTGCACGTTGACCGGGAACAGGGCTTTGGATCCCGGCGGTGGACCCTCGTTTGACGGTGGCGGGGCCTATGACTGCGCGCTCAACAATTGCACGTTGACCGGCAATTCGGCCTCAGACGACGGTGGCGGGGCCTATGGCAGCACGGTCAACAACTGCGTGTTGAGCGGCAACTGGGCTGTCTTGGGCGGCGGGGCCTACGGCGGCACGCTCAACAACTGCGTGTTGACCGGCAATTCGGCCTCAGACGACGGTGGCGGGGCGTGCGGCAGCTCTGGGTATCGTGCACGGCCCTGCACGCTCAACAACTGCACGCTGACCGGCAACTCGGCCCAGGATGGCGGCGGGGCCTACGGCTGCACGCTCAACAACTGCATCGTCTATTTCAATACCGCTCCGAACGATAGCAACTATGACGCTTCCAGTGCGCTCAACTATTGTTGCACGACGCCCCTGCCGACCAATGGGGTGGGCAACATCAGTGCCGCCCCGCAACTGGCCAGCGCCTCGCATCTGAGCGCCGAATCCCCCTGCATTGGGGCCGGCAGCGCGACTTACGCCAGCGGCACCGACATTGATGGCGACGCCTGGGCCAACCCGCCGTCCATCGGCTGCGATGAATACCACGCCGGAGCGGTCACCGGACCCTTGACCGTGAGCCTGACGGCCACCTGGACGAACGTTTTGAGAGGGTATCCGATGGGTTTGACGGGGTTGATCGGGGGCCGAACCGACCTGAGCGTGTGGGATTTCGGCGATGGTTCCGTGGCGGTCAACCAGCCTTATACGACCCACACCTGGACGGCGCTGGGGGATTACCAGGTGGGGCTGTGGACCTACAACGACAGTTGTCCGGAAGGGGTGAGCGCGACCCTGACGATCCACGTCGAGGCAGCGCTGCATTATGTTGCGGCGAGCAACGCCAATCCGGCCGCGCCCTACACTTCCTGGGCGACGGCCGCCACGAACATCCAAGCGGCGGTGGATGTGGCGCCACCGGGCGCGACCATTTTCGTGACCAATGGCGCCTACGCCCCCGTCACGGTCAACACACCGCTGACGGTGCAGAGCGTCAACGGGCCGGGCGTCACACTAATCAATGGCGGTGGCACGCAGGGGTGCGTTTACCTTACCAACGGCGCGGCGCTGACGGGCTTCACCTTGACCAAAGGCGTGGCCGCCTACGGATACGGCGGCGGGGTGTATTGCGAATTCAGCGCCGTGGTGTCCAACTGCGTGCTGAGCGGCAACTCGGCCTCAGACGGCGGCGGCGGTGCCTCCGGTGGCACGCTCAACAACTGCACGCTGACCGGCAACTCGACCACAAACGGATGCGGCGGCGGGACCGAATACTGCACGCTCAACAACTGCACGCTGACCGGCAACTCAGCGGGCCCTTATGGTGGCGGGGCCTGGGTGTGCACGCTCAACAACTGCACGTTGACCGGCAACTCGGCCTATGAGGGTGGCGGGGCCATGGACAGCACACTGAACAACTGCACGTTGACCGGCAACTCGGCCTCAGACGATGGGGGCGGGGCCATAGACAGCACACTGAACAACTGCACGTTGACCGGCAACTCGGCCACCTTTGGGGGCGGCGGGGCTTCCGATTCCACGCTCAACAACTGCATTGTCTATTTCAACTCGGGCCCCTTGGGAGGCAACTATGATTCTTTCAGCGCGCTCAACTACTGTTGCACGACGCCCCTGCCCACCAACGGGCTTGGCAACATCGCCAACGCGCCGCTGTTCGTTGACCAGGCGAACGGAAATCTGCGCCTGCAATCCAACTCCCCGTGCATCAATGCCGGCAACAACGCCTATGTCGTCGGCAGCACCGACCTGGACGGCAACCCGCGAATCGTCGGTGGGACAGTGGACATCGGTGCTTACGAACTCCAGACTCCCGCCTCCGTCATTTCCTACGCCTGGCTGGAGCAATATGGCCTGCCCACTGACGGCTCGACGGATTTCATAGACTCCGACCACGACGGCATGAACAACTGGGAGGAGTGGATTGCGGGCACGAATCCCACCAACGCCTTGTCGGTGTTGAAAATGCTGGCTCCGGCTCCAAGCAATAATCCGGCGGGGTTGGTGGTGACGTGGGAAAGCGTGAACACGCGCACCTATTACCTCCAAAGGAGCACCGACCTGGCGGCGCAGCCGGCCTTTGCCACCATCCAAACCAACCTCGTCGGCCAGGCCGGCACGACGAGTTACACCGACCCCACCGCCACGAACGCCGGCCCGTACTTCTATCGTGTGTGCGTGGGCCAGTAAAACTCCGACATCCCGTAATCTGAAAAGGCAAGACAAGACTATGAAAACAAACAAAATGCTCAAATCCATCGGCAGCGCCGCGCTGGCGGCGCTGGTTATTCACCCCTTGGCCACCCCGCTTCACGCCGGCGTGGTCAACATTGGCCAAAACTTCACCGGCACCACCAGTTCCATCAATGCTTCCCCCGGCCCGAACGGCGCCGCCAGCGCGGATTACGTGGTCGAGTTGAACCGAAGCGGCTTCACGGTGTATGCCAAGGCCAACGGCAGCGTCGTGCAATCAACGAACGATGTGGCTTTCTGGACCGCGGCCGGAGTCCCGCTCTACGCCTCGACGTGCGGGACGGATTGCCGCGTGGTCTATGATCCGACCGTCCAGCGTTGGTTCGCCGTCGAGGTGCTCGGCAACTGCGCCCTCTCCTGGGCGACCGCGCGCCTCCGGCTGGCGGTGTCGGCGACCGCGGACCCAACCGGCGCTTGGCATGGAGTAACCCTCCCCGATAACCCGGGAGCCACCAATGACTTCAGCGATCCGTATCTGGGCTTGGATGCACAAGGCGTTTACATTTCCGCGGTGGTCTGGCCAACCAATACCAGTGCCAACGTCCCGGCGGGTACGGCGCTGTGGTCGTGGCCCAAGACGGACCTCCTGGCCATTCCCCCGGTTATCACGAATCGCACCTGGTTCGGAGTCCTCTCCCCGACAAACTCCGGTTACGGTCTCAACCCCGCAATTTGCTTTGATGGCAGCGCCGGCGGAGACATGCTGGCAACCGGCAGCACAGGCATGGATCCCATCACCGGCAATCCAGTGACCAATAACACTCTGGTCGGATCTGCCATTCAGAACGCAAGTGGCCCCGGTCCCGCCACGCTCAGCGGCCCGCAGAGCTTGCTCGTGCCGCCCTATACCGAGCCGATCAATTATGCGCTGCAACCCGATGGTGCCAACCTGGTGGACTGGGATGCGGAGTTCTCCTCCAGTATCTACTGCGTCGGTGGTGTGCTCTTTGCCGCTCACGCGCTCCAAGACGGCCCCCATATCGCCATCCGCTGGTACCGCATAAATGCCGCCGACAACTCCTTGCTGGAATCGGGCACCCTCAGCGATCCGAATCTTGATTTGTACTTTCCTTCCATTGCCGCCAACACCAACGGCACGGTCGTCCTGGCCTTCAACGGGTCCGGCAGCAACGCCTTCGTGAGTTGTTACGCGATGGTGGGATGGACGGTCAACGGCGTCACAACCTTCGGAAACCGGTTGCTGCTCAGACCCGGTGTGGCGAACTATAACCCCGATCCTTCCGGCGATAGCCCGTGGGGCTCTTTCAGCACTCTCTGCGTGGATCCGACAGACCCCAACGTCTTCTGGACCCTCAATGCCTGCCCGGCCGGTCCCACGAACTGGTCCACCCAAATCACCCAGCTTCTGACCAGCCTCCGGGCGCAAACCAACCCGCCGGTGTTTACCATGATGCCCGGGTCGCAGACCGCCTTGGTCGGCGACGCGGCCACCTTTTGGGCCACCGTGAACCCCAGCTCGCCGGTCCAGTATCAATGGCGCTTTAATGGCAACGCCTTGCCGGGCGAAACCAATTCCGTGCTCACGCTGCTGAACGTCCAGCCTTCCGACGAAGGCGATTACGACCTGGTCGCAACCAATTCATCCGGCATGGCTGCGAGCCTGCCGGCTCGCCTCAACGTGATGCCTGACCTCACCAACCTGGTGGCGCGGGTGTTCACCAATGGCGCGACGCTGCCGCTGCCCTATCGGTTGTTCATCCCCTCGAACTATGACGCGACGCTGAGCTATCCCCTGGTGATGTTCCTCCATGGCAGTGGCTCAATTGGAACGGACAATTTATCGCAGCTCGTGGATCAGCCTGAGCCGCTGGTCTTTGTTTCTTACGGGCATCAGGTGACGGCCCCCGCTTTCTTCGTGGCTCCGCAACTCAACCCGGCGTATGGCAACTGGTCCGAGATAGAACCTCAACTGATCGCCTTGCTCGCCGCGTTGAGCCAGGAGTTCCCTGTGGACACCAACCGGCTCTACATCACGGGCCTTTCCCTGGGCGGGATTGGCACCTGGGGTCTGTTGGCGGATTACCCGAGGCTGTTCGCGGCCGCGGTACCCATGAGCGGCTCGGGAAATCCTGGGGCGGCGTCAATCTTCAAAGACGTGCCGGTTTGGGACTTCCACTCCCTGACCGATGACACGGTGTCCGTGTCCGGCTCAGAGGATATGATCCAAGCGCTGCGCGCCGTCGGGGGCACGCCGATCTACACCGAGTACGCCACCGGCGGCCATGCGATTTGGCTGCAAGCCTACAGCACGCCCGGCTTGGTGGAGTGGACCATGGCGCAAAGCCGCCTCGCTCCCGGAACCGCCGATCCCCGTATCACCATTACCGCCCCAACCACCAACGCTTTTTACGCTACTCACGCCAGCAGCCTTAGCCTTGCGGGGACAGCTTCCGCCGGGGGAGCGGGTATTCTTAGCGTACATCTGGCCAACCTCATTGGCGTGGGCAGCACCAGCGTCAAGGGAACCAACACCTGGTCCGCCACGAGCACGCTCGTCAGCGGCAAGACGAACTTGCTCCAGTTCATCGCCACCACGACGAGTTGGGCGCCTGACTTCGGCGGCTCGACCACCTTCGCCCAGGATTTCACCGTGGCTGCCAATATTCCGCTGACGCTGTCCATGACTGCGCAATCGCAGAGCTTAACCCTCCAATGGTCTGGTGGCATTCCTCCATACTCGGTGCAGACCACCGACGATCTGACGGCGGGGAATTGGGCCGATCTCCTTACCAATGCCATCTCCCCATTCAGCATACCCATCCAACCGGGTCAGGCATTTTTCCGCATTCAGGGGCAATAAAACCCATGACTCGGCGGGGTTGGTGGTGACCTGGGAAGGCGTGAACATGCGCACGTATTATCTTCAACGCAGCACCGATCTGGCGGCGCAGCCGGCCTTCGCCACCATCCAAACCAACCTGGTCGGCCAGGCCGGCACGACCAGTTACACAGACACCACCGCCACGAACGCCGGCCCGTACTACTATCGTGTGGGCGTGGGCCAGTAAAACTCCGACATCCCGTAATCTGAAAAGGCGCGGCTATCCGCTCACAGCAAACACATAGAACAGCAGTAACACATTGAAAGGAATACGTAATGAAAACCAGTCTCCAAGTCCCCGTAATCAAACGAGCCGAGTCTCGGCGGCTGCGAGCTATTGCCGCGGCCCTTATCGTCGGGATGCTGCTCATGCCCACGACTCCAAGCTCAGGCGCCGAACGTCAGCAGTTACGCGGCCACGTGCCTGAAGTGGTGGCCCGGCTCAAGCTGCCAGCGCTCGGGCGCCTGCCCGCCACCAACCGGCTGAACCTGGCGATTGGCCTGCCTCTGCGCAACACCAACGAACTGGCTGTGCTCTTGCGGGACATCTACGACCCGGCCAGTCCCCAGTTCCGGCATTATCTGACGCCGGAACAGTTCACGGAGCGATTCGGGCCGAGCGAGCGACATTACCAGGCGGTGGCCGAGTTCGCGACCCGGCACGGGTTGGCGGTCACCGCGCGGCATCCCAATCGGGTGGTGCTGGATGTCGCCGGGCAAGTGTCGGACATCGAGGCGGCGTTTCAGATCACGCTGCGCACCTATCAGCATCCGAAGGAAGCGCGGCAGTTTTACGCGCCCGACACCGAGCCGTCGGTTGATCCGGGCCTGGCGGTGCTGCACGTCAGCGGTTTGGAAAACGCGACGTTGCCACGTCCCTTGGGCAGATTCACACCTTTAGGGGGTCCTGCGTCGGCGGGCCGGGCCAGCCCAGCTAACGGATCCGGTCCGTGGGGCCAATACATCGGAAAAGACCTTCGGGCGGCGTATGTGCCAGGGGTGAGTCTGCTGGGCGATGGACAGAAGGTGGGCTTGTTTGAGATGGACGGTTATTATCCGCGGGATATCGAGGCCTACAAGAATTTGGCTGGCCTGCCGGCGGCAAAACTCACGAACGTGCTGCTGGATGGATTCAACGGGGTGCCGGGCGGCTTCAACGGTGAGGTGGCATTGGATATCGAGATGGTGATTGCTATGGCGCCAAACGCCGAGGTGATTGTGTATGAGGGCCTGACGCCCGACGATCTGCTCAACCGGATGGCGACCGACAACGGGGTCAACCAAATCAGCTCTTCCTGGTATTGGTCCCCGCTGGGACCGACGGCCGAGCAGATCTTTCAGCAAATGGCCGCCCAAGGCCAGTCCTTTTTCGAGGCCTGCGGGGACAGCGACGCCTACTCCGCCGGGATTCCAGGGGTCGAGGAAGAGCCGCTGGTTACGCAAGTCGGCGGGACCACCCTTACCATGTCAGGCAATGGCGCCGCTTACTCGTCGGAAACGGTCTGGAACCCGGGCAACACGCAGGGCAGCAGCGGCGGCGTGAGCCTCACCTATCCGATTCCGAGTTGGCAGCAGGGAATCAACATGACGCTCAACGGTGGCTCGACCACGATGCGAAATGTGCCAGATGTGGCCATGGTGGGAGACGCGCTCTTTACCATCGCCAGCAACGGCGATGCGATAGGCTACACGTCCGGGACGAGTTGTGCCGCGCCGCTGTGGGCTGGGTTCTGCGCCCTGGTCAACCAGGCGGCTCTAGCCAACGGTCAGCCGGTCATGGGGTTCCTCAACCCCGCGCTCTACGCGATCGGGAAGAGCTCGGCTTATGCCGCCAACTTTCATGACGTCATCACCGGCAATAACGAGAATTATCTGAGCCCGAATAAGTTCCGGGCGGTAGCGGGTTACGACCTGTGCACGGGTTGGGGGTCGCCTCGAGGCAGCAACCTCCTCTACTCACTCGCCATCCCCGAGCCGCTGGTTGTGGCGCCTGCCACGGAGCTGCTCTTTAGCGGCCCCTTCGGTGGTCCCTTTGGTCCTCCCGCCGGCAACCTTGCCCTCGCCACCAAGACCACCAATACGCTCAATTGGGCCGTGGCTTCAGACGTCTCCTGGCTCAGCCTCTCACCGAACACAGGAGTCTTGAGCGGCAGCGCCAGCACAAACGTCACCGTTCAACCAAGTGCGCTGGCCAGCACGCTGGCCGCCGGCAGTTACCAGGCCACCCTGTTCTTTACCAACCTCGACGATCAGGTGGTGCAAACTCGCTCGATCGTCCTGGCCGTAGTGGCCCCGCCGGCCATCACCGCCCAGCCCACCAACCAAACCGCCCTGGCCGGCGCTGCTGCCAGCTTCACCGTGGGCACCGCCCCCAACGCGCTGCTCTACTATCAGTGGTCTCTCAACCAGGGTGGCTCGGCCACCAACCTCGCGGACGGCGGCGGCATCGGCGGCGCCGCCACCAGCACCTTGACGATCAGCAATGTCTCGGCCAGCGACGTTGGCTCCTATTCGGTCGTGGTCAGCAATGCGGCAGGTGTGGTCCCCAGCGCACCCGCCACCTTGAGCCTGCTCTCGTCGAAGCCAGTGATTCTGGCGCAGCCCGCGGCTCAGAACCTGTTGCCCGGCGCCAGCGCCGCCTTTAGCGTGGTGGCAGTGGGGGACCAACCGCTTTCCTACTCCTGGCAGAAGGATGGCGTGGGGTTAAGCGACGGGAGCCGCGTTGCCGGTTCGAGCAGCAACACTTTGACCATCGCCAACGCTGGCCTGGCTGACGCCGGGACCTACACCGTCGCCGTCAGCAACGCGCTGGGCTGGGCCGTTTCCACAGGAGCGGTGCTCAGCGCCACGGTCGTTACCGCGCCGGGGGTGGCGTTGGATACGCTCTATTCGTTTGATTCGAGCGGGACGGTGGGATTCAATCCCTATGCGGGCCTGGTGCAGGGCAGCGATGGCAACTTTTATGGGACGGCTTCGCAGGGCGGCGCCACCAGGCAGGGGACCATCTATCGGATGCAGGCCGGTGGAGTCGTGAGCCTGGTCCACAGCTTCATCAACGGGAACGAGGGGGCATTCCCCTACTCCGGTTTGGTGCAAGGCAGCAATGGGCTGCTGTATGGACTAACTACGGTGGGTGGGACTAACAATGGTCTTGGAACCGCGTTTCGCATCAGCACCAACGGGGCCATAGCCAGCGCTTCCTTGTATTATCCGGTAACTGGTAGCTACCCACACGGCGGTCTGGTGCAGGCAGCGGACGGCAACTTCTATGGCCTGACCACGATCGGAGGTGCCTCAGGGTACTTCCAGCTCTACCTTGGCAGTTCTGGAAATGGAGCGTTGGTTAAGCTGAGTCAGAATCTCACCCTCACGGCGATGAGTCCATTCAATTATGAGGACGGCGCGCTTCCTTCTTCGACCCTGGTGCAGGGCCTGGATGGTAAGCTCTACGGTACCGCCCAGCTCGGCGGCACCAACGGTGGTTGGGGCACGATCTTCCGGGTCAGCCCCCAAGCTCAAAACGGGCCCATCACGGGCCTGTTCTCCTTTAACAACAACAACGGCGCCACGCCGGTGGCGGGTCTGGCGCAGGATGCCGATGGCACGCTCTATGGCACCACCTATTCCGGCGGAGCGCACAACGCTGGAACGCTCTTCAAGCTGAGTTCGGATGGCACGTTCACCTCGCTCTACTCCTTCAGCGGCGGCGCCGGTGGCAGCAACTGCTATGGCGGGTTGGTGTTGGCCAGCGACGGGAACCTGTATGGTACAACGGAGAATGGGGGAGTGTACGGGGCGGGGACCGTCTTTCAACTCACGCCCGACGGCGCGGTCACGACGCTGGCGCAGTTGGACGGCTACCAGGGCGCCAACCCGGAAGGCACGTTGGTGCAGGGGAACGATGGCAGCCTGTATGGGACGACCTACAACGGCGGCGCGCAGGGCAATGGGGCGATCTTTCGGCTGAGCTTCAGTGGGCAGCTTGAGATCACGAGCCAGCCGCGGCCAGTGGTGACGTTTGCCGGGGGCAGCGCGACGTTCAGTGTGGCGACGTCGGGCGGTTTGCCAACGGGGTATCAGTGGGAGAAGAACGGGGTGAACCTGACGGACGGCGGGAACGTGATGGGGTCGAACGCGCGGGTGTTGACGCTGACGAACGTGAGCGCCGGGGATGCGGCGCTGTACTCGGTGGTGGTCAGCAACGCGTTGGGTGTGGTGCCGAGCACTGGGGCGAGGCTGGAGGTTGTCGTATCGCCGCCCTATGTCAGCTCTGGCCCAATGGACCAGACGGCTTTGGTGGGCGCGAGCGTGCAGTTCAGTGTGGAGGCTGGGGGAGGCAGTCCGCTCTCTTACCAGTGGCAACAGAACGGGACGAATCTGGCGGACGGTGGTGGGATTACGGGTTCTGCCACGCCGACCCTGACGCTGGCCGCGGTGAGCGGCGCCAGCGCGGGCAGTTACTCAGTAATTGTCTCCAACGCGTTGGACGTGGTGAGCAGCCCGAGCGCCACGTTGACCGTGGTTCCAGCCAATGCGCCGGGAACAACGCTGACTAGCTTTCGACCATTCTCTTTTAACGACTTCAGCGGGGCTTATAATCCCTTCGCCGGGGTGATCCAAGCCCGAGACGGGTACTTATACGGCACGACCGTCAATGGGGGAACAAACGGTTACGGGACGGTCTTCAGGATCGCTACCAGCGGCGCTGGCTTCAGCGTAATGCGTTCTTTTTCTTATCACGACGTTCTTGGGTCAACGCCCTATGGCGGGCTGATTCAAGGCGCCGATGGCAAACTCTACGGCTCGGCTTTCTACAATGGCTCCTATAGCGGTGGCAGTCTTTTCCGAATCAGCACCGCCAGCGTAGCCGAGCTGCTCTATTCTTTTCTTGGGGGTTATGACGGAGCGGATCCTGCTGCCTCGCTGGTCCAAGGCAAGGATGGCAACTTCTACGGCACCACGCCGTTTTTTGGCTACACGAACCGCTACATGGTTCTATTGGGATTTGGAACCGTGTTTCGGCTCAACACCAACGGGACCCTCGACACTCTGCACAACTTCAGCGGCGGTCCGGACGGAGGCAATTCTGTTGCTCCGCTGATTCAGGCCACCGACGGACGGTTTTATGGGACCACGCTAACCGGTGGGAGCTACGGCTCTGGTATCGTGTTCTCGGTTTCGGGCGGCGGCGCGTTCACGCCGCTCGTTTCCTTCGACTACACCAATGGCGCCTATTCCAGCAACGCCTGGGTGCAGTTGCCCGATGGCGGCACTTTTCTCAACGCCGTCAGCGGCGGCTTGGTGCAGGCTTCCGATGGCGCGCTGTACGGCACCGCCGCGAGCGGGGGTACCAACGGTGGCTGGGGCACGGTCTTCCGCGTCACCACCAACGGCGCGCTCACCAGTCTCCACTCCTTCAACTACCAGGATGGCGCTGCTCCCGCCGGGGGCCTGGTCGAAGGCGCTGACGGCAATCTCTACGGCACCACCTCGCAGGGAGGCATCGGCGGCCAGGGAACGGTGTTCCAGATCACCAAGTCTGGCCAACTCACCACCCTGGCTTGGTTCTACGGGCTAAACGGGGCGGGTCCCCAGGCCACCCTGCTCCAGGCGCGGGATGGTTCTTTCTACGGAACCACCGCCTTCGGCGGGATCGACTTTAATGGCGCTGCCGGCACGGGTGACGGCGTGCTCTTCCGGCTCACGGTGCCGATGTTCGTGGCCAATCCGCTGACGCAAGCCGTCGCCACCGCAGGTGTGCCCTACGCCGCCTCGCTGTCCACCAACGCGGTCATGCCCGCCGGTGATACGCTCACGTTCGCGAAGGTGGCCGGTCCGGCCTGGCTGCAAGTCGCCAGCAACGGCGCCCTTTCCGGCACTCCCGCCGTATCCGACATCGGTCCGAATAGCTTCAGCGTCAGCCTGGCGGATACCAACGGCTGGTCCAGCTCCGCCACCCTGACCATCACCGTGGTGCCGGCGCCGCTCCTGGCGTCACTCAGCCTTAGTCAGGGCACGCTGGTCCTGAACTGGAGCGGCGGCCAACCGCCCTATTCGGTCCAAATGGCCACCGGCCTGGCCAGTCCGGCTTGGCAAACCATCGCGGGTCCGATGACCAATACCACCTTAGTCGTGACGCCGACCAACGCCGTCGCCTTTTACCGGATCCAAGGGCAATGAACAAATGAAACTAAACTGACAACCGTGAGCGTGAACAAGCCCATAACACATAACAAAACATGAAAATGAAACACTTCCGCAGGCTGCCCGGGAATCTGCCGGGCGTCGTGCTGTGGCTGGCCGTCCTGCCTCTGGCCGCCTTCGGCCAGGCCAATTACGCCACGCCTTACCCCTCGACCACCCTCGCCAGAAACACCGGCTATGGCAGCGCCGACGTGACCAACAGCGCCGCACGGTTTGGCGCCGAACGCCAGACTTTGGGTGGCCACGTGCCTGAGGCGGTGGCTAGGCTAAAACTGCAGCCACTGGGCTGGCTGCCGGCCACCAACCGGCTGAACCTGGCGATTGGCCTGCCCCTTCACAACACCAACGAACTGACCCGCCTGCTACACGATCTCTATGATCCGGCCAGCCCCCAGTATCGGCAATATCTGACTCCGGAGCAGTTCGCGGAGCAGTTCGGACCAACCAGGGCAGAGTATGAGGCCGTGCGGCAATTTGCCCAAGGGCATGGCCTGGAGGTCACAGCAACCTATCCAAACCGCTTGCTGCTGGATG
>Ga0326727_10008983_pt1 | contig 24952 bp, 10 predicted proteins | sample MB2enrmetagenome_FD_207643 | JGI IMG/M metagenome (GOLD analysis project Ga0326727, IMG submission 207643) | Lab enriched peat soil microbial communities from McLean, Ithaca, NY, United States - MB29MY | ecosystem: Environmental > Terrestrial > Soil > Wetlands > Peat | place: USA: New York... | reverse complement strand
TGGCACCGACCGTGTCGGTGGCGGTGATCGTGAAGTTGACGGGGGAGGCGTTGGCCACCGTCGGCGTGCCGGTGATCGCGCCCGTGCCGGAGTTCAGGCTCAAGCCGGTGGGCAGACTGCCGAGGGTGACGGCGAACGTGTCGGCCCCCGTACCGCCGCTGGTCGCGAGTGTCCGGTTGTAGCCGGCTGTGTTCACAGTCCAGTTGGGCAGCGTGGCCGTGGTGATCGAGAGCGCGGAATTGATGGTCAGCGAGTAGGCCTTGCTGGCCGTGGCGCCGACCGTGTCGGTGGCAGTGATCGTGAAGTTGACGGGGGAAGCGTTGGCCACCGTCGGCGTGCCGGTGATCGCGCCGGTGCCGGCGTTCAGGCTCAGTCCCGTGGGCAGGCTGCCGCTGCTGAGTGCGAAGGTGTCGGCCCCCGTGCCGCCGCTGGTGGCGACCGTCTGGCTGTAGCCGGTCTTGTTCACAGTCCAGTTGGCCAGCGTGGTCGTGGTGATCGAGAGCGGGGGGTTGATGGTCACCGCGTAGGCCTTGCTGCCCGTCGCGCCCACCGTGTCGGTGGCCGTGATCGTGAAACTGAAGCCGCTGGCCGCCGAGGGCGTGCCGGTAATCGCGCCCGTGCCGGCGTTCAGGCTCAGGCCGGTGGGCAGGCTCCCGCTGCTGACGGAAAACGAGTCGGCCCCCGTGCCGCCGCTGGTGGCGATCGTCTGGCTGTAGCCGGCGATCCCCTGCGTCCAGTTGGCCAGGCTCGTCGTGGTGACGGAAACCGCCGGATTGACGACCACCGTGTAGGACTGGCTGCCCGTGCCGCCGAAGCTGTCGGTGACGGTGATCGTGAAGTTGAAGGTGTTGGCCGCGCTGGGCGTGCCGCTGATCGCGCCCGTGCTGCTGTTCAAAGTCAGGCCGTTGGGCAGGCTGCCGCTCGTGACGGAAAACGTGTCGGGCGCCGTGCCGCCGCTGACGGCGATCGTCTGGTTGTAGCCGCTCTTGTTCACGGTCCAGTTGGGCAGCGTGGCCGTGGTGATCGACGGCGCGGGATTGATCGTCACCGCATACGCCTCGGCGGCCGTGGCCCCGACCGTGTCGGTGGCGGTGATCGTGAAGTCAAAGGTATTGGCCACGCTCGGCGTGCCGGTGATCGCGCCGGTGCCGGCGTTCAGGCTCAGGCCGGTGGGCAGACTGCCGCTGGTGACGGCGAACGTGTCGGCCCCCGTGCCGCCGCTGGTGGCGATCGTCTGGCTGTAGCCGGCCTTGCCCACCGCCCAGGCGGCCAGGGACGTCGTCGTCACCGTCAGCGGCTGGTTGACCGTGAGGGTGATCTCCTGGTAATTGGCAGGAGTCACGCCGTTGCTGGCCTCGATGAAGGGATAGAATGTGCCGGTTTCGGTGGGTGCGCCGCTGATCGTGGCGGTGCCGTTGCCGTTGTCGTGGAAGGTCATCCCGGTGGGCAGGGTGTCCTCTTCCGTGAGCGTCACCGTCGACGGGACACTCGGCCCGGTCGTGATCGTGAACGTGCCCGCCGCATTCTCGGTAAACGCCACTGTTGCGGCGCTCGTGATGGTCGGCGATTCGTCGACTGTAAGGGTGAAGTTCTCCGTGGAGTCGGTGTCCCCGGCGATGTGCGAGGTGAGGGTCAGCGGGTAGTTGCCCTCGGTGCCGGCCGCGGGAGTGCCGGCCAGCGTGGCCGTGCCGTCGCCGTTGTCGGTGAAGGTCACGCCGCTGGGCAGGCTCCCGGTTTCGCTGAGCGTCGGCGGCTCGGCCGTCTTGTTGGCGGTGGCCGTGCTCTCGGGCGTGAGGCCAAGGCTGTTGATGGTGTAGGAGCCGGAGTCCCCCACGGCGAAAATCGTGCTCGTGGCGGGTGTCACGGCGTAAGGCGACGTGGAGGCCGCCTGCGTGGTGAGGACCAAGGGATTCTCGCCGAACAGGGATGCCTGTATCCCGGCGCCGCCGGCCACGAGGGCCTCCTTGTTCCCCAGGGATACGGCGGCCGTGGCAAAGTCGTCGCCGGCCTCGCTCCAATGCCCCGTCGCCGGATTGTAAAGCTCGGCCGTCGAGACGTAGCCGGAGTCCCCAATCAATACTCCGCCGCTAACAGAACTGGACCAGTAGGTGCCGCCGGCCACCAAGACTTCGCCGTCGCTCAAGAGGGTGGCGGTCTGACCGTCGCGGGCATTCGTCAGCGCGCCCGTCGCACTCCAAGTGCCGGTATACGCGTGGGTAGTGGTGTTGTAAGTATAAAGCTGGGCGCTGGCCACCGTTCCGCCGATTTCCCCGTAATAGCCGTCCTGGGTGCCGGAAGAGCCTCCCTCCACCAACACGTCGCCGTTTTGCAGGAGCGTGGCCGCGGCGGCGTCCCGGCCCGTCATCGACCCCGTAGCGGCCCAAGTATTGTTGCTGACGTTGTAGACTTCGGCGGTTCCCACCTGGTCGGCGCTGCCGCTTTGCCCCCCTGCAACGAGGACATTCCCGTTGATCAGCAAGGTGGCGACCTGGCCGGTGGGCGCATAGGAGCTGATCAGCGACGCGGCCGTGGTCCAGGTGTTGTTGGTCGGGTTGTAGAGGTCCACGGCGGTCCCGCCGCCACCACCGACCACGAGCACGTCGCCGCTGTTCGCGCCGCTGCCGAGCAGGACGGCCGAGGCGCCGACTCGGGCAATCGACATATTCCCGGCCGCGGTCCAGGTGTTGGCGGTCGGGTTATACAGCTCCGCGGCGGCGGTCGCTACGCCGTTGACGTTCTCGCCGCCGGCTACGAGCACGTCGCCGTTGCCCAGCAAGGTGCCCGTCCCGGCGTCCTGGGCATAGAGCATGGTCGGGGTCTCCGTCCAGACCTGGGTCGTGGGGTTGTAGATTTCTGCCGGCTGGGCGGTACCCGTCCCGCCGGCCGCCAACACGTTGCCGTTGCTCAACACCGTCAGGGTGGGAACGTCTCGCGAGATGGACATGCTCGGGATGGCGGCGAAGCCCAGCGACAGCGGGAGCCGCAGCTCCAGGTTCTCCAGCCTCAGGGCTCTCCACATAATGGCGAGGCCGGTGCGGGCGCGGCGTTTCAACATGCGGCGCCGCGTGGACAGGCGATGTTTGCGCGTTTTCATGGGATGCTCCCGGCCCGAAGAAGTGCGGGGCAGTAAGAAGAGACGGCCCCGCTTCTTGCGGCGGCGTCGCTGGACGAGATATGTCGTTGGCCCGTGCGGGACATCCTCGAGGCCTCCAGACGAGACTTTTTGTCACCCGTTGCTGTTATTATTCTCTCCGCCCGCCAGCCGGCCAGCCCCTCCTCTCCATTTTTTCCAGCCCGCGCCAGCCGATATTGCTCTTGACCGGCAAGTGGCCCGCGGTGAGACTACCGGTCCCCGGGAACAAGGCCAACACGGAGCGTCCCAGCACGCAACTCCTTCATGGGAATCCTGCCGCGATACGTCCTGGCTGAGGTGACCAAGGTCTTTCTCATGGCCCTGGCCGGCTTGACGCTGATGATGATGATCATCGGGGTGGTGCAGGAGGCCACCAGGCAAAGCCTGCCGCTGGTCCAGGCCGTCCGCCTGGTCCCCTACATCCTGCCCGACACCCTGCGGATGACCGTGCCGGTGACCTTGCTCTTGGCCTCGACCACCGTCTTCGCCCGCATGGCCGGGGCCAACGAGGTGATCGCCGTCAAGGCCCTGGGGATTTCGCCGATGGTGCTGCTGTGGCCGGTCCTGGCCCTGGCATTCCTGTTAAGCCTGGTGAGCGTCTGGCTCAATGATCTGGCCGTCTCTTGGGGGCGAAATAATATCCAGCGGGTCGTGCTGGACGCGGCCGAGGAGATCATCTACAGCATGTTGCAATCGCAGCACAGCTATGCATCGCCGTTCTTTTCGATCAACGTCAAGCGGGTCGATGGGCGGCGGCTGCTGCGGCCCACCGTCACGCTGCAACCCCGCGGGTCCGCCGCCGCCACCACCATCACCGCCGAAGAGGCTGAGCTCCACAGCGACCGGACGGCGGGTGTGCTCAAGCTCCTGCTCCGCAACGGTACGATCGACATGGGGGGCAAATTCAGCATCCAGTTTCCCGACGTCCGCGAGCAGGAGATCCCCCTCAGCGATGCCAGCCGGGCGCGAAGTTCGGGCGGGCTGCCTTCCTGCCTGGCGATGGGGGCGATTCCGCGGGAGATCGCGCTGCAACGGACGGCCATCGACCGCTTCGAGCAATCCTTGGCCAGCCAGGCGGCTTGCCAGATGTTCTCGGGAGATTTCGCCGCGCTGGAAAGCGACCAGTGGAAGGTCTACGCCGCCGACCACACCGACCTCTGCGGACGCCTCTACCGGCTGATGACCGAGCCGCATCGCCGCTGGTCGGCCGGGTTCAGTTGCCTGTGCTTCGCCTGGGTCGGCGCACCGCTGGCGATTCGCCTGCGCAACACCGACTTTCTCACCAGCTTTTTCCTGTGTTTCCTGCCCATCCTGGTCGTCTATTACCCCTTGCTGGCCTACGGGGTCGATGGCGCCAAGGGGGGGAGTATTCCCCCTTACTCGGTGTGGGCGGGCAACCTCTTCCTGCTCCCTTGGGGCGGAAGGCTGCTGTGGAAGGTCCTGCGGTACTAGGGCCTCGGCGACTTATCCCCCTTTGCCGGCGGCTTCGCGGGTCCCTTCAGGTCCCACGCCGGCAGCCAACGCACCTGGACCGCGTGCAGGCCGAAGTCGTCGGCCAATCGCTTCTCGAAGTCGGACATGTGGGCAGCCCCGTAGAAAATGGCGATCTTCCGTTTGCCGGACGCCATCTGCTTCCGCAGGACCTCCAGGGCCGTCTTGTTCCGCTGGCTCACCAGGGTTGAGCCGTTGGGGCCCTCCAGCACGACCAAGACCCCTTCCATGTCCTCGAACTGTTCGGCCAGCACGCGCTTCAGCGCCAAGGCGCGGTGCTTGTCGAACAGGGCAAAGAGCAGTTCGGCCCCGCTGGTATCATCGCCGGAACTCTGTTTTGCCATCGCGTAGACGAACATCCGCCCGAGAATATCCCAAACGCTCTCTCCGCGGTCGCGCATGGACTGGGCGAACTGCTGGGGCGACATGTCGGCGTGCACCATGTTCTTGGCGGTGTAGTCGATCTGGTCCAGTTGGAACTCCAGTTCCAGGAGGTTCTTCATGCCCTTTTGCACGGCGGAAACGGGGTTGTCGCCCGTCTTGCGGCCTCCTTTGGGGATGCGCGTGCCTTGCGGGGCAACCAACTCGTACAGCACGGCGTCGTAGCGGCGAAACTCCCGGTTGAGCTGCTCGTAGTAGCCCTTGTCTGCGATGTGCGTGGCGGCAACCAGGTCCACGGTGGCCGCCCCCGGGCCGGCCGCGGCCGGCGCCAGGTGTACAATCGCGGTCTGAAGTGATTGCGGGCGGCCTTGGGCATCCCGGACGATACGCAGGAACCGTCCTTTGGAGGGGCCCTGGGCGGGGACACCGACCGGCTCGGCTGCGCTGGCGGCGAGGACGCACGCCACCAGAACCCCGAGCACAGCGGCCAGGGCCCGGCCGCCAGGTCCGTGTCGCAGTGACATCCAGTCCGCGAATTCTCTAAAAGGCATGATGTGTGTACTCCCAAACTTAGGGGTGCGAGTATCTTCCAAAAGGTCCTCGCTTGGTCCTATTGGCCGCTCCATTCTCGCATTTCCAAGCGTGCCTGGCAAACTAGCGGTGTTTCTGTGGCGTAAGTCACTGTCCTGAATCTATTTACGTACGAAGCATCCCCATCCCGGCGGACATCGGGGCAGCGAGCCCGCGGAGAACTGCTTGACTGTGTTCCGGCCTCGCGCATTATTGGGAGGTACGATTGGGAGAACAGTAGGGCCGGCGCCAGATCGGGCCCAGCGGCTTCTCGCGATTGAGGGTGGCCTTGGGGGAGCTGTGAGGGGCGTCTAGGAGGGAGCGTTTCTTATTAAGTATCTTGACAACAACCGGCGATTGTCTTCTAATAGAATGGTGTGTCTGTAGGAGTTGGGTCAGCCGTTCGGCAAGGTAACGGCAGTCCCTCTTCGGTAAAGGGAATAGAGATGGCATGGCTTCAGTTCGGGGGTCTAGCTCGCTTCGGCGCCAAGTTTGACGGTCTTTGGGAGCGGTTTTCGCTGCGCCCGCGCGGTCGGAAGGCCCAGCACGCCTTTCGCTCTTTGCGTTTGGATCCCCTGGAAGAGCGGACGCTGTTGTCGCTGACGCCCGCGAGCATCCAGAACATGCTGGTCAACCAGCCGCTGCGGATCGTCTCCGAGGCGGGGGGCCAGCAGGTAACGCAAGTCATGCTGGGCACGCCGACGGCATCCAGCGGCGCCCCTACGCCGACCGGTCCGGGCAACCAGTATGAGTTGCCGATCGTCCCTGCGGCCTCGGCGGGGCGGGCAACGGCGGCCGATGGCAGCGGCGATTTCGTGGTCGCCTGGATGCAGGAAGATCCGGTTTACGAGACCAACCCCAACGGCACGCTGGTCATGGCCAACGGCGAGCCGGTCGCCACGGGGACGACCGTGTCGAACATCTACGCCCGCTACTTCACCGACGAAGTTCAGCAGCTCGTTCTGCCCGCTGCCACGCTCGCCAATCCCAGTGCCGGCAGTTACGCCACGTTCAACTTATTGGCCGGGGGCGGGCCGCTCGGGGGCGGGTCGGAGTTGATCACGATTTCGCAGTCCTACCTGCCCAGCAACGCCCCGGCGGCCGTGGCCTTGGGGCCGGTCACGACCTATGCCAACCTGCCGGTGGTGGGCAGCTTTACGCTGACGTTCAAGGATCCGGTCAGCGGCGTGACGGAAACCACCAGCACGATCAAGTTCAACGAGAACGACTTCGACAGCTCCAGTACGGCGCTCAATCCCGCCAAAGTCCTGCAGAGTGCCTTGAACGGGTTGGGCGGGGTGCTGGCCAACTGCCAGGTCGAGGAAATCAACTCCACCGAGTATGAGGTGGATTTCAACGCCGCGTCGTACCCGGCCGGGACGATCCATGACATGGCGAATTTGCCGCTGCTCTACCTGACGCCGGGCAGCTCGAACTTCACCGCCGCGGGCGACGGCGGCTTCATGCCGACGGTGCAGGTCTCCTGGGTCCAGCAGCCGATGCTCATGACCGGCATCCCGGTGTCGCCGACCAACCCCTACGACACGTCCGCGGCCATCGAGAACTGGTTCAACTATTACACGAACGAGACGGAGCCGATCGCGCCGACCTTCGTGCCGCAGCCGTCGCCGACCACCACGTCGTACACGGACGTCTCCTCGCTGACCACGGCCATGCCGCAGATCCAGGTGGTCCCGGCGAAGCTGCCCGACGGCACGCCGAACCCGCTGGCCTTCGACATCACGTTCGTGGGGAATTCGGCCGACCAGCTTTACCCGGCGATGCAGGTGATCGGGTTGACGGACGCCTCGGGCAACCCGGTCAGCCTGACGGCCAACCCGGCGAGCACCACGATCCTCAAGGAAACCAGCGGCGAATTCCGCGTGAATCCGGTGGTGCAGGCGAACCCGTTTTCGCCGGCGCCGGTGCAGTACGACTCCGGCCAGCCGGCGGTCGCCATGGACGCCGCCGGCGACTTCGTGGTCGCCTGGACGGGCGTCGTGCCCAACGCGGTGACGTTCGGCAGCTTCAGCGACATTTTTGCGCGGCGCTTCACCCCGTCCGGCTACAACGAGACGATCTCGACCGACGGCACGGTGACCGGCCCGGTGGGTTACTGGCAGACGGACATGACGCTGGACGGGCAGGCCGACACGTGGATTTACGGCGTCCGCCCGCTGGACGCGCCGACGGACCCGAACCTGGACGTGCCGAACCCGACGACCGACCCCTACACCTTCCGCGTGAACAACTTCACGGCCAACGCGCAGTTCGATCCGTCCGCCGCCATGGACCCGCAGGGCAACATGGCCTTCACCTGGTCGAACCAGGGGCAGGACATCAGCTTCTTCAACGGGATCATCGCGCGGCGGTTCACCGTGGACGGCCGGCCGATGGGGCCCGAGTTCAACGTGAACCACGAGGACACCAACGTCCACGACAACTCGTACGTGGCGCTGAGCCCCAACGACATGATGGCGGTGGCCTGGAATCTCAACTACGTTTCGGTGCAGGCGCGGGTGTTCGACACCAGCGAGGCGTACTCCGCGATCCCGCCGACGATGGTCGACCAGTACACGGTGGTCGACACCAACCCGGCGGGGCCGCCGCCGATGCCCACCGTCAGCATCGACGACTCCAACGAGTACATCGTCGGCTGGCAGAATGAGCTGGACACGGACCAAATCGCCGACAGTCCGTCCGTCGGGATTTACGCCGCGGAGTGGGCCGTGCAGCCGCAGGTGGTTTCGGGCACGATCACGATGACCGGGGCGGGCTACCTGACGATCACCGGCAACGGCTTGACGTCGTCGTCGTTCCTCGTCGATCCCAACGATCTCGGGGGGACTGCCGCAAGGTTCCAGACCGCGTTCTCGCAAATCGGACTGCCTTGCAATTTCAGCATCACCAATCCGACCACCGTCAGCGGCGTCACCACCGCGACCTATACGCGCGTTTATGTCCCGAACCTCGCCGGAGGCTTGATTACCTACACGCCCGCAAAAGGCTATGTGATAACCCTCGCGGGAGCCATCGTCCAGGCGGGCGGGGTCTCGCTGATTCGTCCCACGTTCCGCGCCAACAGCGCGGAAATCCCCGCGGAGACGATCGGGGCCGTGACCTACCCGGCGGTGGGCAACACCACCACCGACTGGCCGGCGACGCAGGAGGGCGACCAGGTCTCTTTGGACGCCGATGGCGACCTGACGGTCAGCTTCGACGGCATGACGCCGGACGTCTCGGACAACGCCAACGTGGCGGCCGCGAACTTCGAGCAGCTCATGAGCGAGCCGCAGAACGTGGACCTGCTGCCGTACTTCAATCCCACCGATCTGGTGGGCGTTGTTCCCGCCGGGTACTCGAATGCCGGCGCCGCGTTTGCCCCGCCGGGCGAGAACGTGGCCGACCTGCTGGTGTTGCACCCGGTCAGCGCCACGGGCCAGGAAGAGGCAGGCTACGAAGGCTACTCGCACTACAGCAACCCGACCTACCCGGCGGTGGGCGATTCCAGCGGCGACGTGGACGGGGTGATCGAGGCCGACCTGATGTACGCCGTGGAGCTAGGCGCCACGTCGGAGCAGGTCTCGCGGCTGCACGCCATCCTGAACACGGTGGTGGGGGAGTTGCGGAGCCAGTCGGACGGCGCGATGTTCACGGAGTTCGACGCCGCGCCCCCCAACACCCCCAACGGCGGCCAACTGAACATCCTCGACAGCGACAGCCTCTCCAGCAGCATGCGGGACGGGCGAAACGAGCAATACATCCTCATCCTGGACCGCAACGCCACCCTGGGCAACTTCACTTTGCAACTGACAAACCCGCTCGTGCCCGGGGTAGTCGACACCGTCACGGTGCCCGTCGCCTATACGACCATCAACCGCGACGTTTTCTCCCAGAGCTACGACCAGATCGATCCAGTGCAGACCGAAATCAACATCGACAACGCCCTGAGCGCGGAAACCAACCTGCTGGGGACCGATTGGCCGGGCACGACCCCCAACGAGGGCCCGGTCGACGTCCGCATCATCGGGCCAAGCGAGATCTTCGCGCGCGCCGGCACCGCCTGGCAAATCACCAATCCGAACACCGGGGTGTCCGTCGACCCGGGCACGACCTATTCCTTCGAGATCACCTTCCAGGGCACCGTACACGACGTGGGGATCGGCCTGGCTTTGGCCCCCGGCGGCAACGGCATGACCATCGCGCCCACCTCGACGGTGGAGACCATCACCTTCGCCCCGTCGGGCTCGGACACGAGCCTGGTCAACGGCGGCCTCGGCCTGTATTACGCCTTGTCGATGAACGGCCACAAGACGTCGGACCTGACGTTCAACATGACCAGCGCGAACGACACGGCCGACGGGAACCTCATGGCGCAGCAAATCCAGGCCGCGCTGGCGAACATCGCCACGGTGGACGCACAGACCAACGGCTCTGCCCCGGTGACGGCGGGACAGACCTATTCGGTCGTCTACAACCCGACGACGTATTCGTTCACCGTGACCTTCGGCAGCCAGTTTGCCGGCATCGGTCAAGCCCAGATCCTGCAGGCGCCGCCGGCCTACACCTACAATCCCGGCAACGCGACGCCGCCGCCGCCGAACCTGACCTACACGGGCCTGATCGCCGCGGCGGTGGGCGCTACCGGGAGTTTTCCGGCGGCGAATCCCCCCGGCGTGCCGGAGTACTCGGCGGGCTTCGGCGGCACCCCGCAGTTCGACGAGTCGGTCGGCATGACGCCCACCGGCAGTTTCTCGGCCACCTGGCAGCAGGAGGAGCTGCTCAGCGACCAGGTGCCTTCCGGCCAACAGAACCTGTACTACCGGGATTTCGGCGAGTCGACCGATACCGCCGGCCCGCGGCTGGCCAACCTGATCAACGAGGACCCGGGCGCCGCGGCGGACGCGACCTCGCTGCCCGCCGACGGCTCGGGGCAGGTGGCCACCGCCACCGGCCTGGAGTACCTGGTCGTCACCTTCGACAAGGACATGCTGGATTATCCCGACCCGGTGACCCAATTGGACGAGCTGGGATACACGGACTTCCTGGACGCCAACGGTAACATCATCGTGGGCACCGCCGCGGGGGAGATTCCGCCCCTGGTTTATCAGAACGTCGAGAACAACTGGAGCAACAGCGTCAGCAACCCGGCCAATTACGAGTTGTTCCAAGGGGGCACGGTCGGTTGGCTGCCGGCCAACGCCAGCAACAACCCCGGCGGCGTCGGCAGCGGCACGAATGGCGCCTTGCAGCAGGTCCTAAGCGGCGGCTCGCCGATCACCGGCGGGGTCGTGAACGTGGCCTACGGCATGAACATGGCCTCGCAGTTGGCCGACGCCGCGAATGGGCTTAGCCCGATCCCCACCAACAAGTTCGAGGCGGTGCTGACCCTCAGCGCCAACCCGACCTCGGCGGTGCCCGTGCCCCTCTCCGCCGGCAATTTCGTGTTGGAGTTGAAGGCCCCGATACCGGGTTCGCAGACCAGCGCGATCCAGGGGGGGCTGGAGGATTCCGCGGGCAATCCGCTGAATCGGACGGGATTCAACTGGAACGGCTGGAGCGCCTACGTCCCGTTCACCGTGACGGTGGGGGGCAGCGCGGCCCGGCCCGCCGGACCCCCGTCCAGCGGCAGCAGCGACAACCCGATCAACAAGCTGCAAGCCACCAACCAGCTCGATCCCGCGGTGGCCACCGACGCCAACGGCGATTCGGTGGTCGTCTGGACCAGCACCGGCAACGGCATCGAGGCCCAGTTGTTCAACGCCGCCGGAATCCCCCTGCTACCCACCGAGATCACCGTCAACCAAACCGGCGGCGGCAGCGTGGGCCGCGCCAGCGTGGCCATGGACGCCCGCGGCGATTTCGTCGTGGCCTGGGCCGGCGCGGGCGGCAGCACCAATACCACGACGAACACCTCCGACGTCTTCTACCGCGTTTTCAACCCCAGCGGCGCCGCGCTCACGATTCAGATGCAGGCCAACGTTTACACGACCAGCGTGCAGAACGAGCCCAGCGTGGCGATGAATCCGACCAACGGCAATTTCGTCATCAGTTGGACGAGTTTTGCCCAACCCAGCACGGCGGGCGGGGCCCTGCAGCAGAACGCCAACATCTTCTACCGCCAGTTCCTGCTGTCCGGCGGCACGCCCGCCGCCGGCGCGACCTACTCCCTGGAACAGCAAGTCGACGTCGCCTCGCCCTACCGCCAGTGCCAGTCGAACGTGGCTATGGACGACAACGGCGACTTCGTCATCGTCTGGACCGCCTACACGCAGAACAGCAACATCGCCAACATCGACGGCCGCTACTATCCGGCCGGGGCGGCGGGCGGCAGCGAGTTCACGCTCAATACCGTCCCCGTGCTGCAGGACTTCACCGGCACCAACGGCGGCTTCGGCACCACCGCGCCGCTGGACTTGTGGGCCACCGGCCCGCGGGTGTCGATGGACATCACCAGCGGCAATTACGCGGTCACGTGGGCCAATTACCAGCCCAGCACGGTCGATGGCTACAACGTGTATTACCGGCAGTACGAGGCGGGCTCGACGCCGATGCCGGGCACCCCCAGCGTCTCCGGCGAGCAGCCCGTGGGCACCCCGACGGTCGGCACCGCCGGCTGGCAGTTGATGCCCGCGGTGGCCATGGCCCCGGGCGGCGACTTCACGGTGGTCTGGACCAGCTTCGGCCACGATAACGCGGAGGTGAACAACCTCACCAACACCGATTACGGCATCTACGCGGAGATGTACACCCCCGCCGGGGCGATCATCCCCTACACGGATGCCAACGGCAACGTCGTCAGCGGTCCCTTCCGGATCAACGCGACCACGGTGGGCGACCAGGTGGCCCCCGCCGTGAGCTCCGACGACACGCTCGGGAACGCGGTGATCGCCTGGGTCGGGCCGTTGACCAGCACCACCGTCCTGCCGACGGCGATCTACTCGGCCATGGTCGACCCGCCGGCCGTGAAGAAGCCGGCGCCCATGGCGACGACGACCACGCTGGCAGCCTCGCTCAACCCCGCAATCGCGGGCCAGGCCGTCACCTTCACGGCCACGGTGAAGGCCGCCAGCGGCAACCCCGGCGGCAGCGTGACCTTCAAGGACGGCAGCACGCTGTTGGGCAGCGGTACGCTCACCTCCGCCGGCACAGCCACGTTTACGACCGCCGCGCTGGGGGTCGGCAGCCATTCGATCACCGCATCGTATGCGGGCACGACAGGCTTTGCCGCGAGCCCCAGCAGCACGCTTACGGAAACGATCAAGCAGATTGCGACTTCCACCACGCTGACAACTTCCACCGCCTCGCCGGTGTTCGGCCAGGCGGTAACCTTGACCGCCACCGTCAAGGTCGCCTCCCCGAGTACCGTGACTCCCACCGGGACCGTCACGTTCAAGAACGGCAGCACGCTGCTGGGCACGGGCGCGGTCGGTTCCGGCGGCGTGGCCTCGTTCACGACGACCAGCCTGCCGGTGGGCAGCGACTCGCTCACCGCGTCGTATGCGGGCACCACCAACCTCGCCGCCGACGTCAGTGCCGCAATGCCAGAAACGGTCAAACAGGCTGCGACCACCGACACGCTGACCAGTTCGGCCGCCTCCGCCGTGTTCGACCAGACGGTGACCTTCACCGCCACGGTCAAGGCCTCATCCCCGAGCGGCGCCGTGCCCACCGGCACGGTGACCTTCAAGGACGGCAGCACCATCCTGGGCACGGGCACGCTCAGTGCCGGCGCGGCCACGTTCACGACGTCGGCCCTGGCGGTGGCCAGCCACACGATCACGGCGTCGTATGCCGCAACCAGCAGTTTCCTCGCCAGCGGCAGCGCCGGCCTGACAGAAACGGTCAAACAGGCCGCGACGACGACCACGCTGACGACCTCGGCCGCTTCCGCCGTCTTTGGCCAGACGGTGACCTTCACCGCCACGGTCAAGGCCGCGGCTCCGAGCCTGGCCGTGCCCAGCGGCGTCGTGACCTTCAAGGACGGTAGCACGGTGATCGGCACGGCCACGCTGACTGCCGCCCACACGGCGACGTTGCCGATTTCCACCCTGGCAGTGGCGGCAACCGCCCAGACGATCACCGCTTCGTATGCTGCTAGCACGAACTTGACCGGCAGCAGCGGCACGGTGGCGGAAACCGTCAAGCAGGCCACAACGTCGCTCACCCTGGTGGCATCGCCCAACCCGGCGGTTGCCGGTCAGACGATCAGCTTTACCGCCACGCTCCAGATGGGATTGCCGAGTACTGCCGTACCCACCGGCTTGGTGGTGACCTTCAAGGACGGCAGCACCGTGCTGGGCACGGCGAAGCTCAATGCCGCCGGTACGGGGGTGTTGCAAACCTCGTCCTTGGTGGTGGGCACGCATTCGATCACGGTTTCGTATGCGGGCAGCACGAACCTGAAGGCCAGCATCAGCACGGCTCTCTCCGAAATGGTCAACAGTTCCACCAAGACCGTGGTGAAGTCCGCTCTGGTCCCAGCGGCGGTGGATCAGGTGCTCTCGGTGGTGGGACACTAGTCAGCGGCAGTGGGGCGTGGCCGGAAACCGCGCCCCAATTCAGGGCAGCCCTCGGGACGCACCCCTGATTTCCCATGCCGCGCATCTTTCCCATCCAGCTTCCGGCCGCCTCCCTACGCCCACGTTTTTCGGCAAGGTCTACCTTTCTTACTCAACTGGTACGACCGGTACATCCGATACTATCGTCACGATCACTCCTCGGATGCTCCGCGCGGAGTGTCTGCGGATATTGGTCCGGTCCTTTGGGAGTACGCACGATGTCGCCAAACCGCATCTATTGGGGGCTCGGCACGCTGGCGATTTGCCTGCTGGTGGGAGGGGCAGTCCGCGCCCAAGATTATGAGGTGCGGGGGATGCAGTGGTTCGAGCCGGCTGACGTTCGGCCCTACGACAATTGGGCGGCGCCGCGGACGGGATTCTTCTGCGACTTCGACGGGATCTACTGGTACATCAGCGCCCCCAAGAAGACCTCGATTGGCGATCCGACGCTCACGCCGACCGTCTACTGGAACCCCGGCGCGCCGGTCACCGAGCAGAACTCCCTGGATACGGGGCGGTTCCGCGCGACGTGGAAGCAGGGCGACCGCATCGACTTCGGTTACACCGACGAACACTACGGCTTCCTGATCAGCACCATCGAGCTGAATCAGCAGACGGAGCACATCGCGGCGGACAGCGCCTACATCGTCTTCAAGGATCCGCTGTTCGGTCCGTCCGGAAACCAGAGCAACCTGGCAGCCAATTGGGGCACGGTGGCCATCCCGGATTATCTTGAGTCCCCGACGCTCTTCGACCACGTGTCGGTGGTCAACATCGCCAAGCTGGACGGGGTGGAGGCCATGTTCACCTATCGCCCGGCGCAGCTCGAAGGCGGCGGTTCGATCGAGTGGATGGTGGGCGGGCGGTATTTGGAGTTTGACGACACCTTCAGCATCGACGCGGTGGGCGGCGTGCTCGACGAAACCACGGTGGAAAACGCCGTGCAGAACCGGATCGCCGGCCCGCAGGTCGGCGTCCGCCTGAGCATGCCGTTCGGGCGCGTCAGCCTATCGACCGAGGCGCGGTTCATGGCGGGCATCAATACCGAGACGATCCGCCAGGACGGCACGCTGGCCGCCAACATCGATACCGTCGGCTTGCCGGGCACCACCGCCCGGCTCTCCACCGCCAGCCCGTTCCCCTTCCTGATGGGCCCCTTCGGCTACCAGCACTCGGCTCAGTTCACCGAGTTCGTACCGCTGGTGGAGATGCGCGCCGAGGCCCACGCCCGGCTGACCAACATGATCTCGGTCAAGGGCGGGTTTACGGGCATGTGGATGAACGGGGTGGGGCGGGGCGCCGACATGGTGGATTACACGGTCAGCACGCAGAACGGCGCGCCGATGGGAATCACCACGAGCAACGTGAACCACGCCAACCAGCAGAACCTGCTGGTCTACGGCTTCAACATCGGTCTGGAGTTGAACCGCTAAGCCGGTCGCTGCTTGCCTGCGCGGGCCGCCCGCTTCCGCGGCGGCGGTTTGCGGATCTTTCGCAGCTCGACGAGCTCCCCCGCCAAGCGGTGCCGCAGCGGGCTCTCGGGACGAAGTTCCTCCAGGAGGGCCTCGGCCTTCGTCAAGGCGTCTTCGTCACCCCCCCCTTGGTGGAACAGCGCCCGCCAGGTTCGTGCAATCTCCTGTTCGGTCAGCAAGCGTCACCTCGTCACAGAACCCCTCGACGGCAAAGATTCCGCTTCCGCCGATCCGCCGCCGGCAGGCAGGGGGTCGCGGACGCAGATCTTCTCCCATTCCTCCGCCAATACCTGAATAGTATATCGGATTTGTCGCTCGGTGTGAAGAGACGTGATGAAGAACCGCAGCCGCGCCGCGCTCTCTTCGACGGCCGGGTGCAGGATCGGCTGCACGTTGACGCCGCGGGCCAGCATGGCCCGCGACAGCCGCAGGCACACCAGCGAGTTGCCCACGATGATCGGCACTACCGGCGTGTGGCGGCTTGTGCCGGTGTTCAGCCCGCGCTCTTGGGCCAGGGCCAGGAACAAGCGGGCATTCTCATGGAGCCGCGCGACCCGTTCCGGCTGGGCTTCGAGAATGCGGAGCGCGGCCAGGGCCGCGGCCGCCGCCGGCGGCGAGATCCCCGTGGCGAAGACAAAGCCCGGCAGCGTGTACTTCAGGTACTCGACCAGCTCCCGCGAGCCGGCGATATAACCGCCGCAACTGCCCAGCGCCTTGCTGATCGTTCCCATGCCGATGTCCACGTCGCTGGCGGGAACGCCGAAATACTCGCCGATGCCCCGGCCGCGCGCCCCCATCACCCCCAGCGAGTGCGCCTCGTCGATCATCAGCAATGCCTTGTAGCGCTGCTTGATCTCGATGAAGCGCGGCAGGTCGGGCAGATCGCCGTCCATGCTGTAGACGCCCTCGATCGCCAGCAGCACGCGGCGGTACTCGTGCCGGAACTGCTCGAGCAGCCGCTCGGCCGCCTGAAAGTCGTTGTGCGCAAACGGCCTCCGCCGCGCGCCGGACAACAGCGCGCCCTGCACGATGCTGTTGTGGGCCAGGGCATCGTGCAGCACCAGATCGCCGGGTCCGACCATGTGTCCGATGACCGTCTCGTTGGTGTGGTGCCCGCTCGGCATCACCATCGCCGCCGCGGTCCCGAGGAAGCGGGCCAAGGCCTGTTCCAGCTCTCCGTGCAGTGTCTTCTCGCCGGAGACCAGCCGGCTGGCCGAGACGCTGGTGCCGTAGTGGTCGATAGCGGCCTTGGCGGCCTCCGACACCGCCGGGTCGCCCGAGGTCCCCAGGTAGTTGAAAGTGGCGAAACTTATCAACTCCCGGCCGTCGATCATCGTGCGATCGTTGGTAATGCCCTGGTGGACGCTGAAAAACGGGTTCCCCAACTCCGGCCGTTGCATCAGATCCAGCCGCTGGCGGAGTTGCAGGTACTCGGGGAACTGCTCGACGCGGTAGTGCTGGGGCGGGATTTCCGTGGTGGCCGCCGCGCGGCCCTCCGGCCGGAACCCGGTCCCAAGGTACTTCTCGACCGCAGCGATCACCTGACGGGCGGTGTCCAGATCGGGGAGAACATCCGGGGGGAAACGGCCGCCGAACCGCTCCTCCAACGTGGCCAGGATTTCCATGCGCTCCAGCGAATCGAGCCCCGCCTCCGCAATCGGGGAGTCGAGCGTCATGCCGGCGGACCGATCCTTGGCCACGCGGCGGATCTCCTCGATGACCACATTGGCCGCTTGCACCCGCCGTGCCGCCCCGTCGGCACTTGCGGAAACCGGTGCGGGCGGCGTAGCCGGGGCGGCAGGGAGGATCGTGGCCGTGGGCGGACTCGAAACGGGCCCCGCCGCGACCGCACGCGCGGCCCGGTTGCCGTTGCCCGAAGCCGCCGCACCCACGACCTGCCCGATAGCGCGCCCTGGCGCCGGCTGGGTCTGGGTCCGCTCGCTCTCGCGCGCAGCCAGCGGCGGCGACGATGCGCCGTCTGAGGCCGCCTGCCAGCGGCCCACCACCTCCAGCGACCCCTCGAGATACCCGCGCCGGCAGGCGTGCCGCTGGACCTTCCCGCTGGAGGTCTTCGGGATGCTGCCCGCACGAATCAGCAGGATCACGTCCACACCCAGGTCGTGTTCCAGGGCCACGGCCCGGGAGACGGCCTGAAAGACGTGATTCAGCCGGCCCTGCTTGTGCCGCTCGACCTCCAGCACGACGACCAGTTGTTCCCGCCCAGCCTGCTCGACGGTAAACGCCGCCGCGCAGTCCGGGCGCAAGCGGGCGTGGCTGCGCTGCGCGGTCCATTCGATGTCCTGGGGATAAAAGTTCACCCCGCGGACGATGATCAGGTCCTTCAGCCGGCCGGTCACGTAGAGCTCGCCGTCGAGCATGAAACCCAGGTCGCCGGTACGGAGAAAGGGCCCCGCGCCCGTGTCCGCCAGGCACGCCCGGAAGGTGGCTTCCGTGGCCTCGGGCTGCTGCCAGTAGCCTTGCGCGATGCTGGGGCCGCAGACCCAGATTTCGCCGATGCGGCCGGGCGGGCAAGCCGTGCGGGTGTCGGGGTCGGCGACGACGATTTGCTGGTCGGGGAGGGTTCCGCCGCAGCCCACCAGCGCCCGCGCCCCAGCCTCCCCCGCCGCCGCCTCGACCACCGCGTCGGCGGAGAGCGACGCGGCGTCGAAGTGCCGCACGATCGGGGGCGCGAAGGCGTATCCGCCGGAAACAATCAGCGTGGCCTCCGCCAGACCGAAACAGGGATAGAAGGCCTCGCGGCGGAAGCCGCATGGCCCGAAGGCCTCCAGGAAGCGCTCCAGGGTCTCCGCCCGGACAGGCTCCGCCCCGTTGAACGCAACCTTCCAAGTGCTCAGGTCGAGCGTCTTGCGCTGCTCGGGGGTGATCTTGCGGACGCACAGGTCGTAGGCGAAGTTCGGGCCGCCGCTGGTCGTGCCCCCGAACCGCGAAATGGCCGAAAGCCAGCGGAACGGCTTCTGCAGGAACGTGATCGGCGACATCAGCACGTTCGGCCGGCCCACGTACAACGGCTGCAGGATGCCTCCGATCAGCCCCATGTCGTGGTAGCTGGGAAGCCAGAAGACCCCCTTGCCGGATCGGGTGTGTTCGAAGGCGTGGCTGATCAGGGCCGAGTTGTGGATCAGGTTCGCATGGTTCAAGACGACCCCCTTCGGGGTCCCCGTCGAGCCGGAGGTGTACTGCAGGAAGGCCACGGTCTCGCCGTGGACGTCGGGCATCTGCCATTGCCCGTCCATCCCCGCGGGGACGTGGCAGGAGTCCAGCCACGTCAACTGCTTCAGGTGGGGTGTCTCGTCGATGAGGCCCTCCACCCGCGCCAACACGGTGTCCGTGGTCAGGGCGACCTTGGCTTGGGCGTCGTCGGCGATGGCCTGGATCCGCATGAGGGAGCGGTTCCGGCGGGGGGGATAGACCGGCACCGCCACCACGCCCGCGTACAGGCAGCCGAACAAGCCCGTAATGAAGTCCAGCCCGGCGGGATAGAGCAACAGCGCCCGTTGGCCCGCCAAGCCTTGCGATTCCAGCCACGCCCCGATGGCCCGCGCCTGCCGGTCCAATTCCTCGTAGGTCAGGTGGACCTGCTCGTTCTCCCCGTCGACCAGGTAGGTGAAAGCCACGTCCTTGGCTTGGCAGCGGGCGCGGTGCCGGACCAATTCGACCAGTGTCGTCGGGCCGAAGAACGTTCCTGGCAACTGATCCAAATGCACTTCCCGTGGACTCCCAACGCTGCCAATTAGAGGCAGCACGCTCCGGCTGCCGCCCACCCGCTACGGCACACTCGCCCTGCCTGCTACTCTACTGTCGCACGGCCCTTTGCCCACCCGACCGGCGGGGCCCGGGCGGCTGGGGCCAACCGTTCCGCGGCCGGCGGCAAGGCTCCATCCTCTGCCGGACTCGGTCCATTGTATGGCCTTTAGCCGCGGGACGCAATCGGACCTTTGCACCGCGAAATGCGCGCGGACCGCAGGCCGGCAACGAGGTCTACAGGATGAACCGGCTCAGGTCGTCGTCCTGCGTGACCGCGTCGAGCCGCTCGCGGACGTAGGCCGCGTCGATCTCCACGCTCCGCCGGTCCAGCTCCGGGGCCTGGAAACTCAATTCCTCCAGCAGCCGCTCCATGATCGTGTACAACCGCCGGGCGCCGATGTTCTGCGTCCGCTGGTTCACCTGGTGCGCGCACTCCGCCAGCGCGGAGACGGCGTCGGCGGTGAAGTGGATCTGGACGCCCTCGGTGCCCAACAGCGCCTCGTACTGCTTCACCAGCGCGCCCTTGGGCTCGGTCAGGATGCGGACGAAATCGTCGCGGCCCAGATCGCTCAGCTCGACGCGGATCGGGAAGCGGCCTTGCAGCTCGGGCATCAAATCGCTGGGCTTGGCGCGGTGGAAGGCCCCCGCCGCGATGAACAGCACGTGGTCGGTGCGCACGAAGCCGTAGCGGGTCTGCACCGTGGTGCCCTCGACGATCGGCAACAGGTCGCGCTGCACGCCCTGCCGCGACACGTCGGCGCCGTGGCTCATCTCACTGGCCACGATCTTGTCCATCTCGTCGATGAACACGATGCCCAGGTTCTCGGCCAGATCGACGGCGGCGGCTTGCACCTTCTCCTGGTTGATCAAGGCGTCGCATTCCTGCTCGAAGAGCACGCGGCGGGCCTCGGGCACGGACAGCTCCCGCCGGCTGCTGTGCTTGGGCAGGATCTTCTCGAACATGCCTTGCAGGTCGAAGTCCACCTGTTCCATGCCCACGCCGGTGAACATCATCGGCACGGCCCGCTGCTCCAGCACCAGCTCGACGCGCCGCTGGTCGAGGCCGCCGGCGGCCAGCATGTCCCGCATCTTCTCCCGCGTCCGCTGGCGGCGCTCGGGGGATTCCGGGTCGTCGGGGGCCGCGTCGGCGGCGGGCGGGCTGGGCAGCAACAGGTCCAGCAGCCGCTCCTCGGCCCGCCGCTCGGCTTCCTCGCGGACCTGCTCCCGCTCCTGCTGCCGCACCAGGCCGATGGCGTTCTCCACCAGCTCGCGGACCATGCTCTCCACGTCGCGGCCGTAGTAGCCGACCTCGGTGTAGCGCGTGGCCTCGACCTTCAGAAACGGGGCGCCGGTGAGCTTGGCCAGCCGCCGCGCGATCTCGGTCTTGCCCACGCCGGTGGGGCCGATCATCATGATGTTCTTCGGGGCGACCTCCTGTCGCATGTCCTCCCCCAGCCGCTGCCGCCGCCAGCGGTTGCGGATGGCCACCGCCACCGCCCGCTTCGCCGCCTCCTGACCCACAATGTGCCGGTCCAGCTCGGCCACGATTTCCCGGGGCGTCAAGTCTCGCACGGAAGCTCCTCAACCACGATGTGGGTGTTCGTAAACACGTCGATGCCGGCCGCGATTTCCAGCGACTTGCGGACGATCGCCGCCGCCCCCAGGTCGCTGCAGGCCAGCAGCGCCCGGGCCGCCGCCACGGCGTAGTTGCCCCCCGACCCGAGGCCCAACACCCCGTCGGTCGGCTGAATCACGTCCCCGTTGCCGGTCACCAGCAGCGTGTGACGGGCGTCGACCACGGCCAGCATCGCCTCCAGCCGCCGCAGCGCGCGGTCGGTCCGCCATTCCTTGGCCAGCTCGGTCGCCGCCCGCGGCACGTTGGACGGATGGTCTTTGAGCTTCGCCTCGAAACGCTCCAACAGCGCGAAGGCGTCCGCGCTGGCCCCGGCGAATCCCGTAATGACTTTCTGGTCGGCCAGCCGCCGGATCTTCACCGCATCCGCCTTCATGATCGAATTATTCACGGTCACTTGGCCGTCGCCACCGATGGCCACCACGCCCCGGTGGCGGACGGTGAGGATCGTCGTGGAATGTGATTTTGCCATAAGCAGCCTGCCGGGCCGGGTTTTGCCGCCCCCAAACAAGAGGGAGAAAGCGACGCGCGGGCCTCCGCCTTGCCTGCCATCCTAACCACCGCGGCGGCAAGCGGCAACGGCCTCCAGTCGAGCCGCCGCTGGCTGCGGGTCTCCACGGTTCGGCGCGGGGCTCCGACCCCGCCGAGCCCGGACCACCAAGTCCCGCGGCCGGTGAAAGAGGCCCACGGTCAAAGCAAGCGGCGTGGTCGGAGGCCGCACTTCAACGTGCGATGGCGGGTTGCCGAGCTGTGGAAACGCCGCTCCTCGGCACAAGCAAACCATCAAACCTTACATGTCCCACCCCCCAATGGTATGGTAAATCGGCACAAAGCCCCTGGGCCAGGACCCATCGAATTGGTTGTCCATGCTCGTCCTGCCCATTGCGAAGTAAACGTGTGCTAAGTATTGTAGAGCGGAGAAAGTGGATTTCGCCGATCTGGCTGATTGCAAGTTTGGCGGAGTTTGCGTAAGATGCGAGTATGCTCGGTTGATCGCCGAGACTTTCCGAACCTGCGGACGGTGACAAATGACACGGTCCCTTTGATACTTTGAGGGTGACTGTCGTTTTGGACTGCGGAGCGTAGAGTACGTGGCAACTGTCAATTGGCTGCCGAAACCTTTTGGAACGGGGGACTCGAGATGAAACGATCGATGGGAGTGATGGTGGGGACTCTGGTTGCGATGCTGTTCGTCGCGGCCGACGCGGCCTGGGCGTGCCGGTGCATGGACCGGGCAATGGGCAGTCGATGCGGGCGGCGGTGTCGCGCCGTGTGTTGCTGCCAGGTTGAATCGCCGTGCTGCTGTCTCCCAGCGGCATGCGCACCGGTCGAATGTTGCACGCCGGTGTCGGGGGCGGAGGTGAAGGCGACGGTGCCGACGCCTAAGCCGGCGGACAACGAGAAACCCGCCGTGGCCCCGAAAGAGGCTCCGGTGCTCGCGCCGAACGTCGAGCCGAAGCCCGCGGTCAAGCCGGAAGCGAAACCTGAGGCGAAGCCGGAGGTCAAAGCAAAGCCTAAGGCGGAAGAGGAGATGCCGGCCGAACCCAAGCTGCCGGCGAAAGCGCCGGAGCCCAAGGCGCCGGAAAAGGCCCCCGAGCCCAAGGCGCCGGAGAAGGCCCCCGAGCCCAAGGCGCCCGAGAAGGCCGTCGAGCCCAAGGTGCCGGAAAAGGCCCCTGAGGCCAAGGCGCCGGAGAAGGCCCCCGAGCCCAAGGCGCCCGAGAAGGCCGTCGAGCCCAAGGTGCCGGAAAAGGCCCCCGAGGCCAAGGCGCCGGAAAAGGCCGTCGAGCCCAAAGCGCCGGAGAAGGCCGTCGAGCCCAAGGCGCCCGAGGCCAAGCCCGCGGCCAAGCCGGCTGCCAAGGCAGTGGACGATCCGTTCGCCCAGAACGACTCGGGCAGCCTGCGACTCTGGACCGATGCCAGCGGCCAATACCAGGTCGAAGCCCGGCTGGTCAGCTTTGACAACGAGACGGTCCGGCTCCAGAAGGCCAACGGCCGTTATGTCCGGGTTGACTTCGATCAGCTCTGCGGGACGGACCAGGAGTATGTCCGGCAGCAGGTCGAGGCGATTGCGGCGAACCTGTAGGGTTTTTCGCGCGAGAGCCGTCTCTGTTGCCGAGAGGGGCTGGTGATAGGTGCCATGCGTACGCTTGCGTGGGCAGGACACCGTTCGCAGCGCCGCGTGTGGCGGTAGCGGCGATTGCCATCAACCCGCAGGGCTGCGGAGGTGCTCTTCGGCGAGCTTCACGTCCGCGGCCACCATGTCCGGCCGGCCCTCGTTATAGATGCCGACGACTACGGCGTCTTTGGGCTGGAGGTAGCGGGCCAACTGCCGGAACGCGGCGCGGGGGTCGTAGCGGCCGGCGCCGAGCACCTTGTAGGCGATGACCGGCTCGGGGATCTTGGCGATGGCCTCCAGGGCCACGACGCGGTCCTCGTCGAGAAACGACTCCTGGGCGGCGACATGCTGCTCGATGCGGCCTTGCCGCCCGGTGACGTGGTACAGGCACTGGCAGGCGAAGTCCAGCGTGATGCCGCGCTCGAGCCGCTCGGCGTGGAACCTGGGGGAGTGCGAGGCGGCGCCGGCCGCCATGCCCAGCTCGCGGATGAGTCGGATCGCTTCGGCGAACTCCTCCCACGTCCACGTCTGGCCGACCTGGTTGGCATGCTCGCCCTGGACGAAGAAGGCGTCCGCGCCGCGGGCCTTGGCCATGCGGATGTTGTCCGGCAGCGATTTCCGCTCCGGAGCGGATTGCACGATCCAGCGGAGAGTGCCGCCTTCGCGGCGGTGCTCGCGGATCACCCGTGCCACGAAGTTGTCGCCGCGCGCCATCCAGGCGTTGATGCCGCGACGCTCGCACTCCGCCAAGACCTCTTTGACCTTGGCGACCGTGTAGTAATCGAGCATCCGCTCGTCGGCCTCAGGCGACTGGTGGGAAATGCCGCAAAACGGATTGCCGCCCACCAGGAGCTTGGTAACGCTCAACGAGCCGATCTTCACGCGAGGTAACACGGGCGTCTAGTGGCTGGCGCGGTTGAGCTGTTCAAGGACGTCCGAGATGTCCTGATGAACCTCTTGCGTGTTGCGGACCACCAGGGCATGCTGGATTTTCCAGTAGTAGATGGTCCCCGGGCCGCCGTTGGCGTCCCACGACTTCGGCGCGATGGTGGTCTGGATCAGATCCACCAGGTCTTGGCCGTTGTCGGGGGCGGCATTGGCATTGTTCCCGACGCCGCCGGCCCCCCCCATGCCGCCGCCCATGCCGGGCTGACCGGCTCCGCCACCCCACTGCCCCAACACAGTGCCGCTCTTGTCCAGCCGCACCGACTGGGGACGGTTCTTGTCCTGCCGCGCTTCGCGGGCCTGCCGCTTGGAGATTTGCAGCGCCAACTGGGCCAGCCGGTTGCGGACCTTCGTGCGCAGCTCCTGCCGCGGAGCCGTGCCGAGAACGCGGTCCTCATCGAGCTCCTTGTAAAGCACAATCAACTCGTGGGCCGCGGCGTCGGCCTCGTGATCGCTGGTCCGCGCGAAGCGGCGCAAGGCGTCGCGGACCGCCTGCTGGAGTTCCGCCCCCGACCGCGGCGGCACGACCGCTGCCTGGACGGACGCCGCCGCCGAGGTCGTCGGCGGCGCCGGGGTACCCGCTGGGTCGTCCCCGATTGACGGCGCGCCACACAGCACCATTACGACAATCCAACTCGCAGACATGACTTCACCCTCCTCTGCTGTTCCTGCCCCATTCCCAAGATCGGTTGCCCTTACCTCGAAGCTACCACTTTCCTCGGAAAGTTTCAATCCATTCTTCGCCGCCGACCAGCCGCTTTCAAGACCGGAGAAAAAGGGAGCGGGTACGCCCTGGGCGCCATTTGTGCAATTCCCGCGGCAAATGGGGGCTAACGCTTTTCCCTGGCAGGGTCCACGCAGTTTATCCAAGCTACCGCGCCTGGG
>Ga0326727_10008981_pt1 | contig 24957 bp, 22 predicted proteins | sample MB2enrmetagenome_FD_207643 | JGI IMG/M metagenome (GOLD analysis project Ga0326727, IMG submission 207643) | Lab enriched peat soil microbial communities from McLean, Ithaca, NY, United States - MB29MY | ecosystem: Environmental > Terrestrial > Soil > Wetlands > Peat | place: USA: New York... | reverse complement strand
CGCGCGCTTCATGATTTGCAGCATCCGGGTGGAGATTTCGAGATCGCATCCGGCGGCGATCTGGGGCAGCATCTCATAGACACTGACCTTGGCGCCCACTTCGTTGAAGAAACAGGCGAACTCCAGACCGATGTAGCCACCGCCGATGATGGCAACTTCTTCCGGGACGTGCGTGAGCGCGAACACCGTGTCGGAATCGAGCACGCCTTCCGAGCGGATTCCGGGAATCGGCGGCGCGGCGGGGCGCGAGCCGGTGGCCAGCAGGATGTTGGCGGCTTCGTAACGCGCCGCGCCCACTTCCACCATGCCGCGTGAGATCAGCCGCGCGTGGCCGGCAATCACTTCGACGCCCGCGCGTTTCAGCATGCCTTCGACGCCCTTGGTGAGTGTGCCGACGACACGGTTCTTGCGCTCTACCACCGCCGGCATGTCGAACTCGACGGAGCCGAGGCGCACACCGTACTTGGCCGCCTCCTTACATTCGTGGAAGAGCTTGGAGGAGCGCAGAAACGTCTTGGCGGGAATGCATCCAACGTTGAGGCAGGTGCCGCCCATGCGCCCTTTCTCGATGAGCGCCACCTGCTTGCCCATTCTGCCGGCGTGAGCGGCGGCTTCATATCCTCCCGGACCTGCCCCGATCACGATTAGATCGTACATATCGACTCCACGTTCTCGATTTTCTCCTTGACCACTTTTAGGAATCTCGCGCCGGGCGCGCCATCGATCACCTGGTGGTCGAACGTGATGGAGAGTCCGATGGCATCGATGAATTCGATTCTGCCCTCGCGGCGGACGGGCTTCAGTTGGATGGAATCCACGCCCAGAATCGCCACTTGCGGCGGGTTGAGCACCGGCGTAAACGACTCGATTCCCAAACCGCCGAGGTTGCTCACGGTGAAGGTTCCGCCCGACAGGTCATCCGGGGAAACGCTGCCTTTCACGGCTTGCGCGGTGAGCTCTTTCATCTTGACGGAAAGCTGGCCGGCGGTGAGCGTGTGCGCGTCCCGGACCACGGGAACCATCAATCCGCGCGGCGTGTCGCAGGCGAAGCCGATATGAACCTCGCGGTGTTTGTGAACCTTGCCGTCGATGAACTCGACGTTCACATCGGGGACAGCGAGCAGCGCCTGGATGGCGCAGAACGTCACCAGGTCGTTGATATTGATATCCGGTACGCCGGTGGAGGCCTTGATTTTGGCGCGCAACAGGAGCAGTCCGCCGGCGTTGGCCGAAGTATGGAGCGTATACTGCGCGGTGGTGGCCAACGACTCGCGCATGCGCCGCCCGATGGTTGCGCGGATGCCGGATACGCGGGTCGCCGGCGGAACCAGGTCGCTCGAAAGCACCAAGCCACCCGTGCCCGAACCCTCGCCGCCAATCTCCATGCCCTCCTCGATGCGCTTGTTCGCCAAAGAGGAGACGCGCGGCGATTCGTAATACTGCTGGCGCAGGTCCTCTTCGAGAACCCGGCCGGCGGGGCCGGAACCGGTGACCGCGGCGGGATGGAAGTCGTGTTCCCCGGCAAAGCGCCTGGCGCGGGGACTGAGAGGTCCGGACGACGCAGCCGGGGCCGGCCGCGACGGCTGGCGATCCACCTTCGGCGCGTCGGGTGTTGCGGCGGGGGCGGCCTCCTTGGCTGCCGGCGCCGCGGCGCCCTGAGGCCGGAAGGCATCGACGCTCTCGCCCGCCGCTCCTATCACAAACAGGTTGGTGAACACGGGCACCAGGGCGCCTTCGTCGAAGAACGTTTCGAGAATGGTGCCGTCGGCGGGAGCGGTCACCTCAAAGGTGGCCTTGTCGGTCTCGATCTCCGCCACCACTTCTCCGGCGGAGACTTGCTCCCCTTTGTGCTTACGCCATTTCGCGATGAGACACTCTTCTACAGTGTTGCCAAGCTTCGGCACTTCAACGGGTGTTGCCATTTACCGATGGGCCTCCTTCAACAGTGGGGCCGGGCATGCCCGGCCCCTACAATGTCTTCTGGTCGGCTTTCGCCAACTGCGTGTCCGGCACGCCGGCGCACATATGCACGTCGAAATCGGAAACATCGTGCAGCGCGAATACCGGCACGCCAGCCGTGCGGGACCCCTGGATACGGAAGAAGTCCGCTCCCTGAACGTCGTCCAGCACGAATAACGGCCGCTGGTCTTCCTTCTCGGCCTTGACTTCAATGTTGTCGAACTGAATGCCCTTCACGTGCCGTACGTAGAATCCGTGCGAAGGCATGCTGTGCATGACTGGCGGCGGCCCGCCGGGACCTCTTCCCGCCTGCTGGCCGGGCGCCGGACCTCTGCCGCCAGCGGCTCCCCGCCCCTGCCCTTCCGGAACAAATTGACCGTTCTGCCCACGGCCGTTGCCGTGCCGCGACTCGGAGAGGAACATGCCCGGTTCGGGATACACGTCCTCCGCTTCCAGAGGCTGGAAGGCGGCATCCGCTTTGGTTCCGCCGCCCTTGTGCAGCACCTGGATATTGCTGATCTTCACATCTTCGACATAGTGCCCCGGAATCCCGCTGATGACCGAGCCCAGCCTCGGAGAGCAGTCGGAGCACACAATGTTGCTGATGATGACACGCTTCAGAGTGCCGATCGGGCGCCCGTCCGGAGCGCGCATGCGACGGCCCAATCGCAGGAAAATGGGTGCGCTGATGATGTCCCGCATCGAGATGTTGGTCACCGTTATGTCTTCCAGGATGGCCCCGTCCACGGTCTCCAGCGCAAGTCCCTGGCACCCTTCGAACACACAATTCGAAATAGTGATGTTGCGGAAACCGCCGTCGGATTCCGTCCCGAACTTGATGCGTCCCGTGCCCCCGCCCTGAGGCCGCCGCTTGTAGGTGCCATCGAGCAGCGTGCCTTCTTCCCAGCAGCCGCTGACGTAGCAGTTGGTGATGGTGACGAATTCCGTCTGCTTGGAGGAGCCCAGCGCGTGGTCGGCCTTCAGGCAGATGCCATCGTCCGCGGGGGAATTCACGTAGCAGTTCGAGATGCGCACGTTGCGGCAGCAATCGATGTCCATGCCGTCGCGGTCGGTGTCGATTTTCAGATTGTCGATCGTTAAGTTGTCGATGCCGGTAGCGAGAATGCCGAAATGGCCGCCTTTCAGAATCGAGAAATCGCGCAGCAGCACGTTATGGCAGCCCTTGAGGCTGATCGACTTGTTGCCCATGCCCGGCGTCTGGGCGCCCAAGCCCCGGCTCAGCGACCGGCCCCAAATGCGCCCGTAGCCTTGAATGGCGATGTTGCCGATCCCATCGCCCCAGATGAGACTGTTGTGGAAGTGGCTGTGGCCGAAATCCTGGTACTTGTCCCATTCATTGGGCTCGGCCGGGTCGAAACCGCCGCCGCCCTGGGCGGGAGGGTCGGCCGCAATGATAGTCGCCCCGGCATCGAGGTACAGCGAGATGTCGTTCTTGAGGCGGATGGAATAGCACAGGTAATTGCCGGCCGGGAACATGACTGTTCCGCCGCCCGCGGCGCTGGCGGCTTCGATGGCTTGGTTGATGGAGGGCGAGTCGAGCGTTTTGCCGTCGCCCGTGGCGCCAAACGTTCGCACGTCGAAGGAACCCGCGGCCGGGGGGCTAGCGGCGGCGCGCGCCACTCCCTGTCCTGCTTGAAAGGCCAGGCCCGTTCCGGCCAGCCCCGCGCCAGCGCGCTTGAAGAACTCTCGACGTAGATTTTCAGTTGACATAGGTCCACTGCCGAAAAATCGCTGAAACAGAATTATAGCGAGTTGCGGACCCGATTCCGAATGTGGGGCAGGCTGGCAGCCTGCGGCCGAGTGGTACTCGGCCTGCTTGGTCGCCGCTATGCCGCTTTGTGGGGCAGGCGCTTTCGCCTGCCAACCCTTCATCCTTACAGCGTTTTCTGGTCGACTTTCGCCAACTGCGTGTCCGGCACGCCGACGCACATGTGCACGTCGAAATCCGAAACATCGTGCAGGGCGAATACCGGCACGCCAGCCGTGCGGGACCCCTTGATGCGGAAGAAGTCCGCTCCCTGGACGTCGTCCAACACGAATTCCGGCCGCTGGTCTTCCTTCTCGGCCTTGACTTCAATGTTGTCGAACTGAATGCCCTTCACGTGGCGGATGTAGAACCCTTGCGAAGGCATGCTGCGCATGACTGGCGGCGGCCCGCCGGGGCCTCGTCCGCCCGGGCCTCTGCCCCCAGGCTGCTGGCCGGGCGCAGGGCCTCTGCCAGCGGCCCCCCGCCCCTGCCCTTCCGGAACAAATTGACCGTTCGCCCCACGGCCGTTACCGGCTCCGGCTCCCCGCGCGGGCATGACGAACATGGTCGGCTCGGGGTACATGTCCTCGTACTCCGGAGGCTGATAGGCGGCATCCTCTTTGGTTCCGCCGCCCTCGTGCAACACCTGGACATTGCTGATCTTGACGTCTTCGATGTAGTGGCCGGGAATCCCGCTGATGATCGATCCCAGTTTCGGCATGGAGCCTGAGCACACAATGTTGCTGATGATGACGCGCTTCAGAGTGCCGATCGGCCTCCCTTCCGGAGTGCGCATGCGCTTGCCCAATCGGAGGAAAATGGGTGCGCTGGCGATGTCGCGCATGGAAATGTTGGTCACCGTAATGTCTTCCAGAATGGCCCCGTCTACGGATTCCAGAGCCAGTCCCTGGCACCCCTCGAATACGCAGTTCGAAATGGTGATGTTGCGGAAACCTCCGTCCGATTCCGTCCCGAACTTGATGCGCCCCGTGCGGGAAACCCCCCGAACATCCGGCGCAAACTTCTTGTACGTGCCGTCCAGCAGCGTCCCTTCTTCCCAGCAACCGCTGACGTAGCAGTTGGTGATGGTGACGAATTCGGTCTGCTTGGAGGAGCCTAGCGCGTGGTCGGCCTTCAGACAGATGCCATCGTCCCAGGGCGAATTGACGTAGCAGTTGGAGATGCGGACGTTGCGGCAGCAATCCACATCCATGCCATCGCGATTGGTGTCGATCTTCAGGTTGTCGAGCGTGAAGTTGTCGATGCCGGTAGCCAGAATGCCGAAATGCCCGCCATGCAAGATGGAGAAATCGCGCAGCAGCACGTTATGGCAATTCTTGAGGCTGATGGACTTGTTGCCCACGCCCGGCGTTTGGGCGCCCGGCCCCTGGGGGCCCTCGCCCCGGCTCAGCGATCTGCCCCAGATGCGCCCGTAACCTTGAATGGCGATGTTGCCAAGCCCTTCGCCCCAGATGAGGCTGTTATGGAAGTGGCTATGGCCGAAATCCTGGTATTTATCCCATTCGTTGGGTTCGGCCAGGTCGAATCCGCCGCCGCCCTGCGCGGGAGGGTCGGCCGCAATGATGGTCGCACCCGCATCGAGGTACAGCGAGATGTCGCTCTTAAGACGGATGGAATAGCACAGGTAATTGCCGGCCGGGAACATCACTGTTCCGCCGCCCGCCGCGCTGGCCGCTTCGATGGCCTTGTTGATGGCTGGCGAGTCGAGCGTTTTGCCGTCGCCCGTGGCCCCGAATGTCCGCACATCGAAGGAACCCGCGACAGGCGGGCTCGCAGCGGCGCGCGCCATTCCTTGTCCTGCCTGAAAGGCCAGGCCAGTTCCGGCCAGTCCCGCGCTGGCGCGCTTCAAAAACTCTCGACGTAGATTCTCAGTTGACATAGGTCCGCTCCCGAAAAACGACCAAAACGAGAGTATAGCGAGTTGCGGACCCGATACCCAATTCGGCGAATGAACGAAGCGCCTGCCCCACCTTCACGGGCGGGTCAGCACTGGAGGGCGGAATCCCCGGCACGCACGGCGCCGGCCCGCTCTTCCCTGGTGACCGTGAGGGTGATCTCCTTCCTGTTTCGTACCACTGTCACCGTGAAGGTCTTCACCGAACCCAACGCGCGCAACGCTCTGGTGACCTCCTCCAGGGTGGAAACCGGGGAATCGCCCAGCTTGACAACCACGTCGCCGGCCTTGATGCCGGCCTTCCCGGCGGCCGAATTCTCGACCACCACCTTCACCAGCAGGCCATTCCTGACGCCGAAGAACTCCGCGAGCTGCTCCTGCGAATCCAGCGATTCGCCCTCGATTCCCAGCACGGGATTCCGCCAGGATATATCGAACCGCGGGATCTCGATCCCGGGCGAGGGAAAAAATGGAGGCGTTCCCGGGTAAGGGATCACCGTACCCTTTCGCCCCTCGATGGTGACCGTCAGGGTCTGCGCCGCGCCGTTCCGCCAAACGGAAATCTCCACCTGGCGGCCGACGGGGGTCTCGCGCACCAGGCGGGTAAGCTGCTCCATGCCCTCGACGGCGGCGCCGTCGTACTCCAGCAGGACGTCGCCTTGCTTGATGCCGGCCTTGGAGGCGGGGCCTTCCACGGCCACGTTGGTCACTTCGGCGCCGCGCACTTCTTTCAGGTTGAGGGCCTTGGCGCGCTCGGCGGTGATATCGGCGACGCCAATTCCCAGGTAGCTCGAGCCACCTACTTGCAGGGTGACTTGGGCGGACAAACTTGCCGCCAGACATGCCAGGGCAATTCCGAAACTCAGTCGCATAAAGAAACTCCCATCGCTGTGGTCAGGCCCCTATTCGCACTCTCGCGCCGGATCGGCTGGCCGGATAGCGCCGCCTTGCTCTTCCATGGTGACGGTGAGGGGGATCTCCTTCTTGTTTCGTATCACTGTCACCGTGAAAGTCTTCTTCGAACCCAACGCGCGCAAGGCCCTGGTGATCTCCTGCGAGGTGGCGACCGTGGAATCTTCCACCTTGACGACCACGTCGCCGGCCTTGATGCCGGCTTTCTCGGCGGCCGAATTCTTGCGCACCAGCTTCACCAGCACGCCCTGCTTCACGCCGAAAAACTCCGCGAGCTGCTCTTGGGAGCGCAGCGATTCGCCCTCGATTCCCAGCACCGGATTCTGCCAGGTCATCTGGAACCGCGGGAGCTCGATCTGAGGCAGGTTGACAAATGGAGTCGCCATCGGGAAGCGATCAGACCGGATCACCGTGCCCTTTCTCGCCTCGATGGTCGCAGTCAGGGTTTGCGCCGCGCCGTTGCGCCACACGGAAATCTTCACCTGGCGGCCGATGGGAGTCTCGCGCACCAGGCGGGTTAGCTGTTCGATGCCCTCGACGGCAGCGCCGTCGTAGTCGAGCACGACGTCGCCTTCCTTGATGCCGGCCTTGTCGGCGGGGCTATCCTTGGCCACGTTGGTAACCTCCGCGCCGCGCACCTTTTTCAAGTTGAGGGCCTTGGCGCGGTCGGCGGTGATATCGGCGACGCCAATTCCGAGGTAGCTCGAGTTACCTACTTGCACCGTCACTTGCGCGGACAGACTTGCCGCCAGACATGCCATGGCAATTCCGAAACTCAGTCTCATAAAGAAACTCCTATGGCTCACGTTTGATGAAAATCGTTCCTTGGGTGGCGGAGATTCTCAACAACGGTCCCCCGCCGTTTACCGGCCCCTCCGCTACGATCCCAGTCCCCAGTCTCCGCACCGGGATTCCAGGGAACTCGGAGACGATCCGGCGGAGGGTATCGGCCATTTCGCTTTCGGCCCGGATGGTCACACCCACGTTAGACGGGATGAGCACGGTTATGTCACCATCGCCGGTCGCCAGGAACGAATCGGCCGGCTTGCCGCCCAGAAAATTGGCGAGGATGCTGCCCATCATAGTGGAAACCCGCATGCCGCCCAGGATATTGCCGAGTCGAACGCCGCCGGCGCCGGATTCGCTCTCGACACCAGCGGCGGCGCCCACTTCCACCGGCCCCGCCAGGTTGCGGGTAATGACAACCCCGTTGGCGGAGTCGACCATGATGCGGCCTCCACCGGTGGTGGCGGTCACGGCGCCGCCAGCCTTGGCAATGTGTATGCCTCCGGCGAGCGTTTGGGCGCGCACCGGTCCGCCCACTTCGGTGGCGTCGATGTCGCCACCTTGGGTGGTGAGGACGGCTTCCCCGCGCACCGTTCCCACGGTGATGCGTCCGGCGCCGGAGGTACACTCGAGCGACCCCTCGACCTGCCCGACGCGGACGTCGCCGCCGCGAGTAAAGAGCTTGCAATCGCCGCGAACGCGGTCCACAAACAACTCGCCGCCGCCAGTCGAGACAACCAGCGCGCCATCGACGCCGCGCACATCCACCGCGCCATCGGAGGTGGAAACGGCGGCGGAGACCAAGCGCGGGGCTTTCACGGAAACAGCGGTGAGGAAGGGGCCGCCGGGCGCAGTCAATACCAGCCAATCGCCCTGCGGCGCCACTCGCACGGCATAACGATTGAGGATGTGGCGCGCCTCGGCGGCGGTGGGGGTCTTCACGCTGACCTTCACCTGGTAGGACACGTTCTTGGAAACGCCGCCTTCGAGCGTCACCGGACCGTGCGCGTTCACCCGCAAACGGGGCGCGGCGGGCGCGGCGCCGGAGAACGTGCGCACCCAAAAATCGCCCTGGCGCGCGAGTTCCGGCTGCGCGCAGGCCAGCAGGGGCAGCAACGCGAGAGCCACGCGAGCGCTAAAAAGTCCCGATCGACGCATTCATATCCTTCAGCGCCTTCTCGCACTTCAGGCGCACATAGTTGTTGTCTTCCTTTTGCACCAGGTTCTGGAGAACTCCGACCATGGAATCGTCGCGGTGCGACACCAGCAGGTCGACCACCTGCATGCGGACGGCGGGGTTATCGTCAAGCAGGAGCACCTGGGCGAGGGTCTTGCGAACCTGGGTATCGCCGGCCAGCGGCTTCAAGCCATCGAGGGCCTTCAGGCGCACGCCCGCGTTGGAATCGTGGGCCACGGCATTGAGCAGGGCATCGCGGACTTCCTCGGAATCCCGGCGGCTGGTAAGGAGGCCCACGGATTCGACGCGCACGGCGGGATTGTCTTCGCGCGCGGCGTCCAGCAGCAGCCTCTGGATGCCGGGATCGCCGGTGGGTCCGGAGACCACGCGCCGCCGCGTTTCATCCAACGCAATTCGAACGCGGCCGGAACTGTCGGCCTCGACGGAGCGGACGGTGGAGAAGGCCTCGCCGGCCGGGGAAAGCGAAGAGGCGGGCAGGCCGGCGCCGGTGAAGCGCGCGGCGAAGAAGCCGACGGCCACGAGCGCCACCGCGCCCACGGGCGTGCGGTAACGGTGGAAGCCCGAGAGGGTGGCTGCCAGGGCTTCGAGAAACAACGCCCAGGGGCCTTTGGCGGGCTTCTGGTAGCGCGGCGCGCCGCCCTGGATGGCGGCCAGCAGATCGGCGCGGCAAGCGTCCAGCAGCGTGGGCGGAAGCTCGGCGTGGCACCGCTGGTCGAGGGCCGCGGCCATGGCGCGCTGCCGCTCCATTTCGCGCGTGCAGGCGGCACACGAAAGCAGGTGCTCTTCCAGGCGATCTTCCTCTTCGGGCATCAACTCGCCGTAAAAACAGAGGGGAATCAGCTTGACAACCGAATCGCAATTCATATGCAATCTCCCAATTCCGCACGCATCTTCCGGGTGGCCCGAAAGAGGCAGTTTTTGGCGGCCTCTTCGGTGGTGCCCAGCAGATCGCCGATGTTTCGCAACCGCAATCCCTGATAGTGCCGCAGTTCGAAAACCATGCGCTCGCGCGGGCTGAGGTCCTGGAGCGCATTCTCCATGCGCTGCTTCAACTCCCGGTTCCAGAGGGTGCGTTCCGGGTTGGCGTGCGCGGCTTCCTCTTGAAAAGCTTCCATGCGGTCGACCGGTCCATCGGACGTTTCCACCACTGCGGACTCCTCTTTGCGGACCTTCCGCTTGCGCAGCCGATCGAGGCAGATGTTGGTCACGATGCGGTACAGCCAGGTCTGAAAGCTGCAATCGAACCGGAACGAATCGAGGCTCCGATAGACCCGGAGGAACGCTTCCTGATAAACATCCCGCGCATCCTCCGTGGACCGCAGCAAGTTCATAGCGAGCCGAAGGACACTCTGGTCGTGAGCGCGGACCAGTTGCTCGAAGGCGTCCTGGTCGCCGCGCTGGGCCGCCCGGATCAGCGAATCAGTCTGGGGGCTCAATCGGGCGTCTACCGCTCCGGCTGCATCCTGAGCCATAAACCACGTTACTAGTCTACGGGGCTTCGCGGAGTGCCAGCGACAGCGGCGGTTGCCAACCGCCGCGCAGGATGCCATCCTGCCCCGCACAAGCCCATACCACCTGCCTGAGAGATTGGACGGGCCAGCGGGGAAATGGTCACGATGGGGTTACGGCACCCAGTGGCTTGCGTAAAAAGCCCCGGTGATTATCGCAAACTCGGCAAAACGGTCACAAAATGATGCAATTAGCAACATCCAGACGTGGAAAGCTGCGTGCAAGAAATGCCGCGATGCCCAACGACACGCTGACCATCATCGATAATCGAACAGAGCAGAGCTATTCAATCCCCATTTCCCGCGGCACGATTCGCGCCATGGATCTGCGCCAGATCAAGACCGGTCCGGAGGACTTCGGCCTTATGACTTACGATCCGGCGTTCATGAACACGGCATCCTGCCAAAGCGCCATCACCTACCTGGACGGCGACAAAGGAATCCTGCGGTATCGCGGCTATCCGATTGAGCAACTAGCGGAGCACTGCACCTTTCTGGAGGTGGCTTATCTGTTGCTCCACGGCGAATTGCCGGCGGAGGAGCAGTTGGAGTACTGGAATTGCGAAGTGATGCAGCGCACAACGACGCACGAGAACGTGAAGAAGTTCATGGACGGGTTCCACCATGACGCGCACCCCATGGGCGTGTTGATCAGCACGGTAGCGGCACTCTCAACGTTCTATCCGGATGCGCGCAACATCGGCGACGCCAAGTGCAGGCGCAAACAGATCATCCGGCTGATCGCCAAGATGCCGACGCTGGCGGCCTACGCCTACCGGCACCGGCTGGGGTTGCCTTACGTCTACCCCGATCCCGATCTGGGCTACACGCAGAACTACATGCAGATGCTGTGGAAGCGGACGGAACCCAAGTATGCCGCCAACCCGGTGCTGGCGCACGCGCTGGAGGTGCTCTTCATTCTGCATGCGGACCACGAGCAGAATTGCAGCACCAGCGCGATGCGGGCGGTGGGCAGCTCGCAGGCCGATCCGTTTGCGACGACGGCGGCGGCCATCGCCGCGCTCTCCGGCCCGCTGCACGGGGGGGCCAATGAAGAGGTGCTGCGCATGCTGGGCGAGATCGGCTCGAAGGACCGCATCCCGGGCTTCATCGAGCAGGTGAAGACCGGCCAGCGCAAGCTGATGGGGTTCGGCCACCGGGTCTACAAGAATTACGACCCGCGGGCGCGCATCATCAAGCGGGTGGCCGAAGAGGTGTTCGAGGTGACGGGGCGCAATCCGAAGATCGACATCGCGTTGGAGTTGGAGCGGATCGCGCTTTCCGACGACTATTTCATCAAGCGCAAGCTCTACCCCAACGTGGATTTCTATTCGGGGATTATTTATCAGGCGATGGGCTTCACGCCGGACCAGTTCACGGTGCTGTTCGGGATTCCGCGCACGGTGGGGTGGCTGGCGCAATGGCAGGAGATGTTGCAGGACCCGGAACAGAAGATCGCGCGGCCGCGGCAGATTTACACGGGGCAGGATGTGCGGGATTTCGTGCCGATGGGGATGCGGGGGCAGCGTGAACTGGTGGGGGTGTAGGGGGGCGGAAAGCACTTAGGCATCTCGAAAACCTCCTGTAAAAACAGTACGCCTGGCAACGCGGCGCCTTCAAGACAAACCATTGCCCGCCAAAGACTTAGTCTCAAATTGGAGATTGCAATTGGAATAAAGGTATGCCATTATCCGGAAGGAGCCCGGTGGTGGAGTACCTTTCGCCGGACGGCATCCGCGGCCGGTCCGGGGGATGTATTGCGGAACTGGAGACGATTCTCGCGGCCAAGGCGTTGGCGGGGAAGCCCAGAGCGCGCCAGTGGAGGTTCTTCCGCGACGCCGTGTGCCGCTTGGCTTCGGGAAACGGCGCGTCGGAGTTCGACAGCCTGTCGCGCGTCCAATCGGCGCAACTCAAGTTCGAGGTCGAGGACAAACTGCGAAGGTTTTATCTGCGCCCTGGCCGGGCGCCTGAATTCGTGTTCACCCTGGTGCATGAATCGGAGCTCCCCGCATACGGCGTGGAGGACGCCGCCGCCTACCCCCGCTTGGCTGGCTACTGTGTGCTTGTGCGCGACCTCGCCGAAGAGCGCGTTGGAGAAGGCGCCGCCGCGACCGAAGACGTAAGGCCATACCTGGAAAGAGTCGTCTCCGCGTGCGTGGATGCGGAGTTCGCGGCGTATTCGGCCCTGCCGGAGATCAAGCTCGATGAAGTCGCGCGCTGCTTCTGCGCCAACAGTCCCGCGTATCGGGAGATTGCAAACCTGGTAAGCCGGCACTCGCAACGGGGCTGGGTGATCTCAAACCCGATGAATCCATCCACCAAGCGGCTGCTCGCCCTGAGAGTCAACCGTCTCGCGGGCCGCGAGGCCTTGGTCGCCACGACGGAGTATTGGTATCTGAGGTGGTGGGGCACTAAGGAGAAGAGCTATGTCTATCCTTACCGGGAGACGAACCACCAGCTATATGTCTTGCGCAAGGAACCCGATGATGAATGGCGTGTGTCTGAGAATCTGCGGCCTGCTCCGCGTTCTTCGGCGCCAGCCAGGTGGCATCAAAGGAGACACAAGTTAGTAAGTGGTACGGGCACCCTCAAAACTACGCCCAAGAAGGAGGATAATGTCTAATAACTTCCCTGAAAGGTACTGTTCCCAGTATTGCTATTCTGGGAAGTCGCGGAAACAGGACGGGTACAACGATCGGTAAACCGGCTGTTGCAATAGTATTGTTCGACAGTGCTGTTATGGCTTCTGCTACCAACGTTACAGTCTTGTCCTCGGATGGGGGAGAGGTGGTACTGTTGACCCAGGGTTCGCCCGAGTTCGAGGCTGCCGCCAGACCGTTCGCGGATTCCCAGCAGGCGCGGGACCTCTTACCATATACCGTCTTGATTAAGAACGTGAGCGGTCGCGATCTCATCGCTTATTCCGTCCGCTTAGCGTCCACGGACTCCAATGGGGTGACAAAGCCGCTTCAGATTTTGATCCCGCGGGACTTCGTTACATTCCGGGGGAGTGCGGTGGTTACCTCCGGCTCCTCCAAGCTGATATCGTTTGTCACTGGGCTCACCGCTCCGCGGCGAGGGAACGCAGTCGATCCCGCGTCAGCCGATCGCTTCCGCCAGACTGCTGAGTTCTACCGCGCGCAGCACGGTATTGTCATCTCGCTCGAACTCGCGATATTTGAGGACGGAACGGCTATCGGCCCGGATCGGGACCACAAACTACCAATCCTGAAAGCCTGGATCGATGCCGAACGGGACTTTGCGCGCGCTGTTCTGAGCGTAAATGACCTGGGGGCATTTGCGTCGGAGGTTCGGGCTATCCGGGATCGGGGCTATGAGGCGCTGCCCGCTGACGCGCCTAGAGACGCAGGCGGGTTGTACGTAGCGGCTGAAATGTCGAAGCGATATACGGATTGCTATCGGTTCGCCCAGGCGCACTTTGCTGCGCAGGTGGCCCAGTGGATCGATCAGACCGACGTAAACTCCGCCCGACAGCGGCTCATGATGATTACAGGCAACAAGCAATATCCGGTGATCCAGAGGAAAGGACAGTAATTTATAGGGCGGCTGCGGCTGTTGGCGCCGGACCTGTTCTGGCCGGAGCTTGGCAACATACTCTGGAAAGCCGTGCGTCAGGGGCGTATATCGCGGGAGTCGGCCGAGGCGGCCATTCAGGGGCTGGAAGACAGGAGGATTGCGACGGCGGCTTCGCGGCACCTGCTGAAAGACGCCTTCGCCATCTCGGCGGCTACCGGCCGCACCCTCTACGATGCGATGTATGTGGCGCTGGCGATTGTGTCCAACGCGCCGCTGGTAACGGCCGATGAACGGATGGCGAATGCGCTGGCGGCACGGTATCCGGTGCGGTGGTTGGGGGCGATGTAGCGGAGAAGACACCGGTGGCAAGACCACCGGCGCTACGCCACGGTACAATCGCTTCTATGAAACGAATGGCTGCGGTACTTGTTGTGGCGGCTGCGGGTCTGGTCGCGGCGGCGCCTGAAGAATTCTCCACTTCGGCGGGGGCGCTCCGGCTCACGCCCATCCAGCACGCCAGCCTCATGATCCAGGCCGCGGGCAAAGTGCTGTACGTGGACCCGGCATCGGGCAGCTACGAAGGGCTGCCGCAGGCCGATTACATCCTGATTACCGATATCCACGGCGATCACATGGACCCGGCGCTGGTCGGTAAGCTCAGGAAGCCCAGCACCGTGATTCTGGCGCCCAAGGCGGTGGCCGAGAAGGTCTCCGGCTGCACGGTGATCTCCAACGGCGAGACCAAGACCATCGGCAATTTCAAGGTGGAAGCTATCCCCATGTATAACCTGAAGCCCGCCGCCGATGGACAACTCTACCACCCCAAGGGGCGCGGGAACGGGTACATTCTGACGTACGGCGGCAAGCGCTTCTACTTCTCGGGCGACACCGAGGGCATCCCCGAGATGAAGGCGCTGCGCAACATCGACGTGGCGTTTGTGTGCATGAACCTGCCGTACACCATGACGCCCGAAGCCGCCGCCGAGGCGGTGCGCGCGTTCCATCCGGCCATCGTTTACCCGTACCACTACCGCGGGTCGGACACCAATGCGTTTGCCAAAGCCCTGGCGGGCACGGGCATCGAAGTGCGTCTGCGCGACTGGTACGCGAAGTAAGGATCCGCGCTGCGGTTACATCGGCGGGCGGCCTTCGCTGGAGGGCGGCACCACACCCTTGAGGCGCATGTAGACGGCCAGGTAGCCGTACTCCTCGTTGTCGTGGATGGTGTTGCCGATCAGTCCGCCCAGCTTGGAACGCTGACCCCGGCCCCCCACCATCTCCGCGGCATTGGCGTCGGTGATGCTGTCCCAGGCGGCGTCGCATTCATCGAATGAGGCCTTGAGGGCGGCCACGAGGTCGGCCTTGGCGGTCTTAGAGGCGGCATCGGCCTGCTTCTGCTCTCCCTTGACGGCGGCGCAGGTGCGCATTTGAGTATCGGCGATGTGCGCGATGAGCGCGCCGAACGTGCGAATCTCGGGCGACGCTTTGAAACTGTAATTCTCGTCCGACATCTTGTCGGCGGCCTTGGTGAGGTTGGTCTTGATGGCGGTGTAGGCCCGCTTGGACTCCGCGATGAGCGGATTGGTCTGGGCCTGGAGCGCGCAGCCGCCGGCGAGGGCGGCAGCCAGAAACATTACGACGGATCGGTTCACGTGGGTGTTCTCCTTCAGTGACGATGTGTTGAAGCCACTGATATTCTATACCAGCGGGCAGTGGGCGGCGCGGAGACGGCTTCGCGCGCGTGGCATAATCGCAGGTATGGAAATCACCTGGCTTGGACATGGCACATTCCTGTTTCGGCTTCCCTCGGGGCAAGTCATTCTGATGGATCCCTGGATCGAGGGCAATCCGGCATACCCGAAGCGGTACAAGATCGAGCGCGTGGATACAATTTGCATCACGCACGGGCACTTCGACCACATACACGACGCCATACCGCTGGCGCAGCGGTTTTCGCCGGAAGTGGTGGCAATTTTCGAGACCTGCAACTGGCTCCAGTCGAAGGGCGTGGCCAACATTCGCCCGATGAACAAGGGCGGCTCGCAAAAAGTGGGCGAGGCGACCGTGACCATGACCCACGCGGTGCATAGCTGCGGGATTCTGGATGACGGCCAGATCATCTACGGCGGCGAGGCGGCGGGCTACGTGCTGCGCTTTGCGGATGGCCGCGCGCTGTATTTCGCCGGCGACACCAACGTGTTTTCGGACATGCACCTGATCGAGCAGCTCTACCATCCGGAGCTGGCGTTTCTGCCCATCGGCGACCTGTTCACCATGGGCCCGCGCGAGGCCGCGCTGGCATGCAAACTGCTGCGCGCGCGCAAGGTGATCCCGATGCACTTCGGCACGTTCCCGGCACTCACCGGGCGGCCGGAACAGTTGGGCGAGCTGGTGACGGACCTGGAGACCGAGGTCTGGGCGCTGGAGCCTGGCGAGACGGTGGAGTGGTAGGAGCGGCAGGTTTCGTGGGGCGGGCCCCAATAAGCGTTAACTTAACGATAGGCGTAGCGTGACCGCTTGCGGCTCGGTTCTGCTAAATGTTCTGCAATCTCATCCCAGTCCCTGAGGGTCTCAGCCAGACGATGGGGAGGAAGGATGGCCATGCAGATTTCGTGATGCATGAATTCAGTTTCCCTCCATCGGCTGCGCCTCACTGTCCAATCGGTATCCCCAGGGGGAAAACGCGTCGGCCGCCTCGACCATGCGTTCGACCAGAAGGCTGGCGAAGATTTTGCCGTGCAGCCATGCGCGCGCGCTGGCTGGATCTTTCTTCGGAAGATGTCCCAAGCCCATGATCGATTTCATTCGTTTGAAGGCCAGTTCGATCTGCCAGCGAAGACGGTAAAGTTCCAGAACTGTTGGCGCCGGAAAGCTATTCGCAAGCGTGGTCCAGACGAAAAAATATTGGGCCGCCGCCCAGGACGCTGGACTGACCTTCTTTTGCTTCTTGCTGGCGTTGATCTGCAGGCGGTGCCGTGCCAAGCGCGTAGCTTCAGCGCTTCGCTTGAGGGCGATCAATCTACCAGGTACCCATCCACCGTCTGGGTGCTTCACTTGTGTGGTCCACTCCTGTATCTGTCCCACCCTCATCTTGCGGAACAACCGGAGTACGTTCAAGGGATTCTCCTCAGCGTCAAAAACGGGAAGCGATTGTCGATTCAGTCGCACCAAAATGTCGGCGTGAGCGTCCTTGACATGGGCCACTCCGACCGGCGTGGCGTAAATACGGTCGCCCATCATGATATCGCCCGCCCGGATCGGAATCCGCCGCAGGGTTTCGCCCCCTTCCACGCCAGTCAGTTCGAAGAAATCGCATTGCAGATTCGCTAAGTTAACGACATAGTGAACACGCCAATCGGTTCCGGTGCTCCCTGGCTCTGAAACCGTCGTCGCATCCACGGCCCGCACCGGCCGGCCTTGGCTCTCGACGGCCACCCGTTGGTTGCTCCTCTGTTGTTCGGCCAGCCAGCGCAGCCATTCCTCGGAAGCCCGTAGCCGCTTGAATACCGCCACGGCACTCAGTTCCATGCCGAGTTCGCCTGCCCGAGCGGCGGTTTCGGCCAGCGAGTATCCATTCGCCACATGCATTAACAAAAGCCGCAACAGCGACTCGGCGTCTGGGATATCACGGGCACGTCGCAGCGCACCCGTCTCGCGCGCCATCTCCTTCCATCCCTTTGGCAGGAACGTGCAAAGAATTGGCCAGTTCTCAGTGGAAAGGCTGTCATCCGCTGTCGCCATACCCCAGCATAAGAACATCCGCGACAGAAGTCAATCGTTAAGTTAACGCTTATTGGGCGGGCCCCCTGGCCCGCCATAGACGTTGAGATAATCTCGCCAAAGGCGACCCCACCCGATGGGAGAGCACGCCTGAGAGTGACCGTGTTTTCCCACGGAACTTCTGCGCGGTGGGGACTTCTCGCTCATGTGGATTGCGTCCTCACTGCCGGCCAGAACGAAGCTGATGAAGGCCGCCAAGCTTGCCAGCGGCTTTCTATTGGAGAAATGGGATCGAGCTCTTCGCACCCCTTAGGGAAGACATTGGAGAGGTTCCAGAGAGTGCACAACAGAGGGGCAATAAGCTGCGCAAGCAGTGTTCGATGCTGTTGCGCTGTGTAGGGTAGAATCACGGCTATGACGTCGAAGAATCGCTCTGTTCCCGTCGACACCGTGCTGCCCCACGTGATTTATCAGAACCTGGGGGAGGCAATGGCCTGGCTAACAAGGGCTTTCGGCTTTTAGGAGTACTACCGATATGGCGACGGTCCGAGCGGCGGGCAGATGTGGGCGGGTAAAGCCGCGACTCAGGTGAGGCAGGCGGGCGGCGGACAGAGATCACCGGCGCAGCTCGGGTATGGGACCCAGTCGTTGACGCTTTTTGTAGACGATGTTGATGCGCACTGTGCCCGGGCGAAAGCTGCGGGGGCGAAGATCCTGGAGGAGCCGCATGAGACCGAGTATGGGGAATATCAGTACGCGGCTGAGGATTTGGATGGACACCACTGGCTGTTCTCGCGGCACGCGAAGGATCGCAGCCCGGAGGAGTGGGGGGCAGCGGTGAAGCGGTAGGCTGGCGAGTCGCGCCCCAACCGGAAGTTGGACCGGGTGCGGTCAAGTTGGTGCGTAACGCCGGACGATTCCTTTTGCCGTCCCGAGCGCCACAGTAGCTCTCAATCAGCGGGACGGCGACTTGAACGAAGCCGCTGGCGCGGCGGACGCTACGCGTGGGGCGTTGGTCGGGCGTCGTGCAGAATTGTGGATATTGCCCTCAGCAGAAGGTTGCGGTAGCATCCTGGTGATGGATGCAGTGCGCGAAACCCGAATCGGACAGCCAAAGGCGCCGGTTTCGGTAGTACGAAAGTACCAAACTGGCATTCAATTTCCATAGCTGCCGCGTCCGCCGCAAACGCCAGCGGCTTCCTTCAAGTCTCCTTATCGAAAACGCCTCGGCTCGGAGTTCGCGTCTTCGCCCCGGCCTTCCTGCGCCGAGGCGTTTCCGATGAAGGCTAGCGACTTCTCGCCCAAGTAGGTCCGCAAACGCCACGGTGTTAAAGAAGATCGGCATCCGGGTGGCGTTGAGTGCCACGCCGCGCTACGTGCACGGGCTGGCGTCCCGCCAGGGCTTGGTGCGGTGGCGGCGGGCCTGCCGCTGGGGCTGGGGGCGACGGCGATGGCGGAGCGTGTCCTACGCGGCGTGCTGCCGGGATTGGAAACCGGCGGCATGATGTACGTGTGGCCGGCCGGAGTGGTGGTGTTTTGACTGCCGCGCTGGCCTGCTGGGCGCCGGCCGCCGGTCTTCATCAACCGTTCTTGCAGGCTGGGCCATTCCGCTCTGCCCACCCTCCGGCTGTCGGGCGACCTTGACTTTCAGGCGTGGCTCCCGATAAACTGGCAACCGTTCACCGAGTTCATCGGCATGAGACCGATCCCAAAAAAGCGAAATTCCGGCCGGGCAGCATGTCTCCTGATAGTTTTCGCGCTGCTGGCTGCCTTTGCGCTGTTGCTAATCGGCATTTTGGTCAGCATCCGCCGCGAAGACGCAGTCAAAGAGAAGGAGCTCGCTGCAGAGCAAAAAAAGGCGGACGATGAGCGGAATCAAAAAAAACAGGCCCTGATGGCACCCCTAGAGCACTTAACTAGTTCAACGGTAAACCTCGAGGTACAGAGCTATACAGAATTGCTCAGGCGTATTGGGCTCCCGGCCGACAAATGTGAACCGAGTCGGCCGAACACTACCAGCTGCACCTTCGCTGGGGGGCGAATCGATGCAGAGGTTTTCAATCAAAAGGATGGATCTTTTGGAGATCGCCTAGTGTCAATTGATGAATGGCGGGATGGAGGGGCTCAGGCTGCTGAGGGCCCCATCTGGCGGGGAGTGCCGCCTCGTGATTGGGAGAAACACGTCAGGATATGCGGACTGGCACTGGGGGATCAAGTTCCGCCATCCGCAGCTGTCAACAACGACACTTTTTTTTCATATAGATGCGGGCAATGGGATTTAGCGTTGTTTACCGATCCGGGTACGCGGACGATCATCCGGATTGCCGCGTCTAATCGTACATTCTGGTCTATTCCGTTTTAGGTGAGCCGCGCTGCGGCTGCGGCGACAGGGTATTGGCAGCCGCAGTGCATGCCCCGCGTCCTCCCAAGGTTGAGTCTACCTCGCCACAGGTTCTCGAAGTTCGGCAGGCACTCGGACGTATCACGCGCATTCCGCGGAACTGGACAGCCAAGCTCTGCAGAGGTCCGGATCTGGGAAACCACACTCCATTCAGGGAGCTTGTGAAAATGCTTGTCGGGGGGGCCGCGGCCGACCTTGTTCGGCCTGCTCGAACTCACGACTACCAGGACCAGGGGGGCCAGCGCGGACGAGGCGTCCGCGCCACAGCCGATCGGCGATCGTGTCGTGGCATGGCGCGGTCTTACCGCGATACGATAGAGCAGGATGCATTTTGAGGTCGTTGGCGATGTCTCCAAGATCGAGACTATCGCCACAGGGCACGGCATCCGAAGGCTCACGTTCCTGCGCAAACGCTATGGCGGGCGGAATTGGCGTAAACGGAAGGGTATTGCAACAGTTCGCCTGGCCGGCGGCTCGATTCGACCGGCTGAAGTACACTGGTATGAAGCCCACGGCGTCGGGCGGACGGGCATGAAGATCAAGCGGTTCCTGTGAGAGTAGAGAAGCCACAACCGAGGTTCGTGCTGTGCATCCGCAGCGAGGGTTCGGACGATTTAGAACCACGGAAAGTGTATCGGGTTCTGCCCGACCGCGCGGCTGCGCGGGACGGCTATGTACGAGTGATCGATGAATCGGGGGAGGACTACCTCTATCCGGCTGGATACTTCGTGCCGGTGAGGCTTCCAGTGGGCATAGCGCGCGAAGCCCTGTGGCCTCCTAATGAGCAGTTGCGGCCGGCGGCGCAAAGGCTGCGGCGCGGCTGAACGGGCCCCTATGGCGCCTGAATCCGGTTCCCATTCAGGAACACGGCATCCTGGGCGACATCGCCCGCCACATCGACGGCCTTACCCGCGTTTCCCAGGTCGTTGCCCATCACGCTGATACGCGCGCTCTGGTTGCCCGACACTTCCATCCAGGTCCGGACGCGTCCGGGCGCGCGGCAGCCGTGCACGAAGGCATCCTTCACCTGGTGCAGCCGCACCGAAGGCTCGGCGTCGGGCGCGCCCGCCAGCGCCGAGCCCGCCAGTTCGAGACCTTCCACATCGTCACAAACCAGCGCCGGGCGCTCGTCGTCCTGCAGAAAGCTTGTCTCGATGTTGCGCAGGCTCAGGCCTTTCACGTGGCGGCAAAAGAATCCGTACGCCGGGAGCGTGCCAAACATGCTGTGCTCGGGATATTTGTCGGGGTACTCGGGGATCTCGCGGCGGGCGTCGGCCCGCTTGCCGCCGCCGGCAAACGTCAGCCGCAGATTCTCCAGAACGACGTTTTCAATGGCATGGCCGGGGAGCCCCGCGATCGCGCACCCCGCAGGGCCGGCGCCGGCGGCCTGCACGTTGGCGATTGAAACGTTGCGCAGTTTTCCCACTGGCGGGCGCGCGCCGCCCTCGGTGATCGGCCGTGCGCGGTCGCCCAGGCGGATGAAGACCGGCGTCGCCACCCCGTTCATGACGATGTTGGAAATGTTGACCCGGTCGAGCACTCCGCCATCCACCATTTCCAGCGCAATGCCGGCCAGGCGGGTGTCGTAGATGGTGCAATTCGAGATGGCGATGTTCTCGAAGCCGCCGTTCGATTCGGTGCCCAGCTTGAGGGCGTTGCACGCGGTGCTCAACACACAGTTGTCGATCGCCACGTCTTTACACGGGCGGTCCGCGGTGGCCTTCAGCACGATAGCATCGTCGCCGGAAGTGATTTCGCAGTCGGAGATGCGCACGCGCTGGCTGCCATCGATGTCGATGCCGTCGTTGTTGACGTTCACGCGGCTATGGACGCCGATGCCGCGGATCTCGACTTCGTCGCAGGCCAAGTAGTGCTGCACCCACATGGGCGAATCCTTGATACTGACATCCGTCACCGAGACATTGCGGCAGCTCACGAAACGCATCATGTAGGGCCGCAGCTTGTATGGACCTTTGAAGGCTGCGCCCTGCCCGTCAACGACACCGCGCCCGCGTATGCCGATATCCTGCAAACCCTCCGCGTAGATGAGGCTCTTGTCGGTGTAGGTGTCGGTGAAAGAGCGCAAGGCGGGGACGAAGGATGGATAGTCCCGCAGGTCCTTGCTGCCGAGCAGCACCGCGCCGGCGTCCAGGTGGAGCGTCACGCGGCTCTTCAGCACGATCGTTCCGGAGAGGTAAGCGCCCGCCGGAAATAAGACCGTCCCTCCGCCGGCGCGCGCGCAGGCATCGATGGCATCCTGGATGGCCTTGGTGTCGAGATGTGCGCCGTCGCCGGCAGCTCTATGGTCGCGGACATTGAAGCCGGCCTGGCCGGTGGTGGCTGCCGCGACCGCGGCCGCGGGGACCAGCCCCAGCATGAAGCGGCGGCGCGGTAGATCGCTTCGCATAGCAGACTCCTTATTGAGATAATACAGGGAATACACTTATGCCTGAACTCGAGATTCATCACGAAAGCGAACACGCGATCGATCCGGCGGGACAACGGGTCGGCGTCCTGGCGGCCGTGCTGGCGGTGGTTTTGGCCATCGTCTCGATTGCATCGCACCGCACCCACACGGAGGCCATCATGCAGAAATCCTCGGCCAACGACGCGTGGGCGCACTACCAGTCCACGCGCGTGAAGTATCACAACCTGGAGCTCGGCGAGAGCCTCGTCGGCGCACTCGGCGTCAAGGGGGATGCCACCGACAAGTTGGTCGCCAAGTACGCCGCGCAAGAGAAAGACTATGAAGCGCGCGGCAAGAAGATCCAGGAAGAAGCAGAGCGGGACGACAGCGCGGCCGAAGCCGCCGAACACCGCGCCCTGCGCTACGACCTGGGGGAAGGGCTACTCGAAATCGCGCTGGTTCTGAGCTCGCTGTACTTCATCTCGCGCAAGCGCTTGTTCCCCGTGATCGGAATCGTGGCCGGAATCGCGGGGGCGGTAATCGCTGTCACCGGTCTGTTAGTGTGACCCCGCCGCCAGCGCCCGAATCGATTTCGGAATTATGCGTGACTCGATTGCCCTTCGAGTTCCATGAGTAGCTGCGCCGCGCGTGCCATCTCTCCGCGCATGTATAGGCTGTTGGCTCTGGCACGGATGGCTTGGGCGCGCTGAGTTGCGTGGCACCCTCCGCCATCGGCCTGCTGCACCGACCGGCGTTGCAGCGCCGGCAGCGATATCCGTTGATCCCAGTTGTGATTCATACTCTCTCTAACCTACTTCGAGTGTGACATGTGGCCCAGGTTATGGGTAGTTCCAGGCGTAGGGGGCGGGTAATAGTACTCAGGAGGCGATTTCACGGTTAACATTCCACTCCGCGAGCTGGCTGAAGCCGTAACCCACTGCGGCACAGTCTCTTACAGAGACCACGACAAGTTCCTGGAGCAGCGCCTGGCGCCGGGTGTAATGCGGCGAGATCGTGTCCGTCTACGCCGACGATGACGCGGCCGGGCGGCTCTAAGTCAATCCGAATGCGTCCGGGTATCCGACTTTGCCACGAACGCCATCAAGAGCGCCGGGCCGAAGTTCAAGCGCCATGAAGACTTCCGGAGGGAACGGACTCGCAAGGGAGCGGGCCTTATCAGTTGAGAAACCGAAGCGCGGATAATAATCCGGGTGGCCGACGACGATGACGATTTGCTCACCCTGTCTGCGCAACAGATCCAGTCCGTGTTTGATCAGCTTTCCACCAATCCCGCGGCGCTGTTGTTCCGGCAACACGGCCATGGGGGCCAACGCCACCGCCGGAACCCGGCCGCTGGCGGTCTCAATCGACATTCGGCTGAAGAGGATATGCCCCACGACCCGCGTCTCCAGCTCGGCAACCAGGGAAGCGAGCACAACCCCTTCGTTGCGCAGACTATCCACCAGGTCAGCTTCGTCCGGCTGACCGAAAGCGGCTTCGTTGACAAGACGGACCTGGCCGTAGTCTTCAGGGCATTCGCCACGGACGATCACGTTGCCGGCTGTGCTCACGAACCGCACTTTAGCACGCCTTGACCTTCGTCTCTCGTCACTAGCCCCTCCCGCCCGTGATACCATCCCCCTTTATGCCGGACATGAAGCATCCCGCCGACCCTCCCGAAATGACCTTCAAAGCCGTGGGGCTGGGCCTCCTGCTGGCGCTGGTTTTCGGCGCGGCTAACGCCTACCTGGGCATGAAGGCGGGGCAGACCATCGCGGCCACCATTCCGGCCGCCGTTATCGCTATCGCCGTGTTCCGGGTTTGGGGCGGCGGGATTCTGGAGCAGAACATCACGCGCACGGCGGCCTCGGTGGGGGAAGCGCTGGTGGCGGGCGCCATCTTCACCATCCCCGCGTTCATGATGGTGGAAATCGACGGGAAACACTTGTGGGCCAACCTGCGGACGCACTATTGGGAATCCGCGGCGATTCTGCTGGTGGGCGGGCTGATCGGAGTGTTCTTCATCATCGTGCTGCGCCGGCCGCTGTGCGTGGAAAGCGGCCTGCCGTTTCCGGAGAGCGTGGCCAGCGCGGAGGTGGTCAAGGCCGGCGCCGAGGGCAGCGACGCGCCCAAGTACGTGTTCGGCGCCATGGGCTTCGCGGGGGTGCTGCAAATCCTGAAGACCGACAAGGGCCTGCAAATATTTCGCGAGTACTTGGAAGGGTTTCTCGCCTTTCCGAAATCCGTGGTGCACCATTTCGATTTCGCAAAGAAATCGATCGGCGACGTGGTGCACACCGGAGGCATCTACTGGTCGACGCCCAACCTTTCGCCGGCGCTGATCGGCATCGGCTACATCATCGGGCCGGAGCTTTCGGCGGTCAACGCCTCGGGCGGCGTACTGGCGTGGTGGGTTCTCATTCCGCTGCTGCTATTCTTCGATCCGGACCTGCCGCACCGGCTGGGCGCCGGGCAAAACGCGGGCTGGGACGTGGTTTCGTACTCGGTGTGGTACAACATCGTGCGGCCCATCGCGGTGGGCACCATGCTGGTGGGCGCGTGCCACACGCTGTTCTCGATGCGCGGCTCGATCGTCGAATCGATCGCGGGCGCGCTCGGCGCATCGGCCAAAGCGGCGCATGAAGGGCGCCATCTGGCGCGCACCGACCGCGATATCCCGTTCCAATGGCTGGCGCTGGGGACCGCGGTGCTGGTGGTGGCGGTCACCATCATCTACTACATGTTCACGGGAAGCTGGCTGGCGGCCATTATTGCCGCCGCCATCATGACGGTGGCGGGTTTCCTGCTTTCCGCCGTGGGCGGATACCTGGTGGGGCTGGTGGGCA
>Ga0326727_10008980_pt1 | contig 24957 bp, 24 predicted proteins | sample MB2enrmetagenome_FD_207643 | JGI IMG/M metagenome (GOLD analysis project Ga0326727, IMG submission 207643) | Lab enriched peat soil microbial communities from McLean, Ithaca, NY, United States - MB29MY | ecosystem: Environmental > Terrestrial > Soil > Wetlands > Peat | place: USA: New York... | reverse complement strand
TCTTTGCGCGCGGGATCGTAGTCGACGAAGGTGGCCATGTAGTCGGCGGTGGCGAAGACGATGTTTTTATAGCGCAGGAGGGTTGCGTGGGCGGATTGATCGGTGTGCGCTCTCTCGTCCTGGGCTTTGCGGGCACGGTAGACCAGTTCGGCGAGATAGATGGGATGGGGCTGCTGCCAGACGAGCACGGGGCCGACGCCGGAGGGGCTCTCGATGCCGCTGGGGTCGGTCATCTTCGACCACTTGACGCCCTTCGCGCCTTCGAGTTTCGCCATCGCCTCGCCGGGAGGCATCATGCGGTTGAGGCTGTCGAGGGAGCGTTCCAGAATTTCGGTGTGGCCCCAGAGCGCCCAGTGCGCGGCGTGCCACCAGTACATCTCCATGTGGAACTTGCCGAACCAGGAGTTGACGCCGAGGCCGGTCTCCTGCGGCGGGAGCGGGCCGGAGTCGTGTACAGCCATGAGGTATTGCGAGAGGACGATGCGGCGTTCGAGTTCGGCGGCGCGGGGATCGGAGTTGCCGGAGAGGTCGATGACTCCGCCGGTGAGCCAGTAGTGCCGCCAAGCTGTGCGCGAGGCGGATTCGACGGCAGTGACGCTGTCGAGCGTGGGTGCGACCCTGAAGAAAGCGTCGGAAAACCACGCGGTGAGTTCAATTTGGCTGGCGTGGGAACTCAGCAAGAACTGGTGCGGGGCGGTCTGGGCGAGGGTTGCGCCGGGCGACCAGCGAGTGTAGACGTTGTAGTGCGTCGCGTCGAGGGTGCGGTCGAAAGAGGCGCTGGTAGGGCTGAGGCGGGTGAGCGTGGTGGTGTGCAGCTCGGGGTGCGTCCAGTCCTGATAGTCGGGGCCGAAGGAGTCGGATGCGTAGGGAAAGGCGATGCGGAGTTTGAGGCGGCCAGCAGCGATGAGCGGCGAGGTGACGCGGGTGGCGACCTCGTCGCGCGTGGGATGCGCCGAGGTGACGACGCGGACAGGGACGCCATCGACGGTGAAGGAGCTGGTGAGGATTCCACCCCAGAGGTCAAGGGTCTGGGTGAGGTCCTTGAGGTCGGTGATGAGGACCGGCGAGCCGTCGGGGTGGGTCATCTCCAGGCCGATGCGTCCGAGGCCGAAGCGGTTGGGATTGGCGCGCAGGTAGGCCGCGTCGGGGGTGGGATGGCTGGTGCTGGCGGAGGGAAAGACGAACTGGCGATCATACTTATTGATCGCGGTCATGGGGAATTTGTCCAGAGTGTAGCCGTTGGGATTGGGAAAGCTGTGCCATCCCCAGTCGCTGAGGATGCCGATGGGCATGGTCTTCGCGTAGTACTCGGGGAAGCTCTGGAGGCCTGTGACGTCGAAGTTGAAGGCGAAGTCGCCGTTGCCGACGGCCATTGCGCCGTTGGGGTCGAGCGAGTGGACGACGATGTTGTGGCGGGCGACGAGGGCGTGGCGATCGATGGGACCGGCGGCGGCGTCGCTCTGCGCGTGCACAGTCGCAGCAGTCTGCGCAAGTCCGCCGAAAGCGCACCATGCAGCACAGAAGAACAGAACCGCCAAAGCTCGTATCGTTCGCTTGAATCGCATTGCTCGCATCGCTATCCCCTGACTCTGAGTCGTCTTCGCTGCGAGGCTTTGCGCCGTCGCAGTGCGACAGCAATGCTACTTGGTGCGGTCTGCGGCTGTCATGGGGCCGCGGTTAATGGGCGGCGGCGAGGGTGACGCGGGCGGGCGCGGCGGGGACGAAGCTGCGGTAGACGCTGATGTGGAAGCAGGCCTGCTGGAACTCCTCCTCGACGTCGATCTTGCCCTGGTCGATGAGCGGCTGGAGGTAGGCGCGCATCCATGCGATCTCGGTGATGGTGAGGCCGCGCTTGGCGATGTCGACGGCCTGGCCGGTGAGGTGCGGCGAGGCGGTGTCTCCGGAGGAGGGCGCGGCGTTGGCGTTTCTGTGCGTCAGGCGCTGCTGGAAGGCCACGGTGCGCACGGCGGAGTCCACCTTCAACGGCTGGTGGAAGGCGGCGTAGTGGTCGCTTGCGAGGACGCTGAGGAACGCGGCGGTCCAGGGACGCGAGAAGCGGCGGTCCTCCGGCAGGCGCGCGTCGACGCGCAGGCCCTCGTTCTCCGGCAGGGCGACCAGCTTGTGCTGGCGGCGCAGGTCGAGCAGGTCGGCGTCGTCGCGCACGCGGTTGAGGCCGTCGCGGTCGGCCATCTGGTTCTGGTGGAGCAGGTTTTCGTGCGAGCCGAAGAGCGGCTGCGGGACCATGAGGTGGCCGCGGCTGTCGTAGAGCGAGGAGACGCGCAGCGGAGGAAGAAGGACGGGCGTGGCCGCCTCCTCTTCAATGGAGCGCAGGCGCAATTGATCGGGCGCGCTTCCGGTCGCGGGGCGGAGGACGCCGCCGACGTTGATGAGTGCGGTTGCGTTATCGAGCTCCGGATCGTCGCCGGTAGCGCTGCTGTCGGCGGGCAGACGCGACGCGGCGGGCCTGCGCTGCTCGGCGAGAATGGGCGCGGGCCGGGCAGTGCGAGCTTCCATGCGGTCCGCTCGCTCCACTCGGGGCGCGCGAATGCCGCGGTCCGCGGCGGCAATGGCGGCGTGCGCGGCGAGTGAGCGCTGCTGTTCTTCACGGCTGTGCATCCAGTCGTGGACGCTGTCTGCTTCCGGGTTCGAGACGAGAGCTGGCGCGGACGCGTGGAGGCGGCGAGTGACGATGCTGTGCGGAGCCGTTGGGCCGGCGGAGTGCGAGGTATTGGCTGCGATGTGGGTGTCGCGCGGCCCGCTCGCGGTTGCGCGTGCGGCGGCATGGGTTCGCGGGTGCGCTGCGCTCGCGTGGGCGGATGCAGTCTTATGCGCGGCGCGCTCATGGGCGGGACGCTGCGTGGTCTGGGCGACGATCAGCCGGCCTGCGTTGGGGCGGGCAAGCGAGCGCGTCGGCCTGGCCAGCAACGGCACACTGTAGAGTTGCAGGCAGGCCAGCGCCATCATGGCAGCCACGGGGGCTTTTGTGCGCATCAGAATTTTTGGAGGTGCGGAGGCACCAGAGCAACTTCTACCCTACTTGGAACGTAGACTTGCGGTAAGTGACCAGGCAGGTTCCGTGTACTGATCGGTTAATAGGCGGCGCGGTTGCTGGATGCGCAGGGCAGGAGGTCTTCGGGCCAGGGTTTTCAAATTCGTGATAACAAGTTTCGAGGAGGATGGATGCGGAGATTTATGGCAAGTGTTGGAGTGGTGGCTGCGGCGCTGGTTTGTGCGATGCTGGCTGGGTTTGGGTTGCGAACGGTGGCGGCACAGGACGCGGCAAACAAGCCGGCGTTCTACTCGGAGAAGGTGAGACCGCTGCTGCAGACCAAGGCGTCCACGATGAAGGGCGGGCGCGACGGCGTGGTGATTGTGCCGGGCGATCCGGCGAACAGCCTGCTGGTGAAGCTGATCCGGCACGAAGGGCCGGCGGACGATCCGAAGCCGATGCCGGCCAAGGCGCCCAAGATGAGCGACGCCGACATCGCCACCATCGAGCAGTGGGTGAAGGCCGGCGCGGTGATGCCGGACGATCCAGCGGCGCCGTAAAATCGCGCATCCAACATGAGACAGGCAGCGGCAGGTATCCTCGCGGGTTCGCGGGCGGGATTGTCGCTGTCCTGTAACATTCGGAGGCTAGCGTGAGTGCATGCGGCTGAGCTTTGTGGTTCCGGCGTACAACGAAGAGGCGTATCTCCCGGCGTGTCTGGAGTCGGTGCTGGCGCAGACGCGCGAGTTGGGCAATGCGGTTGAGATCATCGTGGTCAACAACGCAAGCAGTGACCGCACGCGCGAGGTGGCGCTCAGCTATCCGGGCGTGCGCGTGGTGGACGAGCCGCAGAAGGGGCTGACGTTTGCGCGGCAGGCGGGCTTTGCGGCCAGCACGGGCGAGCTGATCGCCAACGTGGACTCAGACTCGCGGCTGACGCCCGGCTGGGTGCGGACGGTGTTGAAGGAGTTCGCCGCCGAGCCGAAGCTGGTGGCGCTCAGCGGGCCGTTCATCTACTACGACATGTCGCCCAGCCAGCGCGTCAGCGTGCGCATCTTCTACGCGATTGCGTACCTGGTGTACGCGGTGAACCGCTGGGTGCTGCGCGCGGGATCGATGGTGCAGGGCGGCAACTTCGTGCTGCGGCGCGCGGCGCTGGAGCAGATCGGCGGCTTCAACACGGCGATCGCGTTCTACGGCGAAGACACCGACATCGCGCGGCGAATGAACCAGGTGGGCGAGGTGAAGTTCACCTTCGACCTGAAGATGTTCTCGTCGGCGCGGCGGCTGAAGAAGGAAGGGACGCTGCGCATCGCGCTGCGCTACACCATCAACTACTTCTGGACGATCTTCGGCAAGACGCCGTACACGAAGGAGTACACCGACATCCGCGAACAGACGGACGCGACTCCGGCGGCCGCGGAGCACAAGGGATAAGCTGCCCGAAGGGACCGATGCTAACGAGGGCCCGGGCCCTTCGGTCCGGCAGGGCCGCCGAACTCTTCCTCCCAGACTTCGACTTCGTGAAATACTACTCAAAGTTCTCTGCACTTCGTTGTTGAAACCGGCATGTGACAGACTGCCAAAGAGATCGCCCTCGTGGGATGCAAGGCAGCAAACAGTACTTCGACATTGGCCGTTTTATTGTTGATGGTGCGGAGTCTCTGGCCCGTGCTTTATCCGGAAAGACTTGGTCGGAAATTCGAGAACATTCTTCCATTTAGTTAGCTGTCTCGAAGGAGAGGGCGAACGCATGATTCCCGATCAGGATGGCCAACCCCTCGCTCCCGGCCTCTACCTCGTCGCCACGCCCATCGGCAACCTGGAGGACATCACCCTGCGCGCGCTGCGCGTCCTGCGATCTGTCGACACAATTGCTTGCGAGGACACGCGCCAGACGCAGAAGCTGCTCAACCACTTCCGTATCCGCACGCCCACCGTCAGCTACCACAAGCACAACGAGGCCGCCCGCGCCGTTGAGCTGGCCGCAGCGCTCCGGGCGGGCGCGCGCATCGCCGTCGTCAGCGACGCGGGCACGCCCGGCATCGCCGATCCCGGAGGCCAGATCGCCGCCGCGGCCATCGCGGCTGGTGTGCCGGTGTTTCCTGTGCCCGGCGCCAACGCCGCCATCAGCGCGCTCATCGCCAGCGGCCTCATCGGAACCGCGCTGGCCGGCAGCGACGAGAACGCCGAGCAGTTCACCTTCCACGGCTTCCTGCCATCCAAAGAAGGCCAGCGCCGGACAGCCCTCGAAGCCCTGCGCAAGCAGACAAGCCGGGGGCCCCATGTCCCGTCTTTGGGACATGGGAATGAATCGCGGGTGCCCCAACTCCCGACTCTGGGACATGGGAATGATGCCGCATCGCCGCACATCTACTACGAGGCCCCGCACCGCATCCTGGCCACGCTTTCCGACATCGAATCCATCTTCGGCCCCACTCAGCACGTCGTCGTCGCGCGCGAGCTGACCAAGCTGCACGAGGAGTTCCTGCGCGGCCCAGTCAGCGAAGTCCGCGCCACGCTTGCCGCACGCGCCAGCGTTCGCGGCGAATTCGTCCTGCTCTTCGTCCCCGCCGCCGTCGCGCCCGCCAGCGACACCACGCCCGCCAGCATCGCCGCCGAGGTCCGCGAGCTGATGCAAAAAGAGTCCCTCGCCGAAAAAGACGCTCTCAAGCGAGTCGCCCGCGCCCGCGGCATGGGCAAAAGCGAGGCCTACCGCGAACTCCAGCGCAACCGCAGCAAATAGGGGCTGCTCCCCCTACTCCCGCCCCTTGACCCGGTCATACAAATACCGGTCGCTGGTCGTCCCGAGCGATTCGTTGTATAAACTGGTCGCCCCGGCCGCCTCGCTCAACTCCTCGCTGAACTCGTGGATGGCGTGCAGATGCTCCGCCGTCGCGGGAATCTCCGTCTGCGGCGTCTTCAGGAACTTCTGGTAGCCGCGGTCCACCAGCCGCGCGATCTGCCCGCCCAGCAGCCATCCCGGCCGCGCCAGCAGCTCGGTGGTGCCGTCCGCCGCCGCCGCAATCTCCGCCGCGCAGCCGTATTTGCGCACCTGGAAGGCTTTAGCGCCGCTTCCTGAAGCGTCGCGCGCGGCAGATACATCAAATTGGTGGCCGGCGAGCGTGGCAAGCGCGTCGGCAAAGCTGCGTGGCTGCTTCGTTTTGGCCATAATGTTCGATCCGTTAGACTCGGATTAACTGTCGCATATCCACGGCCAGTCTTCAATCGGCACTCCGCAAGAAGGCCAGCCGCGCGAACCAAAACCCAGCGCACGAAGGGAGGGAACTCTTTGACGATTGCAACCGCGCGCGCGCTTGGTGTCTCGCTGCTCGACCGCCGCGACGCGCCTCTGGTCGACGGCATTCCGCAGATCAGCGTGCAGGAGCTGAAGCGCCGCCTCGATGCAAAGGAGGACGTCTTCGTCCTCGATGTGCGCGAGCCGCATGAGGTGCAGATCGTCAACATCGGCGCGCCTCTCATCCCCCTGGGCGATCTGCCCAAGCGCGTCGGCGAATTAGCCGCACAAAAAGACCGCGAGATCGTCGTGCACTGCAAGTCCGGAGGGCGCAGCCAGATGGCCGCGCTGATCCTGAAGAACGCAGGCTTCCCCCGCGTCGGAAATCTCGCCGGAGGCATTCTCGCCTGGGCCGAACAGATCGACCCCACACTGCCAAAGTACTGAGAAAGGCATAACGCCGATCAAAGCGGACAAGCACCGATCAAAGGAGTTCGTTCTCGATCGGTTACATCCGTGTAGACCGGCGTTAAGTATTTAAGGACCGACGGCTGCTACTCTGCCTTGTCATCGATGGTGAGGATCTGCAGGCAGAGCGGCCGCTCCAGCATGGAGTCCATCTTCGCGATCGCGGCGACGGCCTTCACGACGGTCGAGGTGAGGCACGGCTCCGTGGTGATGACGAACGGCAGGCTGTGCTTGGGGTAGCCCGGCCGCTGCAGCAGCGAATCAATGTTGGCCCCAACCCTGGCCAGCGCGCCCGCGATGCCAGAGACGATTCCCGGCTTGTCGTTCACCACAAAGCGCAGGTAGTGCGGCGCGAGAAACTCGCCGGTCACCTCGCGCCGGTGCACCGGAAGCGAGACCGCAACCGAGTGATGCGCAATCGCAAGTATGTCCGACACGACGGCAACCGCCGTAGGTTCGCCGCCCGCGCCATGGCCGGAGAAGACCACATCGCCGCCGAAGCGGCCCGACGCGACCACCATATTCTGCGTGCCGTGCGACCATGCAATCGGCGAAGTGAGCGGCACCAGCATCGGCGCAACACGCGCATGAACCAGCTTGCTCTTCGTGTCCAACTGCGCGCGCGAGACCTGGCGAATGGTGCAGCCCAGCTCCTTCGCATAGGCAAAATCAACAGCCTCGATCGTAGAGATCGTCTGCGTAGCGACGGCATCGGGGTCAAGCTCCGAGTGCAGCGCGATGCGCGACAGAATGCACAGCTTGGCGCGCGCGTCCAAGCCATCGACGTCGGCCGACGGATTGGCCTCCGCATAGCCGAGGCCCTGTGCGTCGGCCAGCACGGCTGCGTACTCCGCGCCCGTCTCCATGTGGCCCAGGATGTAGTTGCACGTCCCGTTGACGATGCCGCTGATGCGCGTGATCTGGTCGCCGCCCAGCCCTTGAAGAATCCCCGGAATCACCGGCACGCCCCCGGCCACGGCCGCTCCATGCACAAGCTGAACGCCGTGCTTTGCGGCCAGCCGCGAGAGCGCGGCCCCGCGATACGCAATCAGTTGCTTGTTGGCCGTCACCACCGACTTGCCCGCGGCGAAGCACTTTTTCAGCCAGCCCTCGGCTGGATCGAGTCCGCCCACCAGCTCCACCACAATCTCCGCGCCGGAGTTGAGGATCTCGTCGAAGTTCTCCGTCCACACCACCGATTCGGGCACGCACTTCGCCGCGTCCGACGCGCGCTTGCGCTCCACGTTGCGGTTGAAGATGTGGGTCAGCTCGATGTCGGACAGCTTCGACGACGCCAGCACGCGCGCCACCGAGCTGCCCACGGTGCCGAAGCCGAGCAGCGCGATCTTCACCGGCGCGGCAACGGAGACATCCGTTGTCTTTAAAATTCGTGCTGCCGGCTTTGTGCGCAAGGTCCTACGTTTGATAGCCATGTCAATAATCAATTCTATCCGGCAAAGTGCGCCATGCGTCGAAGCTCTCCATTGCCTCGCCGGCCAGCAGGCGCGTCATGGGGATTCTGCGCTGGCCTGGCGGGCGTCTGATCTCCTCATACAGAACTGCGTCGTCGAAGCCTGCATCCGTGGCGTCGGCGGCGGAGTTGCCATAGAAGATCGCCTCGCAGCGCGACCAGTAGAGCGCGGCCAGGCACATCGGGCACGGCTCGCAACTGCAGTACACCACGCATCCGGTCAGTTGAAAGTCGCCCAGCGCACGACATGCCGCGCGGATCGCGACCACCTCGGCGTGCGCCGTGGGGTCGTTGGTCGACGTCACCAGGTTGGTGCCCGTCGCAATGATCTTGCCGTCGCGCACCACCACCGCGCCAAACGGGCCTCCAGCGCGGGAGAGAACGTTTCCCGTGGCCAGCGCGATCGCCCGCCGCATGAAGCTGGGATTGCCTTCGATGGTCTGGCCTCCTTGCAAGCCGCAAAGGGCCGTCGCCGCAACCGGCCCATACCCCCTTATACCCACGCTTTTCGACGGCGGATAGTAGCGACTATGGCACACTGGCGCCGGGACAGGCGATTCGCTTGGACACTGCTTCAGGGCCTGTCCTGAGCGCAGTCGAATGGATGCCGGGTTGTTCACTCTTTTTGAAGACTCGCATTCCCTTGATCGCTACGCGATCGAGGCAGCGCGAGCAAGGTGCACATGCCGCGCCAGAACCCAAAAGCAAAGCCCGCCGAACTGGCGGGCTTTGCTTCGTTCATACAACCCCTCCACCGCGCGACTTTGACCTGGGAGTCGTCGGATGCGGAGTCAGGGCTGCACAACGGGCGCTACGAAATGGTTCCCGCCGGGCCCGCCCGGGCCGGGTCCTTTTGGCCCGCCGAATCCGCCCGCACCGCGCCCCTCATGCAGCTTGGTCCACTGCTCCGGCGTAAGCACCCCGCGAATGCCAAGCAGCATTCTTGCGTCGGCCTTCTCCAACTCCGCGCGCGCCTCGGCCACCTTGTCGATCTGCGCCAAGGCCTTGGCCGTGTCCGGCGGGTTGGCGCTCAGCAGCGGCTCCAGCATCGCATTCTGCTTCTCCACGTTCGCCTTCAGGTCGATCAGTTGCAGCCGGCTCTGCTCAAAGATGCCATCCATCTTCTTGGTCTGCTCGGGCGTAAGCGTCAGCCGCTGCACCACCATGGGATTCTTCCACCACATTCCGCCGGGAGCGATGCGGAATCCCGCGCCCAGACCGCCGCCTTGCGCTCCACGGAAGCCGCCGCGCAAGTTGCCGCGGTTACGCATCATGTTTGCGCGGAGATTGCCCTGCATCATGCCGGGACGCATCCCAGGCCGCATCCCCTGGCCCATCCCAGGCCGCATTCCCTGGTGCATTCCTTGGCCCATTCCGGGGCCTGGCGGCGTCTGCCGTTCGATGGGTGCGGCTGCGGGCGCCGCCGGAGCGGTTGCCGCCGGCGCTGCGGGGGCCTGCTGCGCTGGGGTCTGCTGCGCCAGCGCGATCGTGCCGCACAGTGCGAATGCGGCGAGGGCAATCAGTGGGCTGAGAGTCAATCGGGGAGTCATGATTAGTCCTTCCTTTGGTTTGAAGTCGGAACGGATGTTTCGCTGTTGGCCGCGGTCTCGTCATCGCTTGGATCGGCCAGCGCCTGCATGGAGGTTGGGACCGTGGCGGAGATCTCGCTGTTGACGTCTTCCAGCAGGGCCTCGTCGGATTGCGCGGAGCTGGTCGGCGTGCTGCTCGCCACGACCGCCGTCGCCTGCGGCTGCGCGCTGTGCCGGCGCAGCACCTGCAACGGGAACAGAGCGGTCAAAAACATTGCCGCGGCGGCGACCCAGTACGCCGGCACAAGAGAGAGCGAGGTTGAACGCCGCTCCGGAAGGACCCAGCGCGGCCTGCGCCGCAGCTCTTCGTCGGCGTAGGCATTGCTTGCCTCGCGGAAGACGCAGATCGCCTCCCGCAGGCTGGCAAGCTCCGCCGCGCACTGCTCGCAGACCATCAGGTGCGCCTCGGCCGGCGCAAGCTCGCCTCCCGCGCTCTCCGTGGACCCGGCCATCAGCTCACCGAACTGCTCACCCGTCAGGTGGCTCTTGCCCGGTGCGCTGTCAGCCAGGCCGGGTTGCGTCCTCAGTTGAGGAGTCATTGCGTCTCCTTCGTTGTTGCGTCGCGCCGTGCTGCTCTGCGCGGTGTTGGGTTGCGCGGCGTAGCGCCGCGGGTGTTGTGTTGCGCGCGGACGACGGCCAGCGCGCGGTACAGGTGGCTCTTCACCGTCCCCAGCGGCAGGCCCGTAACCGCGGCAATCTCGGGAATCTCCATCTCCTCCAGAAACCGCAGCAGAAAGATCGACCGCTGCCGGCTGGAGAGTCTTGCCACCGACTCCCAGATTCCCGCCACCTGTTGCTGCGCGATCAGTTGCGCCTCGGCGGAGCCATCGCGCGTGGGAACGAACGCCGCCACGTCCGCCACATCCACCGCGCTCGCCGACACGCGCTTCCAGAAGCGGAACCGTCCCGTCCGCGTGTGGTCGCGCGCCAGGTTCAGCGCGATGCGGATCAGCCACGTCGCCAGCGAACAGTCCTCGCGGAAGCTCGCCCGCGCGCTCCATGCCCGCAGAAACGTCTCCTGCGTCAGGGTCTCGGCGGCGTCGCGGTCGCGCAGCGTGGCCAGCAGGAACCGGAAGACCCGCGGCTGGTACATCGCCACCACGTTCTCCAGATCGTCGAGCGGCGTACTGCGCGCCTCGGCGCCAAGCGACAGGCTCGTCGATGGAAACATCCGGACCCCTTCATGCCCCATATGCATCCCAGTGTCCCGCATTCGCTGGGCGGCTGCCGCAGGGCTGGACGGCAACTGCCCGGCCCAGTCGGCGCACCGCCTGCCCATTTCGAGCGGCTACTAGGACAGACGGAAGCAGTACCGTGGAAGTCTACGCCCGCAACGGAATAATTTGCGGCACGCCGCCTCCAGCCCGGCCTGAGGTATCCTGCTTCTAGCCATGAAATTCGTCAAGGCAGTCTATCCCGGCACATTCGATCCCCTCACCAACGGCCATCTCGACCTCATCGAGCGCGGCTCCCGCATCGTCGACGAGCTGGTCGTAGCCATCCTCAGCAACTCCGACAAAGGCGTCCCGCTCTTCTCCGTCGCCGAGCGCATGGAGATGATCGCCGAAGCCATCGCCGCCTCCGGCTTCACCAACGTCTCCGTCACCACCTTCCACGGCCTCCTCGTCGACTTCTGTCACGCCCAGAACGCCAAGGCCGTCCTGCGCGGAATCCGCGCCATCACCGACTACGAGTACGAGTTCCCCATGGCCATGATGAACCGCAAGCTCGACCCCAGCCTCGAAACCCTCTTCATGATGCCCACCGAGCAGTACACCTACGTCAGCTCGCGCCTCATCAAGGGCGTCTTCAATCTCGGCGGAGATGTCAGCGGCCTCGTCCCGCCCCTCGTCATGCAGCGCCTCAAGGCCAAGGCAACCAAGTAATAGGCGCTTTTTACGATTGTCATTCTGAGCGCAGCGAAGAATCCCCGTATTTCATTCGTAGCGTGACACTCTTCATCATCTGTGAAAGTGCTCTAGCCTGGAAAAATGACGACCAGCCGCAAGCCGCCCACCCCCGACTTCGACCTCTCAACCTGGCTGCGCAATCTCCCCAAGGCCGAGCTGCATCTCCATCTCGAGGGCACCATCGAGCCCAAAACCCTCGTCGCGCTCTCCCGCCGCCACGACGCCGTCCCACTCACCCTCGACGACGCCCGCGGCCTCTACACCTACGCCGACTTCCTCGGCTTCCTCGCCGCCTTCAAGTCCGTCACCGAGCGCCTCCGCACCCCCGCCGACTACGAGCTCATCGCCTACAACATGGTCCGCGCCCTCGCCGCCCAGGGCATCATCCACGCCGAGGTCTACATCTCCTTCGGCATCCTCTACCACTGGAAGCACGCCGACGTAGAACCCTTCGTCGAAGCCATCGAGCGCGGCCGCCTGCGCGCCGAGCGCGAATTCGGCACCACCATCTACTGGCTCATCGACGCCGTGCGCAACTTCGGCCCCGAAGAGGCCGCCCGCGTCTTCCGCAAGGCCGCCGAACTCCGCGCCCAGTATCCCTCCATCGTCGGCATCGGCATCGGCGGAGACGAGGCCCGCGGCCCCGCTTCCCAATTCAAAGCTCTCTACGCCGAGGCGCGCGACGCAGGCCTGCGCCTCACCGCCCACGCCGGCGAGACCGGCGGCATCATCGAAGGCCCCGCCAGCATCTGGTCCGCCATCAACATCGGTGCCGAGCGCATCGGCCACGCCCTCGCCGCCCACCACGACCCCGAACTGATGCAGGTACTCGCCACCCGCCAGCTCCCCATCGAGGTCTGCGTCACCTCCAACCTCCGCACCGGCTGCTGCCCCGCCCTCGAAGACCACCCCCTGCGCGCCTACTTCGACCTCGGCCTCATGGTCACCCTCAACTCCGACGACCCACCCATGTTCGGCGCCAGCCTGCTCGACGAGTACACCCTCGCCCACACCCACTTCGGCTTCTCCCTCTCGCAGCTCCGCGAGCTCGCCGCCAACTCCGTCGAAGCCAGCTTCCTCCCCCCCGCCCGCAAACTCGCCCTCCTCTCCCGCATCGAGCAATACCGCTAGCGGACAGGCTGGAGTCCACGCACGCTGTAGCCCATGGAAATACATTCCCAACTGTATTCCAATTAATGCTAGTATTGGTAAGGCTACAACGGAGCCGCAAGGAGTCTGGCCATGGCAGAATATCCCCCCTACATTAACGCATATAACGGTATACCCACGCTGTTTCAGAAAATCAAGACAGCGGCTGTGCCCCCTAAATTCAACGTTGACTTCCTCAGCACGGTCCTAGACATGAAGTCGTCCAGTTATAGGGCAATGATACCGCTGCTAAAAAAGCTGGGATTTGTTGATCCAGCGAATGTTCCGACGCAAGCCTATAAGGATTTTCGTGAGGACTCTTTGTCCGGCAGTGTAATGGCCGTTCAACTGCGCCAATCATACAAATCCCTGTTCCAAGCAAACGAGTATGCGTGGAGGCTGAATAAAGAGGAACTGACTAGCAAGCTGAAGAGCCTCACTGGGGCGGCGGAGGATGATCAATACATCCCTTCGGTTGTGGGTACATTTATGGCACTTTCAAAGTTGGCAAAATGGGAAGGCACTACGCCAAAAAAGAAGGAAGTGACTGCAGATGGAGCTGAGAAGGGAGAAACCGGCAACACAGGACACAAACAGAGTGATGAGTTCACGGGGGGGCGTCTGGGGCTTTCATACACGATCAACCTGAATCTGCCAGCGACGACGGAGATCGAAGTGTTCAATGCCATCTTCAAGAGCTTGCGCGAGAACATGCTGAGGGAGTCATGAGCCTAAGCGATGACATCAAGCTCTTCGGTATGCACAACCTTCTGCTTGAGACTGACCTTAAGAAGCTGGAGGAGTCCGGCATTCAAATCGAGCATGTCAAAAGTATTCAATATGCCGAGATCGTAGACGTAGATCTATTTGAAGGCGACATCCTGCAAGAGGCTCGAAAGATGGCGGATTTCTATGCCCTGTACTACTCGCTGGAGAACTCAATCCGACGCTTGATATCCGAGCGTCTATCGGAGAAACACGGGGCCAAATGGTGGAAGGAAAATGTTCCCGAGGGAGTTCAGAAGGAAGTCGAAAAGAAGCAGAAAGATGAGAAGGATACAACCATGTCGATCCGTTCGGAAGATCCTCTTGCATACACGAACTTCGGAGAACTCATAAGCATATTCGACCAGAATTGGAGTGATTTCTCCGACACACTAAGAAGCCAGAAGGCAATGCAGACCATCCTGTCGCAGTTCAACAAAATTCGGAATGTGGTCGCACACAGCTGTGCCTTGAATGAGGATGAGATCATGCGATTCAAACTGTTAGTGAAGGACTGGTTCCGAATCCAAAGCTAGCATCAGATTTGGTTGCGACGGGGCCGAGAATTGCCCAGACTGGAAAGCCATAGTCCAAACTATCTCAAGAACGCGGAGATTAACAGATGAAGAAGAGATCGGCATTCAGCGAGGCCAGGCCGCGAACCGCCAAAGGGGATGTGCTGTTGCGCGAACGTGCGGCGATGGACGCCATGCGTACCCTCACCCAAGTCGAGGAAGAATCTAAGTTCATAGAGTTGCTGACGACGCGCTACAACCTCAAGCCCGGGCAGCCAGAGTATGAAGCCGCTCTGATTGCTTGGCGCGAGGCGCAAGCTTTGCGTTGACAGCCTCGTTCACAAAGGCCACCATCTCCGCGGTCTTCGCATTCTTCTCCTCTTCGCTCAGTCCCATGCTCGTCATCTGATCTTCAAAAATGACGGCAATCTTCCGCAGCGCGGCCTCCCGCTTCGCTTCCACCGGGTCCACCTGCGGCTTCTTTCCCGACCATCTCGCTCTGGCTGCGCGTGACGCTGACGCCCGTCTCTGTTCTGGCGACATATTCGCTGCCCTCCGCTTCCCGCCGATCTTTCCGCCCTTGCTGCCCATCTCAGCCATCACGGACCTGGTCCCGCTGCCATTGGTTCCCGTGGCGATTGCGACAACCCGGCTGGTCGACTGACTGCTGCCCTCATTGCGTAAGCGCTTTTGCATACTCAACCATCATGCACTGCTGGCATTTTATTTGCAAGCGTCGACTGCCGGGTGACCAGAGCCTGCCCTGAGCCTGCCGAAGGGTCTCGCCTCTGATCCCCGGCTTCTGCCCGTCCCACCTCCTCCCGCGCCCCGCGCAAACCTCCCGCCCCACCCGCGAGCGTTCAGGCGCATGGCGCGCCCGGTTCAGCCAGAGTGAAGCTCACACTAATTTGAGTTCGCGAAGTGTCGCTCCCACGGCACTCAGGTTTTCCGGTCCCATGGCCGAGTAGGCAGTCGACAGGACCAGCCCTCTGCCGCCGGCCCGGAAGATGGCTTCAATGCAATCGCGGACGCTCTCCGGCGTGCTGTTATGCTCCTGAATATTAATCCCCAGCCCCGGGGTGATCCGTGTGTTAGTCCCGGCCACTCCATCCACTGCACGTTTTGTCTCTTCGTAAACATAATCGCTGGAGAATCGCGGCGCAGGCCGGCCTTTCAGTTCGGCATACGACTTTTCCTTCAAGCCCATCACGCTGTATTCGAAGTCCAGCATCTGCTGGTGGCTCAAGTCCCCGAATATATTTTGCGTGACGCTGTCCACGAACGAGGCCATGCGCTCACTCGCCGGATTGTCGTAACTCGCCGGCTTCAGAAAATCGGCATACTCCGTGAAGGTGCGGTAGTCCTGCTCGGCCCGGTAGAACGGGCTGAACGAGATGTTCTGCCAGATGTGGTAGCCCACTGGAATCCCCGGCTTGATCGATTTCGCCGTGGCGGAAACTAGCCGCTGCGTCTCGCGCATGCTCTCGGACCAGAATTCCTCCCAGATCAGCAGTTCCGGGTTGCGCAGCAGCAGCCGCCAGAATTCGACGAAATAGCCATCCACCGGACGCTTGCCCGCGCGTCCGTTCCGGACGAAAGGCTCCAGCGCGAGATACGCCTTTTTCACCCGCTCCATATCAATGCCCTGCTTGGCCGCCTTGGCCGCGCAATATTCGCAGAAGCAGGAAGTTTGCCCGGGATCGCTGTGCCCAGTATCTCCGCCATGATGCCAGGCCCCCAGAGCGTTGCCCAATGGCCCCTGCCGCTCGGTCCCCCGCTGTATCCCGTCCACATCATAGGAACGGACGAAGTCCTGGACTTGTGCGACCAGGAGGTTCCGGAAGTAGGGGTTATTTAGGCACGGTCCCCCGGGATGTGCTTTGGTTCGCCGCCCGTACAGATCGACCTCATACAGCTCGTCAAAGCCCTTGATCTGCGGGCGCGCGCGATTGTCCTCCTCCATCCACGGAATAATCTTGATGCCGCGCTTTTTCGTCTCTTCGCGGATCTTCTCAAACTCGTCGGGAAGGTTGAAGTCGCCCGCGCCCAGCGCCGTAGGCTGCATTTTGATATCGCGGTAGTACTGCGGATGGGCGGTGGCAAAGTTGCCCAGGGGGTTGCTGGCACGGTCCAGACCGGCCCATGAGGCCTCGAAAGGGACGCAGTGCATCATCAGCGTGTTGACGCTGGAGCGGGTCTGCACGTCGTCCAGAAACTTCACCAGGTTGTTCTGCAGAAAATTCACCTCGACCTGAATTCCGATCAGGGGTTTCGCCAGCGTGGGCTGGGCGTCGGGGGCGGCGGCGCGGGCGCTCATCGGCTCCAGGCCGAAGCCGGTCGTAACTGCGGTTGCCGCCAATGAGGCCGCTTTCACAAAGTCCCTGCGAGAGATGGACCCCTCATCCTTCATGCCCGATGTTGTCATTAGGAATCTCCTGTTTCAGTCCTGATTCGCTCAGATTATAGGCCGTTGTGCCCCGCTCCTCGCTTCTGAGACCTGGGTTCTGCCCGACCCAGCCCTTCCCGCGCCCCGCGCAAACCGCCCACCCCACCGCCGCCGCCGCAATCGCCCAGCCCGCTACTCCGCAGCCTTGGGAGCGAAGTAGCCCGTATGCGCGCGCACGTGGTATCGCGGGTCGTTGGCGTGCAGGTAGATCGTGCGGAAGGCCCCATCCAGCTTGAAGTTCGCCGGCCGGTACTCCAGCAGGTACTGGCTGCGCAGCTCCTCCTCGATGCTGATGAAGCCCAGCGCAACGTCCTCGCTCTTGATCGGATAGAAGGCCTGTCCGCCGGTTGCCTCGGCAATATCGTGCAGCACCTTGTCGCCCTTGTCCCGGCTCGGGCTCACATCGGTGCTGATCGCATACACGATGGTGCCTGCCCGCTGGCACTCCTTGATCGCGTCCGTCTCCAGCGCGTGGCTAAAGTCGTCGTCGCCGTCCGACACCAGGACGATCGCCTTGCGCACCACGCCCTCCTCGCGCAGCGTCAGCATCTGGTCCTTGCACGCCGAGTAGAGCGAATCGTAGAGCGCCGTCCCGCCGCCCGGCCGCAGCCTGTGGATTCCCTGGCTCAGCAGATCGATGTTGTTGGTAAACCCCTGCTCCATGTCCGTCTGCACGTCGAACCCCTCAACGAACGCGCGGTCGTTGCGGTGCAGCACCTGCAGCAGGAACGTGATCGCCGACTCCTGCTCGAACTGGAACCGCTGCCGGATCGAGCTGCTGGTGTCCAGCATGATCCCCACCCGCAAAGGCAGGTTCGTCTGCTGGTAAAAATGCAGCACCGCTTCTGGAGGCATGTGGTTGTCCAGCAGCCCAAAGCTCGACTGGTTCAGCCCCGTGATGAACTTCCCGTTCTTGTCCGTCACGGTAAAGACAAGGTCCACCTCGTTGGCATACGCCCGGATCGTCTGAGTCGCCGCATCCGCCGCAGACGCCGCCGCTGCGGCAGCCGTCGTCGCCGATTGCCCCTGCGCCAGCGCAACCGCAACCGCCAGGGCCATCCCCGCGCAAACAGCAATAATTATCTTCCTATGGCCCGCAACACCGCAGCCGATTTCGCTCGTTCTCTTCACTTTGTTCCCTTGCATGATTCTACCCAACTCGTACACTCGCCGTCCTCAGCAGCGCCAGAAACTCCTCCAGCTCCCGAGGCAGCGGAGCATCCACCGCCACCGCCTTGCCCGTCTGCGGATGCGCAAACTCCAGGTGCGCCGCATGGAGGAAGTTCCGCTCCAGCCCCACGCTCGCATCCGTTGGACGCGCCACGCCGTCCTTCGACAGCGCAGGCTTAATCACGCGCGGCGCGCCGTACAGCGTATCGCCGACCACAGGTTGCCCGAGAGACTGCGCATGAACGCGGATCTGGTGCGTCCGTCCCGTCTCGATCCGCACCTCCACCAGCGTGAACGCGCCATAGCGCGTCGCCAGCCGCTCCACCACAGAGAAATGAGAGACCGCATTGCGCCCGTCCGCGAGCCGCGTCGTCATCCGAGTCCGCCGAACCAGGTCCCGCGCGACCGGAAGATTCACCGTTACGTTCTCCTTCGCCAGCGTCCCATGCAGCAGCGCGATGTATCTCTTCGCGACGCGCCGCGTTGCGAACATCTCGCCCAGCTTGCGGTGCGTCGCGTCGTCCTTGGCCACCACAATCGCCCCGCTGGTCTGCTTGTCCAGCCGATGCACGATCCCCGGCCGCAGTTCGCCGCCCGCCTCCGACAGCTTCGCCATGTGGAACAGCAGCGCGTTCACCAGTGTGCCCCGATTGCGCGCGTCTTCGCTTGAGCCCGCCCCCGCATGCACCATCATTCCCGCCGGCTTGTTCACCACCGCCAGGAACTTGTCCTCATACAGAATGTCCAGCGGAATGTCTTCCGGAGTAGCGTGCAGCGGCGCGGGATGCGGCTCGCCCTCGATCTCGATCGCCTCGCCGCCGCGCATCTTCTGCTTGCCCTTTGCCGCCGCGCCGTCCACCCGCACCTGCCCAGCCTCGATCAGCATCTGCACCCGTGCCCTGCTGATCTCCGGAATCGCCTGCGCCAGATACGCGTCCAGTCGCATCCCGGCCGCCGCCGCATCGGCCACAAAGCTGCGTACCCCATCCTCGATCTCAGTGTCCTCATCGAGATCGAGAACCGGCACCACAACCTCCGGCTCCGCCTCCACCCCGCGCGTGGCCCTGTACTCGGCCCGCACCGATTGCCGTCTCGACCCCTTGCGCAACATGTTCTTAGACGGCATCGCCCACGTCCTTCCCAAATGTCGCGCTGACAGCTCATGGCATGAGAAAACCGACCCGCTGGGCCGTGGGGAGAAGTGCTGGTGAACCCGTCCTAAGACGGCGGAACCCTACCGTGGCTCTTCAGGCATTCCGAACTGGCGGACAGCACACCGAGCCATATTTACGAGCAGGACCCCTGTTTATTCAATGTTGGTTCAACCAGCGTTGTCCCCCGCACCTGCTTTGCAGGCCGGTTTCTACGCTGCATACTACCCGCCCCCGCCCCGCTTTGCAAGCTCTCAAACAAGAGCTAGTTCGCACTCATGCCGTTCGCCGAAGCCGTCGTCGATGCGCTCGCGGCAGCCTGCGCTGCCTTCGCCTTCGCCACCAGCTTGCGCAGCTTGCCCTCCACGTCCGATCCCGATCCCAACATCTCCGAGGTCAACACGCCGTCGCTGTCGATGGTGAAGTAGTGCGGAATCGCATTCACTTCAAACTGCCTGCTCAGCTCGTGGTCCGCGTCGCGATACTGCACCCAGGTCATCCCTTTCTTCGCGATGAAGTCCTTCCACTTCGCCGCATCATCGTCCCAACTCACGCTAATGATCACCAGCGGCTGACCGGCAAACTCCTTCGCAATCCGCTTCATCTGCGGAAGCTCTTCGTTGCATGGTTCGCACCACGTCGCCCAGAAGTCGATTAGCACCACTCGGCCGCCCATCGCATCCAGCGTGAACTTCGATCCGTCAAGGGCCTTCACAGTGAAAGCAGGGGCCCGCTTGGCAAACGATATCGCCGGATTCTCCGCAAAGCGCTTGGTGCGAAGGGATGACGGGTCGTTCGGCGACATCCCGGCCAGGCACGCGTCAAACTGCTGCCGCGCCGCATCCATCTGCCCCATGCGCGCCAGCACCATCCCTTCCAGGTACCGCGCCGCAATGTTCTTGGGATCGTCCGCAATCGCCGCCTTCAACGCCTCGTCTGTCTCCTGCAGTTGCGCCGGCTTGGGCTTATCGCCGCCCTGCGCATACAGAGCCTGCCCCCGCAATCCCTCCGCATTCGATCTCTCCTCCGGAGTCGCTGCAATCGCTGTAAGCTCAGCCGCCGTCCCCGCGGCATCCTTGTAGCTGCCCATCTTCATCTGCAGCGTGTCCATCTGCCGCAGACACTCCGCGCACTTGCCCCCGGCAATCTTGTTCGCCTTCTTGTATGCATCGATCGCGAAGACCACATCCCCTGTCGCGCTCAATTTCTTCCCCTCCGCCATCGCTGCGATGAACTTCGCATCGGACTCATACGGTGCAGCAGGGACCTTCGCCACAGGCACGCCGACTGCGCCCGCACCGGCTGGCGGCGCAGCAGTCTGCGGCGCAGCAGTCTGCGAGTAACAGGTAGGACCAGCACTGAAGACGAACGCGAAAAGCACAGCCAAAATCGCTCGAAAGGGGCCCGTACGCATCTCAGCACTCCAGGAAAATAAATTCATGGGTCGCAACCATCAAACGCCCGACCACGCTGGATTTCAACACAATTAGCAAGAAATTCGCGCGCTATCCTACTCCCACTCCAACAAACTCTCCGCCGCATAGTCGAACTCGACCGACGGCCCGTCCGCTCCCGTCTGCACCGGCACGGCAACCCCATTCACCGTGACGCTCGCCACCGTCCCAAACCTCCAGCGCACCGTCACCCGCGCCGCCGGGCCTCCGCTGATCTTCAGCGACTTCGCCCCGCGCACCACCACGCGCCCCTCGAAGTCCGTAATCCGCGTCTCGCCAGCCGAGCCTCCAATCACCTCAACCACTCGCCGGTCGTCCAGCGACTTCACCTTCGTATTCCCGCTCTCCTTCTCTGGCACCAGCGTCATCACATCCTCGGGAATCTTTGGCAGTACCGCGCCGGCGCGCGCCCACACCGGAATCGTCTCCAGCGGCGCGTTCGCCACAACGACTTTGCCTCCCGCAATCTCCGCACCCGTCCAGTAGTCCACCCACTCGCCCGCTGGCAGATACACCGTCCTCTGCATCCCTTCGTCGATCACCGGGGCCACCAGCAGGTCCGGCCCGAAGAGATATTCATCCTTCGCAGCCAGCGCCCGCGCGTCGTCCTGATACAGCAACGCCAGCGCGCGCATCAACGGCATCCCCGTCTTCGCCGCCTCTTGCGCCGCCGCATAGCGATACGGGAACAGGCTCATATTCAGCACCGCGTACCTGCGATAGACATCCAGCGCGGCATGGCTCCCCGGCGGCCCATTCCGATCAAAGTCCCACGGCCCAATGTTCGCGCTCGACATCACCTCCATCACCGGCGAGAACGCCGCATACTCCGTCCACCGCTCCAGCAGCCGCGCATCGGGAGTGGTCGCCGTCGCCTCGTATCCGCCCAGGTCCGCCGTCCACAGCGGCATCCCGCTCAACCCCGCGCCCAATCCCGCCGTCACCACCGTCGGCAGTCCGTTCTCCGGCGAAAAGCTCGCCTCATTGTCCCCGCCCCACAGAAACCCAATCCCGTTCGCGCCAACCGTCGCACTGCGCGCAAACAGCACCCCATTCCCCTTCAGGTCCTTCTGGATCAGCTCTTCCACCGCGTTGTTGTACAGCACCGCATAACGATTTCGCATCAGCCGCTGGTCCGTTCCATCGGCAAACTTGACGTCGCCGAGAAAGTTCCCCTCCGCATCATCATCCTTGAAGCCATCCGCTCCCGCCGCAATCGCCTGCCGGACTTGATCTTGCCACCACTGCTTCGCCTTCGGATTGGTGAAGTCGATCAGCGACCCCTCACCCTTCCACCATCGCCCCACATACGGGTTCCCGCTCTGGTTCCTCACAAACAGCCCCTGCTCCGCGCCCTCCGCATAGTTCTCCGCCAGCGGCGCAATCTTCCCCTCGAAGCCCGCCTCCTTCGGCGGATCGCTCTTCACATTGATCCACGGCGTGTGCCACAGCACCAGCTTGAATCCCGCCTCGTGGATGTGCTTCACCATCGCAGGCGGGTCGTCGAACTGCTTCGGGTTGAACTTGTAATCGTTATAAGTTGCAGCCCAGGGCGAGTCGATCAGGATCACGCTCGCCGGCAGCCCCAGCGCCCGCGTCTTGTCCACGTCCTCCGCAACCTGCGCCGCGTTCTGGTGATAGTCCCGCGCCTTCCACGGCGCAAACGCCCAGGCCGGAGGGACCACCGCGCGCCCTTCCAGCGCCGTGAACCGCTCCAGAATCCCAGGAAATTCCGGCCCCGTAAACAGCACGATCCGCAACTTCGCCGCCGTCACATCCACCACAATCTCTCCGCGCTCGCTGGCGTTCATGTCGAACGTCGCCTCGCCGGTCGTATCCACCCACAGCCCATAGCCCGTCGTGCTCATGAAAAAAGGAATCGGCTTGTAGCTCGAACTTCCCTTCACGCCGCTGTTGTCTGTCGAGAGGTTCTTCACCACCGTATGCGCGTGGTCCAGCGCGTCGAACCGCTCGCCTAGCCCGAAGTAGCTCGCCGCGTCCCGCACCTCGAAGCGCCAGTAGCCCACCTCCCACGCCACGCTCGTGATCTCCACCACTCCCGGTGCCACCTGCCGCAGATGCACCTTGTCGGTCGCCACCGGCACGCCGTTGAAGTCGAAGTCGTGCACCAACAGCTTTGCCGCAGCCGCACCAGCCGCGCCCGCATCACTCGCTCCAGCCTTCCCCACCAATGTCAACGCCACGGTATCCGCGTCCTGCCGCACCAGCCCATCCACCGGCCCCTCCGGCGCGCGAACCACCCGGGTCGCTCCCGGCAGCTCCTCCGCGCTTTCGCTCTGCGCCCCCGCCCCCACATCCTGCGCCGCCGCGCGCCCCGCCCCCAGTGCCAACGCCAGCACGATTACCGCCAAGCCCCTGCCCGCCATCCACGCCCTCCGCAGCCGAATCCGCAACACCGGCAAGTTCCACAATAGCTGAAACCCTCAGCTCAAGCCGCTCGACCGAGATACAGGCGGCGGGTCAATCGACTCTGATCGCCAATGGTTCCCGAGAGCCGAACTTCTTCAGATGAACTCTCGTACTTACATCCGGTAGAATGATGCGACTCATCCTCAACAGCCGGCACTCCAGGTGAAAGGAACCATATGGGTTCGTCACAGTTGTTTCATCATCATCCGATCATGCTAGGCGTTTGGATCGCAACCTGGGCGCTCTGGATGATTCCCGAGACCATCCTTTCGATACGGCTTCGTTCCGCAAAGGATGCGCAGAAAGCGGATCGAGGATCGAGGATCGTTGTGCTCGGGTCGGTATTTTTGGGCATTTATCTCGGATTCATTGCTGCGTACTTTGTTCCCAGCCTCTTCGTGGGAACGCACTGGAAGGCCGTGTTTTCCCTCGGAATTGCCGTCTGGATCGGCGGAATTTTCCTCCGCCTGTACTCGATTCGCATCCTTGGCCGCTTCTTCACATTTGACGTAGCCATCGCCAACGGCCATCGCATTGTTGAACAGGGGCCGTATCGCTGGCTTCGCCATCCCTCCTATCTCGGTAGCTTGCTGGCCCAGGTCGGCTTTGGAATGACCATGACGAATTGGCTGGCGATGCTCCTGCCCGTCTGTTGCCTCGCGGCGGCTTACGCGTATCGCATCCCGATCGAGGAACAGGCCCTCGTGCGCGGCCTCGGCTCGGACTACAGCGACTACATGCGGCGCACCTGGCGGCTGATTCCGTTTGTGTATTAGTTCCGAAGACGGACATCCACCCCCTCGCCGCTCACATATTCGTCAACCCGTGGCGCATCTCCTCGTTGAACGATGGCCGGATGAACGCCAGCATCCGCTCCAACTGCGCAACATACTCCTCCCGCCGCCCCATCAGCTTCTCCGTCGCGGCCCCGTACTCCGCGTCCGTCGCCCGCAGCAACCCCTCCACCGCCAGCGCGCCCACCGCCTTGCGCAGCTCCTCCACCGTGGTATTCAGATACTGCGCGTCCCGCGGGTCCAGCAGCCACACCGGCGCGCCACCGCCCAGCACGCCCGATAGCCAGTAGACCTTCCCTGCCACAAATCCATTCCTCTGCTCCTCGCTCGTATCGTTGAAGCTGAACGTCTTGTGCTTCGGGCTATAGTAGCGCGTGGTCAACGGCACCGGCTGCCGGTTGCCGCTCTTCACCAGCTCCAACTGCCCCTGGTCCATCGTCTTGCGCACCGCGTTGTACACAAACCCCTCGGCGAACGGCTGCTCCGGCGCCGCCACCACATCGCGAAACGTCACCGTCATCGACGCGGCGATCTTTGCGTGCAGCACGCTCTGGCCGCCGTCCTCCAGCCGGACTTCGCCATGCACCAGCGAGGTGTCCGCCCCCGAGCTCGACTCATGGAACGGCCACTCAAACCGCCCAAAGCTCAACGGAATCCCATGCAACGTCAGCATGCACTCCGGCCTCGGATTCCTCAGCCGCTTCGCAGCCTCCGCAAGGTACGCCCGCACCCCGTCCCTCAGATCGGGCCGGCCAAACTCGAAGCGCTCGCTCAACTCCAGCAGCATCGTCTTGCCCGCTGCCGCATCTCCGGCCAGCGCCAGCAGAAACTTCGCCGTCCCCCTGCTCGCGTCCGCCTCGCTCGACACCACCGCCAGCCCCGCCGCCCGCGCCGCCGCCTCCACCTGTACCGCCAGCACCTCACTCCGCATAAACCGCACCCTCCTCGCTCGCCGCATCCCCCACTGTGCAGCAGCCACTCCTATCCTATTTGCATTTGATGTCGATGGAGTTCGTTCAGGAATTGGATGACGGCGGGCGGCACACGATTCCTCTCTCCACTCGAATGGAGTGACGTGGAATCGTCTGCCGCCCGTTTAGGGTTCTCTTAGTACACCACCAGCTTGACGGAACCCAGCAGGCCCGATGTTGGCGGCGGCGCGGGCGCTCCGCGTCCTGCTCCTCCTCCCGCCGCGCCATAGCCAGCAGGTGGAGTTCCAGCGGGCGCTCCAGCAGCTCCCGCAGCTCCAGCCCCAGCAGCGCCAGCCGGTCTGCGCCGAGCGCCTGCGCCTGCAGCTCCCGCCGGCCCCGCACCAGCAGCACCTGTAGCAGCCGGACCAGCACCTGCCGCAGCAGGAGCAGGAGCAGCAGCACCCGGCGGCGGCCCGCCAAAGCCTCCGCGGCCCTGAGCAGACAGCG
>Ga0326727_10008979_pt1 | contig 24958 bp, 15 predicted proteins | sample MB2enrmetagenome_FD_207643 | JGI IMG/M metagenome (GOLD analysis project Ga0326727, IMG submission 207643) | Lab enriched peat soil microbial communities from McLean, Ithaca, NY, United States - MB29MY | ecosystem: Environmental > Terrestrial > Soil > Wetlands > Peat | place: USA: New York... | reverse complement strand
AGAAAAGGATCATGTGCATTTTTTAGTCCAGTCGGTTCCGACATATAACGTGAGTAAAATTGTGAGGATAATCAAAAGCATAACGGCGAAGCAAGTATTTGAACGATGTCCAGAAGTGAAAAAGAAACTATGGGGAGGAGAATTTTGGACAGATGGCTATTATGCAGCAACAGCGAGTAAACATGGGAATGAGGAATTAATATCGCACTATATAAAGAATCAAGGCAGAGATCCAACAGAGTATAAAAGGCTTTATGAGGATAGACAACTAAAGTTATTCGAGTGAAAGAAATCTTTCATACCTCGCAGCTCTGCTGCGGGGTATCTTGATTTTAGAATACATGCCCCATTTGTTGTATTATAGATAATCTTTCCCGAATTGATAAATATTCGGAGAGCAGTAATATTCCTCCTCCGACAGTGCCTACGACAGTGCCGATCCCCGTACTGACCAGGCTTCCGTGATTAACTATGGAGCCCGCCAGTTCTCCGGCGAGCATCATCGCCAGAGATTGGGAAATACCCTTCTCGAGGCTATCGCGCTGTGCCTGCTCTGCCGCTTTTTCCAGCGATTGCCGACAATTCAGTAGCGCATTCTTGGATTCCTCGAGCGAGCTCTTTAATTCGTTCAAGTCGAGTTCCGAGCCGTCCGCTTCGCTCGAAAGCTGACATCGAGAGCGCTGAGAGCCGCGCTACTATATCGGCGAGCTCCGCTGAGCTGGACGCCGATGCTTCCGGTGGCGTGTCGGTCGGCGTAGTAGACGGCTCCTGCGCCGATAGAAACGGCAAGCACAAGAGCGCTAGCGCGCACACGAAAAGTCTTCGCACTCAAGGTTCCTCCTTCCCTTCGTAGGCGATGCTCGATCGACTGCTTCACCACGCCCACGTCATAAGTCTTAAGGCGGATTCGTACCGCATGAAGGAGCGCTTGAGAGTCGGAGCTGCAAATACCTTCGGTAGTTTGAGCTTCGAGTAAAGGACGGAAACCGGCAAATTGGAACCGACCTTGACAATGGTGCCGAAGTATCCGAGTAAATGGACTTAGGGTATACACACAGAAGAGACGTTTCAGCCTGAAAGGGAGTATTCCTCAGCCTATGCAGGAGAACTTTTCAGGCTGAAAAGCCGGCTGTTTCAGGCTGATAGATCCTCTTTTTCAGCCTGATAAATCCTCCGCGACAGGCTGAAAAAACGCCGTGGGTAAGTTATCCGTTCACTAGTTATTGTTATCTTCCCGGACAGGATCGCCGTCTTCATCGCTTCGAGACCGGTAATCGTTGAGCGCGGCGATTCCCCGCGCCGCCACCTTTTCCCTAGGAGATTTTAGCGCTACTCTAGAAAAAAGAGCCTGCGCGGCCTCAGTGTCCCGAAATATTCTTCCGTTGCCATGGTCCCTCCGCGAATCGGCCCGCGGAATCGGAACCTAACGGAGAGCGTCGGGGCCGCAGATGTAGTCGATGCCTCGCTAATTCTAATTCTTTACAAGAGGAATATCTATGTATAAGCATGAATTACTGCGCGTGTCCCCCGAGTCGGTGGGCCTCTCGAGCGGCCATCTTTTACTAATGCTCCAGGAGCTGGAGCGCTCAGGCACTGAGATGCACGGCTTCATGATCGAGCGTTTCGGAAAAATCGTGGGGCAATGCTGGTGGAGTCCCTATTGTCCCGACCTTGTTCATATCTGTCACTCCTTCGGCAAGTCGTATGTCGCGACGGCCATCGGCGTCGCGTGCACGGAAGGGCTTCTCTCGGTTGACGATAAAATCGTCGACTTATTCAAGGACGAGATAGCGGAATACGGAATTCCTCTCACCGATAACTTGAAGAAGCTGACCATCGAGCACGTGCTCACTATGAGTAACGGTATGTCGGTCCCGCCCAAATCGGGAGAGCATTTAATAGAGAACTACCTCTCCTGCGCAGTCGATAAGGCGCCCGGAAGCGTGTTCATGTACAACACGACCGGCTCGTGCATGCTTGGCGCGATTATTCAAAAGGTAACCGGCATGGGGGTCAAAGATTACCTCACGCCGCGCGTCTTTGAGAAGATCGGCCTTGAGACTGATAAGCTGGGATGGCTCAAGTTCAAGAATGGCATCGACGCGGCCCCCGGCGTATCCTCAACGACAGAGAACAACTTGAGACTCGGCCTGCTATACTTGAACGGCGGTGTATGGGAAGGCGAGCGCATCATCGACGCCGAGTGGATGAGAAAGGCCACGACCAAGCGAATCGACACCGATTGGCTCGGGGGGACTATCGACGGTCGCAGCGGCTACGGCTATCAACTCTGGATGTGCCGGGATCCAGGGACCTTCCGCTTCGACGGAGGACACGGGCAGATCTCGGTCATGTCTCCCAGGCTCGACATGGTCGTTTCCATCAATCAGGCCGCCTCGATGCCCCGCGACTCGGACGCCTGCCTCGACATTCTGCACGAGCATCTCCTCTCCTCCAGCCTGCCCGATTCCCTGCCCGAAGACCCTGCCGCCCTCGAGGCTCTTCGGGCCTATGAAGCGAGCAGGAGCCTTCCTCCTCCTAAAGCCTCGCCCGTTCCGCCCGACGCTGCCTCGTGGAACGGCATATACCGCGTGGTCGAGGGCAGGTTCCATATCCAGCCCGAGCTGAAGCCGAACGATATCGAGAATGTCTACGAGGACTTCTACACCTTGGACGACGTCTATACAAAAACACTTTCCTTTCGCTTCAGAGATGATGCGTCCTGCGAACTCGTGCTCGATGGCGACATTGTCCTCGATGTTCGCCTGGACGGAAGGATCCAATCTCGCTATACGCGTTGCGCCATGCCGACATATTACCTCACGTATAGCTGGGGCTATTTCGAGCCCGACGGAAGTTTCGTGGTGACAACGCGCTACTTTCAGACCTGCTTTGTGACGCAGATGCGCTTCTCGCGAACTTTTGGTGGACTCGCGATCCACGTGACCAAGAATACCTTGCACGACGCGAAGCCATATTTCTCCTACGATGCCTCCGCCTCGCGCGTAGTCGCTCCATAAGAGGGGGAGGCTGAGAAAGCTTCGGCCGTCCCAGGGGCGGCCGATTGCTTCCTTAGAAGGGAGTGCCGCGAACACGTGAACAGCGTTTTATCCTGATAATCTCTTGAGCGAAGCATTAAAAGGGGGTACTTTGGTTGTGTTCGCCACAGAAATGTAAACGTTTTTATTGGAGACAGAATGAAGGAACGACAGAGTATCTCGATCCGCGAGATATCTAAGCTCTCCGGCGTCTCGATCGCCACAGTATCCCGTGTGGTAAATAATCAAGGAAAAGTGTCCGAGAAAACCAGGCAGCGCGTCCTGGGCATCATTGAGCAGTATCACTACGTTCCCGACATGGTGGCTAAGGGTATGCGCACAAAGAGCATGCCCACTATCGCAATAATCGTCCCGGATATCCTTATCGAGTTTTACGGCCTCCTCGTCCATACGATTCAGAAGACGATGCTGGAGCACTCTATAATGTCGATCGTCTGCTGTACCGACGAGAATCCGGAAACAACTCAACTCTATATAGATATCCTCCGGGCTCAACGCGTGAGTGGCATCATCTACGTGCCGGATAGCCATGCCGGGACGCTCCAGATCGGCGACTTGCCCGTCGTCTACGTTGATCGACGGCCCCACGGCATTATTCCCTTCAATTGCGCCGTCGTCGAATGCGACAATCGGCATGGCGGCTACCTAGCTACGAAAGAGCTCTTAGAGAAGGGCTGCAAGCGGATCGTCGTGTTCGTCGATCCCTTTCAGCTCTCGAACCATCAGCAGCGATACCTCGGCTATTGTGACGCTCTCCTCGAGTATGGCCTCAAGCCGGACCCGACGCTTGTCCTCTGCGTCGACCCACTGTATTCCACGGAAGCGATGAACACGATGGCGGAGTTCCTACGGAAAGGCATTCCCTTCGACGGCATTTTCTCCACGGCCGGTCGAATCACGCTCGGCATCATCGGAGCTCTCCGCAAGGCCAATATTGATATGCCCCAGGATGTGAAGCTCGTCGGTTTCGACGATTTCAGAATGTGCGATTACGAGATGTTTCCGCTGACTGCGATTCGCCAACCTACCGAAGAGATGGCCTGTTCCGCGGCCAGTCTCCTCATCGATCTCATCCATAAATGTCTTCCCGAGGAGCCACTGCATATCTTGCCAGTTTCATTTATTAGGCGTGGCACTACCTGAGGACGCTATCTCTGGATCTGGTGTCCTAGTAGTAATTGCTATCAGAATAATAAAATGCGTGTGAAATGCATTTTCGCTTTGGAGAACTTGGCATTTGTACTTGTCGAATTTTAGGTTTATGGTATACTGCCGGCTATAGGGTAAACGTTTTCATTTTCTGCAATGGAACTTGTTTATGCTCTCGGCCGATCACAGGGGGATTTGAATGAAGAGGCTTTCTGCGCTGGCGCTCGCGGCGGCCATTTTAGCCGCGGTGGTTCCGAGTCTCGAGGCGACACCTATTGTAAAAGTCAAGGTTCCATACATGCTCACGATGAATCCCGCGAAAGATCGTGACCAAGTACAGAATGCGATCAACAAGATCACTAAGCCAAAACTTGGCATCGAAGTCTCTCTTGTCTGCATCGAATTCGGCAATTGGGGCACCCAGATAAACCTCATGCTGACCGACGGAAGCATCGATCTGTTCAATTCGTGTTTTACGAGCCCTTTGAGCGTCCTCGCGAACAATGGCCAAGTGGCCCCACTTGACGATTACCTGAAGAGCGACGGCCAGGGCATCCTGAAATCCCTTGGCGCCTATATCGATTGCGCGAAGCTGAACGGACACATCTATGGTGTCCCGAAGATGAGCGCGTTCGGAGTGCGCGACATCTATCTGATGAACAAAGCCGTCTGCAAGGAAATGGGCATCGACCCTACCAAAGTGAAGAATCTGGATGACTTGACCGCGGTCCTGGCGAAGGTGAAAAAGGCACACCCCGAGAAATGCATGATTCCGACCGGCAAGGGTGGCAGCTACCTCAACCCGATAGACGTGGATACGCTCGGCACTTCGACATTGGCCCTCGGCGTTCTGATGGGCGGAAGCAAGGATTTGAGGGTCATAAACTACTACGAGACCCCCGAATTCAGGAAAATGCTTGCCTACGTGAGAAAGTGGAAGTCGATGGGCTTTTTCCTCGACGATCCGCTCAACGCCCAGGACGCCTCCAACACCTACCTCAAGACGGGCCAGGCCTTCGGCGCTTTTAACATGAGCCATGAAGCCGCAGCCGGCGCCCGCATAATGACCAACGCCTGCGGCGTCGATCTCATCGCCTGCAGCGTGGACGACGCAGTGGCGACTACCGACTCGGTCACTGGCATGACCTGGTGCGTCAGCGCGAAAAGCCAGAACAAGAAGGCGGCAGTCAAACTTCTTAACGAGTTCTATACAAATCCCGAGCTCGCGAATCTCGTCTGTTCCGGCATCGAAGGAGTTCACTACGTCGTGACGAAGAGCGGCTCGATCGACTATGCCGACAATCTCAACGCTTTTACGACTGGTTGGCCCTCGGGAATGGGAACTTTCTGGCCCAATGTGACCATCACCAAGCCCTGGGCTCCCGAGCCTGCCAATGCCTACGCCGACTGGTTGGCGTCCAACCAGACCTGCAAGAAGTCCGCGGCGCTCGGCTTCACGTTCGACGCCAGCAAGGTCAGCGACGAGATCGCCGCCTGCACGAACGTCGTGAATCAATACTACAACGCGCTCATGCTTGGTATAGGCGACCAAGACTCTCTTCTCGAGAAATTTCAAAGCGCCCTCAAGACGGCAGGCATAGACGCCATCATCGCTGAAAAACAGAAGCAGCTTGACGTCTGGGCTAAGGCGAAGAAGTAGGAAGTCGACGTTCGGAGAGGGGCAGCGCGATCCAGCGCCGCCCCAATTAGCACGGTTATAGGAGACGACCCTTGTCAACTCTCGAGCGTAGCGCTGGTACCCGGACAATGCGGGAAGTGCGCAGGCACCTTCCGCTCTACGCGATGATGCTGCCCGGGCTCCTTTATATACTGATAAACAACTACCTGCCGCTGATAGGCCTGCAGATAGCATTCAAGAAGTTCAACTACGCTCTCGGTGTCTTTTCTTCGCACTGGGTCGGCCTCAAGAACTTCACCTTCCTGATTAAGACCAGCGATGCCTGGGTAATTTTCCGGAATACCCTGGGCTACAACGCACTCTTCATTGTCCTCGGTACTATTTTTTCGATCGCCATCGCAATTTTCCTGAACGAAATCAGGCAGAGGGCGATCAGACAGGTCTACCAGACTGCTATACTGGTACCATTCCTCATCTCCTACGTCGTTGTCAGCTATATCGCGTTCGCTTTCTTAAGTCCGACAAACGGGACTATCAACAACAGTATTTTGAGGCCCCTCGGCCTGCCGGCGGTATCATGGTATACCGAGCCGGCCTATTGGCCCTACATCCTCGTCATAGTGAACATTTGGAAAACTTTTGGTTATTCGAGCATCATCTATTTCGCCACGATAGTCGGTATCGACAAGACGCTTTACGAGGCTGCCTACGTCGACGGAGCGAATACTCGCGAGCAGATCCGGTATGTGACTCTGCCCATGCTGAAACCCGCGGTGATCACTCTGACTCTCCTTAGCATCGGGCGGATATTTTACTCTGATTTCGGACTGTTCTATCAAGTGCCCATGAATACCGGGCTTCTCTATCAGGCAACCAATACTATAGACACCTACGTGTACCGCGGCCTCTTGGAGCTCAATGACATCGGAAGATCTTCCGCTGCGGGATTCATGCAATCAGTCCTTGGTTTCTTGATGGTCTTTTCGGCCAATGAAATCGTTAAGAAGATCGAAAAGGATAACGCCTTATTTTAGGCAAAAGAGGAAGTCCTCAGATCATGGATTCGAGCAGTAAGTTCTTTCGTCTGCTGTCCCACGCGATACTATTAGCGCTCACGCTATGTTGCGTAATGCCTTTGGTGTTGCTGATCATGTCTTCGATTACATCCGAGCGATCGCTCGTCGCTTACGGCTATTCGCTCTTTCCTAAGGAATTCAGCCTCGACGCCTACAGATATCTGTGGACCTCGCGGGACAAAATCTTGCGGGCTTATGGAATGACGATCTTCGTGACAACAGTCGGGACTTTGATCAACGTCGCCTTGACGACGCTGATCGCCTACCCACTATCGCGCAAAACCCTGCCCGGCAGGAATGCGATCGCCTTTTTCATTTTTTTCACTATGCTCTTCAATGGAGGGATGATTCCGTCGTACTTGATGTGGACGCAGTACTTCCATATCAAGGATACGGTCTTCGGCCTCATCGTTCCGACCCTTCTCCTGAACGCCTTCCAAGTCATTATCATGAGGACCTATTTCTCGACGAACCTGCCTGTCGAAATAATCGAAGCCGCAAAGATAGACGGGGCTGGCGAGTTCAACATACTGGCGAAGATCGTTCTTCCTCTCTCGACTCCTATAATCACGACTGTCGCCCTGCTCTCCGGGCTCGCGTATTGGAACGATTGGCTCAATGGCCTCTATTACCTCATAGAGCGTACCGACCTCTTCACCATACAGAATCTTTTGAACCGCATCATCGCCAATGCGGATTTCTTGAACAACAACCAGAATAATCAATTCCTGTCGATGGGATTCACCGTCCCTAGCATAGGTGTTCGTATGGCCATAGCGGTGATTGCTCTCATCCCCATCCTGGTTGTCTATCCGATTTTCCAGCGGGGATTCGTGAAAGGGATCGTAGTGGGCGGGGTCAAGGGCTGAGGGCCCGGGAGACAGCATGAAGAATACAATCCAGTTGAACGACGGGCATTTTCCCACGAGCGCTCCTGAAGATCAGGGCATCTCCTCGGCCGACATCGCGGCGCTCCTTCAGGACCTCGAGGAGCGCTCATTCGACCTGCACAGCGTGCAAATAGTCCGCAACGGTAGGCTCTGCTTCTCCGCGGCTGCGGCTCCTTTCACGCTCGATAGTCCGCACCGTGCCTATTCGGCGACCAAAGGCATCATCGCTGCCGCTGTCTTGTTCGCGATCCAGGAGGGGAAGATCCGCTTTGACGACATAGTCGTTGACTTCTTCCGGGACGAGTTGCCCGACCACCTCGACGAGCGCTATAGGAGACTCACGGTCTACCACATGCTGACCATGCAGGTCGGGCAGGCATCCGATGCGGCATTCCTGCATATCATCTTCGAGGATCCCAATGGCGACCTCGTTCGCTGCTTCTTCGGGACGCCGATGATTGACGAGCCCGGAACTAAGTTTTCCTATAATAATGCCGTGCCGCAGATGCTCTGCTACATCGTCGAGCGGGCAACGGGTATAGCATTCGAGGAATATCTGCGGTCGCATCTCTGCGAGCCGCTCGGCATCGACGTCGTCGTCCAACACAGCAATGGCGGGAACTATGAACCATCAACGAGCGTGCTCTCGTCAAACTCATTCCTGAAGGTCGCGCTGTTCTTCCTGCAGGAAGGAGCTTGGAACGGCGAGCAACTCCTCGATCCCGCCCTCGCGAGGTCCGCGGGGGCCTTTCACGTCCCGACTGGCGCGCGCGATCCCGGCTACAGCAACGGAAAGGGCTACGGTTTGCAGCTGTGGCGCAACGCCTTCGGGGGATACCGCTTCGACGGCGGCAGGGGGCAGTACGCCATCGTCGTCCCGGACGAGGACCTCGTCACAGTGTTCGTGTCGAACGAGCTCGAGCCGGCGATCTTGATCGACGTGTTTTATGAGCGCGTCTTCAGTAGAATGCGCAGGCTTCCACTTACTCCCTCGGCGGAGGCAGCCTCCGCGCTGGACGCTGCGCTTCGTCGCTTCTCGCTCGCACCGCTCGACGCCGCTCCGGCGAGTCCGGTCCTGGCGTCGATTGACGGTCATGCCTTCTCTTTCGTCGGGAACGAGCTGGGACTCGAGTCATTCCGCCTTGAGAGCTCGGGCGATGGCGTCAGGCTCAGCATTAGGATCACCGGCCGGGACGAGTCGGCGCATTGCGGCTTGGGCGGACGATGGTCGGAAAACGTGGAGCCATTCTTATTTGCGCCCGATATGAGCCATTCGAACGCTATCTATACGATGGATCCGAATCGCGTCCTGCTCTCGGGGGGATGGTTGAGCGATTCTGTTTTCGTCTTCAAGCTCAGGAGCCTGGCTTCGCTCGGCGAGTACGCGGTCCGCTGCGATTTTTCGCGAGGCGGACTGGCGCTCGACGTTCCTCGGCGCGTCTCAATCGGGAAAGAGAAATTCGAGGACGCAGTACGGCTCGTCTCGGCGCGCGTAGACTGAGCCGTGGGCGAGCGTGATTGAAAGGAATGCTTACATGCCTAGACCGCTCGGCGAAGCACCATTATGGAACGGCCCGTATATTGGGCTCATGACTGTCAATCTTTTGTCGGCGCTCAATTTCAATATGGTGGCGACGTCGCTTCCGAAATATCTTGTGCACATCGGGGCAAGCCTGACTATCGCGGGAGTGGTGGCCGGATCTTTCTCGATTATGGCTCTCCTCATCCGCCCCCTGAGCGGTGCCGCCGCAGACAGGTTGAATCCCAAGCGGCTGTGCATGCTTGGGTTCGTGCTCACATGCGCCGCATGCCTCGGATACGCCTTCTCGTCCTCCATCCCGTCCATCCTGGTCTTCCGGATACTTCACGGCGCCGGGTTCGGCATCACTACTACGGTGAGCATCGCCTTGCTTATCCCCCACGTCCCTTCGGAGCGGCTTGGTGAGGGAATCGGCTACTACGGGCTTGGCCAGATCATCGCGCAGGCCGTGGGGCCCGGCGTTGGGGTCATGCTCAGCGACTCATATGGGTACCATGCGATGTTCCTCGCGGTATGCGCAGTGGCCTGCCTGGCGACGGTACTCATGGGCCTGTTCCCATACAAACCTAGGGAAAGGACTAGCGGGGCAGGGGAGGGTGTCAAGCTCGGGGACCTCGTCTCACGCGAAGCTGTCCCGTATGCGCTGCTCGGAGGACTGTTCTCGCTCACTAACGGCATCGTCATGACGTTCATACTGATCTACGGAGGCAAGAAGGGAATCGCGAACATCGATCTTTTCTTCACTGTCAACGCTGTCATGCTATTCGCGATACGGCCTCTCTCCGGCAAGCTCGTCGATCGGCGGGGGCTCGGCATCGTGCTGTACCCGGCACTGGCGGCGACCGTTGCATCAATGATTTTGCTCGGGGTCGCCGATTCGCTGTGGATCGTCCTCGCCGCAGCCGTTCTCAAAGCTGTCGGCCAAGGCTCTGGACAGCCGGCCCTTCAGGCTGAGTGCATCGATCGGGCCGGCCCAGGCCGGAGCGGCGTCGCCTCGAGCACGTTCTACATCGGCGCCGATATCTGCCAAGGACTCGGCCCCGCCCTCGGGGGAGCTGTCTCGGCGAATTTCGGCTTTGAGACGATGTTCTTTCTGTGCGGGGGGATAATCGCCCTCGCTATGATCGTGATCCTTACGTGCGGCAAGCTGGGGCGCAGCGTCGTATAAGGGCCGAGAGTGAGCGATTTGCTTAAGGAGGAATACGACTATGGGGAAAGCGAAAAGGAGAGGTTTAGGCGAGAGCCTGAAGACTTCTCGAGGGCGTTGGGGCCTGCTCGGGATCTTCGTCGCCGTCATCGTCGTCAGCAGTTTCTGCGCTAGCATGCTGTCCACGGACTTCGGCAGGGTGAACATCAAAGACCTCAGCTTCGACTCGGAGGGCGCGCTCATCAGCGCGACGCTCTACACTCCCGTGGGCATCAACGTGAAGTCGAAGCTTCCCGCCGTTATAATAACCCACGGTATCGGCTGCGCGCACAACGTGCAGAACGGCACCGCCGAGGAACTCGCCCGCCGTGGCTTCATCGTTCTGAGCGTAAGCGCCTATGGTTCGGGCTTGAGCGAAACAGCGGATACTGTTGAGGCGGGCAAGAGAGGCGGTAACGACTGTCCTCAGGGTGTCTACGATGCGCTCCGTTACCTCAGGACCCTCAAGTATGTCGATCAGACGCGCATAGGCATGACGGGTCATTCACAGGGTTCGCGGCGCATATTCGCAGCCGCGGCGCTCGACGCGAGCTACTACACGCTGAACGATATGCTTATCAACGCGATGTGCGATACCTTCGGGCAGAGGTTCTCGAAGGCCGAGATCTCCATGGACGCCGATGCCCTCGCCAAGGTCCGCCTGTCGGCCGACCAGCTGAAGTATTATGAGAAGATCAAGGCTGACGCGAAGGCGTATTTGGCGACTCGGGTCAAGGCCGTGCTCGGTGTCGGCGATCGGACTGGCACGCTCTACGATCCCCGTAAAGTGACCGTCGCGGGGTATGAAGTCATCAGGACGGCCCAGGTCGACGGCGGTTTCCTGATCGGCATCTTCAACGAGGGAACGGCCGGCCTCGCTTCCTCTAACCTCGTCAGCGAGCAGATGAAGACGATCTATCAGACTGGCAAGGACGCGGTGAAGCCGCAGACCTGGTATTCCATCGCACCATACGTTGGCGACGTCGTCCCCGCGAGCGAGCTTCTTGGAAGCGTGAAGGACCTGTCCGTGCGGAGTTCGCCCGGATTGAACAATGCGATCGAGGGCCGTCGCGCCAGGATTTTCTTTACGCCCTCTGATCATCATACACAGAACTTCCTGTCGCCCGAGACTACGTCGTACATCGTGAAGTTTTTCGAGCAGACCTTGAGCTACAACAACGGCGAACTCGGCGTTCCGTCGATCGCGCCTATCGACGCGGGGCGTTCGAGATTTATGCTGCGCGAGTCTCTGAACGGCATCGCAATGCTTGCCCTGTTCGCGGCCCTTATCCCCTTGGCGGCGATACTGCTGGCGACATCCTTCTTCGCGGATTGCAAGTTCGAGCTCGCAGAGCCTGTGAGCCGGAAGAGGAGCGCGTCTTTCTGGGTATCGGCCGCGGTCATGGTCGCCCTGTGCTGCTGGGCGATAGCCTGGGTCAACCAGAACGGCCTTACATTCATGTATCAGCTCAAGTTTTTCTCGCTGGACTTCACGGTCAACATCGTTATCGCCTACATGTTGCTGACCGCTATCGGCTCAGCGCTGATTCTAGTTACGAACAGCCTCATCTCCGGGAAGCGGACCGGCGTCAAGTACCTCGAACTCTTCAATGTGAAGGCGAAGCCCCGTGCGATCGCGAAGACCTTTCTCCTCGCCGCGGTACTTTTCGTCTGCGCCTACGCATCGATGTCGACGCTGAAGTTCGTATTCAACGAGGACTATCGTTTCTGGACGGCGGTGCTCACCAAGATGAATCCACCCGGTTTCATGCTGATGCTGCGATACGGCCTCATCATCTTCCCGACCTTCCTGGCGAGCGGGGCGATGATCAACTTCGGCCGGATGAAGGACATGGGCGAAGGCCGTAACACGGTCCTCAATATCGTGTTGACCTGCATCGGTCCTTATCTCGTGTTTATTGCCAGTTACGGCCTCATGTACCTCAACTACTATACGACGGGCGTGAGCTCGCTCCCCTGGAACAATTTCGTGACGACCATCACGCTCCTCCTGACGCTGCCGCTCACCGCCTTCCTGTCGAGGAGGATGTACACGCTTTCGGGAAGCCTCTGGCTCGGAGCCTTCGCGAATACTGCGCTCGTGACCTGGATGTTCTGCAGTTCGATGTCCTCGAGCTTCCTATACCTCATCGGCGATAACGCTACGAAATGGCTCGGTATCTAGGTCCGCCGGGAATGGGAACTCCGGGTGAAGGAGGATTCGGCCGTCATCAAATCCGCCGAATCTTTATAACGTACACGGGCTCGCCCGTGATAATGGAGGAATAGCTATGGCTATCGTTGCAGAAGAGAAAAAGGTGAAAGCGCCTTGGTCGACAGGGGCGCGTATGTTCGCGCTTTCAGTCTGCCTGGTCCTGCTTTTCAGCTTCCTTGCCCAAGCGGTTAACTCGAATGGATTCAAGGTCAACAAGACGTACGTCACCGTCGATGTCCGCGGTGCGGACCTTGGGATGGAATTGTACAAGCCGACCAATGTCGATAGCAGCGCCAAGCTGCCATGCATCGTCCTAGCCCATGGAGGCTCCGAGGACATTGCAACGACCAGCCTCATGGCCTGGGAGCTCGCGCGGCGCGGCTTCGTCGTGTTGAACGCCAATATGTATGGCGCGGGAACTTCCGAGCAGCCGGTCATCAATGACTCGGGCCAGATACCCTCAAAATATACTCGCGACAGTTCCCTCGGTTACTTTGACGCGCTGCAGTACGCCAGGACGCTCGTCTACGTCGACCAGACGAGGATCGGCATGTGGGGGCACTCCCAAGGCTACTTGAACGAGAGCGCGGCCATCTATCTGGACGGCGCCTACTATACGATGAACGACCGCATGTTCAATGTCCTGCATGATGTCTTCGGCCTGAAGATAACCGAGAAGCAGTTGACACAAAAGGCCGACGACATCGCGGTAGCCAGCCTGAAACCGAACCAGCTCGCTTTCTACAATTACTTGAAGACGGAGCAGCGAAAGATATTCGACACGCGCGTCAAGGCAGCTCGAATCTCCGCCAGCTATTTCGGGAAGCCTGTGATGGTCGCCGGTCTCAAGGTCGTCCGTGATCCTCAGATGAACCTCACCGTCGGCATGGGAACGCACGAAACTCCCAAGGCGTATTACCTCGGCACGAGCGACCAGTACAAGGGCATATTCCACACCGGAACCGGCGACGTTTCCCGCCTGGGGTGGTACGACATTCCCGACTGGTCGATGGATCCCAAGGCGACTTCCTCAAAGGTCGGCTCGTTGTTCCAGACGAGCATACTGTCAAGCGCCGACCTTAAGAAGGCCGTCGAGGACCGATCAGCCCGCATGCTCTACAGCCCGGAGACCTTCCACTCGGGAAATATCTGGAGCCCCGCCGGAATATCTCAAACCGTCGAGTTCTTCACCCAGGCGCTCGAGTACAACAATGGCGAGCTCGCGGGCGGCGCTGCGCATCCTATCGCCTCTCAGAGCCTCGTGTGCTTCTATGCGCTTGCGCTCACGACTCTCGCCGTGCTGTCGATGATCGGTATGCTCGTCTCGCTCGCCTGCGTACTCATAAAGCGGAGCTTCTTTGCGCCGTGCCGGAAGTCGCTCTATGAGCCCATGATGACGATCACCATGCCGATTTTCTGGATCTCCGCTGTGGTAACGGCCGTCATCACCTATTTGGGCTCCTACATGAGCACGAGGGAGAACGAGGGATTCCAATTCTCCAATGCCACTATGACGAAGTTCCTGCCATACGAACCCGGCCAAATTCGCCTATTCTTCATGATCGCGTTTATGGGCGTCGTTGGCGTCGTCGCCTTCATCCTGCTCTCGCTGGTATTCGGCAAGAAGAACGGGCCCCGAATGCCTTCGATCAAGGATCTGAACATATCGGCGGGATGGGAGGCCGTGCTGAAGACAGTTCTCCTGTGCCTCGCCGTCTTTGGCGTCGGCTACCTGGCGGCGGATGTCGTTCAGTACTTATTCGGGCAGAGGCTTCTCTATCTCGATGGCAGTTTCGAGGTCATGAAGCCCTATGGCTTCGGTCGCCTTATCCGCTACGCACTAATTCTTCTCCCGTTCACGCTCATGATCAGTGGGACAAGCAATATGACTATTGTAAAGAATGTAAGTGATCGCATGGATACGCTCATCTCGGTCGTGGTGAACTCGATCGGCGCCTATATATTCTTGGCGGTGGCTTTCTATTTTACCTTCAGGAAATTTGATTCCGGCGTATTCTACAGCCTGCATACGGCTCTTTCCTTATTCACTCTGATTCCGATCGCGAATTATCTCTATAGGAAGATGTTCAAGCTGAGCGGGAGCGTCTGGGCTGGCGCGATCCTGGTCGCATTGGTCCTCGCCTGGAGGCTGTCGGGCTTCAATTCTCATATGTTCATGTACTACGGCCCTGATAGGATTTCGGCACTATTTGGAATCTACTGATGCGTAGTGGCGCCGAGCGCCAGTCACGTAAACGCATAGGGGGAGAGTATGAGGGGCAATAGCAAGATAGCTATGACTGCATCGCTTGCTCTAGTATTCTTGTTCATGTTCGTGGCATCGCGGTTCTTTACCGCGGGCGGGGCGATATCGATCAGGAACATCTACTATCCCGACAACAACGGGAATATCTTGCGCGCTCAGCTTTATTTGCCCAAGGGAATATCTGCGACCAAGCCAGTTCCAGGAATCGTTAACATGCACGGAGGCGGGGACAATCTCGAGTGCGTAAGTAACTTCAGCGTCGAGTTGGCTCGGCGAGGGTACGTCGTCTTGAGCGTAGATGCATACGGAAGCGGGTTCTCGGACTATGTGTCCGGCGTCGTGGCGACGGCGGCGGGGGGATCAGCGAAAACGAGCGCCACCACGACAAGGATGGACGGCGGCGCTACCATCAGCCTCCAACAGATGCTTTCATATGATTTTGTGGATCAGAAGAGCATAGGCTTGATCGGCCACTCTATGGGTGGCTCGTATATCGCTAATGCCGCCCTTGCATATCCCGACCGCGTCAAGGCTATTATGCCATGGGGATCAGGGTCCTTCCTGGATCTTATAAAACGAGTCGATCCAGACGAGTTCAAATTCAGCGTCGGGTTCATCGACGCGAAGTCCGATGAGATGATTGTCTATGCGACAAAGCTAGATAACACAGAGAAACTGCTGCAGCAAGACTTTCTCAAGAAGTTTTTTAAAACCGACCGAGATATCGTCGCGAACAGAGTCTACGGTTCGTTCGAGGCGAAAAGCGCAAGGGTCATATACACGCCATCCACAAATCACGCGGGGAACCTCATCAGCCACGAGTCCATCTCCGACCTTATTGACTTCTTCGAATCGGCCATGCCTACAGATTGCAGCCTTGGCGATTCCGATCAGGTATGGCAGTATAAAGAGGCATTCGACGCTCTAGCGATCATTGCGCTCCTGTGCTTTATCGTAAGCATGGGCTACGTACTTCTTAGCGGCAAGCTCTTCAGCTCATTGCGGATTAAAAGTCCTAAAACAGTAAAGATGAGCGGAATAGTGCAATGGACCGGCATCGTCGTACTAGTCGCCATTCCGATGTTCACACTCTACAGCGTCGGGTTGCCGCTCACGACCATCAAGGCTTCCCGTTTCTTTCCTATGGGGTGGGGAAACTATTTCGCGTGGCTTGGCGGTGTTAACGCAGCCATTATTCTAACGTTATTCCTTGTTTGGCATTTCGTCTACGGGAAGAAGCATGGCGGCAACTTTCAGAACTACGGTCTATCAATCGAGAGCGAGGGTTACGGCGGCAAAAGTCTCCAGGTCGTCAAGTCGATTGGTTTTGCGATCTGCATCATATGCTCCGTCTATGTTGTCATTTCCATCTGCTATAGCCTATTCAACATTGATTTTCGCGTATGGTTATTCGCGATGAAACCGATAACGGCCGAGAGACTCGAATGCATATGCGGATACCTTCTCATGTTCCTCCTTGTCTTGGGCGTCTTGAATATGGCGAGCATCAGCTTCGCAGGGCTTTCCGCCGACGATACAACCAGATGGGGAGTAGCTAAGCAATACGCGATAGGCTGGGCGATAGGCGCCGCCGGATATACGATAATCCTCCTGATCTACTACATCGGTCTCGACGCCAATCACTATCCTCCGTTCTTTATCGGGTATGGCCCATTTCCGAACGGTCATCCGAATTCTCTAGCGTTTAGTATGAAACTTACTTCGGCCGTTCCACAATTCACATTCGCCTCGATAATAAACATGGCGTTTTATAGGAAGACGAGGAATATCTATGTCGGTCTGTTCACGGCGGCTTTATTGCTCGCCATGATAGCAGTAACCGGAAACGCATTTACGTATTGATGCCCGAAGCGCATTGAATACAGGAGGAAGATGCATGAAGAACAAACGAATCGCGATGAAGGTGCTCGGCGCTATCCTCGCCGGAGGAATAGTACTGACCCTAATGAGCTGCAGCATTGGCTACATCAGCAAGAGCGATGCGATGAATGTAGCGATGGAGGATCTCAATCTTCAGCAAATCAACGTCTCCAACCTGACTGCTACGCTCAAGAAGCAGAATACTCCGGTCGCGTACAAGGTTGTCTTCATCTACGCCACTCAGACATACGAGTATTTGATCGATGCAAAAACCAAGGCGATCATCTCGAAGGGAATCGTCGCGAAGTAGCTTTTGGTTTTGACGCCGCTCGTTTGGCCTCGCCGTCAGCAAACATCCTGTTAGGTTGCGTCAGTGCGAGCTGGTTCTGAGCGTAAAGAATAAGGAGGGGAGCTATGGGAACTGATAAAATCGTTCAAGCGCACTATTTGACAAAAAAAGCAAAAATCATGTTTATTGGCGCCTTATGCGTGTGTTTTATCTGCGCCTTGGGTGCATCGCTCGTGCAAGATTCTTTTGGGAAAGTCCATGTCAAATCATACGTTATGACTTTCCAGCAGATTTCGGATCGGATTAAAGTAAACAACCAAAAGTACAACAAGTATATCGACATTTCCTTTAAGGCGTCTAGTGCCGCCCAAATTGGATTTATGGTTCTGATCCCGGATAAAGCGACGGAGCAAAACCGTGTCCCCTGCATCATTACTTGCCACGGCGGGGCGAATCAGAAAGAGATGCAGAACGGCAACTTTGTGGAACTCGCCAGGCGCGGATTCGTTGTGATTTCGATTGACGGTTCCGGACACGGCGATACTGATGTGGATACGGTTGTCGATCCTTTAACTCATAACAGTCACGGCATGGAAGCAGCGGTGGAATACGCCATGAGCCTGGGGTGCGTTGACGAAACTAATATTGGCGTCATGGGGCACAGTTGGGGCAACGATTCGGCATGTCAGTCTGTCAATGCTGTCAATTTGCATTCAAAGAACCCAAAGATCAGAGCGCAGCTTATAGCGGCCGGGACAGGATATTACTTCGAGATGGAAAAGGGTGCTAATACCGGCATGGTTTTAGGCATTTTAATGGGCAAGTATGATGAATACGATACATCGTATTTTCTACCGACCAATAAGCAGCTGACATCCGAGCTCTTTAAAATTTTTTTCAAGGAGATCTGTCCCGGCTATAGCCTTGATAGCGCTCCCGTAGGTGAATGGTATACGAAAGACGGCCGGTATAGCTTAGTCCCCGGGGAAAAAGTGGACGCTACTGAAGCTCGTATCTTATATAACCCGCCGATCACGCATCTGATGGTATTCGGAACGCCGATGGGAATCAGCAAAACAATAGAGTTTTTCTACGGCGCTTTCGGCGTGCCCAGCGGTTCTAGCTACATTCCGTCAGATAGGCAGCAATGGGTCTTGATGCCCATACTCAGCGTCCTGGGGATGATAAGCCTGATCTTGCTAATCCTGTCGCTTATCGATCTCTTGCTGGCAACGCCCTGGTTCGCGCCGTTGGCCCGAAGAAGCGACAACACTGTGGCCTCGGCATCTATAAAAAACTGGAAGGAATCCGTGCCGGCAATATTAATGGCTGTAGTATTGATCGTATTTACCGGTGCAACGATCATGCCGCTCACGAGCGATGCGAGGCTGGTAGGGAAGTGGCTGCCTTCTACTCAGCTCTTCCCGGTCGCCAGCAACCAAGGGAATGCAATAGCCATATGGGCAATCGCCTGTGGAGTCTTTACATTGGCTACGCTGCTAGTGATATATCTCATAAAAATGTTGCTCAACCTCAAGGAGGTCTCAAAGGTTGTGAATCCGTTTGGCTGCGCACGTTTTGATTCCGGTAGTCAGTTTTTCAGGACTCTCTTTATGGCGTTTCTTGTTACGGTGATCGCTTATATGCCGATTGTATTTGACTACTATGTATTCCATATCGATTTCTTTGTTTTCACGATAGGATTTTCTGCATTCAGCCTTCTGAAAGTGCCGATGATAATTCGTTACATTCTGCTTCTTTTCGTTTTCTATATTGCAAACGCAATCGTTACTTCAAATGCGAAATTCAAAGAGCTGCCTGATTGGGTTTCCGTTGCAATCGTCGCTGTTATGAACCTCGTCGGTATCATTGTCGCCCTATGCATTCAGTATTATAGTCTCTTTACGACCGGGCTGCTCAAAAACATCGATTATGCTTCGACGGATACAGTTGCGCTTATGCTGTTCGCTGGCATGATCTTCACGCCGATCATCGCCCGATATGCTGAAAAGAGAACCAACAATGTCTGGCTAGGGGCTATGATTAACTCTATTTGGTTCACGGCGGCGCTTGTTTGCAACACGCGATATATCTTCCTTTATGTACTCGCCGCATAAGGGGAGCGGTGCTTATACGAGTCCTATATCCTTCCTCCGCATGAACAACATTATGGAGCAGGCAAATGATCGTTTTTATCACGCCGCATATTGATTCGCAGGCGGGTCTATACCCCGCAGTTTACTGCGTAGTTCTCTTTTCCTGCGCAAGGGTATGGACCCGCATATAATCCAATACCTTGCAGAACGAACGATACCCCGGAGTTTGCTCCGGGGTCGTTCATTATGTTCGGACGCTTGCGGATTATGTATGCATTCTCAAGAAAGGCTTTTGATGTCTGGTGAAGTAAACGCAATAGACAGGATTAGCATCTCAAAATTGGCTTACACCCAAATCGACGGGACAATTCGGCCCGAAAATCTAGAAGGGGGAGGTGGCCGCTTCACTATAGAAATTCCTGCACGCAAATGATATTGCATCAGCATTTAAAGGAATCAAGGGAACTATGGATGACGTTTTCACCGATTTTTCGAGCTGGCACAAAATCGCTGGGTAAGCCTGCGACCAGCTAGTCGTGAGATTCCCTTCTCGGCGAGGATATTGGGATGAGAAAGCGCGAGAGGTCAACCCTTTTTAAAGGTACCCTCTCGCGCGAATTATATTTGATATGGGTTAGTTTTCGTTTGGTTTGCTATCTTCTTGCGCGCAATATCCTTGACAATACCCTTGCGAGACTGGAAACTACTGAAGGAAACAGAGCCTAAAGCGAGGGTGGAAGTTCAACATATGAACGACCTTAAAGAATACACCTCAACCAGTTCTCCGTACGAGGTTATAGTCCACCTCACTGATAAGATAGTCCGGGGCGACCTTGTCACCTTCAAGGCTCTGCGCGCTTATTGTGAGGCCCTGCCCGATACGCCGCGCACGGAGGCGATCTTCAAGCGCGCCTTCGAGCTGCAAAAGCGCCTGTATTGGGGCTTCTTCCGCGAGATCTCACCGATCTCCTACCCGAAGGTCTGGAGCAAAGTCGTGGTGCCTGATCAGCGCTACCACTTCGCGGGCGACATCAAGCGGATGGCGATGATTCCCGACGTGTACATGGCGATGATCGACATCCACGGATACACGCGCTTCTGCCAGAAATACCGGCACAACATGTCTATGCTCGACCTCCTCGATCGGGTGATGCAGCAGGACCTGCCCGCCATCGCGTCGAGACTGGGGGTGGTGAGCCGCCGTGCGAGCGGCGACGAGATCCTCCTCCTGGGTGGCTCGGCGGCCGAGCTCTTCGAGGCCGTCTACCTCATCTCCCGCAGCCTCGCGAAAGAGGGGCGGGCCAGGGTCGAGGCCTTGGACGACGATGAGGATGAGGTCGATGGCGAGGAGGAGGGGGCGCTCGAGACCGAGCCGAGCGGCGTCCCTTCCGTCAACGCCCTGCCGAGCTTCCAGATATCGGCCGGAGTCGCCGGCGGTGCGAAGTATGCGCAGCTCGTGATTACGCGAGACGGGGACCTATCGGGTACGATCGTCAATACGGCGGCCAGGTTGCAGGCGCGGGCGAACAGGATAGCGCCCGACCGCACGAAGATCCTTCTCACGAGCGTCACCTTCCAGAAGCTCAAGACCCTCCCCTCGGCCTCACACTTTGAGTTCCTGCGCGCGGTGGACTTCTTCGACACGGGCATGGTAGAGTTCAAGGGCGTCAACGTGCCGGTCTTCGACACGGTCTTCCTCGACCGCGAGGCGAACAGGCTCGAGTATCGCGACCGCATGGGGACGCTCTACGACTCGCTCGGCCAGGGGCTCTGGTCTTCGCGTGTCTTTGCCGATTCACTCAACCTGATGGCGCGCATCGTCTCCTCCTCCTCCGAGGGGCTCGTCGACGACACGACGGGACAGGCCATCGACGCCACCGACCCCATTTCGGTCATGCAGCGCATCAAGAAGGCCCAAGGCTTCTACCAGGCCGAGCGTTACGAGCAGGCCGTGGCCGAGTTTTCGGAGCTCGTCGACGCCTTCGTCCGCGCCCGCGGTCGTGATGCCATAGCTACCGAGTACCTCGTGAGCGTGCGCGACAAATACCGGATCATCCTCGAGCTCTTCGTCGCGTGCCTGGACCAGGAGATCGACGAGCATCTCGAGACGATCTTCGTGAACCAGACCGACAGGGCTAATTATCGGACCCTCGAGAAGCACCACGGGATGTATGAGAGCGTCCGCGACGCCGCGAGGATCAAGGTGGCGGACAGACGAAATATCTGGACCAAGATCATCGAATCCGAGTCCGAGTCGCTCAAGGTCAATATCCAAGCCAAAAAGTGAGGCGGTCTTTTCCCCACGGGGGCCCTCTCCTACACTAGCGACTTCGCGATGCGCACAATGTCGGCGAAAAGACCGCCCGCGGTGACTTCGCCGCCGGCTCCCGGGCCGCGCACGATGAGGGGCAGGGCGTTGTAGCGCGCTGTCGTGTACGCGACGACGTTCTCCGCGCCGCGCAGGCCGAAGAGGGGGTCTCCCTGGACGGTGCCCCGCAGCTTGAGCCTGATGCCGGAGTCGTCGATTTCCGCGGCGTAGACGAGGCTTCCGCCCTTGGCCCTCTCGAGCATGGCGCGGAAGAAGGGTTCTTCCTTCTCGAGCTGGGCGAAGAAAGCGTCGACGCTTCCAGCCTCGATACAGGACTTCGGAAGCAGGGGCTCGATGGAGATATCAGAGAACTCGAGCTCGCGCCCGCACTCGCGCGCGAGGATGAGGGCCTTGCGCGCGGCGTCGGCCGCGCAGAGATCGTCGCGGGGGTCCGGCTCGGTGTAACCGAGCTCCTTGGCCTTGCGCAGGAGACTCGCGAAGCTCGATGAGCCATTGTAGTTCGAGAGGACGTAGCCGATGGTGCCGGAGAGCATGGCCTCGATGCGGACTATCCTGTCGCCCGAGACGAGGAGGTCGTGGAGGGTGCTGATGACCGGCAGCCCGGCTCCGGCAGTGGTCTCGTAGAGGTAGGGCGAGCCGGACTCGCGCACCGCGCGCTTGAGCTCGTCGTAGAAGGCGAGGCTCCCGGTGTTGCCGCGCTTGTTGGGCGTGACCACGGCGATCGACTCGCGGAGCGCGCGCGCGTAGAGCTTCGGGACCTCGGGACTGGCGGTGCAGTCGACGAAGACCGCGTTGGGCAGGCTCAAGTCGTGCGCGGTCTGGATGAAGGCCTCGAGATCCGTAGGGACGCCTTCGTGCTCGATGAGATCCTTCCAATCGTCGAGGGGGATGCCCTTCTCGCGGATGACCATCTTCTTCGAGCGCGCGATGCCGATCACCTCGACGCGGACCGAGTAGTCCTCCGAGAGGATTGTGCGCTGCTCGGCTATCTGCTTGAGCAGCGTGCCGCCGACGAGTCCCGAACCCGCGAGGAAGACATTGACCGACCGCGTGCCCGAGAGGAAGAAGGCCTCGTGGATCGCGCAGAGCGCCTTCGCCTCGTCCTTGGAGTCGACGACTGCGGAGATGTTGAGCTCGCTCGAGCCTTGGGCGATCGCGGAGATGTTCACTCCGTTTCGGCCGAGCGAGTGAAAGACGCGGCCGGAGATGCCGGGCGTCCTCTTCATACGCTCGCCGACTATGGCGATAATAGCTTTGTCCGTCTCGACGACGGGCGGCCCGATGCGGCCGTCCTCGAGCTCGACGGCGAACTCCTCCGCTATGGCCGCGACGGTGGAGGTCTTGTCGGAGGGCGAGACCGCGAAGCAGATCGACCGCTCGCTCGAGGCCTGGGAGATGAGGATGATGTTGACCTTCTTGCGCGCGAGGCTGCCGAAGAGCCGCATCGCGATGCCGGTGACGCCGACCATGCCCGGGCCCTGCACGCGCACGAGGGCGACGTGGGCGATCGAGCTGATGCCGCGCACCGGGTAGCGCGAGGGCGCGGCGTCGGAGGCGATGATCGTGCCCTTGAAACTCGGGTTGAAGGTGTTGAGGATACGTATGGGAATGCCGCGATCGAGGGCGGGCTGGATTGTCGGGGGGTAGATGACCTTGGCGCCGAAGTGCGAGAGCTCCATCGCCTCTTCGTAGGAGAGGGAATCGAGGCTGAAGGCGTCAGGCACCTTGCGCGGATCGGCGGTGAGGATGCCATCGACGTCGGTCCATATCTCTACCTCGTCCATGCCGAGCACTGCACCGAGGATGGCGGCCGTATAGTCCGAGCCGCCGCGCCCGAGGGTGACGGTCTCGCCCTCCTTGGTGCACGCGATGAAGCCCGTGACTATGGGCAGAGCGTCCGCATCCTTGCCTTCGCCGCGGGGGAAGAGCCGGGACTTGGTAGCAAGGACCGTGGCCTCGGTGACCGGCCGGGCGTTGCCGAAGTCGCCCTCGGCGACGATGAGGGCGCGGGCATCGACGCCCTTCGCGTCGATGCCTTGGGCGCGGAAGGCCGCGGCCACGACGACCGAGGACATCCGCTCGCCGAAGCTCATGACGAGATCGAGCGTGCGCGTCGAGAGCTCTCGCAAGGCCTTGACTCCGGTGAGGACCTCGAGGAGCTCGCCTAGGAGAGCCTCGATCCGGTCGGCGGCCTCGCGGTCGTCCGAGGCGAGAGCCGAGAGTACGCTGCGGTGGCGCTCACCGATAGCCTCGAAGCGGCTTACCCAGGAACCGTCTCGGGCGGCGGCCGCCTTGGCCGTGCCGATGAGGGCGTCCGTGACACCCGAGAAGGCGGAGACGACCACGACCGACTGCCCGCGAGAGCGGACGATTTCGACCAACGCGCGAATAGCCTCGGGCTTGCCGACCGAAGTGCCGCCGAACTTAGCGATCTTCATAATGAGGGCGATACTATAGAAGGTAACTATTAAGGTCAAGCTCAGGCGACGTGCGGAGCGATCGCCGCCCGAGCCGCTTATCGCTTTTTCTCCACCGCGAGGCCCTCATAGACGAGATGATCGCCCGCCGACTCGATAGTCTCTCCAAGATTGCGCCCCAGGCCCTCGATGACACATTCGCTGTCCGAAACCGCGCGGAGGGGCAATCGGATTTGGCCGTTCAACCAGGCCATGAAGAGTCCTGTTTCCTTATCGATGCCGAGCCTCAAGGTAGATGCCTTCTGGAATGGAATAAGGACGATATAGTCTCCGAAGCGTTTCTTCCACGCGTTGGGGATGGGCGAGCTCTCGACCTTGACGGCTAGCAGCGTCGAGGCGCTTAGCGAACCGAGGCCGAGCGCCGGCTTGCCCTCAAATCTTACCAGCCTGAGCGTCAGGCTATTGAGCTCTCGAATGGGAATCCTGATGCCCAGGATGCGCATCTCAAGACTGATCGTGTGATCAGCGTGCAAAACTCCCCGGAACCATCTATTCCCGATATTGACTTTGAGCCCTGCACCATCGGGCTTGAGCCCGATGAGACCTTCTGGGGAGCAATAGTAGCCTGCGTAACTCTCCAGCTCGGCTGCGGGGACTTGCGCAACCGCCGCTCTCTGGAGCATCGGCGCGAACAGTTCTTGGCCGGTCGCCCGCGCGGTTGCGCGAAGCGCCTCGGCCGCTATGCCGGTGAAATCGAAGGCTGCCGAGTTCGTGAGCATGGAGAAGGCGATGCCGCGCTCAGGCACCAGAAGGAAGAAGGCATAAAATAAAATGAACAATTATCTACCAGCTATGCTGGTAGCTTGAAAAGGTTATACCGGATTTTAAGATAAAATCCTCCTTGGCGCACCAAGCCGAAGGAGGAT
>Ga0326727_10008978_pt1 | contig 24958 bp, 21 predicted proteins | sample MB2enrmetagenome_FD_207643 | JGI IMG/M metagenome (GOLD analysis project Ga0326727, IMG submission 207643) | Lab enriched peat soil microbial communities from McLean, Ithaca, NY, United States - MB29MY | ecosystem: Environmental > Terrestrial > Soil > Wetlands > Peat | place: USA: New York... | reverse complement strand
TCAGACAAGGCGGGAGGATTCGGGCAATTCGACTGTGTTCGCATTTTCCGCTTGACAAGTTGGGCTGGATATGATAGCCTATATGTGTGGTCATAATGTCAACATATTGTCGTAGGCAAGCGGACGGACCGCCTGGGCGCGAAATAGGTCGCGTTGCTCCAACCGGCGAGTGGCACGCGGGGTGCTACAAAAAATGAAAAATAGTGGGAACGAAGCTAAGAAGTCCTTGAAAACAAAGGAAAGTCGCTTTTTGAATGTTGCAAATTACGTGCGTTTTGGGCAACAATTGGCAGCAATATGACCCCGAAAGGAGCAAGAAACAGCAAGTTTTGCGAAAATCGACCTAAACTCCAAGCCCAGAGACTGGGGCCGAGAAAGCGACACATAGTCGGCTAGACGGGCTTCGGGCTTGCGCCGGCCCGCGCCCGAGTTTATACCCTCGCCCCCCTTGGGGGAGAGGGTGTCCGTCAGCCGAAGGACGGGTGAGGGGGTTGATCCGTCGGGATATTATGTAACCCTTGGCAGGACAAAATGATCATTAAGAAGGTTGGGATCGTTTCAAAGCCGAAGAAGCTCGAGATCGGGGAAATCGTGCCGCCGCTCCTCGAGTGGCTGCGCCAACGCGACATTGACGTATGCATGGACAAGGAAACGGGCGCCATAATCAAGAACGCCGAGCCCTGCCTGACGCGCAACGAACTGGCCGGTTCCGTGGATCTGCTGATTGTCCTGGGAGGCGACGGAACGCTTCTGGCCACGGCCCGGGCTCTGCACGGCAAGCCGGTGCCGATCCTGGCGGTTAATCTGGGTGGGCTGGGATTCCTGACGGTGACGACCCAGGAGGAGCTTTACCCGACCCTGGAAAGCGTCTTCAGAGGCGAGCACCACATCGAGCGGCGCGTGCAACTGGAGGGGCGGCTGATCCGCGCCGATGAGGTGATTGCTACGTTTCTGGCGCTTAACGACGCGGTGTTGAACAAGGGCGCCATCTCGCGCATCCTGGATTTTGAGTTGCGCGTCAACGGCCAGTTTGTTTCGTCTTACAAATCGGATGGCTTGATCATCTCCACGCCAACCGGATCGACCGCCTATTCGCTGGCCGCGGGCGGTCCCATCACCATGCCGAGCGTAGGGGCGTTCATCGTAACCCCGATCTGCGCGCATACGCTGACCCATCGTCCCCTGGTCGTGTCCGACACGGCGACTATCGAAATCGCCGTGACAACACAGCGTGAGGCAGCCTACCTTACGGTGGACGGTCAGGTCGGGCTCGCCGCGCATAGCGAAGATCGGGTACGCCTGAAGAAAGCGGACTCCTATGTGGAACTCATCCAGTCCCCCGACAAGGACTATTTCAGAGTTCTCCAGCAAAAGCTCAGGTGGGGGGAGAGGTAGAGAGGTAGTCAGTTGTCAGTCGTCAGTTGTCAGTGGTCAGTTGCCGGTTTTCAGTTGCGGGGCCCGTGATTCCGATTCCGTTTGGTGCCATCCGGAGGCCGCATGCTATCATCCTGAGCGAAGCGAAGGATCTCGGCAGTTCATTCCGCGTCGAGGCGGTGAAGACATGTTGTAGGGCCAAAAAGGAACTGCGGAGATTCTTCGCTCCGCTCAGAATGACAGGTGCAGGCATTAGAATGACAGGTGTAGGCTTTAGCATGACAGACGAGGCGCTCGGAACGAAGCTCAGGGGGTGCAGGTATGACGCCAGCAGCGAATCAAATCCATGAAGTACACGCGGCAGCGCGGCTGGCGCAAGTGCGCTACGCCATTCGCGACCTGGCGGTGCTGGCGGACGAGGTGGCACGCCAGGGCAAGGAAATCCTGCCGTTGAATATCGGCGATCCGCTTCAATTCGACTTTCGCACCCCGCCCCATCTCATCGAAGCCGTGGCCAAAGCGATGCGCGACGGGCTGAACGGGTACGCGCCCTCGCTGGGGATCCCGGAGGCGGTGGCCGCGGCGCGCGCCGCCGCTGAGCGCAAAGGTATCCGCAACATCCAGAGCGTCTTCATGACCGCCGGCGTGAGCGAGGCGGTGGACGTTTGCCTGTCGGCACTCCTCGATCCGGGCGAGAACATCCTGACGCCCAGCCCCGAGTACCCGCTCTATTCTGCGGTGCTGGCCAAGATCGGGACGCCGGCCAACGCTTACATGCTCGATGAAGGGAACGGCTGGGAACCCGACCTGGAACACCTTTCGAGACGCATCGTCTCGGGCACGCGCGCCATTGTGGTCATCAATCCCAACAACCCTACCGGAGCTGTCTATTCGCGGAATACCCTGGAGGCTATCGCGGAACTCGCCCGGCAGAACAACCTGCTGATCTTCGCCGATGAGGTTTACGAAAAGTTGATCCTTGACGACGACCATCCGCACATTTCCATGGCTGCGATCGCCCCGGATGTTCCGGTGGTGACGTTTAACGGTCTTTCCAAGGCCTATCTGGCTCCGGGTTGGCGGGTGGGTTGGGCGGTGGCGAGCGGCCCTGCCGCGGCGCTGAAGCCCTATATCGAGGGCGTGTGCAAGTTGTTGCGGGCGCGACTCTGTTCGAACCATCCGCAGCAATATGCGGTGCGTCCGGCGCTCGAAGGCCCTCAGAACCATCTTGCGGAGGTGCGGCAGAAACTGCGCCGCCGCCGCGACCTCACCGCGCAATGGTGCAACACCACTCCTCGGCTTGGCTGCGTGAAGCCTCTGGGGGCTTTCTATGCCTTTCCGCGCCTGGACATTCCCGAGAGCGACGAGGATTTCGTGCGCAATTTGCTGCTCGAGAAACAGGTTCTGGTGGTGCACGGAAGCGGATTTGGACAGGCGCCGGGGACGCGGCACTTCCGCATCGTCTTCCTTCCGGACGAGCCCACCCTGGCGCGCGCCTACGCAGGCATCGCCGAATTCATTCGCCAACGGTATGGCTGATTTACTTTTTTCGAAATCCCCTGTAAAATCAGCAATTTCTTGTCCATGTAGATTCAGGAGGCCGATTATGGCGTTGCAAATTGTCGAGAAGGAATCCGGCGGGGTGACGATTCTGGCGTTGTCGGGGCGCATCACGCTGGGCGAAGAGAGCAATCAACTCCGCTCGCATATCAAAGAGATGCTGGCGGGGGGAGCGAAGCGGCTGGTGCTGGATCTTGGGGAGGTCAGCTACATCGATAGCGCCGGATTGGGCACGCTGGTGGCCGGCTTTACTTCCTCACAAAGCCAGGGCGGGGTGATGAAGCTGGCGAACCTCACGAAGCGGTTTCGCGAGCAGTTGAATATTACTAAATTGGTTACTGTTTTCGATGTCTATGATAGCGTCGAAGCAGCGGTGAAGTCCTTCGCGGCCTGAGCCGGGGTGACCGTCTGTCCGCCAGCGAAGGTTGCGGAGCCGGCCGTTTTTCATCACCACAGGTGTTGCGCCGGAGGGCGGAGTGCGCGGCTTAGCTGGCGTCGGCGCTTGAAAGGCCGCCTCTCGCCTTGCCGGCCGAAGCTGATGAAAGTGCCGCCGCTGGGCACCCTCTCCCTGCCAGAGAGGGCTAGGACCTCGGAAGGGCCGGACGGCGCCCCGCGCCTGACACCTGTCCTACAGTCCCGCCGGATTATCCAGCCAATATAGGGCGAGGCCCGTCAACAGCTTGGGGTAAAAGTCGGTGGACTTTTGCGGCAGCGTCAAACCCGCCAAGGCATTATCTCGCACGGCCTGGACGGGAGTGGGGTTCAGCAGAAGACAAAGTTGAGCTTCGCCCCGGGCGACGGCTGCGGCAGCGGCTGGGAACTCACGGTGATAAGTGAGGTTTCTCTCCTCACGCACTGCCTGCGGATTGATTCTGAGTATCTGCTCGAGGATCAGGTGGTGCAACAGGATGACGTCGAGCCGGCGCAGGGTCGAGGGAATTTCGTTGAGAGCGCTTTCCAGATCGTAATCGCTGCGCAGGCGGAGAAGGGCCAGCTTTCCGTACCCCGCGTAGGCGCCGAAGGCCGGCCCCGGAAGGCCCGCCCGTGCCAGCCTTTCAAGGAAAGCACTTGCCCAATTGTCAGTCTCGTCCCCCCCGGGCAACTCTTCCACCTCGAAAATCGAGCGCGCCTGGAGCAGAAAATCCGACCAATCGAACCGTGGCAGACCGTGAACCAGGCGGTGAGTTGGCAAGATGGTCAGGCCGTCGGTTTCCATGCGAACGAAGGTCATCATCACGTATTCCGCCTGCTCATCGGAGGTGGCGCGGCTTCGACAGTAGTCGCGATAAGCGAGCGCCGTTTCGTAGCGATGGTGCCCGTCCGCGATCACCAGTTTCTTGTCCGCCATGGCCGCTGCGACCTGGACGATCGCCTGGGGCTCAGTGATTCGTCCGACGGTATGCACAGTCTGGTACTCGTCGGTGACTTGTTCCCAGGGCTGAGGGGGTGTTCTCTCCGCCAGCAGAGACTCGACCACGCCCGCAGGGTCGCTGTACAGCACAAAGATCTGGCCGAAATGAGCTCGCGTGACCTTCAACAGTTCCAGTCGGTCGGTCTTGGGCCCCGAGAGCGTCTGTTCATGCGGAAGGATGACTCTTGCCGAGTAGTCTTCCAGGCGACAAACAGCGATAAATCCTTGTCGCACTTTCTTGCGCTCTGTCCGGCCCGGAACTTCGTACTCCTGGTTATAAGGGTAGATCGCGGGTCTGGAATCCGAGACCAGAATGCCGTCGTCGATCCAATCAAGGAAGCAGCGCGACGCGCGCAGGTAAACGTTGCTCCGGGGATTGTCCTCGGCATGAACCTGGCCTCGGATCACGCGGACGAGGTTGTAGGGGCTCGAACGGTAGTAACGCGATTGCATCTCCGTGGAAATCTTGTCGTAGGGCTGCGTCACAACATCCGCAAGCTGTTGAATGCGCGATGGGTTGTAGTAAAGGGCCCGAAAGGGTCGAATTTCAGCCATGGCCGTCTCCGTCTGTAAGCTTGCGACCTTATCACACTGGCGCGGAACCGTCGAGAGCACTGTTGGGTCGCGGTCCTGCGAGGCCCTCAGGATTCCAGCTCGCTAGCTATGGGAGGAGCGGGCCGCATCCGGCGCTTTCACCAAGCAGGGCGGCGCGAGTGAGGGGCGCGTCAGTTCATCTCTCGGGTGTGCTATATTTGCTGACCTGAGAGAGAGGATGAGAACCGAGGAACAAAGACAATGGCAGAGCTTCGACTCGATCCAATAACTCACCGATGGGTGGTCTGCGGGAAAAGGCGGGTGATGGCGGATTTCAACGACGCAGAAACCGTTTGCCCTTTCTGCCCGGGCAACGAACACTTCACCCCACGGGCTATTCGGGAACTGACCGACAGCGAGGGCGCATGGACCGTCAGGGTGTTTCACGATCGCGCGCCTATCCTCCTCGTCGAGGGCAAGGAAGACCGGCAGGCCGTGGGCATGTTTGACCGCATGAACTCGATTGGCGCGCACGAGATCGTGGTTGAGACCCCAAAACACGGGGTGACGCTGGCGGAACTTCCGGTCTCGCAGATGTCAAAATGCCTCGGCGTGTATCGCGACCGTATCCTGGACCTCAAGCGCGACAGCCGGCTTCGCTATGTTTCTGTTTACAAGGATCAGGGACTTCGCGGAGTGAACGAGCATGGCCATAGCCACTCGCAGGTATTGGCGTCGCCGGTTCTACCGCAGTTTTTGGAGCTTGAATTCCGGTGGAGCAAAATGCATTTCCAGAAGAGGGAGCGGTGCCTTTTTTGTGACTGCGTTCAACAGGAGATTCAGGAAGAAAAACGGGTGGTGGACCAAAACGGCGACTTCATCGCGGTTTGCCCTTTTGCTTCGCGGTCGCCGTACGAATTGTGGGTACTGCCGGTCCAGCACTCCTCTTCCTTTGAAAAAGACCTGACAGACCCGGTCCGCTTGAAGTCGCTGGCATCGTTTTTCAAGCCCTGCCTGCAGAAAGTCGAGAAGATTTCCTCAATTTTGCACTTCGTAATCCACACCGAGCCTAACCTCGACGCCCACAAGCCGACCAAGGATTGGTGGAATACGGTGCCGGATGACTACCACTGGCACATTGAGATTCATCCGGATGTAGAGGGCGAACACCGGTATCTGGGCAGCGAGGGGTTCTATTTCAACCCGATTCCAGCAGAGGATGCAGCGTTGGTACTACGTGCGCTGCAACCCGAATCTGGGGCCGCGCCGGCTTAGACGCCATGCCCAGTGAAAACTTGATGGGGCGAGAAGATCCCTCTGCTGCACCGTGAGTGAGAAGCACGATCGAAGGGAATGCTGATGACAATCAAAAGGCGTACCCTCCCTGGAATCCAATTGGTTGTCTTCGACTTGGACGGCACAATCGCGGACACGAAACGCGACTTGGCGCTCAGTGTTAATGCCATGCGGGAGTTTCTGGGTTTGGGTCCGCTACCTCTCGAAGCCGTCACGTCTTACGTTGGACATGGTGTGACCGTTCTGATCAAAAGGGCGCTGGGCGATCAAGCCGCCAATGGCGATGTTGAGAAGGGGCTGAGGTTTTTTCTGGACTACTATGCCCGGCACCTGCTCGATAACACCGTTGCTTTCCCGGGAGTGCCCGAAGCTTTGCATCAGTTACGGAATCGAAAGCTCGCTATCCTGACAAACAAGCCCACAAAATTCAGCCGCGAAATAGTCGCCGGCTTGGGACTTGCCCGCTATTTCTTCGAGATCTATGGCGGAGAAAGCTTCAGCCTGAAAAAGCCCGATCCGATGGGGATTAAGACTTTGATGAGCATTTCGTCGACCCCCGCTGAGCAAACGCTCATGGTCGGAGATTCCGAGACGGATGTGCAGACGGGCCGCAACGCAGGCGTGTGGACATGCGGCGTAACTTACGGATTCGCTCCTGAGTCGCTGAAGATATCTGGCCCGGATTTGCTGTTGGATGACCTGCGTGACCTGCCTCCGGCATTGGGGGCTAGGGACTAGGGGCTGGGGGCTGGGGATGAACCACCAAAGAGTAGGGACTGAGGAGGGCAATCGGCAGCAAGTGGGCGGGCCGTGTGGAATCCCGAATGTGAGAGCCCGAACCCCCAGTCCCCAGCCCCCAGTCCCCAGCAACCGTCCCAACTTTTACCGGCAAGAGGGCATCCAAGAATTGGCAGACCTCTAAATGCAAAATCCGAGAGGCATCTCGCGCAAATCGGACTACCGAAGCTCGGCCTTGCTCGTGTTGCAAAGCCTGCTGCTCATGGCCTGTTGCTTTCTCGTCGCCACTCGAGGCTTGGCGCAACAGTCGTCGCAGCCCGCGCCCAAGGAGAAGAACCCGGCGTCGCAAACTCCAGACAACGATAGCGCCGAGCTGGCCGAAGCGCCAATCCCCGGAGACTGGGCGGCGGAGTTATTGGATGGGATTCTAAGCGCCCCGAACGCGCAGGCGGCAGACTCACTCTTCCGCGCCGCATTCGCGGCGGGCCCGAGCATCATTCCGCAACTGGCCGAGGCGATCAAGGATGATCGTACCGCTGAGTTTGCGGCACAGTCACTGGCCTTCCTCGGGGGCGACCAGGCGATGCAAGTCCTCTGGAAACTTCAGGATGACAAGCGCGATCTTAACCTGCGGCGCTTCTATTATGGCGCTTTGGCTGAGTATGATAACGACAAGGCCACTCAAACGCTTTTCCAGGTCATCAACAAGTCGGACGCAGAACCTGACCGCACGGTGACGGAGGCGGCAATTCTGGCCCTGACAGTTCGGACGGAGGCCAATCTGACGGACTTGATTCACCAGGCGGAAAAAAAGGTGACTGATGTAGTCATCCGCGATGACTTGGAAAATGCCCTGGATGTCATTCGGATTCGCTCCAAGTATTTGGCCACGCCCGAAGGGAAGAAGGCGGGCGGCTCCGTGGATGCCGCTGTCCGCATTTATTTCATCCCGGCGCTTCTGCCGCCCCCTCCGTCGCCGTCGGATGTCGCCGCTCACCGCCCGCCTCCGAAACCGGAAGTCAAGTTGGAGATTGAAAACCTCACCTTCTCGCCGGACCAGCAACGAGCGCTGGCCGCCGTCACCTTGGAAGACCCCTCCGCCGTGGCAAAGTACGACTTGGTGCTGCAAAAGCGCCTTGGGAATTGGGAGGTGGTGAGCGTCTGGCTGGGCGCCGAAACTGAAAAGCCCGCACCTTCCCCCGCGCCTGCTGACAAGCCGCCGGTTACCGAGTAAGGAATCGGCCGCGCAATCCTGTCGGGGCGCCTCTCGCGCCCACCGGCGGCAAAGGCAAGCACCAGGGTCGCCCCCTCAAGTCTCGCGTGCCTTAGAATGAATATCCGATGCCAACAGAAAGCGTGACGTTGTTCTTCTCCCCGGTGGGCGGATTGCTTAGGTAAAGATCGATCAGGCTGGCATTCACCGTAAACTTGTTGAGCAGCTTGTAAGACAAGACTGCGCTGGTATCAAAACGGTATTGTCCGCCGTGAATTAGGTCCGGGTAGACCTGAAAGTAATGGTCGAGCCGAAGCCGTTTGGAGAATTGCACACCCAGTGTCTCTGCTAGCAGCAACTCGATGGTCTGGGTAAGTTGTCCATTGAAGAACTTCTCTTGAACGTAGGTCGGCCCGCCCAGGACACTGAAAGTCGTGCGCGCATTCTTCACCACGTCGCGCCCAAACCCACCGCCGTAGGTCTGCTGCAGGTAGAGGCCTTGGGTTGAGATGTGGTTGACTTGACCAAATACAAACACGAAGTTGTCGGGACTGAACAGGTAGTCCTGCCGCAGGTCTGCGGTGAGGGTGCGCGAGGAAACTGTGCTGGTGATGACGAATGGGGGTGTGATGCTCTTCTGCTCGGCATGAGAGAAAAGCGTAGTAAAGTCGAAGGTTGTGCGCGCATGCCGTTCAAAAATGGGGGTCGCCGGGCGTTCACGGGAGGCGGCAACACTTGCGGTCAGAGTGTTCGACTCCTGGTTGCCGTTCTGGAGGCTATACCCCAGGCTGGCGCCGCCCTTCCAGCCTTGCAGGATTCCAGGGGCCTGTTCGAGTTTCTGATAGTCCTCGGCCGGCATGATAACTTCGGGTTTCGCGGCGGCGATGGTGTGCACCTGGCCGTTGTCGCCCTTGATCTGCCAGTCGCCGGAAGGCAGAAGTTCCAGCATGCCTTGCACGGGTTCCTGGCCTTTGATAAGAACCGCAACGGGTTTATCTGAGGAGTAAGTCACCACCTGAGCCATGGGGATCGATACAGTCCCGAGGTTGGCCGTCTTCAGTTGCAGGGTTCCTCCTTTAATCGTGACTAGCGTTCCTGTAACCCGATCTCCATTCTTGAGGGTTGCCACGTCAGCGTATGCCCAGTTGGCCAGGCAGATGAGAACAAGAAAAGTGTTTACTCTGAATTTCACGTTTTCACCTCCAATAATGAGCAGTTTCTGCCCTTTCTTCTTAGCGTAACATGATGGATTAATTCTGGCCACTCTTGGAAATCCTGGAGGCGATTGCGTCCCAGCTCCCTTTCTCGCATAATCAAAGGCCAGATGCGATACGTCACGGTGGGAACGGCGGGCCATATCGATCACGGAAAGTCAGCCTTAGTGCTGGCTCTGACCGGCACCGACCCCGACCGTCTGGAGGAAGAGAAGAGGCGTGGAATCACGATTGACCTGGGCTTCGCCCACCTGGACCTCGGCGAAGGCGTGCGTGTAGGGTTCATCGATGTGCCGGGCCACGAGCGTTTCGTGCGCAACATGCTGGCGGGGGTAGGAGGGATCGACCTGGTCCTGCTTGTAGTGGCGGCCGACGAATCCATCAAGCCCCAAACGCGCGAGCACTTTGACATTTGCAAACTGCTGGGGATCCGCCAGGGGTTGGTGGCCATCACCAAAACCGACTTGGTCGATTCCGACATCAGCGAACTGGTGCGGCTGGAGATACAGGAGTTTGTGCGCGGCTCCTTCCTCGAGGCCGCCAAGGTGCTCCCGGTGAGCGCCAGGACCGGCGAAGGTCTCGAAGCACTGAAAGAGGAACTTCGGCGGCTCGCCTTGGTGGTTACTCCCAAGCCTGAAGACCTCCCCTTTCGCCTCCCCATCGACCGCGCTTTTGTGATGAAGGGCTTTGGCACTGTGGTGACCGGAACGCTTTTGTCAGGGAGAATCGACAAAGACTCGGAAGTGGAAATCTACCCCTTGGGGCGGCGGGTTCGGGTGCGCGGCATCGAGGTTCACAATGCCGACGCACAGACCGCCCTGGCCGGACAGCGGACGGCAGTGAACTTACCCGGCCTCGAGGCGAAGGAAATCTCGCGCGGAATGGTTCTGGCGCCTCCCGGGATTTTCAAGGCGACTGGGCGACTGGATTGCAAGCTGAACCTGTTGCCCGACGCTCGACCCTTGAAGAACTGCGCCCGAGTCCATTTCCACTGCAACACCTCCGAAACATTAGCCGAAGTGGTCTTGTTGGACCGGAAAGATCTGCCGCCGGGGACCAGCGCCTTCGCGCAACTCCGGCTTTCCGAACCCGGCGTGTTCATGCCGGGAGATCGCTTTATCATCCGGCAGTTTTCGCCCGTCACTACGATCGGGGGCGGAACCGTCCTCGATAACCAGCCTGAGCGCCACCGCGTGCGAGATTCCAGTGTCGTGCCGCTCCTCGACGCTCTGGAAAAAGGCGGTTCGCAAGTGAGACTCGAATGGCTGGTGCGGCAAACCGGTGAAGCTCTCCTTTCCGGGCTAGTCTCGCGCACGGGCTGGCTTCCCGGTCAGGTCCTGCGCCTCGGCAGGACGTTGGCCTCTGAGAATCGCCTCTTGCTGCTGGGGCAACCGCCGGAATTGTACGTGCACTCGGAGCATTTCCTGGGATTAGCGGCGAAGTTGATTGAGCAGCTCGAGAGATTCCACGCTGCAAACCCGCTGGTTGCGGGTTTGCCCAAGGAAGACCTGCGCTCCAGGACGGGTGCCGGCAGTCCTCTGCGCCCTGCTGCGCCTTCAACCTTGCTCTTCAATGCGCTCCTTCAAACCCTCGTGGCGCAGGGTAAGATCGAGGTGCAAGGTGAAACGGTGCGGCTGGCCGGCCGGAGGATTCAACTGACGCCGGAAGAGCAGGCCGCTAAAGAACAGATCAGCGAGGCGTTCGGGAGAAGAGGGCTGGAGGTCCCGAGCGCGCCGGAGGTTTTGGCTAAGCTTCGCATCGACCGCCTGCGGGCCGAGAAACTGCTTCAGATTCTGCTGCGTGAAAACGTGCTCTGCAAAGTGACTGAGGACCTGATCTTTCACCGCTCGGCGTTAAAGCAGTTGAAGGAACTGCTCGCCCAGCGGAAAGCTCAAAGCAACCGCATTAACGTCACTGTTTTCAAAGAAATTACCGGGCTGAGCAGGAAGTATGCAATCCCTTTGCTCGAGTATCTCGACCGGGAACACGTGACACGGCGGGAAGGCGATGAACGGATTATCCTATAATTCATTGCCGATTTACGATTGCCGATTGTCGATCGAAAACCAGTATTCCGAGCGGAGCGAGGATTCTCCCTCTGCCTTCTTGCGATTCGACCCCCATGGTGTCGAGGTCCGGGCTCGTCCGCAGCGGGCGCAGAAACGCGCGCCCTAGCCCAGGGCTACGCAATTTGACCCCCCCGGGGATTAAGCAACTTCCCCAAGCCGGCTAGAATCTGCCCACCGCCCACTGCCTACTGCCCACTGCCTACTGCCCACTGCCTACTGCCCACTGCCCACTGCCCACTGCCCACTGCCCACTGCCCACTGCCTACTGCCTACTGCCTACTGCCTACTGCCTACTGCCTACTGCCTACTGCCTACTGCCTTCTTCTTCCATCAGTGGCTTCAGAATCTCGTAAACCAGTGCGATCGGCAAGCCCACCACGTTCGAATAGCAACCCGAGATGCGCGTGACGAATTTGGACGCGAGCCCTTGAATTGCATAGGCGCCCGCTTTGTCCGAAGGCTCGCCGCTCTCGACGTACTGGCGAATCTCTTCCTCATCGAGTTCGCGGAAAGTAACCAGCGTCGTCTCGTGTTTCAGTGCCTCAATACTATCGGGAGCCCGCACCAGGCAAATGCCGGTGTGCACCTGATGGGTTCGACCCGACAGCAGGCGAAGCATGCGCGTGGCATCCTGAGGATCCGACGGCTTGCCCAACGTCCGCCCGTCGATGACCACTATGGTATCCGCACCCAAGACGAGGCCGCCACGAGGTGAGGAGGCCGCGATTTGCAGGGCTTTCTCTCGTGCCGCGCGGCGGGCGAAATCCTCGGGCAGTTCACCCGGTTGAATCTCTTCCACGATTTGGCTCGGTCGGACCTCGAAATCGAAGCCGGCTTTGCGCAACAGGTCGCGGCGGCGTGGCGAAGCTGAAGCTAGAATGAGACGCATGTGCAAGAATTATAAGCGACTTTGCTCAGATTGACGAAGCGGCGGCCGTACGCCGTCAGGTTGCGAGGTAGATTCGCCACCACGACAAAAAACTCAACCACGATTTTCCTTCGACAGCGATTCCCCCAATGGGCCTCGATGTGTTAGACTGCAAAAGCTGTCTGCCAAAGAAACCAATTATCTGGAACGCGAGCCATGGAAGAGATCGGCAAAATTCTGCCCAAGGTGCTAAGGCCTCAGTTCTCTCGCCTCGAACCTCCGGTGATCGAAGTTCTGACCCCACTTTGGAGTCAAGTTGCGGGTAAGGCGCTGGCCAAGGCGTGCCGGCCGGTGGCGTTCAGCGCGGGAACTCTGACGCTCGCAACCGCGGATCCCGATTGGGCCGCTCCCTTGAAACAGATGGCAGATGAAATCCGGGCAAAGGTAAACAACTTCCTGGGCCGACCGGTGGTAAGACATCTCAGGATTGAAGGTACTCACGAGTTCACGCCTAGCAGCAGGTCACCGCGCCAGCGGGAGTCGCCGGCTGCTTCCGAACCTGGAGACTGGCCGCGCCAGCGCCCAGGCCCGACATCCGGCATGGCGGAACCAATCAGAAGTACGCGTGTCAAATACGTCACACGGTAGCATGAGAAGGTCCACGAATGGCACTTGAAGAAAAAGACGTGCGTTACGTCGCCGAACTCGCCCATCTTGAACTGACTCCCGACGAGGTGAATAAGTTCCTGCCCCAGCTCGATTCCATCCTGCAGCACATGCAAAAGCTGAATGAGTTGGATACCTCGCAAGTGGAGCCGATGGCGCAGGTGACCTATCCCGCTGTGGCAAACCCTTCCCTGCGTGGAGATCAGCCAAAGAAAACGTTCGACCAAGATGAAGCCCTTGCCAACGCGCCCGACCCGAGCGCGGGCTTTTTCCGAATCCCGCGCGTCATAGAAAAAGAGGAATAGAGGTCGGCGGAATGAGATGTTAGGTGAAGGGAGAGATAGCTCTTACGAATGAACCTTACTGAACTTACCATCGACTCGCTGCGAGAGCTTATCGTCCAGCGCAAAGTTTCTGCGTCGGAGGTGGCGCGCGCGCACTTCGAGCTGATAGAGAAGCGCGACAAAGAGGTCCGTGCTTACTTGCAGTTGTGCCCGGAACTCGCCCTCGAGCAGGCCGCCAAGATCGATCGGCAGATCGCGGCAGGTGATCCGGTGGGAGCGCTGGCGGGAATTCCGGTCGCGATCAAGGACGTGATTCTGACCCGCGGGATGCGCAATACCTGCGCGTCGAAGATTTTAGGGAATTACGTGGCGCCCTATGACGCGCCGGCGGTCGAACGGTTGGAGGCGGCAGGCGCAGTCATCCTGGGGAAAACGAATTGCGACGAATTCGCCATGGGGTCGTCTACGGAAAACTCCGGCTTCTTCCCGACCCACAACCCGCACGATTTGACCCGAGTCCCCGGTGGCTCGAGCGGCGGTTCTGCGGCGGCGGTTGCCGCAAACATGGCGGTGGCCTCGCTCGGGTCTGACACGGGAGGTTCGATCCGGCAACCGGCGGCTTTCTGCGGCCTTGCGGGCATGATGGGGACATACGGCAGGGTCTCGCGGTACGGGCTGGTGGCCTTTGCCTCCTCGCTCGATCACATCGGGCCGTTCGGACGCACGGTCCGCGACGTGGCGCGCGTCCTCCAGACCATTGCGGGCCGCGACCCGCACGACTCCACGTCGGCAGACGTTCCGGTGGAGGACTACGTAGCCGGCCTGGATCAAAACGTGCGCGGCCTCAAAGTGGGCGTTCCGGGCGAGTATTTCAAAGGGCTCAGTCCGGAGACCGGAGATAACGTCCAAAAGGGAATTGACCTGCTGGCGAAGCTGGGATGCAACATTGTACCCATCAGCCTTCCTCACACTGATTACGCGATCGCCTGCTACTACATTATCTGCACGGCGGAGGCCAGTTCGAACCTGGCGCGCTACGATGGCGTGCGCTATGGGTTCCGCTCCTCCGAGCACACCGATTTGCAGGAGATGTACAAACAAACCCGCTACGGCGGTTTCGGGGCCGAGGTAAAGCGGCGCATTATGCTCGGCACCTACGTCCTGAGCTCCGGTTACTACGACGCCTATTACTTGAAAGCCCAGAAAGTGCGTACTCTCATCACGCGAGATTTCCTGGAAGCGTTTGACGACGTCGACATCATCGTTACTCCCACCTCTCCCATCCCTGCCTTCAAGCTCGGCGAGCGTATGGATGACCCCTGGCAAATGTATCTCGCCGATATCTACACCGTTACCGCCAGCCTGGCCGGAATTCCCGGCATTTCCGTCCCTTGCGGAAAGACTAAGGCTGAGCCCCACCTCCCGGTGGGCATGCAACTTCTCGCCCGTCACTTCGACGAAACAAGGCTGCTGCGAGTGGCCGACGCGTTCGAGAAGGCGGGCGGGTTTGAAGTGGGGTGAACTGCTCGCACTCTAGAGTTCGGATTCGAAAGAGAGATTCGTTTCAGACTTTCTGAGTTGCCGAGGCTGTCCCTGAGCTGTCAGCAGCCGAGCCGCCCTCCTTCCTTATCCGCTCGAGTTTCTTCAGAAACTCTTCGCGCTCCTGGCGAGCCTTGTCCGCCCGTCGCGTTTTTTCCGTGACATAGCGCGGGCCCTTCATTTCGGAATCGCGTAACGAGCGAATCCAAGCGCCGAGCTGCCTGGATATGCTCTCAACACTGGATTTCAGATTCAAGATTCCTGATTCAAGATCGCGGAAATCAGGCAAGCGCTCAATTAGGCAAAGCATCGACCGCACTTCGCCGGCAGAACCACGGGAGATGTACAAGAAAGCTAGCAACTCCTGATTCGTGCCCCTTTCAAATCCTTCCGCGATGTTGTTGGAAACAGAGAGTGCGGCACGCTCGAGCTGGTCGCGCAGACTGTGCTGACGGCGGAAAGGGGGCTGTGCGGTCATAGCGTAGGTCGCCAGGGCCAGTTCGATACTGGCTTGCCAGACTGGAAGTTCCTCAAAGCGCTTGTATCCCACGCTACACCTCTTGAATCTGGAATCTTGAATCTGGAATCTTGATTCCGCAATTCTGGGTGAGTCTATCAGAGAATTCAAGAACCGCCACAGTTTCCTTGCTTGGCTTCCCCTGTATCGGCGCTGGCCAGCAGGGTCGGGTTGGGACGAAAATAATCGCAATAGTTGGCGGCCTCTTTATCGCGAACCCATTCGGCCTGGGTTTCCGCGCACTGGTTATGTTTGACGGGGTCGTAGAATTGGCAATTGCGGCAGGCATGCAGGTCGGAGTCGCACCGGGGACAGGTGTCGCGCGTGCCAACGCGGCTTCCGGAGGGATACTCAATCTTCTGGCGGCACTTCCAACAGTTGAAGAACACGCAGACAAAAACCTGCTTTCATCAGCGTCTATCCGCTTCGTTCGGCGGCTCGCTGTTTAACCCGAAGAGCCGTTCAAAGTTCCGCACCACGATTTCTCCCAGCTCCTCTGGGCTCACGTGATGAAGAGTGGCCAGCGTGCGGGCAACTTCGATCACAAAGGCCGGCTCGTTGCGCTTGCCGCGGTACGGAACCGGCGCCAGGTAAGGGCAATCTGTCTCGATCAATAAACGATCGAGCGGAATCTCTCGCGCCACCTCGCGGAGGTCCTCCGCCTTCTTGTACGTCACGTTGCCTGCAAACGACACCTGGAATCCCCAGCTTAGAAACTTCATGGCATCCTGGCGTGATCCTGAAAAGCAATGCAGGATGCCGCCCAGCCCGCTCGAATTCCAGTGGGCTTGAGCGATTTCGGTGAGGTCGGGCCACGCCTCGCGGCAATGAATGATAATCGGCAGCCGTGCAGCACGAGCCAATTCCATCTGCCGGATGAGGACGAGCTTCTGAATGTCGCGGGGTGAGTTGTCGTAATGATAGTCGAGCCCGATCTCACCTATGCCCACTACGCGCGGCTGTTGCGCCAGCCTGCAGATTTGTTCGGCGTGGTGATCCGTGAAGTGTTTCGCGTCGTGCGGGTGAACGCCGGCTGTGGCGTAAATCCAATCGTGGCTCTCGGCCAGGGCGAGGGGAGCCTGGAGGTTGTCCGGGCCGGTACCGCCCACCACCGCCAGCAGATAGCGCAGTCCGGCGGCGCGGGCGCGCGCGATCACTGCCGCGCGATCGACGTTGAAGTCAGGATCATCCAAATGACAATGTGAATCAACAAGAACTGTCCGTTGTCCGTTGTCCGTTGCCAGTTGCTCCAACCCCGCTTTCATCAAGTCGGGCAGCCTCCGGAACGCTCCCTATGGACTGAAGGTATGCGTTTAACTTCGGCGCGAGTTCGTCAATGATAGGCCGAATCCGTCTTACGTCCTCACTACTCAGCAGGCCGCGACGATACGCCCGCCTTAATCAGTGTTTCGTCTCGTTCAGCGAACCTCGGGCCATTCTCACAAAACGTTTGTTGTCTTGAAAACTTCTTCTGCCCGAGCCTTCAGCGATATTGGCCCCGATACTGTCCGCAGCGCGAACGATCTGTCTTCCCACAGTCATTTTGGCAAAAATTTCCCAGCCAGCGACGACCCTCCATATTTCATCAGCAAGTTTCTCACCTAGTTTGTAAACTTGCAGATTTTCAAAGCTGGTCCTTGCCGCCATGGCAGAACAACCTCTCTTCTGGATACAACGGACAACGGACAGCCGTCTCTACTTCAGCCTCGCGCCGTTAGCTACGTCTTCCTTGAAAGTCACCAGAACGGGCCGGCCGTGCTCGCCCTCGGAAGCGGCGATGATCATGCCGTTCGATTCCACACCCCGAAGCTTGCGAGGCTGGAGGTTGGTGACGACCACGACTTTCATCCCAATCAGGTTTTCCGGCCGATAGTACTCTGCCAGGCCGGCCACAACCTGGCGCACTTCCGTGCCGATGTCCACCATCAGCTTCAGCAGTTTCGATGCGCCCGGAACGTGCTCGGCGGCCTTCACTTCGCCCACCCGCATGTCGACCTTGGCGAACTCCTCGATGGAAATCAGGACTGGGGACTGGGGGCTGGGGGTTGGGGGCTGGGGACCAGGTGCTTGGGATGCGGGTGTGGGCGTCGCGACTGCTTCGGGTTTGTTTTCTGTTGGCACAGCTATAAATGCCTCCTTAGATTTGTCAGGTTCGCCGCCGCGTTCAGCAAGGTCGAGCTGTACGGGCGATTGGACGGGGCCCTGTAGGGGCGCTTCGCGAAGCACCCCTGCCGTGGGCTTTTCGCGCTCGCGGTCAGCCTCAGCGAGTTCGTCAAGCTTGGCAAGTGTCTTTGCTTTGTCAAGACGCGGAAAGATAGGCTCGGGTCTGCCGACTTTGGTGCCGGGCGCAATGAGTTGGGCCACGGGATTGCCCGCTGAATCTTCGATAAACGGAATATCCCCTTGCTCGCCGAGCTGTTTCCATAGTCGTTCGACGGTAGCAGGCATGATCGGGTGCAGGACGACACAAAGCGTCCGCAAAACCTGGGCGACCGTGTACAGAGTTCCTCGCAATCTCTCCTGATCGTTGGTTGATGCGGATTTCGCAAGTTCCCAGGGCTTGGCTTCAACGATTAGCTTGTTGGCGTCCGAGACGTACGTCCACGCCGCGGTGAGGGCTGAGGAGAAAGCAAAGTTGTCATATGCGGCGCGGCACGCTTGAATTGTCATCCTCGCGTCCCAGTCGGCAGGCCCCTTACTCTGCGCGTCCGGTTCAGGCACAGCGCCCGCACAAAACTGGTTGAGCATATTAATCGTTCGGCTGGCCAGATTGCCAAGGCCATTCGCCAAATCCGAGTTGTAGCGCTGGATCAATCCCTCATACGAAAAGCTCGTATCCTGCCCGAACGGCGCCTCGCGGAGCAGGTAGTAGCGCAGAGCATCATTGCCGGGCGCGCCGAAGGAGTCCAGGGCCTCGACGATGGGCTCGGGGTAAACAACGTTGCCCTTCGATTTCGACATCTTATCTTGCTCGTAATAAATCCACCCGTGGGCGAACACCGTAGTCGGCAGCATCTCCGATTGGTCGGGATAGGCGGCCATGATGAATGCGGGCCAATAGACAGCGTGGAAACGCAGGATGTCCTTGCCGATCATGTGCACGAGTTCTGACTCGCCCGGTTGGTTGCGCCAGTATTTACGGAATTCCTCGTTGCCGTTTTCGCCCTGCGCGTAGCCGATGCCGGTCATGTAGCTGGTGAGCGCGTCGTACCAGACGTAAACGACCTGCTCCGGGTCATCACGCGTTGCGTCGAGGGGGAAGGGGATTCCCCACTTGATCCGCTTGCGGCTCACGGAGATGTCGCGCAGGTCTCCCTCCACGAACCGCTTGACCTCATTCATACGGTAATCGGGCTGGACGAACCACGGTCTTTCGCTGTACAGCCCCAAGAGCTTGCTGCGGAACTCTGAGAGCCTGAAGAAGTAATTCTCCTCGCTAATGAGTTCCGCCGGCCGACCGCAGATGTCGCAATTCGCGGGCTCGGCTCCGTCCGAGATGTAACGCTCGTCCGAGACGCAGTAGCGGCCCTCGTACTGACGCTTGGTGATGTAACCATTTTCTTTCGCCCGCAAGACCATGCGCCGCACCGACCTGGTCTGATCGGGGTGGGTGGTGTAAATGAACCGCAGGGAATCGGGCTTGCCCTCGGGATAAACGCTCACCGGGATGCCGAGTTTTTCCCAAAGCTGAACAAACAGTTTCCGCTTTTCCGCCACAAACTGGCTGGGTGTCTGGCCTGCCGCCGCTGCGGCGCGCTCGAGTTTTTCCCCGTGCTCGTCGGTGCCGGTAAGGAAAGCCACATCATACCCGCACATGCGTTTGTAACGCGCCAGCACGTCGCAAACAATCGTAGTGTACGCTGAGCCGACATGGGGCCGAGCGTTTGGATAGTAAATGGGAGTTGTGAGGTAGAACGTTTTCATGGATGTCAGGTTCCAGGTGTCGCGCTTGACACCTGTTCGAGGTACGAGGCTTGCGCGGCTATGATCACCTGCTTGAGCGGCACGCCCTTCTCGGTCGCCAGGCGCTGGCAATCTTCGTATTCCGGCGCAACATTCAGCACCTTCCCGTCACGCTTGGCCACTTTGACCTTGACCGCGCCATACGGGGTCCGGATGCTGACGAGTTCGCGTTCCAGAATCTTGCGCCGCGCCTCATAGATTCGCACTCCGATCGTGGTGGTTTGCTCGAAGAGCATCTGGGCCAGCTCATCGCCTTTCTCGGGAGTGCACAGCACGCTCAGCAGGATTCCCGGCCGGTCCTTCTTCATCTGGATGGGGGTGCAGGTCACATCCAGGGCGCCCGCGGCCAGCGCCTGGTCAATGAAGTAGCCGTAAAGCTGCGGGCTCATGTCGTCGACATTGGCCTCAATGACCGAAACCACTTCATCTCCGGGAGCACCGTCGCGGACTCGCACCGGTTCGGCGCTTTCCCCGAGCAGCAGGCGCGCCAGGTTCGGGTGCCCCGGAATTTCGCGCGCCCCGGCGCCGTAGCCTATGCGTTCCACTCTCATGGGCGGGACGGGTCCGAAGCCGGTGGCGAGGGTGGAGATGAGCGCCGCTCCGGTGGGCGTCACCAACTCGCCGTCGACGCCGGAAGAATAGATGGGAAGGCCCTTGAGTAATTCGAGCGAGGCGGGAGCGGGAACCGGTAGCGAGCCGTGCGCGGCCTCGACGCATCCGCTGCCCACGTTCACCGGCGAACAAGTCAGGTGCGAGATCTCGAGGAACTCAAGTCCGATGCAGGTTCCCACGATGTCCAGAATCGCGTCGATCGCGCCAACCTCATGAAAGTGCACCTGCTCGGGCGGCATCCCGTGCAGTTTCCCTTCTGCTTCAGCCAAGCGACTGAAAACCTTTAGGACGCGTTCTTTGACGCCCGCAGAGAGTTCGCTGTCTGAAATCAGCGCTTCGATATCTCTCAGCTTGCGGTTGGGCTGCTTGCCCGGGACGCGAATCTCCACCCGCGTCCCCACCAAATGTCCCCGCAGCGCGCGCGTGCGCTTGAACTCGTAGAAGCCCAAGGGAATCTTCTTCAAGTCCGCAAACAACCGTTCCAGCGGCAGACCCACGTCGAGCAAAGCGCCCACGAACATGTCACCGCTGATGCCGGAAAAACAATCCAGGTATGCTTGTTTCATAAGAGCAGGACTCAGGTGTCAGGATTCAGGAGTCAGGAAGCTTCCGAATTCTGGACTTCACCCGAGCAATTTTGCCCAGAATTGGATACTATGCTGTAGTCTCAGAAGTTGTCAACACGACAGGATTCAGGAGTCAGGATTCGGGATTCAGGAAGCTGCGGCACAAGGTGTTTCCTAAGATTCGTGGCCCTTGTTCGAAGGTATGAGAAGCGAGGTGCCAGGCGATTTGAGCATTTCGGCTATTGCGCCCCAGAACCAGCAGTGGCACAATCTGCGTTCCTGAATCCCGAATCCTGAATCCCGAATCCTATTTCCCACGAGGTAATCATTTATGAGAACGCTCGACCGACGCGATTTTTTGAAAGTCTCTGCTGCCGCAGGGGCTGCGGGGCTAATGTCCGCGGCGCCTGGTGTTCCGGCTCGAAAAGGCATGCGCCTGGGCATCATTATCGGCATGGGCAAGAACCCTGATGCAGCCTTGCAGAGAGTACACGACTTCGGAGTTCCCACCTGCCAGGTATCGACAGAGGATTTCTCGGAGCAGATGGAGAAGGGCATCCGCGACGCGGTTCACAAGTTCAACCTCGAGGTGACCGCCCTCAATACCGCCGGGCCTGGGCCAAACGTTTATGATTTCTACCAAGGGCCGCTGACCATTGGCTTGGTGCCCGTGAAATATCGGGCCCAGCGCATCGCGCACTTTAAGCAAGCGTCGGATTTTGCCAAGAAGCTCGGCATTCCCGCTCTCCACACGCACTTCGGGTTCATCCCCGAGAATCCCAACGATGCCGCCTACAAGGACGTGCTGCCAGCCCTTCGCGAAGTTGCAACCTATCTAAAAGGGAACGGCCAGATGATGCTGTATGAGACGGGGCAGGAGACTCCCATCACCTTGCTGCGGGCGATCACCGACGTGGGCGTTGATAACCAGTTTGTAAACCTCGACACCGCCAACCTGATCCTCTATGGCAAAGGCAATCCGAACGACGCCCTGGATGTGATCGGAAAGCTGGTGCGCGGCACCCACGCCAAAGACGGCCTCTTTCCCACCGACCCGAAGAAGCTTGGAGAAGAAGTCCCGATCGGCGAAGGAAAGGCAGACTTCCCCAGGCTCATTGCCCGTCTAAAGCAACTCGGCTACGACGGGCCTCTTACCATTGAGCGGGAGATATCGGGTCCGCGCCAACTCGAGGACATTCGGAAGGAAAAAGTGTATTTGGAAAAGCTGCTCGCGTGAGCGAATGCTTGACCGGACACGGGGCGGAAGTTTGGAAACAAAGCCCTCTCCCTTGGGGAGAGGGTGTCGCGCTCTGGCGCCTTCACCAGCCGGAGCGTGACGGGTGAGGGGTTACTTGCCGGGGTTCGGCATCACCAATTTCCGTCCGCGACCTCAATCCGTGTGCACCTCGGCGGAACTGACCGAAAGGGTCGATCGCCCGCTAAGTGCGAACTTAAAGAGACCCCTCTCACCCGACCCGCGACGGCTGGTGAGAGCGCCGTCGTGGGTCACCCTCTCCCCTGGGAGAGGGCAACAACGCGACGGGGGTGTTACTTTTTGCCGTACACGGGACCGAAGTTTGCGCAGGCGCGATAGTCTGCTCCCTGCGGATCCTGAGCTCCAAAAGCCGTCCAGGCGCTGGGGCGGAACACGCGCTCCTCCGGCACGTTATGCATGCAGACCGGGATGCGCAGAATCGAGGCGAGGGAGATTAGCCGATCGCCGATGTGGCCGTAGCTTATGGCGCCGTGGTTGGCGCCCCAGTTGTTCATTACCGCGTAGACGTCTTTGAAGGGGCCGTCACCGGTGAGAATCGGTGCAAACCAGGTGGTGGGCCAGGTGGCATTGGTTCGCTGGTCGAGCGTGTCGTGCACGTCCTTCGCCAACTCAACCGTGTAACCCTCGGCGATCTGGAGCACCGGTCCCAAGCCTTGCACCAGGTTGAGGCGCCCCATGGTCACCGGCAATTCTCCCTTGGTTGCAAACGTCGAAGAGAATCCGCCGCCGCGGAAGTATTCGGTGATTGCCGGGCTCCACTGGGTCGCATCCAAGCACCGGCCTACTTCCTCCGCAGTGATCTCCCAGAACGGCTTCATGACTCTGGCGCCATCCTTCATCTGTTCACCGGTGGCATCGAGAGTCGCCGCGCCGGAGTTGATCAGGTGGATGATGCCTCCCCCGGCCTTTCCGGCCAGGCTCTTTCCTGTGACGCGCTTCACCGCTTCCGGACTCCAGTAGGTGCGCACGTCCGCAAAGATTTGCGCCGTGTCGGTCAGCAAGTGTCCAAACAACATCGTGGCGCCGTTGAGCGAATCGTTTTCGGTGGCGAATACAAAAGGCTCACGAATGCCGTTCCAGTCGAAAGAGGAATTGAGGATGGCTTCCATGAAATCGCCGTTCGGGAAGTGGTCCGTCCAATGCCGCTGGCCTTGAAATCCGGCCAGAATGGCGTTGTGCCCCAAAGCCTCTTCGCCGAATCCCAGTTCCGCCAGCCGCGGGTTCCCAATCAGCAGGTCGCGCGCGATCAGCGTCATCTTTTCCACGGTGTGCCAGTCGTCGTACTTTCTGGTCCGCGACATTTTCGGCACGTTGTAATCCTTTCCCTCGTGGCAGTTCGCCTTCACCCATTTAGCGGCGCTCAGGTATTCTTTCGGGTCATAGATTTTTTCGTCGATGCGCCGCACGAACTCCGACATGTCCACATACTCATTGCGCATTCCCAGGAAGTTCTGGAAGAAAGCGGCATCGACCATGGAACCGGCAATGCCCATGGAAACCGAGCCTAGGGAAAGATAGGATTTGCCTTTCATCTCGGCCGCAGCCAGCCCGGCCTTGGCGAAGCGGAGGAGCTTTTCCTGTACATCCTTCGGGATGCTCGTATCGCCCGCATCCTGCACATCCTTTCCGTAAATGCCGAATGCGGGCAGTCCCTTCTGATTGTGCCCAGCCAGTACGGCGGCCAGGTAGACCGCGCCGGGCCGCTCGGTGCCATTGAAACCCCAGACCGCTTTGGGGATGAGCGGATCCATATCCATGGTCTCCGAGCCGTAGCACCAGCAGGGCGAGACCGTGAGAGAAAGGCCCACGCCTTGGCGTGCAAACTTGTCCGCGGCCTCGGCAGCCTCCGCGACGCCGCCGATGCAGGTGTCGGAGATCACACACTCCACAGGCAGTCCATTGGGGTGGCGCAAATGCTCGTGAAAAAACTTAGCGGCCGTCTTGGCCATTTCCATCGTCTGGTTTTCCAGAGATTCCCGGACCCCTTTGCGCCGCCCGTCGATGGCCGGCCGGATTCCGATCTTGGGCAGGGTGCCGCGCAAGCGCTGAGCCGGTTTGTTCACCTTTAGATCTTTGACGTTTGCCATGATGCCTCTCCTTTTAGCGTGATTGATTAATAACCCATCGTTCGTCGCACGTATTCACGGCTCATCTTCAAGCTCTCGCGCAGGGGCCGGGTTCGCGTGAAGTTCCTCTCGTGCGCAAGCTCGATCGCCATATCACCAGCATAACCCATTTTGTGAAGTTCTTTACCGACGGCGGCGTAGTCGGTTATCCCTTCACCCATGGCCTCCGACCAAGCGCCGTCCGCCTTCTGGTCGCGGAGATGCATAAACACGATGTGCGCGGAGTGTCGGCGGATAAAATCCACCGGGTCGACGCCGGCTCGAACGAGCCAATTGAGATCCGGGCCCAGTTTGGCGTCAGGAATCCGGGCCAGCGTTCCATTCAGGTCGTATTCGTTGTTCTCGACCTCATAAGTGTGATTGTGAAGGTTCAGCACCACGCCGTGCTCGTTTCCGACGGCGATGATCTTGCGGAGAACCTCCGCCTGCGCGTCGAGCTGTTCCGGCGTTTTCTTTTGCGGCGCCTTACCGACTGATGTCCCCAAGGTCCGCCCCTTAAGCTGTTGGATGCGCGTGATGATGGTCTCTGCGTAATCCATAATGGCGGCGTGTTTCGAGCGGTCCCACAGGTCGGCGCCAAACGAGGCGCCGAGCACCGGCAATCGGTACTTGTGGGACAACGCGCCAATGCGCTCCACTGAATCCGGAGGCCGCAGCGCTTCATGCATCAGTTCAATCGCCTCGATCCCGGCATAGCTCATGTCGGAAAAGACCTGCTCCAGCACGGGTGTGATATCGTACTCCGGGAGCGGCGCCGCGTACACCCAGGGATGCGCTGCCACGACCACCTTTTTCTTCGGACCCGCGCCAAGTTGCCCGGGGCGGAGAGAAGCCATCGATCCGGCGCCACTTCCCACCGCTATGGCCACGCTTGTCAACTTTAGGAAATCCCTTCGTGATGTGCAATGAGGAGACATGTGCTGCTGTGCCTTTACCATAAGTACTCCTTTCGTGGCCGCGAAAGTATAGCTCCGGACCGCGTTAACTACAACAACGTGAATCGAAAGGCAGCTACTTCGGAGAGCTGGCAGTTCGATGCGCACGGGCGGCAGAAACGGTGCGGTTTGGACGCATCCAGCCGGGCAGTGCGAGGAGGGAGCCATTTTCAAGAGCACTTCGCCGGGTGAGCGGA
>Ga0326727_10008976_pt1 | contig 24962 bp, 22 predicted proteins | sample MB2enrmetagenome_FD_207643 | JGI IMG/M metagenome (GOLD analysis project Ga0326727, IMG submission 207643) | Lab enriched peat soil microbial communities from McLean, Ithaca, NY, United States - MB29MY | ecosystem: Environmental > Terrestrial > Soil > Wetlands > Peat | place: USA: New York... | reverse complement strand
TGCGGCTCGCACACCAGGGGAGGCAGAAAACGCCGGTCGTGGTGACGGCGTAGAAGAATCCGGCTTCGCGGTCGCGCGCCTGCACCTGGCGCCACGCGGCCTCTTGGTCGAGAGGCGCATTGGTTGCCGAGGGCGGGTTGGTTGCGCGGTTCGATGCAGTCGGCATGGTGATGGGCAAGTCGAAATCGGCTCTGACGGGTTGTGCGCTCGTGTTCATGAAAATGATATTCGCTCAACGCCCCAACCCGCTGCACTCCGAATCTTGCGCGCAATCTTTGTATTTCCGCTTTCATCGGCAACTTGGTAAAGTCGCGTTGACAAAGAATTCTGCTCATGCTAACCGTAAACTATCCTAGCTGCCTTCAATTAGATTTGAGGAGCGAGCGATGCCTGGCAAACGCAATGACTTCCATAGCGATTCGGACAGGGCCGACCGGCCGGATTGGATCCGACCTCCATTTGCCGAACTTCTCATTGCGTTTTGTTCCTTTTGCGTAGGCTTTCTATTTGCCGGCCTCAACAGCAAGGCGGAGGTGCTCTTGCACAGCCCGGATTTCTTTTCCCAATACACGATAGAGGTCCTCTCAGGAGTGACCGTGCTGCTGCTGTCAGCCTTTACCGTGTGGCTTCAGCGCCGCTACAGGGATCTTAACCGTCGGCACTTCGAGATGAAGGCGAGGATAAACGAGGCCCCATACCGCTATTGGCTCCGACTTGACAGCATGATAAGTAGGGCGATCCGCGAAGGGCAAGAAAACGCGCTCGTCAATGGGAAAGCTATAGTCGAAGCGAGAAACAGTATGGCTGAGTCCTTGGTTTCAATGTCTTCTAGCCTGAACTCAGTGATCAACACTCTCGCTAGGAATGTCGGGGCCCCTGTCTTGGCGCCAGCGGCCTATTCCGGTTCAGATCAGGACGGCATAAACCCAGCACCCGACCAAAGGGCAGTATGGGAGACTATTCAAGTCCTCGAAAGAACTTGGGCGGCCCGACGGGAGGTTATTCTCCTGCAGGTACGCAAGATTCTTGCAGAGCTTGGCATCCCGTTTGAGGAGGAGCGTGAAGTCCGGTTCGAACAGCAGACAACGGGTGATTGATTTTCGCTGAGCCATTCCGCAAGGGATGTCTCGCTTTTGTGGCATGAGGGACGCCGACGCAGACGACCCAAGTCACGAAGCGGCCATATTCCGCGCCACCGCCTCCGGCCTCGCCAGCCCAACTCTCAGCTTGATTGCAGGTAATGCCATGACCTCAAAGTCCATCGCTCTAACCGTTCTCATCGCCGTGATTCCGATCGCCGGCGTCGCACAACCGCAGCCGCAGCCCGGCGGCTCGTATCACGTCGAAAAGATCCAGCTGGTGGGCGGCGACGGCGGATTCGACTACGTGACCGCGGATCCTGACGGCCGCAATCTCTTCGTTGCGCGCTCAGGCCCTGCCGGCCACATTGGAGTCTTCAATCTCGACACGCTTGCGCAGGTGGGCGACATGGCGGGCGTGAGCGCCCATGGCGCGGCGGTTGATTCGGCGACGGGACACGGATTCGCGACCTCGAAGCCGGTCACCATGTTCGATGCCAGGACCTTCGCGGTGATCAAGAAGATCGATGTCGAGGGCAATCCTGACGGCTATTTGAACGACCCGTACAATCACCGCTTTTATGTTTTGAGCCACTCGGCGCCCAATATCACCGTGATCGACGACAAGGACGGCTCGATCCTGGGCACCATCGATATTGGTGGCGCGCCCGAGCAGGCGGCAACCGACAGCCACGGCAAAATCTATGTGGACATTGTGGACAAGGCGGCCATCGCAGTCATCGACGCCGTCGCAATGAAGATGGTCGGGAAATACGATCTCTCGAGCCGCGGTGCGGGCTGCGCGGGCCTGGCGCTCGATGCCAAAAACGGCATCCTCTTTGCCGCCTGCCGCGAAAAGAACAACATGGTGATTCTCTCGGCCGTCGACGGCCACATCATCACCGACCTGCCCATCGGCGTGGGCTGCGATGGCGCTTCATTCAATCCCGCGACCATGGAGGCCTTTACCTCGCAGGGCGACGGCACGCTCACCGTGGTCAAAGAAAACTCGACCACAGACTTCGCCGTTGAGCAGACGGTTCTGACCCCGGCGCGCGCCAAGACCCACACGCTCGATACCAAGACCGGCAATCTTTACCTGATCACGGCCGAATTTGGTCCTACGCCGGCTTCGCCTGCACCAACCAGTTCACCTTCCGGAATTGTCCAGCCGGCTGTACATTTGGCCCCCGCAGCGCCTGCTGTAGGGGCGCCGCCTCAAGGCCCGCCATCAGGCGGCGCGCCGTCAGGCCCTCCACCTGCCTGGCGGCGCAATTGGGCGCCGATGATCCCGCACTCATTCCAGATTCTTGTGGTGGGCAAGGATTAAGGAGCGAATTAGCGGTGTCTGACGAATCCCGAGCTCATGTCCCTTGTGTCAGGGCACGACTTCAGTCGTGCCGAAAACAGCCCCAAAATGAATGGGCTTTAGCCCCTGAGGGATGTTTTCGCGTGGCTTCGCATCGTTGAATGCCCTTTCGCAGCCCGCCAATCCGCAGCCGCAGCTTCAGCCGGCTGCCTTTTCTTCCTGCCCAGGATGGCGGCCTCGGCATCATTCAGTTACGACAGGCTGCCAAAGCTCGACGCGGTTTCCTTCCGGATCGGTGATCCAGCCAAACTTTCCGAAGTCATAGCTTTCGCGTTTTGGATCGACGGTGACACCTTCGCCTATCAAACGGTCCAGCAGACCATCCAGGTCGTCCACCTGGAGATTGATCATTGCTTTCTGCGCCGGAGGGAAGTATGCATTGTCTTGTTTGAAAAGGGCGAAGACGACGTGAGGGTGTTGCGTCGGGGCAGGAAACGCGAATGATCCCTCGGACTTCACCAGACCGAGATGCCGCTCGTACCATTGATAAAGCGCTTTGGGATCATCCGATCGCAAAAAAATTCCGCCAAAGCCAGTGATTGAAGCCATGCTGCCTCCTTTGAGAAATACTTGACAGTTGGGAAGACGGAAGGTTGGGGCTTACGCCCCGGCCTTTTGAGTTATGTGGTTATGCCTGCGCGAGCGCCCGTGGGTTCGGCCGGGGCTTTGCGACGCAGGACGGCAGCGGAGATGAGAGTAATGATAAGGCCGACGGGCAGGGGCTCCATGAAGGTGTAGGCCATGTTGACGAAGATGTTCTGGTAGAGCTGCTGAGAGCGCAGTATGACAGCCACCCGCGCGGCGGTGGTGGCGGGGTCAAGTCCCAGGGACTGGACCCTGTTAATCTGCGCGGCGAAGTAGCTGTCCATGAAGTGGGGCATGAAGTTGAAGTAGAGGACCTCCCACGTGGCGACGTAGCAGACGGTGGTGATGAGGGCGATCAGGATGCCGCAGGCGAAGGCGCGGCCGAAGGAGATCTGGCCGGCGAGGTTGTTGTCGCGGTAGCTGCGGATGCCGAAGTAGACCAGCAGGAACGACGCCACCATCATGGTGTAGCCGAGAATCATGCTGTGGCCGGAGCCGATCTTGTTGGCAAGCAGAAGCGAGCCGTCCATAAGGACGGAGATCATGACGCCGGAGATGAGGCCGAAGGTGAGGACGGTTTTCTTCATGGCTGGCTCCTGTTTCGAATGGGGATCGAGCGGCGATGGAGTCACAATGCGGTGGTTCGGGGCCGGATGTCGTCATCCTTTCGGATGATTTTGCTGCCTGGGGCCGAAAATCATTCCTTCGGGCGACAGAATCGCGAAGTCTTCACGGAATAAGCCCGAACTCCTTGCCCAATTGGACCGCCTGCGTTCTGCGTTTTGCGCCCAATTTATCGCAGGCCCGGGCACAGTGAGTCTTGACGGTGTTTTCTGAAACGAAAAGCTGCGTGGCGATCTCGCGATTGCTGAAGCCGCGGGCGACCATAGTGAGGATTTCGAGCTCGCGTGCCGTGATGCCGAGGGTCTGCTGCCGGGCCGTATTGGGAGCGAAGGGTGCGGGGGCCTCGGCGGGCACAAGCACTTCTTTCACCACCACCGTTTCGCGGATGATCTCGCGCTTGCGCGTGATGCGCAGCCCGAGCCAGATGCCGAAGGCCGCGAAGAGGATGGCGACGAGCGCGCTATAGAGCTCCACGGAGTGCTCGATGACGACGAAGCGGTATTCAGTGTATTGGAGGGTGGCGATCAGGAGGCCGCCAACCAGACCGAAGATGAGGACGTGGCGCTTCATGACGGGGATGAGAAGTAGTATAGCGGAGACGACGAGGAGGCGGTTTCACCGGTAGTCGCTCAGTTTCGAATTGTTTTGAAAGGGCACGACTTTAGTCGTGCCGCAACGCGCCCAAGATGAGCGTGGGCTTTACAGACTGCGGAAAAACTCCATGGCGCCCACGGTTTTGAAAGGGCACGGATTTATCCGTGCCAATAGACCGCATAAAATGAGTCGGGGTTTTAACCCCTGAGCGATGCTTTCGAGCGTTTCACTCCGCCTGATGAGTTTTTCCGCAGCCTGTTGCGCCGCGCCGCAAACGCTCCACTATCAAAATCGGGCTTCAGCCCCTCCTGCATTCGGCGCATGCGGAATCACTTTTTAAGCATCCCCGACGATTCATGGTTTTTTGAACTCGTCGCGAGCCGTCGACATGGCTGCTACTGAGAACGCCCTCGCCGCCCGGAATCTTCGATCCCTTACTCAGTCTCAGGATTCCATGACACTTGCCGACATATCAGTACCAATCGGAGATCGATGGGTGAATTCACGATCGGGCCACCAAGCCGACCGTCGAGTACCTCTTCAGAGCCTTTGTCAACTGGAGCGGAGGAAAAGCGCATTCGAAAAGATCAATCTGCGTTTGCTTTTCGCCGAGGGATACAGGAGTTCAGCCGCTTCATAATTCCCATCCATAGTGTTGGAAACGACGAGCAGCGTGCACCCGCCGAAATCTCGCATTGACAACTCAACTGACGAGAGCGCGGCGGGCAAAGCACTCCTCGAATGGGCGGTGACAATCTCGATACCTCTCGCCACTGCAGCACCAGCACTCCTGCGATGGCCGAACGGTGCGCAAGTGCTCCGAAAACCCCGACGGCGCTACTGGCCCTGGCCAATACCCCACCCATCGAGAAGACCGCCGAGGCGCTATGGAGGCGACGGGATCGGCCTGGATGCGCGGGAGAACATCTAGGATCAGTTCGCCCGGCGAAGGAACACGGGCCGGACTTCCATTTTCGACCCTAGTATGAAGCCAAATGAGATGCCTGCCGAGATACGCGGAGGTCTGGTCAAGGAATTGAACGATCTTGGGCCACTCTGACCGATAGCTGAAGGCAGCGCCAGAGTAAATGCACAACGCTGGCAGCTCCTGCCTCCCGACACGAATGGTTTTGTCGCACCTGAGATGGGGATTCGGATTGCAATAGAGCGAAATCTCCGGCCGTAATGCATACGCCCGAGGATGCGCCTTGCCTTCGAATTCGAGCACGAGCAAGGTGAAACACGTCTGCATATTGACCAACCACGGATCGGCCCAATGTGATGTGTTGGCAGGGGCGTGAGCGTCGATCGTGCCCCCCACAACATCGAAGGGCTTTCCGGCTTCTAAACAACGAAGGAATCGGCGCGCGGCGGCATCATCAAAGAACGGCTGCACAACGCCCGTCCACGCTGCGACCGCGCCAGAATCCGCTGGAACAGGTCCACGCCCAAATTGGGGGTAATCAGGAATTACCGGCGCCGCATTCAGCGGCGCCGGAAGATAGGCAGATGAGGCAACTTGGGCCGAGCCCATTACGCACCCCAATACCCAGACAGCCGAGGCATGGAGCCGTGCGACGGCGCCGCGACAACAGTCCGCCTGGAACCGGTCGGCTCCGTTCTGACCGGCGGACATTCTGGCAGCGCCAGCAAGTTGTTGGGAATTTCACCATCTGCTTCCGTCTTGATGTACCTGCGTCCCTCGTGCAGCGCAACAATGACCCAAACGCGATGTCCCGCGGGCCGCTCAACATAAAAACTGTCGGTGCCCCTGTCGATGCAGTTGATGGCTTCGTCCTCGGTGAAGCGCTTGTGAAGACCGGTGCCGACTTCGACACATCCGACGGAAACAATCCGCTCGTACAGCGAATGTTTTTCCCTACACGTGACCCGAAAAGTGGCCATACCGGCCCCTCCTTATTGCGGGAAACAGGGCCGGAGGCCCGTTCCAGTTGGGGTTCACCGTATAGGGAGCCGCACACGACCCGCGAAAAGATGCGTTATTATCGTGGTGGGTAACACTTCGCTTGCGGAGTGGACGGTGAACATTCTGTTCGCCACCTAGGCCGACAGTGCTTGGAACGCTGTCGGCCTTTCTCCTAGCCATTGGGCCCACTTAACTATCTGCATTGTCCCGCCGACTTGCCCGCGGTGTCAATCTTGGCATTCTGGGGAATAGCGGGCGAAATATGACTAAATATCTGCAAATCATGGAAAATGCGCGCGTCTCGTATACCATGGATGGTGCAAACCGAAAGTTTGGCTGGGCGAAATGTAAATCAATACTTGACATTTATATATAATCCGGATACTTTATGAAAATAGGTGTTGATTTGTGGAAATCTCGACTGATCGTCTCAACGGCCTTTTCGGTTCCAGGTTGGCAAGTCTCCGAAGAGCCAAAGGCGTATCGCAGTCAGAACTCGGAAGGCGGATGGGGCTTTCTCGCACGACGATTGCGAACCTTGAACGAGGTGTCCAAAATGTTCAACTACATCAGGTATTCACGCTCGCACATGCGCTTGATGCAGACCCTAAGGCTCTCATCCCAAGTTGGAACGAAGTAGCGCCAGAGAGCGCCCGTCAGGACGACCTTGTACTGGAGATCCTCCGTGAGAGGCTCACCCGACTGACTGGAGATTCGAAATGAAGACCCGCGCAGAAATTGAACAGCTTGTCACATTGCTTCTGACCCGGCATCACATCCAAGGCCCTCCGGTGCCAGTGAAAGCCATAGCGACCTCAGAGGGACTGCATGTCATTGACACATCCATAACCGGCGATGTCTCGGGTGCTCTTGTGCGCTCGAACGGCGCAGCAGTCATCATCGTCAATCAAGACCACCACCAGAATAGGCAACGGTACACCGTCGGCCATGAGCTGGCCCACCATTTTCTAAACCACGAGGGAGAGAGGGAGCACCTCGATTGGCAATTCACTGTTCTTCGCAGGGATGGGAGATCATCTGAGGGAACGGATGCTAATGAGATTGAAGCCAACTTCTTTGCAGCAAATCTGCTTATGCCGAAGGACTTCTTGCGAAGCGATGTGGCCCAACTCGCTCGGTTCAACGGCGAAGCAGCGCTTGGAGAAGCGGACATTAAGAGGCTAGCTCGGCGCTATGAGGTCAGCCCGCTTGCGATGAGCTACAGGCTTGTCAGTCTAGGGCTGATCGATCCGAACAGCCAAGCCAACTCACTCATATAGAGCGGACTTCGACTCGAAACGCGAACTGGTAACGATAAACGCCGTCGTGCCCCCGCTCCGATCCAAATTCATCTCAACTCCGATTGCGTGGAATTTCGCACGCTTGCGCTACTGTGGGTTCAGCACTCACTCCAGGTTCCCTCGCCCCTCAAGACCCTGCGGCGCCTCCGCCGTACCTGGTGGCGCAAAATATAGCACGCAAGTCCTTATTCATGAGGATTTTGAATCCTAAGTCTTTTGATTTGAAGATTTTGCGGCTGCTGATCACACTACCTCGCCAGCAACCCAAACGGAATCAAGAATTTAGCAAATGACAGGGGGAGGGGGGGATACCCCAAAAAACGGTCCGGCCCGGCCCCATCCGTGACACCGCTCACCTGACCAGTCTGGCGCGAAGCATTGCCTCCGCGCGGGCCAGGTCCTCTTCAGTGTCGACGCCGATGGTGTCGCGCGGCGCATTTGCGACATAGATGTCGATCCCGTTCTCAAGCAGCCGCAGCTGTTCCAATCGCTCCAATCGCTCCAGCCGGCCCGGCGGCAGCTCCGCAAACTTCTCCAAAGCAGCCTTGCGGTATGCGTAGATGCCCAGGTGTTTGCGGTACCCCGCGGCGCCCTCCGCGTCACGTTCGAAAGGGATTGTGGCCCGGGAGAAATAGAGTGCGCGGCCATCCAGCGCCGTAACCACCTTCACCGCGTTGGGATTCTGAATCTCGTCCGGCGGGCAGCGCACCGCCAGCGTCGATACCTGCACCTCGGGCCGTTCGAAGAGCTTGAGCAAGGGAGGAAAGAAATCGGGCGTAAGCATCGGTTCGTCGCCCTGGATGTTGACGTAGATGTCGGCTTCAATCTGGCGCGCCACCTCGCGCACGCGGTCGCTGCCGCTGGCGCAGTCGGGCGAGGTCATCACAACGGGGATTTTCCGGTCTCGGCAAGTTTCGGCCACTTCATCGGAATCGGTGGCAACCAGCACCGGATCCATCAGGCCGCTCTCATGCGCGGCGCGCCACACCCACTCCACCATGGGCCGGCCGGCAATTTCGCGCAACACCTTGCGCAACATGCGCGTTGAGGCCAGCCGCGCCGGAATGACGGCGGCGATTCGCATCGTGCTCATGCAGGCGAGTTTACAGGAGCGAGCCGCCCGCACTCACGCTGAGCCATCGGGCTCGCCTGGGTTTGACCTCAAATTCATTGGTCCGTATCATCAATATTGGCGCCTTTTTGCCGCGCCCCCCTCCTGGCGGAGTAGCTCAGATGGTTAGAGCGTGGGATTCATAACCCCAAGGTCGACGGTTCGATCCCGTCCTCCGCCACCATTGCATGGAGCCACTGCGGATTCCCTACGTGTATTCCTAATCCGCTCTAATGCAATCCCGTCATCTCTACTATTTGGCGAGCCTCTTCCTCGGTTGGAGGAACGTTAAACAGTTGAAACTCGCGAATCGCGGCGGGGCCGGAGCTCGACAGAATGCGCAACCGCACTTTGCTTGCGGTCACCATGGGAAACAAGTCTACTTTCTCATGACCAATCGCCTGCGCCTCGGCCACGATCTTCCACGTTTTCCCCGTCCACACCTCGATTGAGTACTTCTCAACGTGCTGACCGTCGTTCAGCCATTCCATCGTGCGCGCGCGGTCGAATGTCGGGGGCTTCGAAAAATCCACTTCGAGTGTAGCCTGATGCGAACCTGCCGGAGCTTCCCAAAAGGTATCGGGATCGCCATCCAGCGCCGCCTCGACGTTGGGCGCGGCAGGCGCGTGTTCCAGGGCAAGATTGTGCGAGTACCGCTCGCGAATCGCCTCGCCGAACTCCTCGAGGCGCTTCACATCGGAATCGGGCAGCAATCCTCTGCGATCCGGCGCCAGGCCAAGCATCAGTTGCCCGCCCCGGCCTACCGTCTGGTCGTAGACAGTCAACAACTCGTCGAGGCTCTTCAGCGATCCTTCGTCGTTGGGATGCCAGAACCAGTGCAGGTTGCGTAATGGCGTATCGGCCTCAACAGGACGCCAGCGCAGGTAGCCATGACGGTCGATTACATTCCAGTTCTCAAACTGGATTCTCCCGCTCTCCGTGCCCACCCAGCGTGCGTCGCCGTACTCAAACAGTGCCGTATCGGCAAAGACAATCGTGTTCGGCTGGAACATGCGCAGATTCTCGACGTACTTCTTGAAGTCATATACATGCCCGGCGCTGCCCGCTCCGTCAAGCCAGAACTCGACCAGATCGCCGTAGTTCTGCGCCAGTTCCGAGAGCTCTGCCAGGTAATAGTTGTCGTACTCGGCCGGATCCTTGTATCTCGGCTCATGCCGATCCCACGGCGACAGATAAACGCCGAACTTGAGGCCGTATTTACGCGCCGCTCGCGCCACGTCACCCACTACGTCGCCTTTTCCGTTTTCCCATGGGCTCGCCTTTATGCTGTATTCGGTTTCGCTCGTGGGCCACAGACAAAACCCATCGTGATGCTTGGCCACAAAAACGACATATTTCGCCCCGGCGTCGCGAATTGCCTTCATCCATTGGTCGGGATCGAACTGAGTGGGATTGAATGTTGCCGGACTCGCGGTTCCGTCGCCCCATTCGCGGTCGAGAAACGTATTGGTTGAGAAGTGTACGATGACGCCGAATTCGAGATCCTGCCACGCGAGTTGTTGCGGCGTTGGTTTCATGTCAACGAAGTTCTGCGACGCGCCAACCGCTGCCGACGCAACCAGAACGAAAGCCGCCATCGCCTTCAAATCACGACAAAGCCTCATAATAAGGACCTTTCAAGCAAGGACTGCCAATTAGGGCGCAAGACAGCCGCCAATTCGAAAATCAGCCGAGAACGAATGACGATCGTCGCCTTGCGTCACGAGGACTTAAGATCGTTCATGGCGCCCGGCGGGTAAGCCGTCGACTCGCGCACTACCAGGTGCGTATCGATCTTGTACTCGCGCTGCGGATTGCCGCCTTCAATAATGTGCGCCTTCAGCGCCTTCACTGCAGCCTTGGCCAGATCGACCCTGGACATCTGGATCGAGGTGAGCGGAGGAATTGTCGCCCTGGCCATCTGAATATCGTCGTAGCCAATGACCGAGAGATCGGCCGGCACGCGCAATCCCACTCGAAACGCCTTGTGCAGCACTCCGATTGCTGTCATGTCGTTCGAGCACATCACGGCCGAGGGCCGGTTCACACACTCGAGAATCTTTTCCATGGCCTGGATCCCGCCCTCGAGAGTGTGGTCCCCTTCAACATGCCACTCAGGCCTTGCGGCGATGCCGCACTCCTCAAGCGCGCGAAGGAATGCCTCCGACCGCGATCGTGCCGAATTCAGCCGCATCGGCCCGGAGATGAATCCGATCTTTCTGTGTCCCAGTGCGGCCAGGTGCTGTACTCCCTGGCGTATCCCATGACCGTAGTCGACCTTCAAAAGGCTCACGCCCGGACGGTCCGGACCATCATCGACAAATACGAGCGGGATGTTTCTCTCGGCCAGTTGCTCAAATAAAGGCTGTTCGATACCGAAGGTGAGGATCGCCACTCCCTCGGCCTTGCGCTCCAGAAGGCGGCGAATGCAAACCTCCATTCTCTTGGGATCGTAATTCGTCGAGCTGATGAGAATCTCGAATCCATTTTCGATCGCCACATCCTCAAAGCCCTGGATCAATTCCGGGAAAAATGGATTCGTGATTTCGGAGACCACCAGGCCCAGCATTCCGCTCCGCCCCGAGCCCAGCGCGCGCGCCTGCGTGTTGGGCACGTAACCGAGTTCGTGAATTGCGCTCCACACGCGCTTTGCCAGCTTTGCGTTCACCGTCGGAACGCGATTGATGGTCCTCGAGACGGTGGCGATTGAGACGTTTGCCCTGGCGGCAACAGACCGTATATCAAGCAATGCGCGTTGTTTTCGGCTTCGGCTGGGGGTTTTCGGCATTCAAGCTCTCGGCATTCTAAAAGAAGGCGTTTACATCATACCGCACAGAAAGATCGGAATCGATGGCACATTTGACACCTAAGTGGGCTGGCGATTAGGGTTATGTGGTGAGAAAACGCTTTCTCTTTGACCCCGGAGCCATCAGCCTGAGCCATAATTGCCGTCGGGGGAGGAAAGGGAAAAAACATGCTGCTGGAAGACCTGCGCGAACAAGTGCTCAAGGCCAACCTGGAACTCGTACACGCCGGGTTGGTTCTATACACATTTGGAAATGCCAGCGGAATCGACCGCAATGAGGGCCTGGTGGCCATCAAGCCCAGCGGCGTTCCCTACGAAACCATGCAGCCTTCCGATATCGTGCTCACCGACCTTGATGGCAAGATCGTCGAGGGCGATCTGAAGCCGTCTTCCGATCTCGATACCCACCTCGTTCTCTATAAGCACTTGCCCGCAATCGGCGGCGTCGTTCATACCCATTCCACCTACGCTACGTCCTGGGCGCAGGCAGGGCGGCCGATTCCGGCCTTCGGCACCACCCACGCCGACTATTTCCGCGGCCCCGTCCCGGTCACCGATCCCCTCACCGATGAGGAGATCAAAGGCGATTACGTTTTGAACACCGGCCTTGCCATCACCCGTCTCTTCGAAGGAAGCGACAGTCTCGATCCCATGGCCACACCCGCTGTCCTTGTCGCCGGACACGCGCCCTTTACCTGGGGCCCCTCGCCGGCCGATGCTGCGCACACCGCGGTGGTGCTTGAGACAGTGGCGCGCATGGCCATCCTAACTTTGTCCGTCAATCCTGAGTGTGCCGGCGTATCCAAGGCTCTCCTCGACCGGCATTACTTCCGCAAGCACGGCCCGAAAGCAACCTACGGGCAAAGCTGATTTGCACGAGCCGGGCGCCGGCAGAAGCTCTCGAGAGCGCTCCGCGAGCCCGGCATACGAAAGGAATCGATACGATGCTTGTTTCGTTTGACCATCTGGCGGCAGGCTCTTCCCAACTCCTCGCCTTTGCATCGGAGCCGCTGGCGCATTTGCGGGGGTTGGACATCGCGGTGATCGCGATTTACTTTGCGATGGTGTTGTGGATTGGTTTTTATCTGAAGGGTATCTCGAACACCAGCGAAGAGTTTTTCATGGCCGGACGCGAGATGACGGCCTGGATCGCCGGGCTGAGCTTCGTTTCGGCCAACCTGGGATCGCTGGAGCTGATGGGCTGGGCGGGCTCGGCCTACCAGTACGGCATACTGGCCACGCACTGGTACTGGATCGGCGCCATCCCGGCGATGCTCTTCCTGGGCCTGATGATGATGCCCTTCTACTACGTGTGCAAGACACACTCGGTGCCCGGCTACCTGAATCTGCGCTACGGTGAACAGGCGCGGAGCGTGGCCGCCATCGCCTTCGCTCTGGAGATGATCCTGATGAGCGGGGTGAACATGTTCGCCATGGCCGTGGTGATGAAGGTGGTGCTTGGTTGGAGTCTGCACTTCTCTATCATCGTGAGCTCGGTTGCGGTCGCTCTCTACGTCGGCTTGGGCGGATTGCGTTCGGCCATCTTTAATGAGGTGCTGCAGTTCGTACTGATCTGGGGCGGGGCGCTGCTGGTGCCGATCCTGGGACTGATGCAGGCCGGCGGTCCAGCGGGACTGAAGGCCAAGATCGTCGCCAACATGCACTCCGACAGCTACTTTCACCTGTGGCGCGACACGGGCCACTTTGCGGCCAACCCGATGGGCGTGCACTGGACGGGGATCGTCTTCGGACTGGGGTTCGTGATCAGCTTCGGTTACTGGACCACGGACTTCCTGGTGGTGCAGCGGGTATTGGCGGCGCGGAACCTGCGCGCGGCGCGCATGGCGCCGATCATCGGCTCATTCTTCAAGATGGCGGTGCCGTTCATCGTAATCCTGCCCGGGCTGCTGGGGCTGGTGCTGTTGCAGAACCCCGACGGCAGCCGCCGCCAGCTGGTGGGCGAAGACGTGACCGCAGCCTGCACGGCCTCATCGGCGGGCACGCCTGCGGATCCCGCGGGCTGCTCGGCGGCCATGGCCAAGACCAACCTGACGCCCGACTACCAGCAGAAGGTTCTGGCCGGCGCGCCGAACTACGAGTTGCACACCTACAACCAGGCGCTGCCCTTGATGATGGTGCGCTACATGGGCCCGGGATTGCTGGGGCTGGGCATCACGGCGCTGATCGCCGGCTTCATGAGCGGCATGGCGGGCAACGTGAGCGCGTTCTCTACGGTGTGGACCTACGACATCTACAAGCCGCTGATCAACAAGAAGGGCACTGACAGCCACTACGTGCTGGTGGGGCGAATGTCGATCATGATCGGGGTGCTGGTGTCGATCGGGGCGGCGTATCTGGTGCAGCAGTTCCACGGCATCATGGACTACGTGCAGGCGCTGTTCTCGATCTTCGTGGCGCCGCTGCTGGCCGCCATTCTGTTCGGCATGTTCTGGAAGCGGGCCACGCGTCTGGCCGGCTTCCTGGGGCTGCTGCTGGGCATCGTCTTTTCGGCCAGTTTGTTTGTGTGGGTCAAGCTGAACCCGGCGGCGCTGGCCACGGTGGCCTTGTCGCCCGATGCCAAGCCGATGGCGGAAAATGTCTTCCGCGCGCTGTGGGCGTTTCTGTTCGCTGCGATCGTGATCGTACTGGTGAGCCTGTTGACCAAGCCCCGGCCGGTAGAAGAGCTTGAGGGCCTGGTCTACGGCGCAACCAAGCTGCCCACCCCGGAGCCGGTTCCGTTCTACAAGAACGAGTGGAACTGGGCGATCCTGGTGGTTGTCATCTTTGTGGTACTGAACGTGACGTTCTGGTAGCGGAAGGCGGGGACTGAGGGACTAGTGACCAGGGACCAGGGACTAGGGACTAGGGACTGAGGGAGCGGAGTCAGCGCAGCCGGCAAGCAGGCAGGCTTTTAGCTACTGGCTACTGGCTATTGGCTATTGGTTACTGACTGTTGGCTCCGCATCCCAAGAGCTGACGAGAGGAAGAGAGTATGCATGGTTCGCGGATATCGATCTGGTTCTTCATCGGCTTGCTGCTGGTGGTGTACGGCGCCATGATTTTGGGTGCAGGCCTGACGGAGTGGGCAACCGCTAGCTACCCGGCCGGGGTGGAGCTGAACCAGTTGCACGCGCCCATCTGGTGGGGCGGCATGCTTGAGATTCTGGGCTTGTTTTACGTAATCAACTTCCGCCCCGGCAAGGCGGCGAAGTAGGAAACGCAGCGCCGGTCTGGGGGGCCGGAAACGTACCGCCGGTCTTCTGACCGGCCGTAGTGCGGGTCTCCAGACCTGCACTTGTTGAGTTAAGCAGTTCTAACCCGGCGGCGTGGACGCCGTCGGTACAGCCGGCCTGGAGGCCGGCGCCACAAAGGAGCAATGAGATGACAGCGCAACGCAAGATGACATACGGCATCGTAGTAGGCAATCGCGGATTTTTTCCTGACCACCTGGCCAAGACCGGCCGCGAAGAGATGATCGCGGCGGTCGAAGCGGCCGGGGCCACACCCATCGTCCTCAGTCCCGAGGAGTCGAAGTACGGCGCGGTGGAGACGTACGACGAGGCGGCGCGTTGCGCCGAGCTGTTCAAGAAGCACGCGGAGTCGATCGACGGCATCATCGTCACGCTGCCCAACTTCGGCGACGAGCGCGGGGTGGCCGACGCGCTGCGCCTGTCGGGGCTGAAGGTTCCGGTGCTGATCCAGGCCACGCCCGACCGCGCCGAAGCCATGACCATCGCCACGCGGCGCGACAGCTTCTGCGGCAAGATGAGCGCCTGTAACAACCTGATGCAGTACGGCATCGCCTACTCGCTCACCACGCTGCACACTGAGAGCCCGACCTCGCAGGAGTTCAAGGCGGATCTCGAGTGGTTCGGCCAGGTCTGCCGCATCGTTAAGGGGTTGAAGAACCTGCGCATCGGCGCCATCGGCGCGCGTCCGGCGGCCTTCAATACGGTGCGCTACTCCGAGCGGCTGCTCGAGACCGCGGGCATCTCGGTCGAACCGATTGATCTGAGTGAGATCTTCGGCCGCATCAACCGCATGAAAGACACCGACGACGCGGCCCAGGCCAAGCTCGCCGCCATCAAATCCTACGTCACCACCGAGGGCATCCCGGAAGAGGCGCTGCTGAAGATGGCCAAGCTGGGCGCGGTCATCGAGACCTGGATGCACCAGACCCACTGCACCATCTCGGCCGTCCAGTGCTGGACCTCGATGGAAGAGTACTTCGGCGTGGTGCCCTGCACGGTAATGAGCATGATGAGTAACAACCTCATCCCCTCGGCCTGCGAGGTGGACGTGCCCGGCGTGCTGAGCATGTACATGATGGCGCTGGCCTCCCAGACGCCCTCGGCCCTGCTCGACTGGAACAACAACTACGGCTCCGACCCCAACAAGTGCGTCTGTTTTCACTGCTCGAACCTGCCCAAACACTTCTTTACCGATGTGAAGATGGACTACCAGGAGATCATCGCCGGCACGGTGGGCAAGCTGAACACCTTCGGCACCTGCGTGGGCCGTGTGAAGCCGGGCGCGATGACGTTCGCCCGCTACTCCACCGACGACCGCATTGGCATCATCCGCGGCTACACCGGCGCGGGCGCGTTTACCGACGATCCGCTGGAGACCTTCGGCGGAGCTGGCGTGGTAGAGATCCCGCACCTGCAGAGACTGCTCAAATACATCTGCCGCGAGGGCTTCGAACACCACACCGCCGCCAACTTCAGCTCGGTGTCGAACGCGGTCCACGAAGCCGCCACCAACTACCTCGGCTGGGAAAGCTACCACCACAACTCGGAAGAGTAACCAAAGCTCCGTGCCCCATCCTTTCCCGCGATCTTTGCGGGAAAGGGTGGGAGACCACCACCTTGTAAGAAGCAAAGTCAAGAACCAACGAGAAAAAGGAAAGAAAGATGGCCATCGTAGCGGGAGTCGACTTTGGAACTCTGAGCGTTCGGGTATCGATCATCGACAGCGGGCGCGGGCGGTTGGGAAGCGCGGTGGAAGAGTACCCGCTGCACCGCAAACGCGAAGACCCCGACTACGCGACACAGGCGCACGAGGACCAGATGCGTGCGCTTGTGGGCGCAACCCGAAAGGCCGTTGCCGACGCGGACATCGACGGCCGGCAGGTTGAGGCTATCGCGCTCGACACAACGGGCTCGAGCGTGGTTCCGGTCGACGCCGCCATGCAACCCCTCAATGAGTACTACCTCTGGTGCGATCATCGCGCCAAGGAGGAAGCGCAGCAGATCACCTCTCTTGCGCACCAGGAAAACCTCGAAGCCATCCAGTGGTGCGGCGGCGTCTATTCGCACGAGTGGGGATTTGCCAAGCTGCTGCACTGGCTGCGCCACAATCCCGGCAAGCGCGCGCAGTTCGCCTCGGCATTCGAGCACTGCGACATGGTGGCCGCAACGCTTTGCGGCATCACCGATCCAAAAAAGGTGAAGCGCAGCGTCTGCGCCATGGGCCATAAGTGGATGTGGAATCGCAAGTGGGGCGGACTTCCCCCGCAGTCATTCCTCTCCAAAGTCGATCCGCTGCTCGACGGTGTCCGCGACAAGCTCGAAGGCGAGTACCTGACCTCGGACCACCTGGCGGGCCATCTCTCAGCGTATTGGGCTGAGCAGATGGGGCTGCGCGCTGGAATCCCCATCCCGGTGGGTGCATTCGACGCCCATTGGGATGCGCTGGGCGCGGGATGCAAGGAGGGCGACGTGGTCAACGTCGTCGGCACCTCCACCTGCATCGTCGCCATGGCCAAAGAGGCCGAGTTGATTCCCGGTGTCTGCGGCATTGTGCCCGGCAGCGTGCATCCGAAATATACCGGCGTCGAAGCCGGACTCTCCGCAACCGGCGACATCTTTCAGGCGATTGCCAGGCGCGCCGGCACAAAAGTCTCTGAACTTTCGCAGGGGTTGGAGAACTACCGCGCTGGCCAGACCGGCCTGCTGCGCCTGAGCTGGGACAACGGTGACCGGACAGTGCTCGTCAACCCCGAGCTCGGCGGCGTCACCTTCGGCTGGAACCTGGTCCATACCGCGCAGGACGAACTCTTCGCGGCGATCGAAGGAACGGCGTTCCACACCCGCATCATTCTCGAAAGGATGGCGGAACATAAGGTTTCCGTCGACCGCGTGATCAATGGGGGCGGCATTCCGCAGACCAACGCGGTGCTGAACCAGGTCTACGCCAACGTGCTGGGCAAGCCGGTGCTGGTTCCGGCGGGCGTTCCCACCAGCCTGGGGTCGGGCATCTTCGCGCTGCTTGCTTCGGGCGCGGTTTCCACTGTCGAAGATGCGCAGGCGGCTCTCTGCCTCGACTTTGCCACCGTTACTCCGGACCCCAGGGCCGCGGCGACCTGCGAACGGCTTTACCCGCTCTACCGCGCCGCTTACTTCGCCCTGGGCACGCGCACGGCTCCGGCCGCTGCGCTCGGCAATATCCTGCCGGAACTGCGCAAAATCGCCGCGGAAGTGATGGCTTCGGCCTGAGATACCGCCCGTAATCCGCAATTTGGGCCCGGCAGAGCACCGGTTCAGGTATCATTGCGTCTATAGATATGTGCGGCCTGCTTCCCCTTGAGGCCTGCCTTGGTGGTGTCAGTGTCACGATTTTTTCAGCGTCTCGTCTTCCTCCTTTCCCTGGCGATCTTCGCCTCGCTCGGCCTGGGGTTTGCCCTTGGCGAGTTCGGCTGGTTCGGCGTGCACGCCGGCAACGAGCAGGAGGGCGCCTATAACCAGATGCGCGTTTATGCCGAGGTACTGCAAAAGGTCCAGAGCGACTATGTGACCGATCCCAACATCAACGAGGTGACGACGGGCGCGCTGCATGGGCTGCTTGAATCCCTCGATGCCGATTCGAGCTATCTCACCGCCGACGAATACAAGCTCTACAAAGAGCGCCCCACGGGCGGCGACGCGCAGGAAGGCATGACGGTCTCAAAGCGCTTCGGTTACGCAACCATCGTCAACCTGATTCCTGGCTCCCCCGCCGACAAGGAGAAGCTGGCAGATGGCGGACATCTGGCGGATGGCGACGTGATTGAATCGATCGGAGGCAAGTCGACGCACGACATTCCACTGGCCATGATCCGGATGATACTTGAGGGCAAGCCGGGCTCCACGATCTCAATGACAGTGATTCGCCCCAGCAAACCCGATCCGGAGAAAGTCGACCTCACGCGTGCGGTTGTTGCCCCACCGGCCCTGAACGTGCAGGAGTATGAGAATTCGACCATCCTCTACCTCAAGCCCGGCGTGCTGACCACGGCGCGGGTTGACGAGATCGCCACAAAGATCAAAGAGGCCGGCAAGGGCCGCAAGGTTCTGCTCGACCTGCGCGACTGCACGGGCGACGATCTGCAGCAGGGACTGCGGCTGGCCAACTTCTTCATCAGGCAGGGCACCCTGGCGACGCTCGAGGGCCAGACCTATCCCACGCAGACCTTCAGCGCCGATCCGGCCAAGGTCATCACCGATGCGCCGGTGGCGCTGATTGTGAACCGCGGCACCTATGGCGCGGCGGAGCTGACGGCCGCGGCCATTGAAGACCTGAAGCGTGGCGACGTGGTAGGTGAAAGAACCTTCGGCGAGGGATCGGTGCAGCGCACCATCGACCTGCCCGACGGCGCGGCGCTCTTCCTGACGGTGGCCAAATACGAGGGCCCCGACGGAAAGAAGATTCAGGATGAGGCGGTTACGCCGAACGTTGCAGTCGCCTCGCCGCAGGACGAGCTGGACGAAGGCGTAACGCCACCGAACGGCGACGAGATGCTCAACAAGGCCCTGAACCTGCTGAAGGCCAAGGGCGCATAGGAAGCATGGCTCGACCAGCGGTCGAGCCGAGCCATCCGGCTGCGAGCCCGCCAACCCGCAAGCGCCGACTTGCCGACTCGCTACCCTTTCACCCTCCCGAATCTGCCCGCCCGTCCCACTCTTGTCCTGCATGGTTCCGGCTCTTCGATCGCACGCTCCGGCGGACTTTTTGGGTGCTAGCCTTTAACCATGATCCGCCTCCGAATGCGAGGCGCGGGAACCTGTGCGCAACATCGACCCAGAAACGGGGTTCACAGGTTCAAAGAAAGAGCGTGCAACTGGTGGCTGGCACCCCCAATCGGCCCGTCGAGGCCCACGATCCTATTCTGCGCGGCCCTCGGTCGCTCCAGCCGGATCGAGCGCGGCGCCCTGCGGCACAAAAGCCGCTCGAATCTGATCGGCCTAAGCGCCCCTCGGCGCCCCAGCCGCTGCCCGTGCCCGCGCGCCGCCGCCGCAAGCTGGCAGGCCGCTCCACACTGGTGATTCTGCTGGGTTTGGCGGCCGTTACTGGGTCGCTTGCCGGGCTCACGCTGGTCTATTCGGTCAACCTGCCCCAAATCAACGACCTCGAGCGCTACCGGCCCTCCACCACCACCGATCTCTACGACCGCAACGGCAAATTGGTCGGTTCCTTCGCGCTGGAGCGCCGGCAGGTGGTGGATTACAACGGCTTCGCGCCCATTTTGCGCCAGGCCGTTATCTCAATTGAAGACAAGAACTTCGAGTCGCACTGGGGCATCAATGTCTTTCGCGTGGCCGGCGCCGCCTGGCACGACATCCGCTCGCACGGCCGCGCGCAAGGCGCCTCGACCCTCACCATGCAACTGGCCCGCAACCTGTTTCTTTCTGACGAGCGCACGGCCAACCGCAAGATCCAGGAGGCGTTTCTCGCCATCCAGATCGAGCGTACCTTCACCAAACAGCAGATCTTTACGCTCTACGGCAACCAGATTTACCTGGGCAGCGGCAACTACGGCTTCGAGGCTGCTGCGGAGTATTTCTTCTCAAAGCACGCCAGGGACCTGAACCTGACCGAGGCAGCGCTGCTGGCCGGCCTGCCCAAGGGGCCAGCGGCGTTTTCGCCCATTCTCAATTCCGATCGCGCGCTCAAGCGCCGCAACCTGGTCATCAGCGAGATGGAGTCGGACGGCGTGATCACCCACACCCAGGCGCAGGAGGCGCGCAATGCTCCGCTCGGCCTGCGCATCGCGCAGCCTGAGGGAACGGTGGCGCCGTGGTTCCAGGAAGAGGTGCGGCGCGAGCTTGAAAAGCGCTTCGGCACCGACCAGGTGCACGAAGCCGGCTTGCGCGTGGATACCACGCTCGACCTCAATCTGCAGCAGACGGCCAACCGCGCCGTGGACGATGGCGTGGCAACCTACGAGCGCAGGCATGGATGGAAGGGGCATCCCGAGAACGTGATCGAGGAGGGCCAGACGCTCGAAGCCTACCGCCATCCCGATTGGGCCATCCAGTACGGCGCGGGCGACTACGTGCATGCGCTGGTGACGCGGGCGCTGCCGCTGGAGATTCACGCGCGCATCGGGCCGCCCGGCAAGGAGGGCGACGAAGTTCTGCTGCAGCCGGCGGATTGGCAGTGGACCGGCCAGCGCTACGGCGCCGATCTGGTCAAGCCCGGCGATGTGATCTATGTCCATCTGACCGGCGCCAACGAGGGCGCGGAGCTCCGCGCCACGCTGGAGCAGGACTCGGGCGCGCAGGGCGCATTGATGGCCGTGGACAACACCACCGGCGACGTGCTGGCCATGGTGGGCGGCCGCGACTACCAGCTCTCGGTCTTCAATCGCGCCACGCAGGCCCAGCGGCAGGTGGGTTCGAGTTTCAAGCCCTACGTCTACACCGCGGCGATTGAGGACGGCGTCAAGCCCACTGACATCATCATGGATACGCCGGTGAGCTTCGGCAGCTATGTGCCGCACAACTACGAGAACGACTACAAAGGGGCGATGACCATTGCCAACGCCTTTGCCGAGTCGCGCAATATTCCCGCGCTGCGCCTGGCCGCGCGCGTGGGCATTCACAACGTGATCGATGTGACCCACCGCTTCGGCGTCACCTCGAACATTCCGCCCTATCTGCCGGTGGCCCTGGGCGCGGTTGAAATCACGCTCCAGGAACAGGTGGCTTCGTATTCGGTCTTTCCCAACGACGGGCTGAGGATCACGCCCCGGCTTATCCGCAAGGTTTCGAATGCTGATGGGATTGTTCTGTGGAGCGACAATCCGGCGGTGACGCAGGTGATCGACCAGCAAACCGCGCGCACCATGATGACGCTGCTTGAAGGCGTGACCCAGCACGGAACCGGCGCGGCGGCCAGGCAGTTGAATCATCCCATCGGCGGCAAAACAGGCACCACCAGCGACTTTACCGACGCATGGTTCATGGGCTTCTCGCCCTCGGTCACCTGCGGCGTGTGGATTGGGTACGACAGCCGCGAGTCGCTGGGCAAGAAAGAGACCGGCGCGCAGGCCGCGCTGCCCATCTGGATGACCTTTATGAAACAGGCGATCGTGGGCAGGGACGATGAGAAGTTTCCCGGCGATGAGGACAACTCGACGCCGCAGAACAGCCCCGACCGCGCGGCAGGCAGCAATCTGAATCAGGCCTCGCTCGGGCCTCGTCCAGCGGCTCAGCCGGCCGCGCCACCGCGTTCTGCGCTGGCCGTGATTCAGCCGCGTACATCGGCGCCTATCCCGGCGCAAGCCGGGCCGATCGCCAGGAATTCAATTGCTGGGCCTGCGACTCCATCGCCAGCCCCGGTTCGGCCACTGGTTGCCGACCGCTCACCGGTAGTCGTTCGCGCACCGCAAAGCGCGCAGCGCAGCGCTCCGGCACTTGCGAGTTCGCAAGCCACGCAGGGACCCCAGCCTTTGGTTTCGGGGCGTGCGCCGCAGCCGTCAGCTCAGGCGTTGGTTTCACCGCGCGCACCGCAGTATGAAGCGCAGCCTTATGCTGCGCCGCGCGCACCGCAGTATGCAGCGCAGCCTTATGCCGCACCGCGTGCGCCGCAGTATGCAACACAGCCTTATGCTTACCCCCGCCCGCCACAGTATGCAGTGCAGCCCAGTGCTGACCCGCGTTCACAGCAATATGTACGGCAGCCGTACCCTGCACCGCGCGCACCGCAGCGCGCCGCAATCGAGACAAACACGAAGCCTGTGCCCGCGGCTCAGGTCTTTCATTACCTGCCTGCTGGACGCGGGCCGAGAACGGTCGTTGTGATTCCGCATCCGCCCCGGACATATTCCACCCCTCGGGCCACTGCCCGGCCGCGACCCCATCCCGTAGCCCCATCCAACTCGCAGGGCGCGCTGGTCAAACCGGCGATGCCGCCCGGCGCTGCTCCGGCGCAGCTCAACGGCCAGGTAAAACCGGCACTGAACTAGGGCGTCTATCGGAGATCCATTTTTTGGAAGAGACTGAAAGCATCGCTCTTATCCGTCGATTCATCGAGGCGTGCGTGCGCGCTGATCCGGACGAATTCGCGAGCTATTTTACCGACGATGCAACCTGGTGGAATTCGCCGTGGCAACCGGTCAAAGGACGTGACGCAATCCGGGAGACCTTGCGAAAGGGCGCGCAAAAAATGACCGCGTTGCCCTGGGAGATTCGTCACATCGTGGCAGACGGCAACGTGGTGATGACCGAGCGCGTGGACCACTTTATGGTCGGCAACACGCGCGTCAGCGTGCCTTGCATGGGAATATTTGAGTTGCGCGAGGGCAAGATCGCCGCGTGGCGCGATTATTGGGACGCGCAGCATTTCGAGTCACAGCTGCCGCGCCCCGATACGGCGAACGGATAATCGTCTACGCGCAGGCAGCGCGCAACTGGCGATATCAGTTGCTGGATATAGTTGAATGCTGCCACCGAGTCGAGCGTTATGCTGGCATCCGGTGTCCCTCCCAGTGCACTGCCAACCAACCGGCGCGATTAGGAACATCCATTTGCTGCAGCACTGTTTAGTTTACTGAGAAGTAATCTCCGGATTGGCGACGACACGAGCCCTAACTTCCACCGGCTCGTATACGGCCTAGGGATTGCTTGCGGACATCGCGATTTGCGGCGGTTGGTCCAGAACGCGCGAGTACTTCTCAATTTGAATCCAATAGGCAATCCACGGAATGAAGTAAGCCACATAGGCCACCACATTTACATAGGGGATGAGCTTGAACACTCCGCAAATGCACATGGTGAGACCTATTGTCTGGCCGGGTTTTGCATCCATCATGCGCACTCCCCGTCGCCTTAATTCGTTACTCAACGATTTAGTCAAATTGAGGACAATGAAGAAGTGAAAAACAACATTGAATATCGGAATGAGGTAAAACCAGATCTTTGATGGCTCGATAGTTCGTGACTCCGCCGCGCACTTATTCAACACCTTCTGTAGAGCGAAGATGTAGAAGAGCGCTGGCAGCAACAACACACACGCAACGAAGAGAAGCAGCAGCACGTGCCAAGGCTGAAGCAAATCACTCATCGCGGGATCTCCAAGTTTTCCGGTGCTGATGCTTATCTGAGATTCTAGCATTTAGAAAAAAATGCTTGCCGAAGGAAGAGCCCGTCAAATGGAACTTGATTTCTCAGCGGTCGTGTAACCGGCCAACCGGGAATAACCAGTTGACCAACATCCGCCGCGAGGTGTTGTCAAAGAAGAAACTTCCGGGTGGTCGACCATCCAGGCGCAAGACCAATCCCGGATCCTGCAGCGTTTTTCGTTCCTAATCCAATTCGATTTCCTGGATGCCGACTTGTGGCCCGTGCCGTTGGGAATCTGGCGAAGCCCATGACTTCTGAGTTGGCCGCCATCGGGACTTAGACGGAACTTTCCTGCGCGGTGGGCGTATTATTAGGTGGATTTCCAAGGGCGCCAATCGGGGGTGCGAAGAGAGTCATGCACGCATCTTTTTGGGCTCCTATGGAGGCTTTACTCCTTCCTGCCAAAGTCTCCGGCGGCGAAATGCAGCAAGGGTATCGAGGCCGTCCGCTGCTGCTCTGGGCGGCTGCAGGTCTCGGCTTCTCGGCCTTGGGCTGGATCGTGGGCGGGTTCCTGGGCTCGTGGGCTCCACGCACCGCCTGTGCGGTTGGAGCCACTGCGATCGCGCTGGGCTTGTTGAATCGCCAGCCGCGCGCGGCACTCCTGGGTGCGGTCAGCATTGCCATGGTCAGCCTGGCTGCAGTCCAGGTTGGTCAATCCTATATCACGTCGCTGCTTGCATGGCCCGTGGCCGGCTTGGTCATTGGAGTGGTCGGCGCTTTCGCGTTTCGCCGACGCCGTACGAGGATCGCCTTCATTGTTGCCGCACCATTGTTGGGCTCCGTCGGCGTCGCGGCCGGCATGCTGGCCGTTTTCCTAACTGCGCGAGAATTGAACGATCCGCGGGTGGCGGCACAGACCATGCTCGGCGGGGCAGCCGGCTTCGGATTGCTCGTGATGGCTGGCGCCGCGATCATCGGCCGCTGGCTGGATGGCAGTCGAGCGGCAGGAGGGGCGTCATGAGCGATTCATCCAATTCCAGGCTGCTCGATCGCAGGGACTTTCTTCTCCTGGGCGCCGGCGCTCTCGCGACGGCATCGGCAGCATTCAAGTGGGGCCGTAGCCTCACAACGCGCGCGTGCAAGTCCGCGCCGCCCAATCCGTTTGCCGCCGCTGGCAAACCCCTGCTCGTGGTTGTGGAGGGCGAAGACTTGCATGCCATGATGCGTGCGGGGATCGAGGCCC
>Ga0326727_10008975_pt1 | contig 24963 bp, 19 predicted proteins | sample MB2enrmetagenome_FD_207643 | JGI IMG/M metagenome (GOLD analysis project Ga0326727, IMG submission 207643) | Lab enriched peat soil microbial communities from McLean, Ithaca, NY, United States - MB29MY | ecosystem: Environmental > Terrestrial > Soil > Wetlands > Peat | place: USA: New York... | reverse complement strand
GGGCCGTTTTCCCTGGCACGAAGGGATGCGCATCTCGGATCTGATCCCTTCGCGCAATTTTCTGATTACCCGCGAATATTGGAACCAGCAAAATCACTTGGCCGGGAATGCACATGTCGATATGATGACCGACCTGGCCGTGAACAGCGCGGAGATCAACTGGGACCATGCCTCGATCGAGCGCCTCGACGAGCAGGATCTGAGCACGCGTCTGATCCCGTTCAATCTGGGCCATGCCATCGCCAACCCCGCATCTCAAGACAATCAGCTCTTGAAGCCAGGCGATGTGATCACCATATTTTCACGCCACGATCTGCCCCTGGCGATGGACAAGCACGCGACCTTTGTCCAGGTAAGCGGAGAGGTGAATGCGCCGGGCGTTTATCGCGTGGAACCGGGCGACGCGCTGCCGAGCGCGGTCGAGCGCGCCGGCGGGCTCACACCGCACTCCTACCTTTACGCCGCGCAACTGACGCGCGTCTCCACCCGCCAGGCCGAGGAAGAGCAACTCCGGACCTCCATCGCGCAGATGCAGAGAGAACTCACTTCGCGCTATGCCTCTGCCGCGCCGGCAAACTCCACAAACGCGGCCGATCAACAGACGATGCTCAGCACCCAGCAAGCCGCCATCGCCCAGTTCGCGGCCGTGAAGCCGACCGGCCGGATCGTTCTCGACATGAAGCCAGCGGCCAGCACGGTCGCGGATATCCCGAGTTTTCCCCTGGAAGATGGCGACAGTTTCTACATTCCACCCCGGCTCAGCACGGTTCAGGTCGCGGGAGCGGTCTACAACGAAAACGCCTTCCGGTATCAGCCCAGGAAACACCTATCCGCATACCTCAAAGATGCCGGCGGGCCAACCAGACAGGCCGACGCGAAGCGGATCTTTGTTGTCAGGGCGGATGGAACCGTGATGAGCAGGCAAAGTTACGGCCAGTTCTGGCATACCGACTTTGCAAGCACGGTTCTGCTGCCAGGGGACGCAATCATTGTCCCCACCAAGCTGAAGTCGCCAGGCAGCTTCACGCAACAGCTTCCAATCTGGGCTCAGATGCTTTCAGAAACCGCAATGACGGGGGCGATATTAGGGACTTTGCATTGATAAAGAGCAGAAGATGACCGAACAAACTTCAAAAGAAAACGCCATCAGCGCCGGTTTGGACGAGGAGTTCCTTCCTGGCCCGGAAAGCACCACGCATGGACCGGGGCTTCTTGAAATCCTCACGGTGCTCGCCCTTCGTAAGTGGAGCGTCGCAAGGTTTACCGGGATAGCAGCGCTTGCCAGTGTCGTTGCCAGCTTGCTCCTGCCAGTTCGCTATACGGCCACCGTTAAGATTCTGCCCCCGCGGCAAACCCAATCGGCAACATCTCTGCTTTCCGCCCAGCTTGCCAGCCTCCCGACGGCCTCCATAGGCGGCTTGACTGGCGGCTTGAATCTCCTTAGAAATCCCGATGAGCTTTATATCGGCATGCTGGACTCACGGCCCATTGCCGATGCGCTGATTCGCGAGTTCAATCTTGTCAAGGCCTATAAAGCCAAAGATATGGCGGGCGCTCGAGCTAACTTGGCAAGTAATACAATGATAACCACTGAGGCTAAAAGCGGGTTCATCGCAGTCACCGTGACAGGCCAAGACCGGGAACAGACAGCCCAGATTGCAAACGGCTATATCGAGCAGCTTCGCAGCTTCACACAGACCCTCGCAGTTACAGAAGCTTCACAACGAAGGCTCTTCTATGAGGAGCAGTTAAAGCGCACTCAGGAGGCTCTTGTTTCCGCAGAATACGCGTTTAGGCAGGTTCAGCAAAAGAAAGGCGTCATCCAGCCGGATGCGCAGACCAGGGTGCTGATTACCGGCATTGCCGAGCTGCGCGCCCAGATCGCGGCAACCGAGATCCAACTGCAAATGCTGCGCTCCTACTCGACCGAACGCAATCCCGCTGTGGAATTAGCGGAGAGCCATCTTTCCTCTCTGGAGGATCAGGTTCGCAAACTCGATAGCAGTCATTCATCGAGCCAATTTGACCTTGGGATTGAAGACGTTCCTGGAGCCAGTTTAGATTATCTGCGGTCTGAGCATGAGTTACTTTACCAGCAGACACTCTTTGATCTTTTGCTCAAGCAATACGATGCTGCAAGGCTGGATGAAGCCAAGGAAGCTACCGTAATCCAGATTGTTGAACCGGCAATTCCCCCGGAACGGAAATCCTCGCCGCATCGCGCAGGGATGGTTGTGGTTACTGCGTTCATGGGATTTTTAGCTGCGTGCCTCTATGTGATCGTCGGCGACAGCTTGCGCAAAGACCCTGAGTTGTGCGGGAAGTTTCGGGAGTTCAGATTGGCGCTGCGTCTAAGAGCTCTCCCCGGGCGGTAACCTGCATGCGATTTCGGCAGGACTGCGCTCAGAACTGCAACTCAGCGAGAGTGGGGCGGGCAGAAGGGCGACAGTTTTATGCGGCACAGTGAAGGCGATGCGGCCATGAAAGTAGTGATTCTCTGCGGCGGTCAAGGAACCCGGCTGCGGGAGGAGACCGAGTATCGCCCCAAACCGCTTGTCGAGGTTGGGGGCAAGCCCATCCTTTGGCACATCATGAAGACGTATGCCCACTACGATTATCGCGACTTTGTGCTTTGCCTGGGATATCGCGGCCAGATGATCAAAGATTACTTTCTGAATTACGAGGCGATGAACAACGACTTCACAATCCATTTGGGCAGGCAATCGCGTCTGTCGTTTAATGGCGCGCACTTGGAGCAGGGCTTCGAGGTGACCGTGGCCGACACCGGCCTGGAGACGATGACCGGTGGCCGAATCAAACGTATTGAGAAGTACTTGGATGGCGATACCTTCCTGGCGACCTACGGAGACGGAGTAGGCGACGTGGATATCGCGGAGCTTGTGGCGTTTCATAAGGCCCACGGAAAGATCGCCACCATTACCACGGTGCGGCCGCGGTCCCGCTTTGGCATGCTTGATACGGCGAACGACGGGCGGGTCTTGGCATTTAACGAGAAGCCGGAAATGGCTGGCTGGGCAAGCGCAGGATTCTTCGTGTTTGAACGAAAACTGTTTGAATACATCGACGACGACAGCTGTTCCCTGGAGAGCAAGCCGCTGGAACGCCTTGCCGCGGAAGGGCAATTGATGGCCTATCGCCACAAGGGATTCTTTTTTGCCATGGACACATACCGCGAGTATCTGTATCTGAACGAATTGTGGGGATCAGGTAAAGCTCCTTGGATGGTTTGGAAATGAAGGCGCGATTCTGGCAGGACCGACCGGTGTTCGTCACCGGAGCCACTGGGCTGGTGGGCGCCTGGCTGCTCAAGCGGTTGTTGGCCGCCGGGGCGGATGTCGTGTGCCTGGTGAGGGATTGGGTCCCGCAATCCGAATTGGTTCGCTGCGGGGACATCGAGCGTGTGAGGACGATCCGGGGCGATGTGCGGGATCGCGAGTGCATGGAGCGAATCTTGGGCGAATATGAAATCAATACGGTGTTTCATCTGGCTGCCCAAACCATTGTTGGCGTTGCCAACCGCAATCCGGTGTCAACCTTTGAAAGCAATATTGCCGGCACCTGGAATGTGCTGGAAGCCTGCCGCCGGTCGCCGACGGTAGCATCGATCGTAGTGGCTTCTTCGGACAAGGCCTATGGCGATCAGACGGTGCTTCCTTATGCAGAAGATACGCCGCTTCAGGGGCAGCATCCGTACGACGTGAGTAAGTCATGCGCAGATCTGATCGCACATATGTACGCGGTAACCTACCAATTGCCCGTGGCTGTCACCCGCTGCGGGAATTTCTACGGCGGCGGCGATCTGAACTGGAACCGCATCGTGCCGGGAACGATTCGCTCCGTGTTACGCGGCGAGCGGCCCATCATACGCTCCGATGGGAAATCTGTGCGCGACTATTTTTATGTCGAGGACGGGGCAGCAGCATACATGACACTGGCGGAGTGCTTGGCAAACCAACCTTCACTTCGCGGTGAGTCATTCAATTTTTCGTACGAGCTGCAGATTTCAGTGCTGGAGCTGGTTGAGAACATTCTGGGCTGGATGGGCAGCACTCTTGAGCCGGAGGTTTGCAACCAAGCAAGCAACGAGATCCGCCACCAATACTTGAGCGCGATGAAGGCGCGAGAGGTTCTCGGATGGCAACCCGCCTGCGATTTTAGTGAGGGCCTGAAGAGGACCATTCGTTGGTATCAAGAGTTTTTTGGCGCTGCAAAGCCGCATTCACTGCCTGTTGATGACTCTGTTGTTCAAGTCCTTCATTCCCAGGCCAGCTGCGGGGAGAATCCTGGTGAGAAAGACCGAGGAACTGCCAGACTCGCTTGCGATTGCAGTGTTCCTGACCCGCTGGCGCGATTGGCGTAAGGCGGGGAGTGCCTTTGGAGTCAGGTCTAAGGTTCTTATGCTGATTCGTTTGATTCAGGGAATCAACTGCCACCGGGATCGAGCTTGCCGTTTCCTTTCTGGGAGTAACGAATCGTGCGCCTGAATTGCTTCCTCACAGGAGCAACTGGGTTTATCGGATCTCACTTGGCGCGCGCGCTTCTCAAGGCTGGTCATAGCGTAACCGCGCTCATCCGCCCCAACGCAAATCTCGACCGGATCTGCGACTGCGTTTCGCGTATGGATGTGATCGAAGGGACTCTTGATCATGTTGAATGCCTCAAGCCTATTCTTCTTGGGCGGCGCTTCGACGCGGCTTGCCATCTGGCGTGGGCTGGTGTGACTGCAGATCACCGCAACGATTTCGAGCAGCTTACCTGGAATGTGACGCGCAGTCTCGAGTTGTGGTCGGTGCTGCAATCCTTGGGATGCCCTGCATGGCTCAGCATTGGCTCACAGGCAGAGTACGGTCCGCATTCAGGCGTGATCCGAGAGGATCTTGCCCCTGCTCCAGCGACCAGCTACGGAACGGCGAAGCTGGCACTTTGCCTAATGACCAGCAGACTCTGTGCCTTAGCCGGAATGCGCTTTGTATGGCTGCGCCTTTTCTCCACCTACGGGCCGGACGACGACGATGATCATATGGTGCCATCTCTGGTGCGCGCCCTCATAAGGCGTGAGCGATATCCGCTTACTGCGGGCGGACAACTTTGGGATTTTCTCTATATCGACGACGTTGTTGAGGCGCTTTTGCAATCGCTTCAGTCGCCTGCCGTCGCAGGGATATTCAATCTGGCGTCAGGTGCGCCAGTGCGCCTCCGGGACTTTATGGAGGCGGTCCGCGACCAGATCGATCCCTCTCTCCCGCTTGGCCTTGGAGATCTTCCATATCGTGCTGACCAGGTTATGCACCTGGAAGGCGATGCGTCACGGTTTCGCTCAGCTACCGGATGGTCCCCCAAGTTTGATTGGCGAGAAGGCATCCGCCGCACTGTAAATTGGTACAGGGAAAAGGTGATCGTGCCATGAGCGCTGACATAACATGCCGGCTTTGCCACTCGCCGAGGATGCGAGAGTGGTTGCGGTTGAAAGGGTCGCCGCGCAGTGTGCAGCGCCTTCTGTCAAGCGGCAAACATGCGCAGGACGGCATTGATTTCACGCTCTTTGGCTGCCTGGACTGTGGTTTTGTTCAAGCGCCGCGAACTCTTGAGGAAGACTACTACGACGACTACGTCATGACGGCGACGCATTCTCGTCAGATGCGGCAGTACCAATCGGAGCAGGCTGCCGATTTCGTCGGCCGTTTCGCACTCGGTGGCAAATCCGTCTTGGAGGTAGGGTGCGGCGACGGAAACTTTCTCGAGTACCTGCACGACGCCGGCGCGATGCCCAGTGGGGTCGAGCCTTCGCAGCCATTCCGCGAGCTGGCGGAGAAACGCAGCTATCCGATCTTTGCTGAATACATGGGCCGCAAACTTCGGGTCCCTGCGGGACCCTACGCAGGCTTCGTTACGCGCCAGGTACTGGAACATGTCGAAGATCCAAACAACTTCCTTGCCGGTATCCGGGCCAACCTGATGCCCGGCGGAGTGGGCCTGATCGAGGTGCCCTGTCTGGAGAAGGCCCTTGATCAATGCCGGTTCTACGACTTCTTCCCGGATCACTTGAATTATTTCTCGGCATCTACCCTGCGCTATGCAGCAGAACTCAACGGTTTCGAGACCCTCGAATCCTGCCGCGGCATGGACGGCGAGTACAACATCGTGTATGTCCGCCGGCGCGAGGTACCGGACTCCGCGAAGCTTCAGGCCGCGGTGGAGATGACGGCTTCGCATATGAAGGACTTCATCCGGGAGCAGCGTCGCTTTGGCAAGCGGATTGCCCTTTGGGGAGCTGGAGGCAAGGGCCTTGCGCTGCTTGGTGCCGCGCGGCCGGAGGGCGTTGCCTACGTGGTCGATTCCGATCCGCACAAGTGGCAGAAATTTACCCCCATTCTGGGACTGCCGATTTACCCGCCCGATCACCTGGCAGAGGATCCGGTGGACGTGGTTTTCGTCACTGCCCTCGCCTATGAACAGGAGATTCTCGCCGGCCTTCGAGAACGGGGGTTCACCGGAACCATCGCTCTGCTGGGCGAGTCGGTGAGAATCGCACAGCCGTGAACCGGACTCCTTCCCGCACATCGCGCGAGCTTGCCTTGAGCGTGCGCCGCCATGTTCTCGGCATGCTTCATCGGGCGAACAGCTCTCACGTGGGAAGCTGTCTCTCATGCGCGGATCTGTTGGCGGTCCTTTACTCGACGGTTCTGCGCATTGCACCCCGTAACCCTCAGTGGAGCGAGCGCGACCGTTTTGTATTGAGCAAGGGCCACGCAGCTGCGGCGCTTTATGCGGCCCTTGCAGAAACCGGGTTCTTCCCTTGCCAATGGCTGGACGAGTATGGGATGAAGGGATCGGCATTGCTGGGACACGCGAGTCATCATGTTCCGGGCGTCGAGTTCTCTAGCGGGTCGCTGGGACACGGACTCCCAGTCGCCTGCGGCATGGCGCTGGCTTTGCGGCGGGAGCACCGCGCCAATCGCGTTTTCGCTCTGCTGAGTGACGGTGAATTGGACGAGGGCTCCAATTGGGAGGCAATTCTGTTTGCGCCGCATCACCATCTCGACAACCTTGCCGTGATTGTGGATTACAACAAGATCCAAAGTTTCGGGCGGGTCAGCGAAGTTCTCGAGCTCCATCCCCTGGCCGAAAAATTTCAGAGTTTTAACTGGGGCGTTGTCGAGATCGACGGTCATGATCTGGAGGAAATTCGCAGCGCGCTCTCGTCAGTTCCCGCTCTCGCCGGAAAGCCTACCGCGATTCTGGCGCATACGGTCAAGGGCAAGGGCGTCAGCTTCATGGAGAACCAGCTGATGTGGCATTACAGAAGCCCGTCTGACGAGCAGCTTCAGCTGGCGCTCGATGAACTGGAAGGAAAGCAGTGAGGACTGCCTTTATCGAGCGGCTTTGCGAGCTCGCTGCAATGGACTCCCGTATCTTTCTTGTCTGCGGCGACCTCGGCTATTCGGTGCTGGAAAGCTTCTCCGAGCAATATCCAGACCGGTACCTGAATGCGGGCGTGGCCGAGCAGAATATGACGGGCATCGCAGCGGGTCTAGCCATGGCAGGAAAAGTTGTCTTTACCTATTCGATCGCCAATTTCCCCGTCATGCGCTGCCTGGAGCAGATTCGCAATGATGTCTGTTATCACAATCTGAATGTCAAGATTGTCGCGGTGGGTGGAGGGCTGGCCTACGGCAGCCAGGGATACACACATCATGGCGTCGAAGACCTCGCTGTGATGTCCGCCATGCCCAACCTGGTTGTTGCTGCGCCTGCCGATCCCACCGAAACGCGCGGCATTACCTCGATTCTCGCCGATCGCCCGGGACCGGCTTATCTGCGCCTTGGCAAGGCGGGCGAGCCGGTGCTGCATCCTGACAATCTGAGAGTGGAGCTGGGTAAAGCGATCCGGGTTAGCGACGGGAACGATCTGACCATCATCAGCATCGGAGGCATGCTGGGTACGGTCCTCAAAGCAGCCGAAGAGTTACCGAAGCATGGCATTTATCCGCGCATTCTGAGCATGCCGTTTCTGATTCCACAGGATACTGAAGCCGTTCTCGAAGCTGCCGACCAAACGGGGGCAATCCTTACCGTAGAAGAACATGGTCCCGGCGGGCTAGGCACGGCGATAGCGGAAACGCTTGCCACGCACGGCCGGGCGCCCTGCTTTCGCATACTCCGGCTCGCCCGTTCTCCGATCCAGGTCGCCGGTTCCCAGGAAGAGTTACGCTCTGCACAGGGACTTAGTCCGGATGCGCTCCTTCAAGCAGCAGAGCAGTTATGCCACGGTCGGAAGCCTTCGGTAACACATTGATCGAGACAGCCGGGCGCACTCTGGCCGTCTCTGCCAGGGAATATGGGCAAGTCGCGCGCATCCCCTTGCCGGTCCGGCTGAAACACACCATTGGGCTGGACCGGGCTATCGGCTTCACTGTCTTGGCGCGCGGTTGGAATACGCTGGCAGGCGTCGTCACCGTTTTGTTGATCGCTCGCTTCTTGACGCCGGCCGCCCAGGGCTATTACTACACGTTTGCAAGCCTGGTCGCACTCCAGATCGTATTTGAGCTCGGTTTTTCGTTCGTTATTCTCCAATCAGCCAGTCACGAGCGGGCTCATCTGACGATCTCCTCAACCTATGTGATTAGCGGCGATCCCGTTGCTCACGGAAGGCTCGCCTCCGTCATTCAAAAGGCCGTGCGCTGGTATTCTGTTGCTGCCATACTGATGGTGGCCACTTTGGTTCCGGTCGGCCTTTGGTTCTTTGCAACCCATCAACGTGCCGCCGCCGAACCCGTTTTGTGGCGCTTTCCGTGGCTTTTCACAGCCTTTGCGGCGGCTCTCAATTTTCAGCTCGATCCCATCCTGTCGTTTTTTGAAGGCTGTGGCTTCGTCGCCAACGTGGCTCGGGTTCGTTTCGCGCAGGCCATCACCGGCAGCCTGTTTGCCTGGATTGCTTTGGTCGCGCACCATGGTCTCTTTGCTCCCGCCATGGCCATGGGCGGCATGGCACTTACTACTCTCGTCTGGTTGGTCGACAAGCGCCGCTTCCTTCTCGGGCTTCTGCGATATCGTCCGGGACCCCACCGCATTCGATGGAAAGCTGAGATCTGGCCGTTCCAGTGGAGAATTGCCATCAGCTGGATGTGCGGCTACTTCATTTTTCAGCTATTCAGTCCCGTTCTCTTCGCATTCAAAGGTCCGGTTGCTGCGGGCCAAATGGGAATGTCACTCAGCCTGGCGACCGCTCTCCAGGGTTTAGCGATTTCTTGGATCAGCACCAAATCGGCCCCCTTCGGATCAATGGTGGCGCGCAAGGAATACGCAAAGCTCGACGATGTGTTCTTTCGCACGCTCAAGCAATCCATGGCCGTACATATCCTTGGAGCCCTGGCGGCTTGGTTGTGCCTTCTCTGCATGAACCACGCTCACATCCATCTGTCGCAGCGCCTGTTGTCGCCGCTAGCCTTCGCCTTCCTGCTTGCAGCAACCAATGTGAACACCGCGGTCTTCGCCGAAGCGCTCTATCTTCGCGCCCACAAGCAAGAAAAGTTTCTTCTGAATTCTGTCTTTACGGCCCTGCTGACAGGCTCGTCCACCTATATCCTGGGACAGCATTACGGCGCTATGGGCATGGTCGTCGGCTATCTGACCGTTTCGCTGGGCTTCTCGCTTGGAGCAGGAACGTATACCTTCGCCAAGTACCGAAGGATCTGGCATGCCTAATGAAACCGGCTTCTTGACAATCGCGCTCGAATCTGCGTGACGGCTCGGCCGGAGACTCGAAATGCACCGCACACTCATCAGCAATTCTGACTTATGAAGCCAACACTTACGATTGCGATCCCAACTTACAATAGGAATGACACTCTCCGGCGGAATCTCGCCTTGCTGCTCCCGCAAATCACCGAACAATGCTGTCTGTTGATCGTTGACAATGCATCGACTGTCCCGGTCGCCGAAACGCTGTCAGATCTGCTTGAAGAGCACCCGCAAGTGCAAGTTGCCATTCGCCGAAATCCAGTGAACATCGGGGCGTGCGCGAACGTGCTGCGGTGCCTGGAGATTGCAGAAACCGAATGGGTATGGACTCTGAGCGACGACGACGAGCCGTTGGCGGGCTGCGTCGCCACGATCCTCGGCGCTGTTGCAAGCCATCCCGATGCTGTGTATTTGAATTTCGCATCGGAGCACGGCAATCGGACTCGGGCGTACTCAACGTCTGGTCAAAGTGAGTTTGTCGAAGCTCTCGACTCCTTTGACGCGGTTTTGTTTTTGCCCAGCGGCGTGTTGCGGCGCACCGCGCTTAGGGATCACTTCAAGATCGGTTACATGTACGCATATTCGCTCGCGCCGCATCTGGCAGTCCTCTTGAGCGTTCTTGGGCCGGACAAGCGTTGTTACTTCCTGTCCGATAGGCTCATTAAGTGGACGATGCCATGCAGCGAGCAGAGATGGCCGCTGCGGTCGTACCTTCTCGGTATTGCCACGCTCGAGGAGCTTCTCGAGTGTGGGGCCTCGCGCAAGGCTTTGGCGCAAAAAATACTCGCCGGCGGTTATCCGAGCCTGGAAGGATGCGTGGTGTACCTTATCAAGTATGCCATGTCTAAGAACTCATATACAAGGTGCCTGCATGAGTATGATCAGGTAGTAAATCGGCTGTATTACTTCAAGCGATCGCCTCTCTGGCGCCTTAAGAAAATGCTTTATCGCCTGATCTTTCTCGCACCGCGCATCGCAGTGCCGGTGCTTGCCTCAATGCCCGCTATCGCCCGGCGCCTAAAGAACTCGTGTCCGGAAATAGCTACGGCCGAAGAGAGATTGTAGAACGCAACGTTACCGCGGCGAAGTTAAGGACTGACAAAGCATTGCACATGATAGCTGACGCATCTCAAAATATTCTCCGGATAATGCGACCGCCTACGGTTGTGGACGAGATGTTCAACGTACGCAACATTCGCCCTTTTTCAAAGTGCCTGCGCTTAAGGCCCGGTCGGCTGCTTATCGTCGGCGACGAAAGGTTGCAGTATGGCCGGTGGACCGCCAATGGGAGGTATTGACGATGGCGAGCGAACTTGAATGCTCTGGCAGAACCTCATTTGAAGTGCGTTCTTCCGAACGGGAGGTTGATCGGCGGAGAAAATTCCTAAAGACTTGTCAGTCTTCTCCTATTCCGCCAGCGGAACTGCTTTATTCGCAGCTCTCCGTCTAATTGCCGCGTCAGGAGCTTTCAAGGATATAGGCCCTCGCAGATTTATACCGCAGCAAGGTCGTCCAGACGAACGGGGTTCTGATCGAGTTTGGCACATGCTACGGCAGGACGGCATCTCTGTTTACGAATCTTCGCGCTATCTTTGAACCCTTCAATTTCACCCGTAAACTGGTGATCTTCGATACGTTTTCAGGTTTGCGGGGGGTAACGGAGCAGGATGGGGCTCACAGACTCGCCGTCGATGGCGCCTTTAGCAGCAGAACGGGATACGAAACTCGCCTTGAAGAAGTGCTGAGGTACCATGAATCGGAGTCTCCGATTGCGCACCTGGCGAAATTCGAAGTGCGAAAAGGCGATGCGGCCGAGGCATTTGCGGCATACCTCAAGGAGCACCCCGAAACAGTGGTTGCACTCGCGTACTTCGATTTCGACATTTACGCTCCAACGAAAGCATGCCTGGAAGCGATCAAACCGCACCTCACGCGCAGTTCGGTGCTGGTTTTTGATGAGCTGAATTGCCCCGAATTTCCAGGAGAGACCATTGCACTCTCCGAGGTGTTTGGACTGAGGAAATGCAGTGTGCAGCGCTCGCCCCTGACTCCGTGGATGTCCTGGACGACCTGCGAAGAGATCCTTGCGTAGACTCATCGCAAGCGGTCACTGCATGTTTTCGAGCTGTTGCTGCGTTTCTATGCCGATGGGACTCGTCCTGCCGACGGGACGCTCTTTTCAAGGTGATCCTGGCGAACACGAAACCATGACCAAAGGTGTTTCCCGGTTCACTAAATTGCATCGTGGTCTGACTCCATGCTGACGTCAGGCCACCCTCAACTGGCTCCAAGGCTGGTCTACGCCGCCTGGGAACACCGAAAACTGCACAGAACAAGAGCATCAAGGGCTACTGATGGGCGCGCTCGCATATGTATCGATTCTGCTGATCCTCGTTTTCTCCAGCGGGGCCTACTTTCTGAGGAGATCAGAGTACAGGTTCGGTGCCGCGCTGTTTATTCTTGTTGCACCCCTGCAGGTCATGGCTCTCTGGGCAGTCAATAACCAGATTCCCTTTGTGCCTCGCGAGAACGACGCGATGTACTATTACCAGTTCAGCCTGAGAGAGTTTCACGATTTCTCCGACGTGTTTCGCGTCAGCGATACGGCGGCAACCATTCATGACTTCGAAGGCGTGCCATACACGCATCTGCTGACGGTATGCAACCAATTCATCGGCGATAGTTTATTCGCAAGGAAACTGCTGAATCTCGCCTGCTTGTGGCCTGCTGCGTTCGCCTGGTATTGGATAGCAAGGCAGATGCGTGGCAGGCGCTATGCGCGGGTGGTCTGCATATGCATGACCATGTTGCCGACACTGTGGTACTTTTTCTTTATCTTATACAGGGACCTTCTTACGCTTTGCTTCCAATCCACGTTTCTCGCGGCTTACCTCAGGCTCTGCGCCACGCAGCGTAACAGAGTTGCCCATACCGTCGTATGCGTGGCCTCGTTCGCTATCCTCACTTGGCTGAGAATCCAAACCGTGTACTTCAATGTATTGCTCATTGTAATCGTTTGGCTATGCCTTCGGCACATGATCGGAGTTGCCTCGCTGCTTCGCAGGAATCTGGCCATCCTTGTGTTAGGCGGCGTGTGCATCGCCGCAGCAACTGCGGTTCTGGGCCATAGCAAGCTGAACCCGCAGTTTGTGGCGCATGAAGTACTGTATTACAAAGGCGCCGGCGAAATCGCACCCGACACGGGATGGATCGAAAGGGCGGCGATGATGATACCGCTCTTCGCAGTATCGGAACTAGGGGTTGGAGCCAGCACTGTCAAAATGAGCGATCCCGATAATCTCAGCGCGGTTCTGAATGTTCCGTGGTCGCTCGCCGTGGCCCCGTTTGTCCTTGCGCTTTTCTTGGCCCTGACATGGAAATCCACGAAGATTGTCCTGCGGCGGCTCAAATCAGTACTTTCGGGTTCGGGATCTCGTGTGCGAACGCGAGTCAGGCGCGGATTAGACGCGTGGAGAAGATCCGTCTTCCACGTTGTTGTTGCCTATTGCGTGCTTTGCTACTTCGTGTGCTTGCTCACGGGGAACTGGACGAGGTGGCGACTGCCCGCGGTACCCGCGTTGATTATGTTGGCGATCTTGCAATACAGGCAATCTTCGACAATCTGGCGCGTGCTAACCATTGCGATCTGGATTTTTTCCGTCTTCATATACCGCGTGGCTGTGGGGACGCTGTTCTAGCGAAGTGTCCATGCGTGCCTTCGGGCTTCGGAATCGACCGGGCAGGCTCGCGTGGGAGATTGAGTGGCGAGAAATCAAACCGCAATTATCCAGAATTGAACCTCCGCAACGCCGGCTTGCAAACCTCCAGGTCCTTCGCGCGATTGCTGCGCTGAGTGTGGTTCATGCTCACACGGGCATACGCTTGGGCTCCTGGCACGGGGCGGGCCAGTTTGGGGTCGACATCTTCTTCGTATTGAGCGGTTTCATCATGGCCATGATCAGTGCCCCCGAGGGTCATGCCTTCTTTGTGAAAAGGCTCACCCGGATCGTTCCCCCTTACTGGACCTTCACCCTTCTCGCGTATGCGGCACTCGCCTATTTTCCAGTTCTCGATCCCGCCTGCGACCGCGGGGCCGCGCCTCTCCTGAAGAGCCTTTGTTTTGTTTCTTACGCGCGGCCGGACGGCAGCCTATTTCCTATTCTCGGCGTGGGCTGGACCCTGAATTATGAAATGTGCTTCTACGTCCTCGTCGCGTTGGGCCTGCTGATCTCAAGAAAGCGGGCGGGGTGGGTGGCCGCTTTCCTGCTTTTCATTCTTATGCTGACCGCGCATCTCTTCAAAGGCGGCGTCTTCTCGAGTTTTTATGGCAACGAAATCATGCTTGAGTTCGTCATGGGCATTCTCGCCTTTCAGATTTACTCTGTTTCCAATCCCGCGATCTGCCAAAGGCTGCGCCTGGTCTTTCTTGGCGCATGTGCGGGGGCCTTCTGCTTCATGTATTGGTATCAGGGTACGCGATTCTATGGTCCGTCCGGATCGCGCCTGTATTTTATCGGTGGCGGGTATGTGCTGGTGCAGAGCGCGGCACTCTTGTCACGCTCCGGCTGGGAAGTGCGCAATCGAGCCATGATCCTGATTGGCGACGCAAGTTATACCCTCTACCTGTCCCATGTCTTTGTACTGTCGGTGATGCAGCACCTGGTATCGCGGAGGATCGCGTACCTCGAGATGGACCGTCCGTTGGGCTCCGCAACCGCAGTCTTGCTCTCCGTTGGGTGCGCCGTGCTGGTGTATGTCTATTGCGAGCGGCCAATGCACCAGGCGCTAAACAGGATGCTGCTCGGCAGCAAGGATGTGAGGCCGATTCGCGTTGCGCCTGTCGAGGCCTCTCGCTGTGCTTGAGCAGGTTAGGGAGCTGTTGCCGGAACCAATCTGGCAAGTGCTAACTATTGCGATCTGGATCTTCTCCGTCTTCATATACCGCATGGCTGTGGGGACGCTGTCATCGTGAAGTGTCAATGCGTGCCTTTTCGCCGCGACGATCTGCTCAGAGAGCGCTTCCGCGCCGCGTCCCGGCGTTGCGAGAGGCCCGAGTGCACGATCGCAGGATAAGCGCATCTGCGGAAGAATCGACTGTTCCTCAAATACAGGCATCTGCCTGCCGCGGGCCCCAGTCCGCGCTCGTGGAACCCCCCGATGCAGATCGCAAAACAGCATCGAAGGCGCGCAGCCAAAGCGCAGATGTCGTCAAGGGGATCGCCATCCTGCTGGTGGTTCTTGGTCATGCCATCCAGGCCGGCGACGCGGCGTTTGATCGCAATCTCCTCTTCCGGCTTATCTATTCGTTTCATATGCAGCTCTTCATGGCAGTGAGCGGATGGTTTGCAAGACCTGACGATTCCGGCAGATTGAAAAGAGACGCAGTCCGGCTCTTGGTTCCGACGGTAACGTGGTATTGCGTGCAGTATTTTGTGGCGGGCCGGTACGCGCAAATGGGAGCCGGCGCCTACATCATGCGCTGGGTCAGGAATCCCGATACAGGATTATGGTTCCTTTGGATTTTGCTTTTGTGCCATGTCGTACTGTGCGGGGCAAGGTTTTTCGAGCGCATCGCCGGGCTGAGTTCCTATCTTCTGTTCGTGATGCTCCTTTGGTTCGTTCCTTCCCTCTATTTCGGAACTAAGTTACTGCGATTCAATTTCATCTACTTCGCGGCGGGCTACCTCGTTGCCAGGCACAAGGATCTCCTGAGGCCGCTCTTTGCTCCGGCAGGAATCGTTGCTGCCATCGCCTGGCCTTTCGCCATGCATGGGTGGCAGCGAATTGCCCCCACAGGAACCGGGGTTGGCGTGACGGTTTTCTCCCGCGCCGTCTCTGTCTCGTCAATGCGCTTTGCAGCCGCTCATTTTATAGCGCCTTTCCTTGGCATCATTCTTCTTTGCTGGATATGCTCGGTCGTAAATTGGGTCTGGCTCGCGAGCACGGCGAGTTGGTTCGGGCGGCGAACGTTGGAGATCTACGTCTCACACCAATTCTTCATGCAGATTCGAATTGGAACGGGAAACTGGTCCATTGCCGCATCATTCTTTATTGCTCTCGCGGGAGCGCTGGCATTGGCGGAGGGGTTGAGGCGCAGTCCCCTCACCAACCTGATCTTTTATGGAAAGCCTGCATCCCCGCGAGCAGCATGAGAGAGATGCCGGCCGAAAATGGGCCGCGAGGGTCGAGCAGCCCATGAAAGTATTATTTGTTACCTCCCGCTATCAGTATGGGGATCCGGCCCGGGGCGAGGCATACGAGCATCAGAATTTTCTGCCCGCCCTGCGCCGCCTGGGTCACGAAGTCCAGGTCTTCGACCATCGGTTGCGGTCGCAATATGCCGATTTCATCGCGTTGAACCGGGCCTTGCTGGAGAAAGTGGAGGCGTGGCGGCCCCAGGCCGTCCTCTTTGTGCAGGGGCTTTACGAGGTGTGGAGCGAGACTTGGGAGATCCTGAGGAGCAGCGGCATCGCCGCGGCCGTGAATTGGGCTACCGACGATTCATGGAAATATCCGCAGGCGTCTCGCTTCCTGGCCCCGCATTTTGACGCTTTTGTGACCACGGCTCCAGAGCGCGCCTCGGATTACGCGCGCGACGGCTACCATCGGGTTCTCGTGTCGCAGTGGGCTGCGGATGCGACGCGGCTTCAGTATCCTTTGCCCTCAATGGAGTGTCAGTACGATGTCTCCTTCATCGGACAGCGCTACGGGCGCCGGCCCGGCTTCATCCGGGCGCTGGAGCGCGCAGGGATCCGGGTTGAATGCTTCGGCCATGGCTGGCCGCGCGGATCCGTGTCGGGAGAGAGCATCGCTCCGCTGATGCGGCAGTCGAGGATTTCCCTGAACTTTTCCGGTCAGGGCTACGCCTCGCGGTTTCTTCCCCAGCGCCGTCAGGTCAAAGCCCGGGTATTCGAAGTTCCGGGAGCCGGCGGTTTTCTTCTCAGCGAGTGGGCTCCGGGCATCGACGGCTATTACCGGTTGGGCGAGGAAATCGATGTCTTCCGGACCGAGGAGGAACTGGTTTCGAAAGTGCAGTACTACCTCCGGAATCCTGAAGTTCGGGATGCGTGCGCTCGGCGCGCCAGCGAACGAACCGTCCAGGAGCATACCTACGACGCGCGTATGCGCGAGCTGCTGGAGTTTACGGTGGCCCAGCACGCGCAGATGCCTCCGGGGACAGGACAGATCGACTGGGCCAGCTTTGGGAAAGCTGCATCGCGGCATACCGTGAGCCCATTCCTGCGGTTCCTGCGGGCATCGCTGACCGGTGCTGCCAGGCCTTTTGCCGGCAAGAAGCGCGCTCCCAGGGCGGCACGACGGTTCTTGTTCGAGCTGAGCTGGCGTTTTGCAGGATCGGGAACCTTTTCAGCCAGCGGCCTGCCCGGAAGATTGTTTTATCACGAGTCAAACACCCTGCTTAAGCGATGAATGAGTCATCGAGGCACATAAGAAGTTAATCGTCCGCCATTTCATTCATGAAGATTCTGCACATTGGCCAGCACTATTCCCCCCTCGTGTCGGGGGTTCCGTTTGTGGTGCGGGAAATATCGGAAAGGCTCGTCCGTCGCGGGTACGAGGTGCACGTTGCGACCGGCGCGGTGACGGGCTGCCCGAAAGAAGAAACGAGGAATGGCGTCTTTGTGCATCGTTTCGACGTGCAGGGGAACTCCGTGCTCGGGGTCGCGGGAGAGACGGGCGCCTTCCTCGACTTCGTGCGCTCGACGCGCTGGGATGCAATCGCCGTACACTGTGCGCAGACCTGGTCCACGGACCTGCTTTTCGGCGTCGAACTGGACGGGCCGGTGGTCTTTGTGGCGCACGGGCTCTCGGCGTACGGCGATCCGGCTTATCGGAGGTATTTTTCGCGGCTGGCGGAGTGGCTGCGAAGGGAAAAGGTGATGGTATCGCTGGCGCGCACGGGAATTGCCGACGCGCAGTTTCGCCGCGATTATGGCCTGCCTGATGCGGTGATCATTCCCAACGGTGTAGATACCGCGGAGTGGAACTCTCCCTCGCTCGGTGTTCGCCAGGCGTGGGGCAGGACCAACGCTCCATGGCTGGTGAATGTTTCGACGCACAGCCCGGCCAAGAATCATCGCGGCCTGTTCGGCCTGGCGCGAGCGCTGCGCGGTATCGGCGCATCCGCGCACGTAACGCAGATCGGCTCGGGGCATCGCGCCCGGAAGTGGAATCTGGGCCGGCTGGGAGTGCGGGGCAGCTGTTATTACCGCTGCATCGCGACCGCGCCCTTTGTCAGCAACCTGACGATGAAGGTGGGGGTATCCAGGACGGAGACCGTTTCAGCTGTCAAGGAAGCGGACGTATTCATCCTGACATCTTCGTTGGAGGCTTCGCCCCTGGTGATTCTGGAAGCGATGGCGGCGGGCACGCCGTTTGTGAGCTTCGACGTAGGATGCATTCGCGAGCATGTGGGAGGGCGGGTGGTGGCATCCCTGCCAGAGATGGTCGAGGCGACGCGGGAATTGCTCTCCAGCCCGGAGCTGCGGCGTCACCTGGGCGAGCAGGGACGGGCCCGTATTGCCGAGCGCCACGACTGGGAGGTCATCGTCACGGCATACGAGAATCTCTACGCCCGCTTGATCGGCAAAGCCTGTGTCGTGGTGCGGTGAACGCGGCCGATGCGCCGCCCCACGATGCGCTCCGGGAACCGGCGGGTCTGGCCTGCGTGACCAGCGGCCGGGGATGCGATGATCGCGTGGTTGCAAAGAAGTATTCCTTGCGATGCAGGCGCTTGCTTCACTCCGAATGATGGGGAAGAACTGAACAACTCCTGATGCATAGCCTCGAAAATCGCCCGCACACTCGCCGGTCAAGCACTGCCGTGGCATTTAGCCGCTCACCGAGCCCAATGTGATGGGGCTACCGCTGGTATCGATCGGCATGCCGGTGTTCAACGCCGAGCGCACCATTGAGTCTGCGATCCGGTCGGTCATTTTACAATCGTTTCACGATTGGGAGTTACTGGCTATCGATGACGGATCATCCGATCGCTCGTGCGAAATATTGCGAAGATTTGGCGATCCGCGGATTCGCGTCGTGCGCGACCATGCACACGATGGGTTGCCGCAACGATTGAACCTTGCGATCGCCATGAGCCGGGGGCGATACTTCGCGCGCATGGATTCCGACGATGTGTGCTACCCGGATCGAATCCAATTCCAGCTGCAGTTCCTGGAGACGCATCCGGACGTTGATCTGGTGGGCGGCGCGGTGATGGTCTTTGGCGATCAAGGACTGGCCAGAGGCAAGCGCGCCGTTCCCAGTCGTCATCGGGAGATCTGCCGCCGGCCTTGGGCGGGATTTCCATTGCCGCATCCGACATGGATGGGCAAGAAGGAATGGTTCGAACGGCATCTGTATCGGCCATTCATTCGCTGTGAGGATCAGGAACTGCTGCTGCGAACTTACAGAAGCAGCTGTTTCGCGAATGTCGACCGGATCATTCTCGGTTATCGCGAGCAGCGGATTCGCTTGCGGAGGGTGATACGTGGCCGGCGTTCCTGGGTCTGTGCTCTTTGGGCTGAACCGGCGGGTACGATCTCTGCATGTCGAGCAGTGGGCGGGACCATCGAGCAAATCGCCAAAGGCATGGTGGACACCTTAGCCGTGGCTTCGGGACTGGAAAAAAGCATCCTCTGTCACAGAGCGCAAAGCGTGACCTGGGCGGAAAACGCGGCCTGGAACGATGTCTGGGCGTCCCTGTCGGCCGATGGTCCGCGCGCCCTTGCTTAACGGCGAGATGCAACTGCAGCGAAATGTGCAATGTGCGGCATCGAACACTTTCGTAGAGAAAAAGATTGGGCTTGGCTGAACCAACAAGGGAAGCCCTTGAGCAGGCCTCCTCGGGGTGGGAATGAAAACTGAAGCTCAGATCGATTCCGCACCATCCGGGGCGTGTTCGCACGTGCTCGCTTGCCCGTGCCCGGAGGGCTACGGCAGCGGCAACTACGCTCCCAGAACCCGGTTTCCCGAGCTGTGGGAGATCGCGGGAGAGAGTGGAGACAATGCCATTCATGGCCGCCTCCGCGAAATCTTTCTGGCCGCCGGTCTCGATGCCGGCCGCTACGGCAGCCAGGAGTGGAACCCGCTGGGGCAATGGATCGCACCGGGAATGCGCGTGCTGATCAAACCCAACTGGGTCAAGCACGAAACGGGAGACCTCATCGGCCAGAATGTTCTGTGCACCCATCCTTCAGTGCTGCGCGCGGCCATCGACTATGTGCTCATTGCCACGGGTTCGCCGGGCCAGGTCATGGTTGCCGATTCGCCGCTGCAGGGCGCCGATTTCACCCGGGTTCGAGAACAAGCGGGCATCGATACGCTGGAGCGGCACTATCGGAATGCGGGCCTTCCGGTGGTTTTCCGCGATCTCCGCCTTCGCCACGCGGAGGTCGATGACCGATCGAGCTATGTGAAATCTACGCATCGGCTCGCCGGAGATCCGATGGGCTATTCCATCGTTGATCTCGGCGCCCTAAGCCGCCTCGAGGTGATCTCGGACGATCAGACACCATTTGAAGTTGCCGATTACAACGGCCGTGCGACGAGGGCTCATCATCGCCGCGGGGTTCACGAGTATTGCATAGCCAACTCCGCTCTCAGTTGTGACGTCATACTGAACCTCCCTAAGCTGAAGTCCCACGTCAAATCGGGGATGACCGGGGCGATGAAGAATTTCGTCGGTGTGAATTGCGAGAAGGCCTATCTGCCCCATTATCGGCGCGGTGCGCCGGACCGAGGCGGCGACGAGTATCCGGCGGAGAGCACATCACCGGCAGCGATCGCATATTTCCGCCGTACTCTGCAGAATCGCGCCCCCCTGTGGTTGTGGAAGACCGCCCGGTCGCTGGCATTCTTTCTGCTGGCCCATGGCAAGCGCAACGTCATCTGCCAGTCAGGCGGCTGGTATGGCAATGACACGCTGTGGCGGACCATTCACGATCTCTGCGATATCGTGACGAATTACGGAGTTGGGGGCAAGCGTCTCGGCGGGCCACGATCCATTCTTACGCTGGTCGATGCCATGGTTTGCGGTGAAGGATTGGGCCCGCTCCATCCGCACTCGAAGCCGCTCAAGCTGCTCATCTGGGGCGATGACATTGGCGCCGTGGACCTGGCATGCGCTGCGATCATGGGATTCGATCCCCGCCGGATTCCGATGTTGTCACACCTGGAAGACGCACGCGCCAGGGCTTTCAGTCGGGAGGCGCATACACCATTCTTGCAATATACCGGAGAAAAGATAGCCGAACAGCCTTTCGCGCCTCCTCCTACGTGGAAGGGGCACATCGAAGCCGGCGCCTTCGGGCCCTAAGCCTATGCACATCCGGGAATCCATTTACGCATCGTTGCCGATCGGTTTGCAGCACCTTGCCGTAACTTCGCAGGGCATCGCGTACCGGCGGCAGCGATATGGCGGGATCTTCTCGCAGTACCTGGCTGCGTTGCGCAGCTCGGAGTTCGCGCCGGCCGGCCAGCTCCTGGAGTTGGAGCTGGCGGAGATGCAGCGCATGGTGCGCTTCGCGTTTGAGCATGTGCCGTGGTATCGCAGGATGGCGCGGGCGTTGGGAGCGGATTGGCGCGATATCCGGTCGTGGGAAGACTTAAGCCGGCTCCCGCAAACCACGAAAAAGGACGTTCGCGGCAATTCCGAACTTTTTGTGGCGGACGTATTTCGCGCTTTCGAGCTTACGCCCTGGCATACCAGCGGCACCACGGGGACACCGCTGACGTTGCTTTACGAACCAGCCGCGGTGCGCAAGCTCTGGGCTTTTGTCGAGTTGTACCGGCTGCAAGCGGGAGTGAGCCGCATCGAGCGCCGCGGACAGTTTACGGGCAAGGTGATCGTTCCTGGGTCGCAATCGCCCGGCTGCAAGATCTTCTGGCGATATGATCTGGCGAACCGCGCCTTGCTGCTTTCAACCATGCACCTGGCTCCTGAGAACCTGCCCATGTACGCGGCGGCGCTGGCCCGATACCGTCCCGAATACCTGTCCGGATATCCCTCGGCGATTTATTTGCTGGCCCAGTATTATCTCGCAGCGGGCGTGACTCCCCCGCCATTGCGGGCGGTGCTCACTTCCGCAGAGACGGTTCTGCCGCATCAGAGAAAGGCGATTGAGGAAGGACTTGGCACGCGCCTGTACGATCAGTACGGCCAGACCGAAATGCAGAGCTTCTGGTACCAGTGCCGGGAGGGCAACCTGCATGTCCATCCGCTCGCCGGACATACTGAAATTGTCGACGCGCAGGGAGAGCCCTGCGGTCCGGGCCATGCAGGCAGCGTTGTGCTTACGGGTTTTCTGAATCGCGGGATGCCGCTGTTGCGTTACGCGGTCGGCGACATCGCCGCATGGTCTTCCATTGCGAAGTGCCCGTGCGGCCGCAACATGCGGATCGTGGCCCGCCTTAACGGCCGGGTGGACGATTTTATTTACACCCAGGAGCGCGGATTTGTGGGCCGCCTGGATACGGTGTACAAGGGAGTGAAGCATTTGATAGAAGCCCAGATCGTGCAGCGGGATGTCGACCACGTGCTGGTGCGCTATGTACCCGCACCTGCTTTTTCCGCCCAGGATCTTAAGACTCTGGAGCACAATCTCCGCGACCGGATCGGCGCTGCCGTGGGCATTGAGTTTCAAGCTGTCGGGCTTATTCCGCGCAGCCAGGCCGGGAAGTTTCGCCCCGTGATCTCCGCATTGCAGGAACTTCGCGATGGCTGTCTGGAGCACGCAATACCAGGTCCCTGCGAAACCCGCTAAACCACACCGCATTCGACTGAGGACGGACCGAGAGGTCAGGCTGCGTCAGGTGATTCCATGCGTATAGTACGTATCATTACCAGGCTGAATATCGGCGGTCCTGCAATTCAGGTCGCATTCCTGAATCGCGAGATGCAGAGCCGCGGTTATGAGACACTGCTCCTCACCGGTGACTGCGAACCGGGCGAAGGGGAGATGGATTACCTGCTGGACTCTTCCAGCCCGGTTCGCCGGATTCACCCTCTCTCGCGATCTGTATCGCCCCTCAGAAACTTGCGGGCCCTCGGGCAAGTGTGGCGCATTCTCCGCGAGGTGCGTCCCGACATCGTTCATACGCATACCGCCATGGCGGGTTGCGTGGGACGTGCGGCGGCGATTCTTGCTGGAGTCCCGGTGATCATCCATACCTATCACGGCAACAGCCTGCGGCACTACTTCTCGCCGATTTCGAGCGCTGTCTTCCGCAACATCGAACGCGCGTTAGCCTTGCGCACCGACGTGCTCTGTGCTCTCAGCCCGCAACAGCTGCGCGAGTTGTCGGACGAGATGCGTATTGCTCCGCGGGAAAAGTTCCGGATCGTGACGCTGGGATTGGACCTGACCCCCTACCTCGCAATTCCCGCTCCCGGCGCCGGCGAAGTTATCAGAGTCGGATGGTTTGGGCGCCTGGCAGACGTAAAGAACATCCGTCTCTTCCTCGAGACGATTGAAGCGGCCAAGGATAGCGCAACACGGTTCGAATTCCATGTCGTCGGAGATGGTCCGGATCGGGGGTACGTCGAGAGCGCCGTACGCCGCCTCGGCCCGCGGTTGAAATGGCATGGCTGGAAGCGGGACATCGCGCCCATTCTCGCCGCCTGCGATCTGGTTGTTCAAACCTCGAAAAACGAGGGGACACCCGTGGCGCTCATTCAGGGCATGGCGGCGGGGCGTCCATTCATCTCCACGCCCGCGGGAGGCGTTGTCGACATGACCTGCGGGCAGCGGCGGGACTCGACGCCCGGAGCCTCGTGGTTCGATAATGCCGTGCTTGTATCTCCCGATCCTCGGGACTTTGCGCGCGTGCTGGACAAGTTTGCCCAATCGCCCCGGAGCATTCGCACCATGGGCCAGGCGGCGCGCACATTCGCCGCGGATCGCTACACGGAAGGATCTTTGCTGGCCAGTCTCGATCTGATCTACCGCGAGTCTCTCCAACGCAAACTGAAGCACCCCGCGAAGGCACTGATTCCTTCCATCGAGCCGGGGCGGGAGTCCTGATGCCGCTCAAGTCGAGCATGCCCGTCGGTCCGTGCCGATGCCGCTTTCGACCAGGCTCTCAAGCCCGCCTGTGCACAGGAATCGCTTTGCAGCGCGCGCAGGGCAGGTGACTTTGCCGGATAAATTGGGCGGCGCGTCATGGGAGAGATAGGACGCCGCTGCCCCTCCTACAAAGGTCAAATCGGCTCTGCTCGGCAACTGTCAACGGCTTCGGCCGCTTCCTCACGGCAAAAACCTAACCGTCCATCCGCCTCAGTACCAAGGCGCGGATTTCAAACCCGAACCGATTTTGCGAAAAACGTTTTGGATATCGCCGCTCTGCCGGCGCACAAGGAGAGAAACGATGAAAGTACTGATTACCGGTGGTGCGGGCTTTATTGGATCGCATCTCGCGGAGCGTTGCCTTCAGGAGGGATGGCCGGTGTCGGTGCTCGACGACTTGTCAACCGGATCGTTTGAGAACGTTCGACATCTGAAGGCGCATCCGGGATTCAGCTACACCATAGACACGGTCTTTAATGAACCGCTCGTGGCGGAACTGGTCGACTGCTGCGATGTGGTCTTTCATCTCGCGGCCGCCGTGGGCGTGCGGCTCATTGTGGACAGTCCGGTGCGAACCATTGAGACCAACGTCCACGGAACCGAGGTTGTCCTTTCTGCTACCGCCAAGAAGAAAAAGCGGATTGTCATCGCTTCAACGTCGGAGGTCTACGGCAAGAGCGTGAAAGTTCCTTTCGCGGAGGACGATGACCTGGTGATGGGCCCCACGAGCAAAGGGCGTTGGAGCTACGCCTGCTCCAAAGCGCTTGACGAGTTTTTGGGCCTCGCTTACTACCACGAAAAGCATGTTCCGGTTACGATCGTTCGGCTGTTCAACACGGTTGGCCCGAGGCAGACAGGGCGATACGGAATGGTGATGCCGAATTTCGTCCAGCAGGCATTGCTGCATGAGCCGATCACGGTTTACGGAGACGGCAGCCAGCGGCGGTGTTTTGGTTACGTACGGGACGCCATAGAGGCGTTAGTAAGGATAGCTAAAACCGAGGCGGTAGCCGGACAAATCCTGAATATAGGCAACGACCAGGAAACCACCATTGCCGGCCTGGCCAGTCTTGTCCGCGCACGCCTCCGCTCGAGATCGGAGATCGTCCGCGTTCCG
>Ga0326727_10008974_pt1 | contig 24964 bp, 22 predicted proteins | sample MB2enrmetagenome_FD_207643 | JGI IMG/M metagenome (GOLD analysis project Ga0326727, IMG submission 207643) | Lab enriched peat soil microbial communities from McLean, Ithaca, NY, United States - MB29MY | ecosystem: Environmental > Terrestrial > Soil > Wetlands > Peat | place: USA: New York... | reverse complement strand
GTGCCTCAATGTCGTCCGGCGTGGCGCGCGGTGACCTTTCTCCAGCCGCCGACGAACAGGTGTACCACCCGAACAGCGGCTAACGCTGGAAGCCGAACCACCGCCAAACTGAGAAACGAACCGCAAAAAGCGGAACTGATTACGCCATAGGTGGTGGCTCTAGTGACCTGTTAGGCGGAGTCATGTGGAATATTCAATGAAAGATACTCCGGGGCTTCCTTAACAGATCCAATCATGTGATGAAACCAACCCAGGCCAACCTTGAGAACATGCTCCGGTGCGCCACCAGCCCTGACCGACATCCACTGCGGATCGTCGTCAGTCATAAACTGAATATCCACGGGTAAAGCCCCCTCATGAACTAAGTGACAGCGTAACCACTTATAGAAAATATACTCAACTGGGTGGCACTGACCTCGAAACTCGACTCGACTCCTGACTGAATGCGAATCGCGCAAAAAGTGCTCGAAACTCTCCCTGTCGTTCATTTTCGGATATCGCAAACGTGCTGTGGCTGCCACTGCAATCAATGCAATAAGAAAGGCACTCTCGTGCCGTCCGTTATTCCACAAAAACAAAGCATCACCAACTCGTTTATGAATTCCTGGCATAGGGAGAGACTATTCTGGTGGAGGCAAGTCATCCAGTTCGGACAAAATATCATCAAGTGCCTTCTCTACCCCCAGCGCCGTCCTCTTGGCATTTTTGAAAATGCTCTCCATCAAGTCATACGCATTCACACCATAACCTCCAGCCTTCCTTGCTATTTTCGCGAGCTGGATATCAGACAGAGATTCAAGGTCAGATCCGCCCTTGTCCACAAAGTTTATTATGAAATCAGCGCTCCCATCGCTCGATACATGACGCGCTACGCGTAAGACGAAATTTCCAAGTGTTGCTTGGAATTCATTGTCCGTAGCAGTGCCTTCCCAATTTAAATTCCCGGCTCGTGTCTGAGACTCAATTTTTTCAACGAGTTGGATTAGCTTTTCCTCTGTCATAGTAATTCTCCTAGCTGTTTTTGAGATTTATGGCAATACCATGCACTTTCATTATTTGGTTCGTCACGACTCCATTAATTTTCGCAATATCCGGTTCAGGTTTACCTGAGGAGACATGGCGATCAATCTGCTTTTCGATGGTTTTGAACTGCTCTACAGTTCCTTGAATTACAATTTGATGTTCCTGTGTTAATCCTCCGCTGCCATCTCTCAGTTCAACAAGAACTCTCCTAAGTTCAGAGTACCGGTCTAGAGAAACGCCCCATTCCTTTTTCCTTTGCACCCTGATAATTTCCTCCATCATAGCGATTGCCGACGAAAAATTAGCGAGCGTTCCTTGTTTCAAGATTTTCTCCTTGGTTTGGTTTGCTGCCTCCACCGCCCGTTCAGCGGCCTTTTTCGTCCTCAATATTCCCCAGATGGTGAATCCGAAGCCGAATACCGAAAGTAAGAGCCCGGCTACGGTGGCACGATTGGCCCATAGATCGCAGAAATCACCAATAGCTTTGGAGATTGATGCCGGGTTCTTCATCTGTCGAGGAATAATTGTACATTAGTTTTTTTGGGGGTCAACAGTAATCTCTTGATGCATCAAAGCCCGAAACGTCTGCGACCGTGGCGGGCAAAATCAAACCGCCGCTCCTGTTTTCACTTGACGCACAGCTTTTTCAATGGCTCTGACCAGGCCGGGGATGGTGTGTTCTTTGGCTTCGACTGCGGGTGTCAATCCCAGGGCGGCAATGGCCTTGCTGGTTTCGGGGCCGATGGAGGCGAATTGAAGGCGCGGGTGGGATGTCAACAATTGGTTTAGGTCGAAGCGGGCGTGGAGGTTTTCCACCGATGAGGCGCTGGCGAAGGTGATCCAGTCCGCGCCGTCCTCAACAAGCCGGGCGGCGGCGCCGTTGTGGTCCTCGGTTTCGACGGCGGTTTTGTAGCAGGCGACGTCGTCCACAATGGCGCCCATTTCCTCGAGTTTCTGGGGCAGTTCCTTTCCGGCAACCTCGGCGCGGAGCAGGAGAATCTTGAGGTTCTCGATGCTTTGATAACCGGCCAGCGCATCGGCGATGCCGGAGGCGATGTACTCGGGCGGGGTGAGGTCCACCTTGAGATGCAGTTGCCGGAGTTTGGCGGCGGTGGCCGGGCCGACGGCGGCGATGCGCACGCCGCCGATGTCGCGCATATCCTCGAAAGCCTTGAAGAAATAGTCAAAAAAAGCGGCGACTCCGTTGGGGCTGGTGAAAATCAACCAGTCGTAGGCGTTGAGTCCGAGAAGAGCATCGGCCAGGGGCAGGCGCTCGGTGGGAGGTTCGAGGCGGATGGTCGGGATTTCCAGCACGTCGGCCCCGCGGTCCAGCAATAGGCGGGACAACTGGCTGGCCTGGGCGCGGGTGCGCGTGACGACGATGCTCCGGCCAAAAAGCGGGAGGCGCTCGAACCAATTGAGCTTGGGCCGCAATTTGACCACATCGCCGATGATGGTCAGGGCGGGCGGTTTGAACCGGGTTTGCTCGACCACGCCGGCGATGGTCTTTAAGGTGCCTTCGATGGTTTGCTGGCGGCCGGTGGTGCCCCAGCGGATCATGGCCACCGGGGTGCTTTCATCCATGCCGTGGGCCACGAGGGCGGAGGCGATTTGGCGGATGCGGGTGACGGCCATGAGAATGACCTTGGTGCCGGGAGTTTTGGCGGCCTGCGCCCAATCGGCGTCCGCTTCGTTTTTGTCCGCTTCTTCGTGGCCGGTGAAAACGGTGAAGCTGGAGCAATAGTCGCGGTGGGTCAGGGGGATGCCGGCGTAGCTGGGGGCGGCGTAAATGGAGGAAACACCGGGGACCACTTCAAAGGGGATTTTCGCCCCGGCCAGGGCCAAAGCTTCTTCGCCGCCGCGTCCAAAAACATAAGGATCGCCGCCTTTGAGGCGGACGACGCACTGGCCGGCGCGGGCCTTGTCAATCAGCAATTGGTTGATCTGCTCCTGGGGGATGGCGTGGTCGCCACAACGTTTGCCGCCGTAGATCATTTCGGCGGCAGCAGGCGCCAGGGCAAGAATATCGCGGTTGACCAGGGCGTCGTACACCACCACCCCGGCCCGGCCGAGCAGCTCCGCGCCGCGCAAAGTGAGCAGCCCGGCGTCGCCGGGGCCGGCGCCAACCAGATAGACTGTGCCGGCCGATTTCATGGGCACGGTTGCGGATGCTGCCGGCGCAGTTGCTCCGCGACTTCCCGGCCCAAGGCGACCGCATCTGACAGGCCGCCCGTGCCCTCGGCGTGCTGGACGTCCTTGGTCAGGTGCGCCACGACGCGCAGATGGAGGATGGCGCCGGCGACGGAAGCATAAGCGCCGATGGGTGTTTGACAGCCGCCGCCCATGGCCTGAAGGAAGGAGCGCTCGGCCGACACGCATTGGAAGGAGATGTAATGGTTGAGCCGGCGGCAAACCTCCGCCGCGCGTTCATCGTTGTCACGAATCTCCAGGCCGATGGCGCCCTGGCCGACGCAGGGGAGCATGAAGCGCGGATCAAAAACGTGGTAGGCCAGTTCGCGCGGCGCCAGATCGCCGCGGAGCAGACCGATCCGCGCCAGACGGATGCCCAGACGCTCCATGCCGGCGGCGGCCAGAATCGTGGCATCGGTTTTCGGCTGCTTGATGAGTTTTTGCAACCGGGTGGGGACATTGCCGCGGATCGGGACGGTGAGGAAATCCGGGCGCAGGGCCAGAAGCTGGGACTGGCGGCGGACACTGCCGGTGGCGACGGTGAAGCCGGGCGGAAATTCGGAAATATTCATCCCGGGGATGAGGCCGTTGTCAATGCGATAGACCAGAACGTCGCGCGCGTCGGCGCGCTCGCCGGCGACGGCGGCGAGGCGCAATCCCGGGGGCAAGTCGGTGGGCAAATCCTTCAAGCTATGCACCGCCAGATCGGCCCGGCCCTGGAGCAGGGCGGCCTCGAGTTCCTTGGTGAACAGGGCGCGGCCGGGCAGGGCGCCCGGAGCGGCGGGAGCCTTGGTCTGTAACCGGTCGCCGGTGGTTTTGATGATTTTCAAGTCGAAGGCGAGCTTGGGAAATTCCCTGCGGCAGGCGGCAAGAACGGTGTTGGCCTGGGCCAGGGCCAGGTCGCTGCCGCGGGTGGCGATGAGAATGGTGGGCATGGGAAGCGAGAGGTTAATTATTGACTGTGACGAGATTGGACCGGGCCGGGAAGCCGCCGGGGACGGAGAGAAGGAGGGCGCGCGCCTTGTCCCGGATGAGGGCCTGGCAGCGGGCGATTTCGTTCTGGCGCTGCCGGAGGCAGTCGGCGGCGATTTCCTGCAGGTCGTCAATGTTGTAAAGATAAACATTTTCCAGGAGCTTGATCTCCGGGTCAATGTCGCGCGGTACTGCGATGTCAATCAAAAGCAGGGGCCGGTTTCTGCGGGTTTTCATCAGCAGTTCGATCTGGGCGCGGTGGAGGATGCAGTGCGGCGCGGCGGTGCTGCTGATGACGATGTCAACGGCGGCGAACTCGGCGGTCCAATCCTCAAAACTAACGGCCCGTCCGCCCAGTTCCCGGGCCAGGGCCGCAGCCCGTTCGTGGGAACGGTTGGAAACCAGGATGCTGTGCGCGCCGCGGCTGAGAAGGGCGCGCGCCGTCTTTTCGCCCGTCTCGCCCGCGCCGATGATCATGACGGGGTGGTCGCGCAAGGAGCTGAAAATCTTCTCCGCCAGTTCCACGGCAACGGAAGCGACGGACACGCTGCCGCGCTGGATGTTGGTTTCGGTGCGGATTTGTTTGGCGACATTGAAGGCCTTTTGGAAAATTTTGTTCAATCGGGCGCCGGTGTGTTTGAGGCGCAGGGCGGTGTCGTAGGCCTTTTTCAACTGGCCGAGAATTTCCGTTTCGCCGAGGACCATGGAATCCAGGCCGCAGGCGACCTGAAAGAGGTGTTCCACGCCGCGGACGTCGGCATGGCAATAGACTTCATCGTTCAACGGTTCCGGCTTCTGGTGGAAACCGGCCAAAAACTGGCGGAGGAGGGCGGCGGCTTCGCGTTCCGGGCAATCCATCACGGCGTAAATTTCGACGCGGTTGCAGGTGGAGAGGATGACGGCCTCGGCGGCGGCGGCTTCGCGGCGCAGTTTTTCCAAGGCTTGCGGGATCGCCGGGTCGGAAATGGCGAACTGCTCCCGCACATGAACGGGCGAGGAGCGATGGCTTAATCCGAAGACGATGAAAGGCATTTTTGGAATGGTGAATTTTGAATGGGGAATGGTGAAGATTTAAAATTTGTGGGTGGGGGACAACAGGTTGACGCCCCAGAAAGTCAACAGGACGAAAGCGAACGCGCCGATGGCGCCCCAGGCAAAGCGGCGTCCCGACTGGGCAAAGCGGCTGTGCAGGATAATCAGGCCCAAATAGAGCAGCCAAACCAGGACGGACCAGGGCACTTTGGGGTCGGAGGCGATGTTGGCTTCGGGATGCTGGCGGGGGAGAAACGGGATGAAGGCCAGGCCGGCGGTGAGCAAGATGAAGCCGGCCCAAAGAAGGCGGCTGGTGATTTTTTCCAGGCGGTCAATGGCGGGGAACAGCGCCAGAAGCGCGCGCAGCTTGTGAAATTTGAGGTCGTGTTCCAGGGTCAGATACATAAGGGCGGCGACGGAACTCAAGCCGAAGGCGCCGTAGGAAAGCAAGGAGAGGGCGGCGTGGAGGCTGACCAGGCCGTTGCTGAATTGCGGCTTTTCCTTGTAGGGAACGTCCAGGGCGGGCATCAGGGCGAAGACGCCGATGGCGAAAATGATGGGGGCGACAAAGGAGCCGAAGTGGCGCAGGCGCGGAAAGAGGCCAAGGACGAGGTAGGCGGCGGCGATGGTCCAGGCGACAAACACCATGGCTTCATAGAGATTATTGACAGGGCAGCGATTCAGGCTCAGGCCGCGCAGGATCATGGCGCGGGTGTGGAGGAGGATCCCGGCCAGCAGGAGGCAATAGTTGACATGATCGTGGCGGCGAAAGCCCCTGCGCCACAGGAAAATGGAATACACGGTGCTGCAGCCGTAGAGGACTACGGCCAACAAAAAGCAGGTTCGAGCATCGTGCCAGGACACGGCGTCAGGGTAATTGATAAAGTATAAATGATAAATGATAAAAATGGTAATGTGTCGGTCTCGGGTGTGCAGACAAACTTCTTCATTTACCTTGATTTGAAAAAATAGCGCGATTTGCCTTGATTAGCCACGATCAGCCACGATTGGAAAAGCGCGATTTGGAGCGCAAGTTGTTCATGGAGAGGAGGTTAAGTTGTTGTTCGCAAAAAGGCGCAAAACACCCGGTAAAGGATGATCTAGCGGCGCGAGGTTCATAAAGTTCAGTGAGCATGTTTGAAAAGCAATCACCGGGTCGAAGACCATTTCGAGCAAATCCCCTATATGGTCACCATAGGGTCGGGCGCGCAATGTCCAATCGAAGATTTGAGGCTCTCCTGTTGCGCCTGTTATCTCGCCAACGGAAAGGCGGATCCTATCGCCGAGGCGGAGGGTGGGATTGGATGAATTCCGTAACGGCCTGGCTGATGGAGACATGCTGCTCATTGATGATTTGAGCGATGGCGGAGGAAGCAAAGGCAGCGGCGGTGGAGGTTCCTTCCACTTCCCACGGCTGCCCGTTGAGATAGACAATGGAAGTGCCGGGGGCCATGGCCCGCACAAACGAACCGTCGTCGGCGTAGGAAGCCAGATGGCCGTTGGAATCCGAGGCGGTCACGGCCAAAACGCCGGGATAGGCGGCGGGATAAGTCGGCGCGGTGCCGCCATCGTTGCCGGAAGCGGCGACGAAGAGAACGCCTTTTTGTGTGCCTTCATCAATCAAACTTTGCAAGGTGCTGCTGTTGCCGGTGCCGCCCAGACTGAGGTTGATGATATTGGCGCCGGAATTTATGGCGGCGACGGCGCCTTCGATGACTTCGTAGGTGGTGGTGCTGTCGCCGCTCGGATAAACGTCCACCGGGAGGATCTTGCTCGGGTCGTTGGCCATGCCTTGCAGCAAGGTTTCGAACATGCTGGTCCCGTGGGTGATCTGATCGACCGGTTCGTTGGGCTGGCCGACGACGGAAAGCGGCGGCAGGGAATACTGGTTGAAGCCGTTCTGCATTTGCACTGCGGTGTCAATCAGGCCGATGACCACGCCGTTGACGACCGGATTAACCTTGATGGCCGGCGTCGCGCTGGCCGTGCCGGCCAGCGGAGCGCTGACCACGGGGTTGGGGCGGTCCACCACGTAATTGGAATCAACCGAGCCAACGGAACTGTCGCTGCCGAGTTGCGTGGCGGCGGCGTTGGCGGCGTCGGCGTCCGCGAATTGCAACCGATAGAGTTTGAGGCGGTCGTCGCGGCCAACAACTTTCGCCCCCAGCGCCTTGGCGATGTCGTCAATGGACTCGGTGGAATTGCGTTTGAGGCGGACGATCAGCTCATTGGGGATGCGGTAGTCGCGCGGCCCGGCCAGGGAGGGAGCGATGATTTCGGTGGCGGCTCGCGCGGTGGTGTGGAAGACCAGCAAGCGGGGCACGCCGTTGGTGGAGTCCTTGGCAAAACTGATGTTGCCAAGCAGACGGTTCAGAGCTTCATCGGCGGAGACGTTTTGGAATTTCGCGGTGATGCTGGCGCTGGTCCCCGGTTCCAGAATGACGGGCCACCCCGTCGCGCCGGAAATTCTGGCGAGGAGCTTGGGAAGGGGCCAGTCCTTGATGTCAACGCTGACGCTGTTCTTGTTGGTGCTCCAGAGCAGGGAATCGGCGGCGCGAGCCGGCTGACTGCCAAGGGCGGCAGCGAGGAGGAGCATCTTGAGAATTGTTTGCCGAAGCGTTGACATCTTCACGGGAAAGGTATCAGAGAATTGCAGAATGCAAAATGTAAAATGAACGCGGAGCCGGGGCGCCGGATCAGTTGACGAATTTTTGCAGCTTCAGCCAAAACAGGCAATCGGCCGCCCAGGGATGGGGATGGTCGAAAGGCGGCTTGTCGGCCAGGCCCATGCCGTGGCCGCCCTCTTGATAGACATGCAGCGCGAAAGGCACCTTGTTCTTGCGCAGGGCGGAGGCGAACATCATGCTGTTTTCCATCGGCACGGTTTTGTCCTCGAAGGTGGTCCAGATGAAACAGGGCGGGGTGTTGGTGGTGACCTGGAGTTCGTTGGAAAGGAGTTGCACCAGCTCGGGCGATGGATTGCGGCCCAGCAGATTTTGCTTGGAGCCTTGATGGGTGTATTGGCCCATGGTGATGACGGCGTAGCAGAGAATGCCAAGGTCCGGCCTGGAGCTTTGGCGCTCGACGGGGTCCTCCGCGTTTCTGTTGCCGGAATCAAAGTGTGTCAACAAGGTGGAAGCCAGATGGCCCCCGGCGGAAGAACCCATGATGCCGACGCGGTGGGTGTCAATTTTCCAATCGGCCGCCCTGGCGCGGACCAGGCGGACGGCGCGGGCGGCGTCCTGCAGCATGGCGGGATGGTGGTTGGCCGGGCCGAGGCGGTATCGGAGAACGAAGCCGGCGACGCCATGCTGATTGAGCCAGAGGGCGTAATCATTGCCTTCGTGTGGCGCGAGGCCGACGTAACCGCCGCCGGGACAGATGACCATGGCCGCGCCGGTGGCGGAGGCCGGATCGGGCAGATACGGCGTAAGGGTGGGCATGTCGTTGTTAGTAACAGCCATTGCTCCAGGCGAGCCGCTTGGCCAAAGAGGAATGGCCGTTTGCATTTGCGCGTAGCACAGAAGCGCGGAGGAGAACAGAATTAAGAGCGATAGTCTCATATTGTGTGACGCGAGGGTGCAATAGGCGCGGCGGCCGTGTCAAGACGGGGGTGGGGGGAAGAAGAATGCAGAATGCAGAATGCAGAATGCAGAATGAAGGAGGAGGAAGGAAAAATGAGGAAGGGCGGGGGGACAGGTTTCTTTAAATGCAGGCGCTCTGGCGAATCGCGCGAAGCACCCAGGGCGGCCGACATGGCTATAGCCAGCCTTCCCGGCATGTCCAATCTTCGTCGCCATGCTTTTCGACGAAGGCCATGAGCCGCCGGATCAAGCCCCGCACGTCCGACTGGCGGAGTCGCTTGCTGTCGGCGTAGATCACCCCGCCATGAGTCAGGCCGGCAGCCAAACGAGCCTTGACGAATTCCGGGATGGTATTGACATCGCGGCTGACGAGCGTCCAGCCCCCACGATCCAGCGTTTCCAGCAAGGGAGGATCCGGCAGCCCCCGCCACGAGGTATCGTAGATGGAAACCGCCTCCAAAGCCGGAAACTTTCGCCGGAGCGCCCCGGCTGCTTGGCGAGGGATGTGTTCGTCCAGCAGCAGCCTCACAGTTTTTCGAGGTTGGGTGAAACGGCTTTAAGCCCCTCGAAATCGCGGTGCGCATGCAGCGTCAGACTCGCGGCAATTTCCTCCGGGTAGGCGTCCGCGTAAGCCAGGGCCAACTTAACGACCGGCTCGGGTTTTTCCAGGCGTTGAGCCGCCTTGGCAGTGTTTCCACGCAGATCCTTGACCAAATCCACGACCATCCAAACCGGCCAGCGCGTGCCTGTGACATAAGCCACCCGACCCGGGGCGCCGTCGCGAAGCTCGATGGCGGGAAAACGCGAGCGTTTGACACCTTCCTTGACGTAAATTGCCGCCAAAGTCCCCGGCGGCTGGCCCGTCAGAGTGGCGGCGGCTTCCAAAGCGGCCTTCTCCGGCTTGGTCAAGCGGAGGGTGACGCATTCCTCTTTAGTGATGGTTGCCATACAATGCAAACAATCGCATCTACCCTTGAAATGTCAACTTAGGAGGCGATCTGGCGGGAGCGCGACTGGACTTGCTCGCGGAAGGCGCGCAGGAGTTTGTTCTGATCGTCCCGCCAGAGCATCCCCAAAGTGAGCACGGGAAAGCCTGGCAGGTCGAGGGCGCGCAGTTTTGGCGAAAGCTGGGCGCCTGGCGCGCGTACGTCCAGGCCAATGCCATAACCCTTCTGGACGTACTGCTCCACCAAGTCCAGCGAACCGACCTCGAGGCGCGGATGCCAGTCAATTCCCATCTGTTTGAGGGTCTCCTGAAACGCGCGGCAAATCAGTTCGTCCTGCATGAGGCAGATAAGGTTCTCCCGGATTTCGGACCGTTTCCAGAGAGGTGCGGCGGAGCGGAGCGGGCTGGCCTTGGGAACGAGCAGGACCAACGGAATTTGCAGAAGGGGCTGGGCGAAGATTTTTTGAGGAAGTTCGGCGGGCAGCAACGTGATGGCGAGGTCAATCTCTCCACGCTCCAGGTCTTGCAGAAGCCGGGGCTGGTTGGATTCGCGCAGGACCAGGCGCAAGTTGGGGAATTGCCGGCGGACTTTCTTTTCCACCGCCGGCAGGTGATCCGCCAAAATGATGGTCGAGGCGCCGATCTGAATAATGTCGCCGCCCTTCACCTTGGCTTCCAGTTTGGGGAGGTCGCGGAAGAACGGCTCGATGGCGCGAAAAAGGGTCCCGCCTTTTTCCGTCAGGCCGAAGGGGCGCCGGTGATAGAGCCGGGTGCGGAGGGAGTCCTCCAGTTCGTTGATTTGCCGGCTGAGGGTGGGCTGCTCTTTGTCCAGCGCACGGGCGGCCGGGCTGACCCCCTGGTGGACCACCACGTGATAAAAAAGTTCCAAGTGATGAACGTTCATGCTGGCGGCGCCCGGCGCCGGGCTGGATAGATTTTTTCTATGGACGTATGCCAGTGACCAAACCGCAAAGGAGGCGGAAAGTCAAGCCCATGAAAATACTGCTGATAGTTCCGGCCGGTGAAAAGGTGCGGGTGACGCGCGAGCGGCCAAAAGTTCCGCGGCGCGCCATGCTGCGTTTCAGCGTGCTGCCCCTGACCATGGTGGCGGCGCTGACTCCGCCCGGGCATGAGGTGCGGATTGTGGATGAGAACGTGGAACCGCTTGATTTCCACGCCGATTGCGACCTGGTGGGCATCACGTTCATGACGGCGCTGGCGCCGCGCGCTTATGAAGTGGCGCGGGAGTTTCGCCGGCGCGGCCAACTCGCCGTCGGCGGCGGCTACCATGCCACGCTGTGCCCGGACGATGCCGCGCCTCACTTCGACGCGCTGGTGATTGGCGACGCCGAAGCCTCGTGGCAACGTCTGCTGGAGGATGTTCAACACGGAAGGCTGCAGAAGTTGTATCGTCAGGCCGGACCGGCGAACGCGGCGGCGGCGGGCTTGCTGGAAACTCCGGCGCCGCGCCGCCAATTGCTGTCGCGGACGGCGCGTTACTACGCAACCATTAACGCCATCCAGGCCGGCCGGGGCTGCCGCCACGCCTGCCGCTACTGCTCGGTCACGGCGTTTCACGGGCGGACTTACCGCCGCCGGCCAGTTCAGGAAGTGGTGGAGGAATTGCGGGCGATGGAGGGCGATTTCATTTTTGTGGACGACAATATCATCGCCGACCGGCCATTCGCGCTGGAGTTATTCCGGGCGATGGTTCCATTGCGCAAGCGCTGGGTCGCCCAGGCCTCGGTGCTGATGGCCGACGACGGCGAACTGTTGGGCGCGGCGCGGGCGGCGGGTTGCCGGGGATTGTTCATCGGGATTGAAACGGCCAACGAGGCAAACCTGGCGGCGATGAACAAGCAATTCAACCAGGCCTACAGCTATGGAGAACGGCTCAGGCGCATCCGCCGCGCCGGCATCGGCGTCATCGCCGGCATGATCGCTGGCATGGACGGCGACGGCAAGGAGGTGTTTCAGGAGATGTTGATTTTCCTCCAACATGCGCGCATTGACGCCGTCCAGTTGAACATCCTCACGCCCCTGCCTGGGACACCACTTCATCTTGACATGGAGGAAGCCGGGCGCATCGCGGACCGGGACTGGAGCCATTACGATTACCGCCACGTCGTTTTCAGCCCCGCGCGGATGACCGCCGCCGAACTGCAAGCGGGCGCGGATTGGGTTTATGCGGAGTTTTACCGGCTGGATCGGATTCTCCGGCGGTTTGCCCGCGCGCTCTTCACGACCGGCTGGATGCCGGCCCTTCTCGGATTGAAGCTCGGCCTGACCTATCGTTACGACAATCGCCGGCAAAAAGTTCGCGGGTGGAATCCAGCGCGGGCAACGCATGAGGACATGGAGAAGCAGGAGATGGCGGCGGTCTGTGACCGCCGCAAAAAAGGTCTTTCGTTCCTTTAAAGCGAACGGCGCCCGTCATCTCGCAGGCTTGTTTCCTGGCCGGAAAACCAAAAAACCGGCGACCAACAAGCCCGCCGCCCAACCGCAGAGGCTGAGATAGAGCATCTTGGGCGAAGTATGATAACGGAATTCGACAGTGTGACTGCCGGGTGTCAGAAAGACGCCGCGCATGATGTAATTGCAACGCAGCATGGTGGCCGGCTGACGATCCACCGAAACACTCCAATTATCATCAATGCGGTCATTCAGCAGCAGGACAGCCGGCAATTTCGCCGCGGCGCGCAGTTGGATGTATTTTGGGTGGTAATCGGTGATTTGGACGGAGCCGGCATCGGCCGCGGGATCGCCCGGGGGCTGCGGGACCGTGTTGGTGGGCCAGAGGAGAACGGTTTGTTCGGGGATGAAGTCGGGCGAAGCCAGCGTGGCCAGGGTGGACGGACCGTCGGCGGGTGTCTCCCAGTGGGCGAAAAGTTTGGCACGGGGCAGGACGTTGGTGTATTCGATCAGGGCGAATTCTCCCTTACGGTCTGGATAAACGGTAAGATCGCCCGGATCCTCCAGTGGATGAGCCGGATCCTTCTGCTCCAACCTGAGAAGTGAAACGGGATGGAAGCTGTGATGCACCGGATCGCCATGCGCGTTCAGGAGCGCGATGCCGCTGGTGTCCAGCAAAAGATAGCGGGTGCTGGTCAATTCCCAAAGGCGGGCGGCCGGGCGCAGATCGGCCGTCTCAATGTTGGTGCCCTGCAATTCAAAATTGTGCATATAGGCATCATCCATGATCGGTATGCGCGGCATTTCCGCAAAATCCAGTGTTTGGATTTCGCGATAGGGAAAATCATTTTGCATCCAGAAATTATAGACCGGGCCGAATTTTTTTCCGTTGAAACTGCCGGCGTGGCGCGGAGACAGGCGGCCCATGACCCGTTGCTCGTCGGGCTTTTTATCGGTGAGGTAATCAATGACTGCGTTGGACGAGTATTTCTGCTTGTAATCGAAATAATGTATCCAAGGCAGGTCGGCGCGGCCCAAATCGAGAATGAAAAGACCGCCCAGGTAAATCCAGGCCATGTTGGCGCGTGCTCCGGTCCATGCGCCGCTGAGAATGCCCGCCAGCACACCCGCGGACAGCACCAGAAATCCAATAAACCACGCGGCTTCGCGGACAGTGGACGCGGCCATGTTCATGGCCATCGGCATTTGGAAACCCAGCTTGGCGATGTGGACGCCCAAGCGGTTCTGACTTGAAAACAGAATTACCCAGCCAACCAGGCAGGCGGCCACGATCAACGCCCAAACGGCCACCCATTTCTTTTCAAATCCGGCGGCGCGGGACCACCATGATTTGATGTGTTCGGGGAGAAACAGGACCCGTTTGGCGCTGCTTCCCATGTAACGGCGATGCAGTACCTCCAAACCGTAGGCCGCCAGAATCACCCAGATGATGTGGAAGGGATGCAGGAACTTGATGGGATTGCGAATGGTCGAGAAGTAGGGGAGGCGATACAGGACGCTGTAAAGGTAACCAAAGCGTCCCCACGCCGCCAGAATGGAAAACAGCGCCGCCGTCCCCCAGAACCAAACCGCGCGCCGCTCGGTTGGGGAGAACGGGGTGTTGGGGCCGCGGCAGGAATTGGCCAGCGCGAATACGGCCAGCAGCGCCGCCAGGACTCCGGCGTATTCCCCGGTGCCGGTATGCCGCGTGATGTAGCCCTCGCGAAGGATAATGTCGTCCGCGGCGGCCAAGCGGACGCTCCGGTCGCTGCTGGCCATGCCGGTTTCCTCTTTGGGCCAGAGAGGGCCAAGTTGAGTGATTTTCGCGATGACGTTGGCCCGAACCTGCGGGTCGTCGCTTTTCAGTTCGGGGATGCGCGGGTCCTGGCCGACCAGTCCCCAATAGCTGGTGGATTTGTCGCGCTCGGTGATGTTTTGGGTCAGCAGATAGCCATAAAGTCCGGGAGTGAGCAGGCGCGCGGTTTCCATTTTGGGCAGGCTCCACTGGGTGGCGAAATTCCAGTGGAGTTCTTTTGTTTCCGTATCCTGGCCTGTCCCTTTTACGCCCTCGATTTGGGTTCCAACCAGCGAAGAGATGGTCTGGGCGGCAATCAAGGCCGCGAAAGCGACCACCAGCACCTCGGTCAAAACTCCCCGCAGTGCCTTTGCTGTCAGGCCGGATTCCTCGGAAAAGGCGAGGAAAACGACAAAGAGGCCGACATAGACGCTCATAATGGCGCCGACGTCGAACCCTTCCATGAGGTTCATGCCCACGGCCAGACCCGCCAATACCGCCTTGGCCCATGTCGGTTTGATGGATTTGGTGGTGAGCGCGGCCAGGGCCAGAAAAATCAGGCCGGCCGAGATGTTCCAAGTGCCCAATCCCCAGCACGCGGTCGAAAAGAAGTGCATGTTCAAGCCGGCGGCGATTCCTCCAAGAACGCAAACCGCCGGATTGAATTCGAGCTGGCGGAAAAAGACCCAGGCGCTGAAACCAACAAAAAACAGAGTCAGCGGCGCGTAAATCTTCAGGAACAAGACCGGCGGGAAAATCGTCAACAGAATGGCCGACAAGCTCGGCGCGGCGCTGGGGGCCTCGGCTCCAATCCACCAGAGATTGCGCCAGGTTCCAAAGAAGCGGCCAGGCAGGCGGTTGCATTCCGCGACCATGGCCCCAAGTGGGCCGTCATTGGCAAATAGAACCTGATGCGGCTGAAAACTTCTGTAAAACAAAACCGCCAGGGCCGCTCCCAGCACCCCCGCCAGCAGAAGCAGGTAATTGGGCGGGCCGCCGTTATCCTTCCTGGCAACCGGTGCGCGCATAATAGTCTTGGGCTAAATGGTTCATGATAAAGTTCCTTGGGGAAGTGCTGGCGCCAGCGCCGGGCAGAGGCGCAGCAGCCCGGCTTCCCATCCTTATGCCTTCGACAACCCGGCCACGGGCGGCAGGCGCTTGGAGTGCCGGCTTTGGAAGGCGGCGTCCCGGCGGATTTGCTGGGTTTTTGAGGAAGCAGGAGCGCCCTGCAAGGATTGCTGCATCAGCACACGGGCATTGGCTTGCTCCATCAAACGGGACGTCCTTTCTTGTATGAGGTCCATGGTGGAAGGCTGTAGTTCGGCGCGGCCCGATCCTTTGCAGCCGCGCCGGAAGAAGAACGCTTCGTCAAACCGATCGCGGACTTCAAGAGCCTGCAATTTGGAGAACTGCATGTTGGAAACCGCCCGTTCCACCGTCGCCGCGTCGTGCCTGGCCCCCAGCCAGCGAAGCAGGTTGCTCAGGATTTCCGTCGGGTATTGTAACAGCAGGTCGTAAGGCACGAACAGCACGGGGAATCCCTCCTCCGCCGCGCGCAAATAGCTGGACAGGCTCTCCTCCCAGGAAGGCAGATTTCCACGGCAAAAAGCGTCAATTCCGCCGGCTGCTTTGCCTTTCAAATGGCGTTGCCGATCGTAATAATGAAAGAGCGATACCAAAGTGTCCTCGGGAGAGCGGTAGAGATAGATATGTTTGCACCCGCCAAAAGGCGGAGCGGCTCCATTGGCGCCCGGCCCGGACCCGAAGCGCGCGCGCCCGAAGCGCGCTTGCAACTGGGCGAAGTTTTCGTGCGTCTTGATGAAAACGCCGGGCGTCGGGATGGTCACATTCCGCCGGGCGATCCAGTGACAATAAAAATCCGGCACAATCTTGTCGGGAGACACCGGCAACTCGGTGTTCGTGGCCACGCCGTTGGATTGGAGAAAGACATCGGCCAGCAGGTAACGGACCCAGGTATTGCCGGAGCGGGGAAAGGAACTGACAAAGTTCAACCGCCATCCCTCCCGCAAAAGGCGCAGGATTTCGGAGGTGTTGTGGGCTTGAATGGCGAGGCGGAGAATCGGACGCGGCCCTTCGCGCAGCAGCCGGGGAAGGTGCCGCAGATTGCCCGCCTTGAAAAACAGCCGCAACGCCGCGCCATGCTCTCCCCGAAGCAATCCGAACGGGGCAACGTTCCTGCGGCTTGTCGCGGTGGCATCCTGTTGGCTCCTCATACTCATTCTCGCTCGATCATTACTCGCGCGGTCTTCATGGCGAAATGGTCGCAAAACCGGCCTCGGCGTGTATAGAGGCTTCCCTGCCTCATTCTTCGAGTAAGGGAACGCCTCTTGTTCACGTGAGAGAAACCCTTACATAATTGTCAGGGAATGTCAACACCCTTTTGTTCATTTTTGGGCAATAAATTTAAAATCTCCTTGTAATTGTGTGATTTCTCACTATTGCAGGACACGCGGACAAGACAGCGGAGGAGGCGGAATGCGGATTTTTCCATCCGGGGCAGGGGGTATCCTTCCAATCCTGTCAAGAGGTGGTTCACTTGTCACCTTTTTCGCCGGCGCGGTGTATTATGTCAGACCATCAGACCATCACGGCCATGGACGACTGGCAATTGCTCAACGACTACGCCACGCGGAATTCCGAAGAGGCTTTCCGCGCCCTGGCCGATCGTTACGCCGGCATGGTTTATCACGCCGCCCTGCGCCAGACCGGAAACCCCCACACGGCGGAGGAAATCACCCAGGCCGTTTTCATCGCGCTGGCGCAAAAGGCGGGGAAAATCCCAAAACAAACCGTCCTTTACGGCTGGCTCTTCCGCGCCACCCGTTTCGCCGTCCTCAACAGGCTGCGCGATGACGCTTGCCGCCGCCGCAACGAACAGGAGGCCCTTGCCATGCAAAACCCAATCCAATCCGCCGATCCTGATCCCATTTGGGAGCAAATCGCCTCTCTGCTGGATGAGGCCCTCGATCTGCTGGCCGCGTCTGACCGGGAGATTGTGATGATACGCTATTTTGGAGACAAATCACATAAGGAGGTCGCCCAAGCGCTGGGGATCAGCGAGGACACCGCCAAGAAGCGCCTCTCCCGCGCCATTGAAAGATTGCGCGCCATCTTTGCCCGGCGCGGCGTCGCCGTGCCTTCCGCCGCGCTCGGTGCCGTCCTGATCGCCAACAGCGCCCCGGCCGCCCCGGCCGGGCTGTCCCTCGCCATCGCCGCCGCCGCAGTCGCCAAGGCTCCCGCCGCCGCTTCCACCGTCGCGCTGGCAAAAACCCTGTTGAACATCATGGCCTGGGCAAAGGTGAAAACAGCGGCGGCCGTCGTGGTTGGAGTGCTGTTCGCCGCCGGGACAACCACGGTCACCGTTCAACAGATCCACCGGCACAGCGTCTCCAATTGGGAGGATCCGAATTTCTCCGCCCTCACCCTGCGACACGCGCCGCACCAAGTCACCATCGTCCCCTCAAAATTTCCCTCCGTTGCGAGGGCGATTGTCACCGACTTTGACTCAAACACAAACGCGGCAAACCGGGCGCAATTGATGGGACTCGGGGTTGACTTGGGCGGCCTGCTGCAATTTGCCCATCATGGAGCGGGCCTCTACCATGTCGCGCCGGCCAATTTGCCGACCAACCGCTACGATTTCATCGCCAATCTTCCCAGCGACTCGCGGGCTGCCCTGGCGGAGCTGATCAGGACCAGATTTGGCTTCGTGGCGAGACGGGAAACACGGCAATTTGACGATGCTTTGGCCATCACACTGGATCACCCCGATGCTCCCGGAATGACACCGGCAGCGGCCAACTTGGACGCGAGCACCGGCCTGCGCGACGGAAAGCGATTCCTGCAAAACTCGACCATGCAGGATCTGGCCGGTTTCCTGGAAGCGGCCCTCGATGCCCCTGTTTTCGATCAGACCGGGCAGACCAACCATTACAACTTCCAGTTCTCGCTCCTGGCACAACCCGGAGACAATCACGACAACCGGATTGAATGGGCCAGAAACGTCCTGCTCCAGGAACTCGGTCTGAAACTCATTGCCAGCCCCGGCCCCCACGAGGTCCTGACTATCGAGAAAGTGAACTGACAACGCCAACCCCAGCCTCGTCCTCAAGAATGAACAGCCCAAGCTTATGAATATGACAAACTTAAAACTCGTTGTGCTGGTCGTTGCGACCAGCGTGTTGACGTCAATTTGCACCAGCTTGTTGATAAAGCAGTCTCTGCTTTCCTCGGGAGGATCGGGAGGTTTCGCGGCCCAACCGGGCCAAGTCATGGTGGAGCAGCGGGGAATGACGCTGAACCAGTATCAGCCGCCGGACCCCCAAGCCTTGACCGATCTGGAGAACAAGGTCAAAGATCACCAAGACGCAAAGGAAACCACCAATGAAATCACCATCAGTCTGAAACCGTACGTCAACTGCAAGCTGACCGATCCCCTGGCCGACATGCCCAATGAGAAGGAGCACACCCTGGAGGCCCTCCCCGCCGGCATGCATACCTATGGCGGCGTGCCCTTTGACGTGCAGGGCCTCATCCAGCTCAACGGCCCGTCAGTCCAACTCGGCGTCAAACTCTGGCCGTTGGAGGTCAAGGACATCGCCATCGGCCATTCCTTCAAGAAGCTGCATCTGTTGCAGGGCGCCTTCAATATCGTAGCTCCGGATGCTCATCTCACCTTTGCCAAGTTGATCTTGCATTATGCCGATGGCGCACAGGAGGAACTGGCATTGACCGGCGGCACCCAGGCCCTTCGCTGCGTGGACGCTTCGATTCCGGAAGAGCTCGGCCTCCTCGATCCGTCGCGAACCGAACTGGGCTGGATTGGCGTCAGTCCTTACTTGAAGAAAAAAAACCCCGGCGCTTTGCTCCACCTCTACCGCGCCACCTTGGACAACCCGAAGCCCGATTCGGAGGTCAAGACTATTGATTACCTTTCCACCATGGTCAATCCCGGGCCGTTCATGGCGGGACTTACCATCGAGTAACACTATCCGGCTGAACCTTATGAAGTATGCCCCCGCCCCTGCGTGCCGCCCTTCCGCCGGCTTCACCCTGATGGAACTGCTGGTCGTCATCGCCGTCATCGGCATTTTGGCGTCCTTGCTCCTGCCGGTCTTGAGCCGGGCCAAACTCAAGGCCTACGACACCCAGTGCAAATCCAACCTCCACCAATGGGCCATCGCCTGGACCAGCTACGCGGAGGACAACAATAATTACTTCAGCACAGGCACCAGCGTCCTCTGGGCCAGGGGAGAATGGCTGGTGGCGTTGAGCAAGTACTACGGCAAAAAGCCCGATTTGCTCCTTTGTCCCAGGGCGACCATGCGGCGCGGTCCCGGCGCCCAGGAAACGCAGGCGCCGCTCAACAGCCCCGCGGCCGTTGACTATGGAGGCCCCACCACCGCCTGGGCCTCCGCCATTCCCGATCCTTCCAATCCAGCGCTGCCGCTGATCAGCAGTTACGGCCTCAACATCTGGGCCTATAATCCGCCGGGAAATATCTCCAACATCCAGGGCCGGCCCGCTTCGTGGAACTGGAGGAAATTCGACGTTCCCCAGCCGTCCGAGACACCGCTGTTCCTCGATTCCATGTGGCGCGGCGGCGGCCCCAATTACACCGATACGCCTCCCGCCTTCAACGGGGAATGGGTTGGCGTCCAGGCGGAGATGCATCATTTTGCCATCGCCCGGCACGACAAGGGCGTCAACGTCCTCTTTTTTGACGGCTCGGTTCGATACGCGCGCGCCAAGACCTTGTGGAACTTCTATTGGCACAACCAATACGACACCACCTACGCGGCGACCCACATCCAATTTCCCGCCTGGATGCAATGACGCCCGGGCGTTTCAGCGGCCCCCATGAATTGGGGCCGCCAGCCTGATTACTCAACAGCCGTCAAGCGACGGTGTGGAGATGCTTCTTCCGATAGCCGATGACAAATTCTCAATGACCAATTCTCAATCGAAAGGTCCGGTATCTTAAAGCATTTCTTCGCCGAGAGGAGCCACCCAGGAAGGTGGACTGCACGCCACCAAATTAAAGCACTGCCCGGCGGCTTGACGGCGGCTTGACGATTGGGCTTGGGGCGTCTTTAATGTCTTGATGACAAAATTCATTGGAATTATCTGCGGCGCCGTCTTGCTCGCCGGTTGCGCGAGCCATCAATCCCCATCGCCCGCGCCCAACCAGCCAAAATCCTCCGCCAAGCCGGTCCTCACCCCTGATTTTCGCTTCGTTGGCAGAGTGGCGAGCGTCAACCTCGACGGACGGTTTGTCATCATCGCCTTCTCTCCCGGCCAGACGCCCAAGGCCGGCGTTCGTCTCAACATCTATCACAACGGCCTAAAGACGGCGGATGTCAATGTGGACGGCAGCCACCAGACCGACACCGATACGGTGGCCGACATTGTGCAGGGTGTAGTTCAGGTGGGCGACGAAGCCCGCCAGGACTAGCCGTTCCAATTATTTGAGCAACTGTTTGCGGATGGCCTGGAGTTCGCGGTGCCGGCTCTGGCTCGTGACCGGATATTCCATGTCCAGTTCCCCCAGCGTTTTGAGCAGGACCCGCGAAATGATGAGCCGCGCGTTTTCCTTGTCGTCGGCCGGCACCACATACCAGGGCGCGCTCCGGGTGCTGGTGGCGCTCAGGCAGTCTTCGTAAGCCCGCATGTATTCCTTCCAGTACCCCCGCTCCGCCAGGTCGGCCTGGCTGAACTTCCAATTCCTGGCCGGATCATCAATGCGCAGCAGAAACCGCCGGCGCTGCTCCTTCTTGGAGACATGCAGGAAGAACTTCACGATCCTCATGCCGTTGCGGCACAGATGCTCCTCCAGATTCCGAATCGAACGAAAGCGCTCTTCCCAGATGTCCTTCTTGTCCAGCAGCTCATCGGGCAGGTTCTGCGCCCGGAGTATTTCCGGATGCACCCGCACCACCAGCACCTCCTCATAATAAGAGCGGTTGAAGATGCCGATTCTGCCGCGCCCCGGCAGGCAGCAGTTGGTGCGCCAGAGAAAATCGTGGGCCAGCTCCTCCGCGCCCGGCTTCTTGAAACTATGCACCTCGCAACCCTGCGGGTTGAGGCCCGACATGACGTGTTTGATCGCGCCATCCTTGCCCGCCGCATCCATGGCCTGCAGCACCACCAGCAGCGCGTAGCGGCCGCAGGCGTAAAAAAGATCCTGCAGCTTGGCCATCTCCTTCACGTGATCGGCCAGCGTCGCCTCGTATTCTTTCTTGGACTTGTAAAAGGGTTTCACCCGGCTGGGCCACTGCGCGAGTTTGACGCGCGAATCCGCCGGAACGCGAAAAGGCTTGGTTTCGATGTGCATGGCAATCCTTTACTCCCTGGCGCGCGCCGCCGCAATCTCTTTTGGCTTGGCGGGGCAGGGGAGGGGACAATTGACAAACCGGTCATCGCAGCTACTCTGAGCTTTTCCGACGTAACCATGAATGTCAGCAAATACAAATTGGTGGCGGCTCCGCAAAACGAAATCGAGCAGAAAGTCAACGAACTCATCGAAGCCGGCTGGCAGCCCTTTGGCGCCCCTTTTCTCTTGCCGGAAAAAGACGACAACCTGACAGCGCAGGAGAATATCATTTATCAGGCCATGGTCCGCCCGGCCCCGGGCCTTGCCGGCTGACCGGCAACTTGTTTTCCGCGCACCCCGCCGACGGGCTTGGGTGATGGTATCGTTACAGTGAGGATGCTATGGACGAATTCATCTGGAGAAAACTAAAGGCCATAAAGGCGCCATCTTCGCCGTGGGTCGGTGCTGCGTATTCCAAGTCGCGGATGATACAAAGACCGGCCCCCTCTATTTCGGCATTAACGACATGGCCAGCGTCCTGCCAATTGTATCAGGACAGCTCGAAATCGAAATCGAAATCGCTCTTTAATTCCGGCCAGGTTGATGGCGCAATTTATTCGTCAACGTCGAGTTGATTGCTCAAGCCAGCGTCCAATTGCTGCCTGTCCCGACAGTGCTCGCGCTGAGGATTCGCGCAATTGGAATCGCGTAAGATAGTCCGTTTTGCGCGTTTTGCGCGTTAGGACCGTAAATATGCATCCCGTACAAAACACCTTGCGCATCAACAACGGCGGAACCGCTGTCGCCCTCCTGGCAGGGGGCGTAATAGGAAATCAGTTCTTGGAACGTGAAGGTGATGATCTGGCCGGTGACCGACTCCGACTGCAACGGAAAATTGGACTCCGCATTATCGAATGGCCCGGATTTGTCTCCGTTGGGCGACAGCACAATAAGAGTTTTGCCTGGAGCCGGATACTCGCCCAGGCCTGCTGCGCGGGTGATCCTTCCGTTTGAGAAGTAGGGCGAAAGCGCCGAAAGATAATTCGTCACATTCAGGAAGGCGGCGTCCATGGCGTAGCCATCCGGCCCTTTAGGATAATTCCCGCTATAGGCCGCGACTCCCAGAGGGGTAAGCGCTTCACCGTACTCCACGATTGTCCCAGGCATGGCTTGGTAGGTTGGCGACAATGCAGAGCCGAGAAATACATGGTGGCAACCCAGCAAAAAGGTCTGTAGTGGATAATCGGCCACGACTACCAGACAGCAAGCGCTGCCGCGCGCCCGATGCGCATTCTTTGGAGGCTGCCCATAAAACGGCGGCAGCACGGCTCCTTCGTGGAAAGTGCCCGCCTCAAGATACACATCTGTCGGGATGGCTACCCGCACTTTTTTGTCATCCGACATAATCGAAGCATTGATAAACTTCGGAATTTCTCGAACGCCCCTTCGCTGTTTTGGCACGGCATGATGCGCGCTCTTCCGGTGAATCTTGTCGCGCACGTAGAAGCGAATGACGACTTCCGGCTGCAAACGAAAGGCCAGGCCACACCCCTTGGTGCGGTGGGGCGCGGCGCTGACGGCAAAAACATTATTGTAGGCACGCAGCCATCGCGAGCGGCGGCGAGCCGTAATCTGACTGGCAAGACTCATCTGCCGGGACGCCGGCAAGGTCTCCCAGCGCAATTCGGCGCGACTTTTCATGGGCCAGTAGGTTCCACATCCACCTTGCCGACCACCAAATTTGTCAAGGTTGAACCGGCTATGACCTTGGCAGTGGCCGTTGCCACTACATTCGAGATTCCATCGGGCCAAGTCGCGCTGAATTGCGCCTTTGACATTTTCACTGTTCCCGTGACCGCCACCTCGTTCGGTTGGGCCGTATTCGAAATTCCGAATGTTTGGATCAAACTGGTGTGGGTGGAGGGATCTTGAAAGGCCGGCAACGCCGCCAGGGCATTCGTTGTTTTTGTCTTCAAATCAGCAAGTTGCGCTGCGCTTGGCGGAGCCGAAGGAGGCTTTTGCTCCTCGGCGCCTGCCCCCGCGGTGTCCTTGGCCGGCGGCGTTGAGTTGGTTATATCCGTCTGCTTGTAGCGCGTAAAGTTCAACGGGGAATCGCCTGTCGGAACAACCGCTTCAACGACCAGCACCGGATAGGTCTTGAACACGGCTATCGTTCCTGGAGGCTTGGGCGAATAATAATTATTCTCCGCATCGAATTGCGAAGTATCTGCGGTCAATTTGTACATTTCCCGCTCCTTGGGTTTGAGAATGGGGTAAAGACCAGGGGCAACCAGCCACGACATGGACACTTTAAGGCTGATCGGCACTCCAGTTTGAACTTGCCCTTTTTCTGCCGCCCCCTTGAGATTCGGCTCAACGGCGGCTTGCATGCCTCCGCTCAACGAACCGCTCAATGTCTTTGCCAGATTTCCCACCGGGGGCGCGCCGGCAGCCGTGGACAAAGCGGCGGAGAGAGCCTTTAGGGAACTTCCATAAAAATCCAGCAGGGGCTGGACCACGGCGGAATTGTCCGCAGTGGTGTTCAGGCCCTGCAGGCTCCAACCCTGTCCCAAAGAAACTCCGGCGGAGACGTTCCCAAAGCGGTAATTGGGATGAACTATGTATTTCTCATCAAAATCCTGCAACCAAAGTATGTCGAAAAAGCGGCGGGTCGGCTGGGTCATCCAGGCGACCGGATTATTCGTTGCTTGAAGCGAGCCTGTGCCGGACTTTGCGGTGCTGTTTGTCTTCGAGTTGCCAGAAGGCGAATTAGTGCCAGGAGCTGAATTTGTTGGCGAAGGCTTATTGGTGGCGCCGGAGGTCTGTCCAAGGGCCCCGGCAAAGCCGCTCAACGCCTCGATTATCGAGGGCAAGGATGAGGACGCGCCACTGGCGGACGACTCTACGGCAGCCTGGTTTTGTCCGGCCGGCGGCGGAGGACTTGCGGGAGACCCCGGCGCAAGGCCGACTGAACTTGACGAAAGATACACGGTGGAATTCACGGTTTTCATTTGCCCGGTAAAACCGGCCATTCCCGACTGGGCCAGTTCGGGAATCGAGGTTAACCGCACATACTTTCCATCCGGCGTCAGTTCGCCCTCGGCCCACGAGACTCTCGTGTCAACCACGAAAGGTTCAAACACATCAATATACGGCCTGGGGAGATAAAAAGGAATTCCTTCCTCGGCGTCCTTGACCCTGCGGCCGTCGGAATCAACCTTCACAACAGACACCGTCGAGCATCCGGCTGAAAGAAGAATGCATGAACATGCGAGGATGAAGACATAACCACATTCGCGTTTCGAGCGGTAAAATAATTTAATTCTCATATTTTTATTTTGCTGCTTTTCAACTGGTAGCGCTTCCACTTTTGGGTTTGTCGCACAAACTGTGATCAATTTTAGAAGATTCTCCGGGTTTTTACAAGCCTTTTTTTTGACAGGTTCCAAATACGATTGATCCAAAGTTGGCCGCTTCCCCGCCAATTTTACTGGAGATTCATCTCACTCCTTCACTGCTCGCGTGCGGAAACCCGGACCACGCCCCCCGCGCGCCCGCAGCCGGAAATTGCCTTCACTGCGCCGGGCGCGCGCAAAGCACGGCTATTTCATCTGGGAATGGAAATGATGGCTGGGCAAGGGTTGCGTGACAAATGACTGGACATTCGCGGTCTGATT
>Ga0326727_10008973_pt1 | contig 24967 bp, 26 predicted proteins | sample MB2enrmetagenome_FD_207643 | JGI IMG/M metagenome (GOLD analysis project Ga0326727, IMG submission 207643) | Lab enriched peat soil microbial communities from McLean, Ithaca, NY, United States - MB29MY | ecosystem: Environmental > Terrestrial > Soil > Wetlands > Peat | place: USA: New York... | reverse complement strand
GTCCACGATTGTGATTTCCCACTCCGGTGGGGTCAGGCCCGCGAGAACCATGAGACTGAGCGGTTTCCATACGCGGTAACGGTTCCAACGGTTCTCCTTCACTCTGACGATGCTGACTAGCGGGTTGGAGGGGTTGATCAAATACAGGCGCATTACTCATCCCCGCGTTTTCGGCTGGAGCACGGCCAGGAGATTGTGGCCGCGACGGTGGGCTGAAAGTGCTCTTTGTGCCTCGTCGTCGCCGTGATCTCCACAAAAGACCGGATTGAGGATGACCTCGTAACCGCTTTGCGAGAGAATCGGCGCACCGGACGCACGGGATGGAACCTTCTTTGTGATTCGAGTATACATCCCCAGCGTCACGAGGCTTTCCGTCGTTTGCGAAAGGTATAATACGCACGGAGGATTCCATGCGCTTCGAGGCGTTCTCCTTCGGTTCGATCTGTATCGATGGCGTCAACCGTTGCATCTCTTCATCATCGCCTGCCACCCTCGCGTTTGCACCAGAGCCGCCGTTTCAACCTATTGCCACTGGCTCGGAACGCTCGGGAAAACTTTTCCTGGGCGTGGCGGTTGACACGGTTTAGGGTGGGTCCCTAAAACGAGACAGCTAGTCGAGGTCGGGTCGCGTTATTTCACGGGAGTCAGGGATTGCAGGCGGTCCTCGGCGAGCACAAGGATGGTTACCGCGCATATTGCCATCCGGATTCATTCCAGCCCATCACGCCGCTCGTCTATCACAACGACGGCAACGGCCATTTCACGGAAGTCGGACAGAAGCTCGGCCTGGCACTTCCCGGCAAAGGCCTGGGCATCGCCATTGCGGATTACGACGGCGACGGGCATACTGACCTCTTCGTCGCCAACGATTCCATGCCCGAATTCTTGTTTCACAACAAAGGCGACGGTACGTTCGAAGAAAAAGGGCTGCTCTCGCAGGTCGCGGTGGATGAAGACGGCTGCACCTATGCCGGCATGGGCGTGGACTTCGACGATTTCAACAATGACGGCCGGCCCGACATCGTCGTGGACAATCTCGCCAATCAGATGTACGCGGTTTACGAAAATACGGGCGACGGGTCGTTCAACCGGGCGCATCTGGCAACGATATGGATCGCTCTGGCGACACTGGCAGCCGGCGGATTCCTCGCGATTGTTGCTCTGCATGTGTTGACTGATTAAGGCGAGAACTGGAAGTGAATGAGGCCAATCAGTTTCTCCAGAGCAAGATGCACCCCTTGGCCAAGTGACGTTGGGTGGCCATCACCGGGAACAGTCCTTCGCCTGGTTGTTGCGGCGTCCGAACGCCCAGTGCGCGGTGCGACCTATACGGCGCGATGCCCACGATATTTTCCAGGCGGCCCTTCATATGAGCCACGATACCGGGCGCGTCGAGTTCCGGAAACATCATGCCGAGGATCGAGAAATCCACGTGTTTTTCCAGGCGCGTGATGCGGCCCACGGCTAAAGCGCCTTTCGGAATGACAACCTCACCGTTTTGCTTCACGTCGCGATCCACACGGGCGTGCACGGGGTCGCCGATGGCCGCAGTGTCGAGGTCGACCTGCTGGGTAAGCACCAGTTGCACCTCCAGCCCCTCGGGTAAGTCAAATTCGCGAGTAGGGATGGGGGCGACTTCGGAATTATTCCCCTGTTTCTCCGGCGGCACATCGCCGAACGTCAGCACGGATTCACCCGTGAACCGGCGGCAGGAAGTGAAGCGCGTTAGGTTCCGATCCTCGCGCCCGTCGAGATCGACCAAAGTGAGCTTGCTCTCCGACGGCAGCAGAAAATCGCCTTCGCCGATGCGCGTCTCCGCGTAATCGATCTGGTCATCGACCGCGGAGAGACGCAACTCCTGGGGAATGTCATCAACCAGGACTTCGATCCGCTCGACATCCAACGTCTGGGGATCAGCGTAAAACCATCCGTGATAGCCCACAATTGCGCTGGCGCTTGCAACGCGAACCTGATAGCGAGACAGGCTCTGCGGCACCTTGTAATCGAACCGTAGGGCTGTCCTCCCCTGGAAATCTTCCTGCCCGCGGAAATGAAACGTTGCGACGCTGGTGGCGAACAGCGCGTGTGCATGAGCGCTGAAGTCTCCTGAGCCGATGGCGCCATTGGGGAACATGCGAATCACGTCGAACTCTTCAAATTTCTTCGCTCCCGGCCAGCAGAACATTTCGCGCCCGTCCACTAGCGCCACTTCTAGCCGGAGGGTGTCAATGATGGTCAGCTTATCCGTGGATTTCGCGCGGCTCGACCGCTCGATGGTTTCGATACAGGTGTAGTTGGGCTGATGCTGCAAATTGAACAACATCCGCGCCCGGATTCTCGTGAGTACTTCCGGATCCTGCGCCAGCAAGGATTGCGCGTGCAGACCGGCCATCGCCAGAAGACACACACTCTTCCGCACGGTATTCATTATGCGACGGATTTATGACGAGAGGTCTAGTGCAAGAAGCTAGCTTCAGTCGACCCGCCAAGCCTTGGCGGGTGAGGCATTGGAAAGTAATGCACAAGAGGCTTGATTCCGGTCATACTTTGCAGGATAGAGTTCTTATGCATATGATCAAGCGGGCCATCGCGGCCGCGTGTCGCTGGCGAATTGATATTTTGAGTGATTTCGGCGGTAACCGCGCTCGCCAGTTGGGGCGAGCCACGGTTGCGGAATGCACCAAGAGCAGCCAACTGCGCCGCGTTTACACGCGCCAATAGCGAATGGTTTTCATTGGAACTGCGTTTTGCCTGTAAATGTCCTCCAGGTGCTCACCGTGAGCAGGAGTTTTTGGAGAGTCAGGCAGCCACTGGCGTGTGATAAAGGCCTCGGCAGTGGCGTTGCCATCCATAGCAATGGAGGTAGGCGATTGGTCGCGGCAAGCGTATGTCTTGTTCCGGCGTTCGCCCTTGCCGCCCAGTATGCGCGCGATGCTCATTGAAATATGTCTGGAAATCGAGCAGCTTGTTTTCCAGATCTGCCGTGGTCCAGAATAACGTGCGATCCAAATACTCGCGTCGAATCGTGCCGATCAGCCGCTCCACAAAAGGATGAGAAACAGGAACATGGGGGACGGTTTTGATCCCGGTCACCTCCAGTATCCGCAATTGGCTTGCCACTGCCCAAACCGAAAAAGGGGATCATGGTCGGAGCTGAGGTACTTGGGCATCCACGGTTGCCATCGAATGGCGCGATTGAACATCCGACAGAGTGCGACACCGTTGACGGTTCCGGCATGGACGCCGAACCCAATGATCCGGCGGGTATATTGATCCATCACGACCAAGACCCAGTGGCTCCGCAAGGTGGCCGATTCGCACCGGAACAGATCTAAACTCCAGAGACTGTCTTTCACGTGGCCAATGAAGGTCAGCCAAGACGGGCCACCGGAGTCCTTTCCCGGCCGATAATAGCTGGCGAGAATCCTGCGAACAACGTCTTTGTCGATGACGATGTCAAAAGCCAGGGCCATCTGCTGGGCAATTCGAGGACAGCCCCAAGTGGGATTGCGCTGCTTCATCTAGACCACAGCGTCGATGAGTTCTTTGCTGGGCCCCTTTGGTCCGGGCTTACCCTTGCGCTTAGATGAGAACAGCAGGCGATATTTTCGGTTCCTCAGAGCCTGGTGGATGCTCAAAAGAGTCGAGGGTTTCAGCACGATGGCCGAACGGATCAGGCGAGCGGGGCGAATGAAGAAAGCACACAAACCGACGACGAGGCGATCTGCAAAGCACAGATTGGGTGACCGCCGCCGCGAGCGATTGAGGATCAGGAGTTGTTGCTTAACAAGAACGGACTCGGCAACCACAGAACGGACGCCGCCCGGCCCCAAGAGTCGAGCAACCGTAACCATGACGTGGAAGAAAAGGACGACGAGATTGCTCATTCAGTATCTTTGCAAGAACGGCTAACCCCGGTAATTGTGCCATAAACTGGTAATTCGCCAGGGACACCTTCCAGACGCCATCTTTCCCACGAACTGCACCCGTGGTCACAAGCCACGCAACGGAGTCAGGGAGGACGCCCGTCCAAGTGGACGGCGTGGAGTTACGCTGCGTCTAATTCTCATCCGATTAAGCGCCCAAATTTGGGAGATTTCACTTAGTAGATAACCTCGCTCAGCCGATAAGTCGTTTTAATACCACCGCGCTGCCTTGGCATTCCGCATGCCCTCAGTCACCTTTTTGTGGAGATTGGCCTGGATGTGGGACTGGAGGCCGACCGTTGAGAAACGCGCCACGTATTCTCGTAGTCGATGATGAATATGAAATCCGGACGTTCTTCACTCGGATTCTCTTAGAAGAGGGCTATTCCGTTACGGCGGTAGCGACTGCGCGTCAGGCTTTGAGGGCAGTGCGGAGCCTAGAATTTGAGCTTGTTGTGCTCGATCTTAGCCTGCCTGACAGCGACGGACTCGAACTCACCCGGCAGATCCGAGGCGAGATTCCCCACGTGCACATTTTGGCGATCTCAGGGTTCATGGTCGGGGACATGCCACGTGAGGCTGTTGCAGCTGGGGCAAGCGCCACATTGCCAAAACCAACAACATCGTCTTCTTTGCGCCGGAGCGTCTCAGGACTGATGGCATACGCGGATTCCGCTTCGAAGCAGATGAGGGGGTGGGGGTAGCGCATTGCCCACTGAGAGAAAGCTCTCAATCCTGGGTCAAGGCATCGGTGGAAAAGTCTAGGCGCAGCAGTTCCTCGGCGGGGATTTGACGGATCTCTTTTCGCGTCTTGCGATTCACTAGGCGGATCAGGGCGCGCCGTGTAGTGCGATCGAATGCGAAGGTCAATTCAGTGTCCTTGCCGAACAACTCGGCAGCATTGACGGCGTGAACAGCCTGGATCAGTTGCCGATTTTCGGCCTGCTGTTCGGCGGCGATAGAGACGGGGGCTGGGCGCTGCGACTTGCGGCGGGGTTTGAAGCGGTGCCACGTACATACGCGAAGCGCCTTCCGCCAGAGTACGCGACACTTCGTACTGCTGGTAGATGCGGACCTTGAATCGAACGTCCGCTACGAACGTGTCTCCGCTGAAAACCTTCCCTTCGCCCTCAAGCGTATCAATCAGAGATTCTGGCATTCAGGGAGCACCTCGCAATGAATTTAACAAACAAAGAGATAGCCACGCCACAGATGAAGTGCCCACTGTCACGCTGATCTGACGATGTAGGAGGTATCACTACTCTCAACGGTTCCGGTCCTGAAATCTACCCTTCCGGAAATGCCTCTGCGGGCCATACCCTCCGCGCGATTCACGTGAACTCTGGGAGGCCCAGTACACCTCGTGCTCGCGCTTTCGAGCCCGGCACCGCCAAACGCTTGAGGACTGACTGAAATCGAGCCTCCCACATCTCTCGCGGGTTGAGTGAGGCGCTGTCCAGAACCACCAACAGCACGGCATCGCAAGGGGCATTCGTTCTTATGCGCCACATCTTTTGCTCGGAGTTCGTCTTCTTTCCGTGAGCCCGGCCTTTTATCTGATACGTTCGCTACCGCGTAGTGCGTCGTAGCCGGGCGCTCGCGGGAGAGCGAGTTTTAAAGCCTCGTCCGGGGAATCTGTGGGTGGTTTGGCCCACGTTTAGCCCTGTGATTGATTGAGGAATTTCCAGAGCTTTCGGCAGGTGGATTCGAAGGATCGCTGTTGTTCCTCGGAGTCGCCGTGATGGAGAATAGGGCCGCCGTCCTTGATCATGTCGGCTAGAACTTTCTCCACTGGCGCCTTTCTGAGCGAAGGCGTGTAGTTGAGTTCGGTGATGAACTCTCCGCCTAATACCCACAGGTTGTCGACGTGCTTCTGGATCGTCTTTGGCGTCCGATCCGACATTGCCAAGTGCTCCAGGAACGGACGAAACAACGTCACGAGTTGCTCGCCGGGCGGCAGATCTTTCTCCAGACCCATCCACGAGCGTGGCCAACTGTTCAGATCCCGGCAGTAGTGTTCCAGTCCATGGCGCGGCGTGGTGGCGGCGCGGGTTATTTTGGTAGGTTTCGCCGTTGCCATCTTCCACTTCATGCTGCAGCTCATCACAATTCTAAATCGGTGCCACCGCTTTCCGGGATTCGTTTACCAGAAGGCCGGCTTCAGCTCCGATCACAAGAGCATTGAAATCGCCATGCGTCCGCGCAAGGGCTCCAAAGCGATTTGTTCGCGCTGCCACCAGCCCGCCCCCGGATACGATCAACTCGTCGAGCGGCGTTTCGAGTTTATTCCCTTCTGGGGATTTCTGGTTTTTCTGCTTTACTCCATGCGGCGCGTCGATTGCCGCCGCTGCCAGGCGGTCGTCGTTGAGGAGGTCCCCTGGGCCGATGGCAAACGTACTCTCACCAAAGCCTACATGCTGTTTCTAGCCCGCTGGGCGCGCCGGCTGTCCTGGAAGGAAACGGCCGAGGCGTTTCGCACTTCCTGGGACAAGGTCTTCGACGCGGTGGAGCACGTGGTCACTTGGGGCCTGCAACACCGGGTGCTCGGCCAGATTGACGCCATCGGAGTCGACGAAATCCAGTACGCCAAAGGGCACAAATACCTCACCCTGGTCTACCAGATCGATCTGGGCGTTACCCGTCTTCTCTGGGTAGGCAAAGAGCGAACCATCGAATCCTTCCAAGGATTCTTCACCGCTATGGGCAAGGACGTAATTTCCAAAATCGTATTCGTCTGTTCCGACATGTGGGAACCCTATCTGAAACTCATCCGCGAAAACTGCTCCGAGGCCCTCCATATCCTCGACCGCTTCCACATCGTCGCCAATATGAACAAGGCACTCGACAACGTCCGTGCCGAGGAAACCAGCCGCATGAAACGCGAGGGCCGTGCCCCTGTCCTTAAAAAGTCCCGTTGGCTGCTGCTCCGTCGCAGCGAGAACCTCGGCGCCGAACAGCACTTCCGACTGCGCGATCTCCTCCGCTACAACCTCAAGACTGTCCGTGCTTACCTTCTCAAGGAAGCCTTTCAGCAACTTTGGGAATACAGTTCGCCCGCCTGGGCCGGCAAGTTCCTTGACGAGTGGTGCCGCCAGACCATGCGATCCCGCATAGAACCAATGAAGAAGATCGCCCGCTCGCTACGCCAACATCGCGAGCTCATCTTGAATTATTTCCGCGCTCAAAAGCTACTTTCCAGTGGCGTCGTGGAGGGCTTGAACAACAAGGCCAAAGTCACTATGAGAAAATCGTACGGCTTCCGCACCTACCGCGTCCTCGAACTCGCCCTCTATCACTCACTTGGCAAGCTGCCCGAACCCGATTCCACCCACGATTTCTTCTAACGCGCCGTTTTAAACTGAGAGTCTCGGCGGCCACGTATTCCGCCACTTCGCTAGGCTACTTTCCGGCGCAAAAATGAGCCGTTAAGCCGTTTCCGTCCAGCGGGCGCGGCGACGGAACTGGGTAAGATCGTACAACTTCCCGTCCCGAAACATTTTTGATGGTTCATGTGATTTTTCTCTTGACAGGAAAAACAGACGAGCTTATTTTAATATTAAGCTATGCGTAAGCAGCAACAGCGGCTCATGGAGCAACTGCTCCGCGCATCGAAAACCATGGTCCAAGGCGGCCTGTCGGAGACCTCTCGCCGTTGTGGCAATCCGGGCTGTGCTTGTTATCGCGACCCTGAGCGCCTGCACGGACCGCACCTCTACATTACTTATCGAGAGGACGGCAAGAGCCGTTCTTTGTACGTTCCGCCAGAGCATGCCGAAACCGCCCGCCGGGCGCAACAAGCATGGGCCGCCTTTTGGGAGATTGGCTGTTCTCTGGCCAAGTTAAATCGCGACCGCTTACGCCAGCAGTGGCAGCAGGAGAAGCAATCGCGCACGCTCTCCGCGGGTAGGAGTAATTCTCATGATTGAGGCGCGCCGACAGCAACTTCATTTCGGCGAAGGTCTCATCGCGGAACAGATAAACGATCTGCGCGAAGAGTGGATGAAATATGCCGACCACGTGCTGGAAGACGAGCAACTGGTTGCGACCGTGTATGAGGCTCTGGCCAAGCGCAGTCCTCAGAGCCGCACTCGCGGGCGACGCGGCACCCCGGCGGAAGTGGTGATGCGACTGCTCCTGCTGAAGCACATGCGCAACTGGAGCTACGAGGTGTTGGAGCGCGAAGTCCGCGCGAATCTCGTGTATCGCGATTTCACGGGCGTGGGAGCGTGCAAGGCGCCTGATTCCAAAACGATGGGCCGCTGGGGATTGGCGCTGGGGCCGGATGCGGTCGAGAAGATCCATGAACGAGTGGTGGAGATTGCCCAACAAGATCAGGTTGTGAAGGGGCGCAAGATGCGCCTGGATACGACGGTGGTAGAGACCAACATCCACTATCCGACGGACAGCAATCTGCTGGGCGATGGCGTGCGTGTTCTGATCCGCGCCATGAAGCGGATCGCAGAAATCGCGGGTCGGCAGGGCGCCAAGCTCCGCGATCGGAGCCGAAGCGTGAAGTTCCGCATTTTGGAAATCGGGCGCGTGGTGCGCACCAAGGGCGGACCGAATCGGGAGCGCTTGCAGCAGGGATACCAGAAGTTGTTGTCTGCAGTAGGGCGGGTGGTCGGGCAGGCCAAGCGATTCTCCGGCGAGATTGCCCAAGGGGTGAAACGATCGGCGGACGTGATGCAGCAGGCTGCTCTGGAAGGGCTGCGGAAACAACTGGACACCTTTGTACCGAGAGTGCAGCAGGTGATGCGGCAAGCCAAACAGCGGATCTTCGGCGGTGACATACACGTTGCCGAAAAGTTGGTGAGTATCTTCGAGCCCACCACCGAAATCATTCGCAAGGGCAAGGCGAGTAAGCCCACCGAGTTTGGCAAGATGGTCAAAATCCAGGAAGGCGAGAAGCAGATCATCACCGACTATGCCGTGTATGAAAAGCGGCCCAGTGACTCAGAGTTGGTGATTCCCGCCATGGATGCGCATGAAAAGAAACTGGGCTGCACTCCCCGCCTGGTGGCGGGCGACGCCGCATTCTACTCCGCCAAGAATGAAGCTGCTGCGCACGACAGAGGCGTCAAGCGCGTATGCATCCCGAGTCGCAACACAAAAAGCGCCGAGCGGAAGCGCGAACAAAAGAAGCGTTGGTTCAAAGCCGGACAGAAATGGCGAACCGGTTGTGAGGGACGCATCAGCGTTTTGAAGCGCCGACATGGTCTTCGGCGCTGCATCTACCGGGGAGATAGCGGAATGAAGCGATGGGTCGGCCTGGGCGTGATCGCCGACAATTTGCACCACATTGGTACGGCTCTCGCAAAGCGCAAAAAGTGAAATTTCCAAGTCATCAATGATCAGCGATTTCCATGCCCGGCGATCAGCCCGCCGGGCTTTCGCCGTCCTTGTCGGCGCTCGGCGGCAGTCGGTTTTTGCCAAAAACCTAATTTTGCGCCGGAAAGTAGCTAGAGCTGTTAGCGCTCGCCACGCAAGTGGAACCATCGCCCTGTGAGTGAATCCACTCAACTCCTGAAAAAGTCCCAAGAACCAATACGACGGCAGCCACGCGAGGAGCCGTTGATTCTCCGGGTCGGTCAAGGCCTCCGGCGTCGTCAATGACGGTTCAAGAAAGTATACGCTTAGGAACAGGCAGAAGGCAGCCATTTGCAGGAACGCGGACAATCGAAGGAGATGGCGGCGCGATAACAGTTGGGCAGCGAGCCTTTGGACGCCCAGCACCGAACAAAAAATAAATGCGCCAGCCGAGATCATGGTGATCCAATACGCGGCAATCGACCGATAAAGGCCGGGCGCCAGAATCAGGTCCAGCAGGCTAGAACTCGCGGGCGCTAACGCCGCTGGCAAAGTGAGTCCCGTGAAAATTGGAGGCAACCACCGTGAGGCCCAACGCGGAGGCGACGGCCGCCACTTTTGCCAGAAACAGCGTGCGTGCGGGCACGGGCAGCGGAGCCAATACCAGAACGTCGCGCCGGTCTGGGAACGTGGCATCCCAGCTCAGCACGGCGAACAAGCCAACCACCAACATTGTGGTAGCGATCAGAAGATATTCCGTGCCCCAGGCGTTGATGACGAGGGCGGCTCGCGGCATCTGACGGTCTCCGAGGCCCAGGGTGCCGAGACCGAGCCAGGAGTTAAGAAAGATAAGCAGCGCCGCGAACTGTCCGAGCAGTTTGCTGACGTCACCCTGAGCCGAAACCGACAGCAGTTCCAGATCGACCATGCGGAAGAGGAATTGGCGATACAGTACGCCAAACTGGGTGGCTTTGCCATCATCAGTGGCGAGCGCGCACTCGTCGTCGAAGAGCTTCGTCATCATAGATGCCTCATGCCTCAATGAGGTCCGCGATCTCGCTTGAGATCGCCGCCGTGTCCTGCTCGACGGCAAGCTGGGAAAAGATCTCTTCGAGGGTTGGCAGCGACATGAGCGTGCGCAGTCTTTCGATGGAGTCGTCGGCTACGATCTTGCCGCGATGCAAGATCACGACGTGCAAGCAGACGCGCTCTACGGTTTCGAGTTCATGGGAGCTAAACAGCACTACTTTGCCGCGCGCGGCTAGCTCTTGGATCAGGCTGCGCAACACGAGCGCGGTGCCAACGTCTAGCCCGGAGAACGGTTCGTCCAGCAGGAGGAGATCGGGATTGTGCAAGAGCGCGGCGATGAGCAGTACCTTCTGGCGCATACCTTTGGAGTAAGCCGAAATTGGCGCGTGACGATCGCCGTGAATCGCGAATAACCGGAGGAGGCGATCGATACGGCCGGCGGTAGGCTTCGCGTCCAAGGCGCGCAATTGTCCCACCATGACCAAGTACTCGAGGCCCGAGAGATGGGAGTACAGATGCGGCTCTTCAGGCACGTAGCCCATGCGCTGCTTGTAGGCGATCAGGTCGCGCTGAATGCGCTCACCGTTGAACAAGATCTCGCCCGAGGTGGTTCCAATCAGACCGGTGATCATTTTCATGGTGGTGGACTTGCCTGAGCCGTTCGGGCCCAGGTAACCGGTGACTTCACCGGCGCGCGCCGAAAAACTGACGTTGTCGACGGCGGCAATGCCGAGGAATCGTTTGGAAACATTACGAAGTTCGAGCATGCAACACCAACAACCCTATGTAGCAAACTACTCAGACCTTGTCAAGTAGAATGCTACATAGTATAGTTGCTGCATGGCGATCGAGCCGAAACTCTCTCACACCGCAGCCATGATTCTCCAGGCCATCCACGCCGGATATGGATACGGCTTCAGCGTGATGGAAGTGACAGGCCTTCCCAGCGGAACGGTCTATCCTGCGATGCGCCGTCTGGAGCAGACCAATCTGGTTCGCGCGCAGTGGGAACGCCAGTCGACCGCGGACGCCGAGCTGCGGCCGCCAAGGAAGAATTACAAACTCACGCGCTCCGGCAGAGCAACACTCGAGGCCTCGCAGAAACGCTATCCGCTCCTCGTGAAGCTCATCCCATCTCCCGAGGCCGAAAACGCATGACGATGCATCTCGCAATCCTTCGGGGGGCTGCGTTGCTGGTACCTTGCCAGCAGCGTGCCGAGTGGCTGAGCGAGTGGAGATCGGAACTGTGGTACGTCCGTAAGTTCACGCGGCACGAAGGGCGTAACAGCTTTCTGTCTCGGAGCGTTTAGGGACGCCCTATGGCTCAGGCGAAACGCCCCGCGCCCGGAAGCACCCAAGATGTCCCGCTTGGAGTCCCCCGTCAAATGCGTAGGGTTGCTGGCGCTTTTGGCGGCAGTAAGCTTATTCTTAGCTATTCGCTGGCCTCACATTCGAGTTGAGGGCGAGCTGCCACTTAGAGAACAGATCATCCTCCTCAACCTGCACGCGCTCCTCATTACTTTCCTGGTTCTACCGGCGGTCACATCGTTAAGGCTCGGAGAGTATCCGGCGAACAGCCATTCGCCTCCTTTAGCGACGAGGCTTCGCCGATGGTTCTTCTTTGCCGTCAAGATTGCTCTCATCATTCAGATTCTCTCTTGCATCTCAGTCAGCTCGAAGTTGATCCAGCCTTACGTGTGGGCAGTCTACTTGCTCGCATTTCGCTGGGCGCTGATCGATCAGCGACAGCGTTGCCCGGTGTGCCTCCGATTGCTCACCAACCCCACCCGAATCGGCGGCGCCTCGCAGACTTTCCTCGAGTGGTACGGCATAGAACTCATGTGCGTAAAGGGACACGGATTGTTGTACGTTCCAGAAATTCCAACGAGCTGCTACAGAACCCAACGCTGGCTTTACCTTGATCCCTCTTGGAGGAGCCTTTTTCCCTAGTCATGGGTTGCGCGAGCATCGCTCTTTAGGCTTATACACGCGGTCATACGCGCCTCTAACCGAAGGACCGTGCAGGTAGCCTTGGCCGCTTACTTGCGGATGAGGTACACGGCTACCGCCGCACGCAGATTGGGTAACAAATGGAGTCGATGACGTCCCGAAAGAAAGTAGTTTCGTTCGATGGTGAAACCTTCGTGGCGCACCATCTGGTCGAAATCATCCACCGTCAGGAAGTGAATGTTGGGGGAATCGTACCACTCGTAGGGAAACAGTTCCGTCTTGGGTGCACGGCCGGTGAAGAGCAGGGACAGGCGGACCGGCCAGTGGCCGAAGTTCGGGAAGGCCACGATCGCGTGCCGGCCCACGCGCAGCATGTCGCGCAGCACTTTGAGCGGCCACCGCGTCTCCTGCAAAGTCTGGCTGAGGATCACGTAGTCGAATGCGTGATTGGAATAATCTTCGAGGACTTCGTCGATATCGCCCTGATAGGCCGATACGCCGCGCGCGATGGCGCGCCGGACTTTGGTGGCCGAAATCTCGACGCCGCGCGCATCCACGCCCTTGTTCTCGGCCAGCCAGGCGAGCAGTTCGCCTTCGCCGCAGCCGAGATCGAGCACTTTACTGTTGGGTTCGACCAGTTCGCTGATGATGGCGAAATCGCCCCGGCCCAGCAGTTCGCCGACGAACGGCTTGCGTACAGCTTCCACGGCGGCGGCCATCAGGCCTTCTCCTTGGACGTGCTTTCAAGGAATCCGCGCAGTACTTCGCTCTGCTCGGCGACATCCACTAGGAAGGCGTCGTGACCGTAGTTGGAGGGCAGCTCGCAATAAGCTACATCGTGATTGCTGCGGCGGAGCACACGCACGATTTCCTGCGACTGGTAGCTGGGATACAGCCAGTCCGAGCTGAAACTGATCACAAGAAACCGCGCCTGTGCTTTGGCGAACGCATTGGCCAAGGTGCCAGCGCCGTTGGTGAGATCGAAATAGTCCTCGGCCTTGGTGATGTAGAGATACGAATTGGCATCGAAGCGGCCCACGAACTGGTTGCCGCGATAGCGCAGGTAGCTCTCGACTTCGAAATCCACGGAAAAGTCGAAGCCGTACTTCTCCTTCTCGCGAAGGCGGCGCCCGAATTTCTCACGCATGGACTCGTCGCTCATATAGGTGATGTGGCCCACCATGCGGGCGATGGCCAAGCCGCGGCCGGGCGGCCGGCTGCTGTAGTAGTTGCCGTCGTTCCAGTCGGGATCTGCCATGATGGCTTGCCTCCCGACTTCGTTGAACGCGATTTGCTGCGGGCTGTGCCGGGCGGTGGTGGCGATCGGGATGGCGGCGACCACGCGATCGGGATAAGAGACCGCCCATTCGAGCGCCTGCATGCCGCCCATCGATCCGCCGGCGACGGCAACGAGGCGCTCAATGCCCAGAAAGTCGATCAGCTTGGTCTGAAGCTGCACCATATCGCCGATCGTAATTACCGGGAATGACATGGCGTAAGGGCAGCCGGTTTGCGGATTGACGGAGGAAGGTCCGGTGGTGCCCTGGCAACCCCCGAGCACGTTCGAACAGATAATGAAGAACTTGTCGGTATCGAACGCCTTGCCGGGGCCGATGGTGTTGTCCCACCAGCCGGGTTTGCCAGTTTCGGCACTGATGCCGGCGGCGTGCGCGTCGCCGGAGAAGGCGTGGAGGATCAAGATTGCATTGGACTTACTGGCGTTCAGGTGGCCGTAGGTCTGGTAGGCGACCGTCACAGGAGCCAGACTCGCGCCGCTATCGAGCGAAATGGACGCGAACTCCGCCGTCTTCGTCTCAACCGTCATTCGAGGGAATTCTTATGATAGCAGTTACGGATGTTGAGACTGGTTAAGGGGTTGGCGGCCATCTGGGCTCTCGTCGTACCCGGTTACCACTACTCGTTCCCGCGGGATCATTTCGAACATCCGGAGTTTCGCACGGAATGGTGGTACTACACCGGGAACCTGCGGGACGCGGAAGGGAAACGCTTCGGATTCGAGCTGGTGTTTTTCCGGCAGGGGCAGGAGCGAGGCGATGCGAACCCGTCGGCGTGGCGTGTCGATGATCTGTATTTGGCGCACTTGGCGGTGACGGACATCGATGGACGGCACTTTTACAGCCATGAGCGGCTGAACCGTGCCGGACCGGGAATCGCCGGAGCGAGTTTTGCCGAGCGGCGGGTGTGGAATGGCAACTGGCGAGCGGTTTGGCAGGGCGAGCGGCAGGTGCTGGAGGCCACGGCTGACGAGTTTCACTTCCAGATGGAACTTCAAGCAGTCAAACAGCCGGTGGTGAACGGCGTAAACGGCGTGAGCCAAAAAGGAAATCAGCCGGGCGAGGCGTCCTATTATGTTTCGATTACGAGGCTGGCGGTTTCGGGAGAACTTGTGACCGGCGGGCGGAGGCACGCGGTGAGCGGGACGGCGTGGATGGACCACGAGTGGTTCACGAACCAGCTCGACAGGGAGCAGACGGGCTGGGACTGGTTCAGCGTGCAGTTGGACGATCAGACAGAGCTCATGATTTTTCGACTCCGGCGGAGAGATGGCACGATCGACTCGCATTCTGCGGGGACTTATGTCGACCGCGAGGGGCGTGCGCGGCATCTGACCAATGCGGAATTCTCACTCACTCCGTTGGAGACCTGGAAGAGTTATCCGGTTCACTGGCGGATGGAGGTGCCGTCATTGGGAATCACGCTGGATGTTCGTGCAGCTTATGAGGCTCAGGAATTGGTAAGTGAATCAAATGGGCCGAATTACTGGGAAGGCGCGGTCACTTACTCCGGTTCGCGAACCGGCGTCGGGTATTTGGAAATGACGGGATACGATAAGCCGGTGTCGCTACAGTAAACCTCAATTGCAGGGACAGAGTTGAATGACCTCAAACGTGACGTCCACGCCAGCGGAAGTTATTCGCGCCACCATGTGCTTTACTCGAACTTTTTGGCCCTGATCACGGTACATGTCGCGGATCACATCCGCGGCCTTCTCGACCGCCGCGGGATCGAATCTAGTCTCAGTGGCAAGATGAATTCCCTTGCTCTTCAGAGCGGCTGCAAATGCATGCATGTCGAGCGCATTCAGGGGCACGCTACTTGTTGAAACCGGCTCGACAGTGATACTACGGACGGAAACAGAGGTTGACGGCTGCTGCGCCGTCAACACTCCAGCGCCCAGAAGGAACCAGCATATGGCTGCAAAACGCATGGTGGACTCCTTACAGAAAGTCTAGCTCGCTTTGCGGTGCCCTGCGGTGCGCCTAGCCTCCCGCGAGAAAAGGGCGGGCGAAATGTTCCGCCCTACGCTAAAATGAGAGTTACTCAATCCCAGGAGGAACAGCGTATTGAACCCAGCAGTTCTGGCCTTGGAGGACGGCAGCGTCTTCGAAGGCAGGAGTTTTGGTGCGCCCGCCGAACGAGCGGGTGAGGTGGTTTTCAATACGGCTATGACGGGGTACCAGGAGATCTTCACCGATCCCTCCTACGCCGGTCAGATCGTCATTCTCACCAACCCGCAGATCGGGAACTACGGAACCAGCTTGGAAGATAACGAAGCGGGGCGGCCGTATATCGAGGGCCTGGTGGTGCGCGAGTTTTCGACGATTGCGAGCAACTGGCGGTCGGACGAAGTGGCGCGGACGTACCTGGAGCGGCAGAACATCCCGGTTGTTTCGGAAATCGATACGCGGGCGCTGGTGCGGCACCTGCGTACGCGCGGCGTGATGCGCGGGGTGCTTTCGGCGGTGGAAACGGACGCGCGGAAGCTGGTGGAGAAAGCGCGCGGGATTCCGACGATGGCGGGACTGGATCTGGCGAGCCGGGTTTCGACCGCTTCATCCTATGAATGGACGCATGCGGTGGACGCATGCTCGCCCTCGGAACTGATTCCGCGTGCGCCGGAACTACGTTACCACGTGGTGGCTTACGATTTCGGGATCAAGCAGAACATACTGCGGCGGCTGGCGCAGGTGGGGTGCCGGACGACCGTAGTGCCCGCGTTAACTTCCGCCGAAGACGTGATGGCGCTGAAACCTGATGGCGTGTTTCTCTCGAACGGTCCGGGCGACCCCGAGCCGCTCGAAACGCAGGTGGGCAATATTCGCAACCTGGTGGGGAAGGTTCCGATCTTCGGCATTTGCCTGGGGCATCAGCTTCTTGGCCTGGCGTTCGGCGGGAAAACATACAAGCTGAAGTTCGGGCATCGCGGCGCGAATCATCCGGTGATCAATAAAGTCACGCAGCGGGTCGAGATCACGTCGCACAATCACGGATTCGCGGTGGATCGGGATTCGCTGAACCCGGCAGATGTCGAGATCACGCACGTCAATCTCAACGATGAAACTCTCGAAGGGTTCCGGCACCGGCGCCACCCGGTGTTCTGCGTACAGTATCATCCGGAAGCGGCGCCAGGTCCGCACGATTCGCACTACCTGTTCGACGACTTCGTGAAACTGATGGCGGACCGCTGACCCATGCCGCGCAGAAACGACCTCAAACGAATTCTGATTGTGGGCTCGGGGCCGATCGTCATCGGGCAGGCTTGCGAGTTCGACTACTCAGGGACTCAGGCGGCCAAGGCGCTGCGGGCGGACGGGTACGAAGTGGTGCTGGTGAATTCCAATCCTGCCACCATCATGACGGACCCGGAGCTGGCGGATCGCACATACGTGGAACCGCTGAGCCGGGCGTATCTGGAGAAGATTATCGAGATCGAGCGGCCGGATGCGCTGCTCTCGACTGTTGGCGGGCAGACGGGGTTGAATCTTTCGGTCGAGCTGGCCGAAACAGGGGTGCTGGAGAAATACGGCGTCGAGCTGATTGGCGCGAAGATCGACGCGATCAAGAAGGCCGAGGACCGGCTGCTGTTCAAAGACGCGATGCTGCGCATTGGCCTCGAGACGCCGGAATCGCAACTGGTGACGAATGTCGAGGATGGGCTGGAGTTCGCGGCGCGCATCGGTTACCCGGTGATTTTGCGGCCCAGCTTTACGCTTGGCGGAACGGGCGGCGGGATCGCGTATCACAGCGAGGACCTCGCGGATATCCTCGAACGCGGCCTGGCGCTCTCGCCGGTGCATGAGGTGCTGATCGAAGAGAGCGTACTGGGGTGGAAGGAATTCGAGCTGGAGGTGATGCGCGACCTGGCGGACAACGTCATCATCATCTGTTCGATTGAGAATTTCGATGCGATGGGCGTGCACACGGGCGATTCGATCACGGTGGCCCCGGCGCAGACGCTCACCGACCGCGAATACCAGATGATGCGCGATGGGGCGATTCGCTGCCTGCGGGAGATTGGCGTGGATACGGGCGGGTCGAATGTGCAATTCGCGATCAATCCCACCAACGGGCGCATGGTGATTGTCGAGATGAACCCGCGCGTTTCGCGCAGCTCGGCGCTGGCATCGAAAGCCACAGGATTTCCGATCGCGAAGATCGCGGCCAAGCTGGCGGTGGGATACAGGCTCGACGAGATTCGGAACGACATCACCAAGACCACGCCGGCGTCATTCGAACCCACGCTCGATTACGTGGTGGTTAAGATTCCCAAGTGGCAGTTCGAGAAATTTCCCGGCGCCGACCCGACGCTCGGTACGCAGATGAAGTCGGTGGGCGAAGTGATGGCCATCGGGAGAACGTTCAAAGAAGCGCTGTGGAAGGGCGTGCGAAGCCTGGAAACGGGCAAGAAGTTCGGCTCGGAGACCTTCGATCGATCGCTCATTCCGCAAAAGCTGACGACGCCCACACCCGACCGGCTGAATTACATCCGGTTCGCGTTTGAGTCCGGACACACGGTAGAGGACCTTCACGATCGCACAGCCATCGACCGGTGGTTTCTGGAGCAGGTGCAAGAGCTGGTGGCGTTCGAGCGAACGCTGAAGAATTCCACGCTCGAGACGGCGTCGCGTGAAACGTTTGCGACCGCCAAACGGTTCGGCGTATCGGATGCGCAGTTGGCGAAATCCTGGGGAGTGGACGAATTGCCGGTGCGGGCGCGCCGCAAGGAGCTGGGCGTGCGCGCGGTATTCAATCGAGTGGACACCTGCGCGGCGGAGTTCGAAAGCTTCACACCGTATTTGTACTCGACGTACGAATCGGCGTGCGAAGCGGAGCCGACCGACCGGAAAAAGGTCATGATCCTGGGCAGCGGACCGAACCGCATCGGCCAGGGCATCGAATTCGACTATTGCTGCTGCCACGCTTCGTTCGCGCTGCAAGCGGAAGGTGTGGAGTCGATCATGGTCAATTGCAACCCTGAGACCGTGTCGACCGATTACGACACGAGCGACAGGCTCTACTTCGAACCTCTGACGCTCGAGCACGTGCTGAACATCTACGACACGGAGAAGCCGGACGGCGTGATTGTGCAGTTCGGCGGGCAGACGCCACTCAATCTGGCGGTGCCGCTGAAGAAGCTGGGCGTGCCGATTATCGGGACCGATCCGGAGAATATTGACTTGGCCGAGGACCGGAAGCGGTTCGGCAAGCTGCTCGAGGATCTCGGCATTCCGTGTCCGGAGAACGGCACGGCCACGAGCGTGGAGGAAGCTTGCGAAGTGGCGCGGCGCATCGGGTACCCGGTGCTCGTGCGGCCCAGTTACGTGCTGGGCGGCCGGGCCATGGTCATCGCCTACGACGAGGAGACGGTGCGCCAGTACATGCGCGAGGCCGTCACGTTTTCGCAGGAGCGGCCGGTACTTGTCGATCGTTTCCTCGAAGACGCCACGGAGGTGGATGTGGATGCCCTCGGCGACATGGAAGATGTGTTGATCGCGGGCATCATGGAGCATATCGAAGAGGCGGGCGTGCACTCGGGCGACAGTTCCTGCGTGCTGCCGGCGATGTCGCTGGCGGCTAAAGATGTGGCGACGATCGAGGATTACACGGTACGGCTGGCGCTGGCGCTCAAAGTGGTGGGCCTCATGAACGTGCAGTACGCGATCAAAGACGGCGTGGTTTACGTGCTGGAAGTAAACCCGCGCGCCTCGCGTACAGCGCCGTACGTCAGCAAGGCCACGGGCGTGGCGCTGCCCAAAGTAGCGGTGGGCCTGATGCTGGGCCGTAAACTGCGGGATCTCGGCCATCTCACGCGAGGGGTTACTACCGGGCGGTTGCCGGTGCCGCAGAGCTTCGTGAAATCTCCCGTATTCCCGTTCAACAAGTTCCCGGGCGTGGACCCGGCGCTGGGACCGGAGATGCGTTCTACCGGGGAAGTAATGGGCGTGGGCGAGAGTTTCGGCGAAGCATTCGCGAAAGCGCAACTGAGCGCGGGAACACCGTTGCCCGAGAGCGGGACAGTGTTCATCAGCGTGAATGAGCGCTACAAGGCCGAGGCTGCCCAAGTGGCGCGGCGTTTCGCGGAGCTGGGTTTCCAGTTAGTCGCGACGAGGGGCACGGCCGCAGCGCTGGAGGCCGCCGGGCTGCGCTGCAAGGTGGTGTTCAAGGTGAATGAGGGCCGGCCAAACGCGGTGGATTTGCTCAAGGCGGGCGCGATTCAACTCGTCATCTATACGGCCACGGGAGCGCTGTCGTTCTCCGATGAAAAAGCCATTCGCCGCAGCGCCATCCTGTTTCGCGTGCCTTGCATCACAACACTCAGCGGCGCGCGGGCCGCAGTGGAGGCGCTTGCGGCGCTCAAACGGGAACCGATCCGGGTCTGGAACCTACAGCACATTCACGAGGCGAAGCCGACTGCAGTCTAGGGGAGGAATGCACAGATCGGGGCGCCCGAAGGCGCCCCGGGGACAGGCGCGAAGCCTGTGCCGCGTCGAAAAGGTTTGACCCTGTGCTAGTGACTTCTTGGTCCCCTTCTGATCGGGGCTTCCGTTAGGTTACCACAGTTACAAGGGCGCACCCACAAAGCTATAATTGTCCACACTGTTCCGGGCTAACTGTGCAGTTTCACTCCTTTGACGAAGATTATCTTCGGCGATTGCGGGACGGCGACTCCCACGTGGAGCGGCATTTCGCCGGCTATTTCGGCGAGCTGATTCAACTGAAGCTCAGGCGCAGAGTGCGATCCCACCAGTTGCTGGAAGATATCCAGCAGGAGACCCTCCTCCGCGTTCTGAAGACCGTGCGCGACCCAAAAGGCATACAAGACGCCAGAAAACTGGGGGCGTTCGTCCTGGCGGTGTGCCATAACGTCAGTGCGGAGCTGAACCGGTCAGAGGACCGCTACGATCCCGCCGAGTACAACTTTGACGAACACGCTGCCACGGGCCAGGATCCGGACGCGCCCCTGATCAATGAACAGCGGCAGCGCGAAGTGAAAAAGGTGCTCGCCAAGCTGGATGAGCGGGACCGCAAACTGCTTGAGGCGAAGTTTCTGGATGAGCTGAGCTCGGAGGAAGTTTGCCACCGTTTTGATGTGCAACCGGATTATCTTCGTGTCCTCCTTTTCCGGGCCAAAGCGCGTTTCCGGCAGGAATTCGTGCACGGAGCGAGGCCGGCCCCATGAAACGCTTTGGTGCTGAAGTGCACTATTTCTATGGAGCTAAGGGTTGATGGATCACGCGACTGCGATTCGAATCCAGGCGGCGGAGCGCTACGTCCTGGAACAGTTCTCGCCGGAAGAACGCGCAGAGTTCGAGGAGCACTACTTCGATTGTCCGGAGTGCGCCGAGGAGGTGAGATCGGCATCGATCTTTGCCGCCAATGCAGCCCAAGCATTGCGCGAGGGCCGTGCGCGCGAGGCAGAGAAATTGACACACCCGGGCCGGCCGGCGCGGTGGTTTTGGTGGCCGCTCGTCGCGTCGGCGGCATTAAACCTGGCTCTGCTGGCGGGATTCGGTTTGGAGCGCCGGCATCCGAGCGCCGGGCTGGCCACGATCGAGCCGCAGTTCTACCAGACTTTCGGAGTCCCGGCAGCGGCACGTGGCTCGCAGCCGGCCATTGCGGTTCCGGCCGGCGCCCAGTTTTTCGGCGCGCGCTTCGACTTGCCGCCAAACCCACGGTTTGACAGTTTTCGCTATCAGATTCTCGACGCCAAGGGCGCTTCCCGATCTTCGCGATCTCTCGCGGCGCCAGGTGGCGACAGCGCGGAACTGGAACTGCTAGTGCCGGTCGCACCGTTGGGGCCCGGCGATTATGTATTGGTCTTGCACGGACAGCAGCAAGGAAATTCGACGGAAATTGGACGCGCCGGCTTCCAAATTCCGCGATAAGCTAGATCCACTATGCCCACTAAACTCAAAAATGGCGAGAAATTCAAGGGCTACACTTTTCATGCTCACGCCCTGGCCGCCCACTATCGCTTTATCAACGGCAGTGGCGATGATTTTGGGCCGGAGTACGCGCTGGCTTTCCAGGGGCGCCAACCGTTCAAGCACCGCGAAAAAACCGGCGGGCACATCCATAAGGAGATTTCGTTCTCGCACAGCTGGGTGCATATCGCGACCAAGATTGAGCGCGGGGGCGTCTATACGACGATCGTGAAATCGGGTTTGAAGGGCTTGCGTGTCAAGAACAAGTTAACGATCGACGAGCTCGAGGCCGGCATCATGACGGTTTACCGCGAGGAATGGTATCGCGATCCAAGCCGCCCCAAGCGTGCGCGGATATTGCCTCTGCCGCCGGTGCTCAAGAATCTGAAAATCTGTGGCCGGCCGTACCGGCTGGGCAAAGAACTGCGTTTGCCGGAAGCGTTCACTTTCAACGACGCGCAGCGGAAGAAATACTTTCTGGGCGAGGGCCCGGAAATCGAGCCGGTGGAAATTTCCGTAGCTCCGGGGCGGGAATCAACCGAGTGTGGGGAAATTGCCATCTCCGCGGATACTCGTAGAATCGAGATTCCGGACTTTGGTATCGTGACTCTGGCGGAGTGGAAGTGGCTGCCGGCCGAGAAACATATACATACGCATACGGCGCAATGGGTGCAACTGGTCGGCCTGGATCTCAAAAATCCGGGGTCGGGCGGTGGCGGGGGCGTAGGGGGAAACGGCAGTCCATCCATCTGGTCGTCGGGACACTAGCCGTTTCAATAACACTCTTCTTGAGTAATTGCGCCCGAATTCGGCGCGAATCTCCAGAGAATTTGTACAGTGCCGCGGATCAGGCGATGCGTCGCGGCGATTTGCAGGCCGCTCTCCAGTATTCGGAAGATGGAGTGCGGTCGTTTCGCGAGCAGCGCAATTCCACCTGGCCCCTCACTTTCCACCTCATAAAGGCTGAAATCCTGCTGACGCAAGAACGCACGGCGGACGCCCGGAATCTACTGGACAATCTGCCAGCCAGCATCCCGCGGTCAGACGGGCTGGAAGCACGGCTCCTTATGGACCTCGGCCAGCTGCGAATGGCGTCCGGCCAACCCCGGGAAGCGCTGGCCCTTTTCAATCAGGCCGGCAAACTGGCATCCCAGGCAGGTGCAACGAGCTTGCAGGTGTGGATTGAGCTGAAACGTGGATGGCTCCTCGATAATTTCGATGAATCCGACGCCACGTTTCACCGGGCCCTCGACATCGCCACAAGCCAGCATGACGAGTTTTTCCAAGCCATGGCACTGAATAACCTCGGCCGCCTCCGAATGCTGAGGTTTCGCTACGACGAAGCCATCCCATGGCTCGAGTCCGCAAACCGGACAGCACAGAAAGTCGCGTCGAAAGTTACCGTGGAGAAAGCGCTCGGCAATCTTGGCTGGTGCGATTTTCGGCTGGGGCGGTGGGAGCGCGCACTGGACCTGTTCACAAGGGCCGAAGCCATCGCCGCCGAACAGCACATGGCGGGAGATCAACATCGCTGGCTCGGCAATATCGGATCTATCTATTACGTTCGTGAGAATTATGGCAAGGCGATTTCCTATTACTCGCAAGCACTAGACATCGCGCAGGGGTTGGGAAACGCCGCAGAAGCCGCAACGTGGCTGACTAACATAGCGCGCGCTTACATCGATCAATCCAAATGGGTCGAGGCAGAGAAATTCAATCGCCTGGCGCTCGACGCGGAGGATCGTGCGCCGAATGCGGACGCGCTGCCTTATACCCAACTCAATGCCGGCTTGATCGGCACGGCTCGCGGGCGAACGAACGAAGCGGAAACTGCTTTTAACGGGGCTCTCCAACTTGCAAGGAAATCGCGCCAACCGAACGTCGAGTGGCAAGCGCACTCTGGACTGGCGGAGCTGTACCGGTTGAAAAAACGCCCTCAGGCCAAAGACGAATATGCCGCCGCGGTGGGTGTGCTCGACCGGGAGTGGCTGGCGCTCAGCCGCGAGGATTCGAAAATCACATTTCGCAGCTACCAGACCAGCTTCTATCAGGATTACATCGGCTTTCTTTCCCAGCAGGGCCAAAAAGAGAAGGCACTCGAAGTCGCGGAATCCTCGCGCGCGCGCCTGCTCATGCAAAAGCTGGACGGCCGCAGTTCGGCATTGCCCGAATTCCGGGTGGCGGACGCCGTGCGCCTAGCGCGCGAGAGCGGTGCCGTCTTGCTCTCATACTGGCTGGCACCGAACCGGTCCTATCTGTGGGCGGTGACGGCGAAGGGTGTCTCGCAGTTCGTTTTGCCAGGCGAATCGGCAATCAATGCGGTGATCGAGCAGCATCGAAGATCGATCGAGGATCTACGCGATCCCCTGGCATCGGGCGATGCCTCTGCGCGACAACTGTACCGGACACTGCTGGGTCCGGTGGAACCGATGCTGCACGCAACCGCGCCTGTAATCATCAGCCCGGATGGGCACCTTCACGAGATCAACTTCGAAACGCTGGTAGTGGACGGGCCGAAACCTCACTATTGGATCGACGATTCGACCGTCGCGCTCGTGCCGTCGCTTGGAGTCCTCCAGCGTGCACCAACGCACCGGTCCGCCCGCCGGCCGCGGCTGCTGATGATCGGCGATCCCTTGCCAGCGGACCCTGAATTTCCGCCATTGCCGCATTTGAAAACGGAGATCACCGAGATCGCCGCTGGTTTCGCCGAATCGGACCGCGCAGTGTACACGGGCGCTGAAGCCTATGCCGAGCGTTTCCGGGAAGCCGCCCCGCAAACTTTCAGTGCTGTCCATTTCGCGGCGCACGCCGCCGCCAATGAGGAAAGCCCGCTCAATTCCGCGATCATTCTTTCGCCGCACGGCAACAAGTACAAGCTTTACGCCAGCGAGGTTGCCGGACTGCACTTGGATCCGGAACTCGTGACCATCTCGGCCTGCCGGAGCGCCGGCTCAAAAGCGTATTCTGGGGAAGGTCTGATCGGTTTCGCATGGGCCTTTCTCGATGCCGGCGCGCACAACGTCGTGGCCGGCATTTGGAACGTGGACGATGCCGCCGCACCCTTGTTGATGAAGGAGTTTTACAAAGAATGGCGCGAAGGCGGCGATCCCGCAGCGGCGCTACGCGGCGCGAAACGTGAACTCATGCGCGCGGGCGGAGCGTTCCGCAAACCTTACTACTGGGGAGCGTTCGAAGTCTTCACGCGTCAGGCTAATCGTTCCGCAATGGCCTTTGCTTGGAGAAAGAGTAGCAAATAGTCCGGCCCGCCGCCCTTCGAATCCGTGCCCGACATGTTGAACCCGCCGAACGGATGCGCGCCCACCATGGCGCCGGTGCATTTGCGATTCACGTAGAGATTGCCGACGAAGAACCGCTCGCGCGCCTCGCGAATGTGCTCCGGTGTATTGGAAAAGATCGCCCCGGTGAGGCCGTATTGCGAGTCATTGGCCAGATCGAGGGCGTTTTGAAAATCCTTCGCTTTAGTCACAGCGAGAACGGGGCCGAAGATTTCCTCCTGGAAAATGC
>Ga0326727_10008972_pt1 | contig 24967 bp, 25 predicted proteins | sample MB2enrmetagenome_FD_207643 | JGI IMG/M metagenome (GOLD analysis project Ga0326727, IMG submission 207643) | Lab enriched peat soil microbial communities from McLean, Ithaca, NY, United States - MB29MY | ecosystem: Environmental > Terrestrial > Soil > Wetlands > Peat | place: USA: New York... | reverse complement strand
GCGTAGGGCGGGAAAGCGAAGCGCATCCCGCCTTCCGTGGTAAATCCTTTTGTCATCGGCTTGGCGCGATAGCGTAGGGCGGGCACTGCCCGCCATCTCCTTTCCTGGTGGCCCAGGAGTCTCGCCGCGGCCGCCGCAGGCGAGGGCCCCCGCCTACCTTTTGCTTTTATAGACCAATAAATCAGATTTTCGCAGAGGTCACAGGTTCAAAGTTAAGAGCCTATTTTAGCCTCGTATAGACCGCCGCCAGGCCGATGGGGATCAGAATCCAGCCGCACAACCGTTGAATCCATAAGAACATCAAGGTAAAAAAATCATTTGGTCTCAGTTCCAGATGCCCGGACCATCCCGGAATGGCTGATAATAACCCATACAGGCTGTAAATCCCGCGTAACGCCAGGGACTGAAGCCAATTATCGGACGCCAGACCCAGGTTGTTCAAGGCATTGGGGGTTGGAATCCTGCCCGGGTCGTAAATCCAGGCTCCCAGAAGGAACAGAGCCAAGCCGACAATCAACACCCGCCCCGGCTTCCGGCCGTAGCCCGCCAGCCAGTCCCAAAGCAGCAGGATGCCCCATTTGCCGGGCGACCACCAGCGGAGTTGCCCCCAGGCCCGGCGCTGACCCCGGATAAAGACCTTATCGGCCCGGTCCCGGTGGCCGCAGCGGGCGAAGTAGGCCTCCAGTTCACTGTAGTTCTGGGTGTTGAAGCGGCTCCCTTCCACCCAGGCCAGCAGCTTTTCCCATTCACTAGCATAGATGGCCTTGTAAGCCATCCCCTCGAGCCAAACCTCATTTTTGTTTGCGGGCCAGATAACCTCATGCAAATGCAGCGCCTGGAAAGAACTGTCCCGCCAATCGGCCTCCTCCTGGATAGTCACCTGCTCCAAGGCGGCATTGACCTTGACCTCCAGGTTTCTGGCCTTTAATTTGCCGAACGTGGCATTTCTTATCGACAGTTCCCTCCCCACCACGGTGCGCTCCAGCGACAATTCTGCCACCGGCTCCTGGAGGTCACAAAGCATAAGGTCCAGGAGCCGGGCATCGGCAAAGGTGAGTCCGCCCTTGAAGACTGCCCCGTCAAAGAAGGCGATATCCCCCACTTTCATGCCATTAAATAATGCTGTGCCATCCTCATTTTCAAACTTTGCTTCTCTGGCGTCGAACTGCCCGCCGATGTCGGCCCCGACAAAATCCACCGGCCCTTGGAAAACTACTTCGCTAAAGAAGGCATCTGCCCCCACCTTCATGGCGTTAAAGTTGACCTCGTTGTCCGGCCCCTGCCCCTGAAACTGCGCCCTCTGGGCGTTGAACTGCCCGCCGATGTCGGCCCCGCCGAAATTCACCGGCCCTTGCAAAACTGCTTCGATAAAGAAGGCTTCTGCCCCCACCTTCATGGCGTTGAAGTTGACCTCGTTGTCTGGCCCCTGCCCCTGAAACTGCACCCCGTCGGCGTTGAACTGCCTTTCGATGTCGGCCCCGCGGAAATCCACCGGCTCCTGGAATACGGCTTTACGAAAGAAGGCGCTCTGCCCCACCTTCATGTGGTTGAAGTTGGCCTCGTTTTCCTTCCCCTTTCCCTGAAACTGCGCCCCGAGTGCATTGAATTGTCCGCCGATGTCGGCACCGACGAAATCCACTCGCCCTTGAAAGACGGCATTGCGACAAAAGAGATTAATTTCCACTTTAATCCGGTGAAAAATCCCCTGCTTACTAAATTGGCATTCGTTGAGGAATAGATGCCTCTGGAAACGGGCGTCCCGGAAGTTGGCCCGCTCTTTAAAAAGGCAGTTAAACAGGCGGACGATCTGATCTATTTCGGCATTTTCCAGGTCCAGATTTTCGGCCACCACCCCGTGGGCCAAGCGTATGCCCCGCCGGTGGACCTTGAATCCCGCAAAGCCGCCGCTGAGCAATTCCTCCAGAAACCTGCCCCGCAGCCGGCGGTTTTCTTCGGCCTCGCCAAACCGGGCCTTGAGGTCGGCAATCTCTCCGGCCTGCACCTGGTCCAGGACGTATTCCTCCTGGGCCGTCAAGTCGGTGCCGTCTATCTTATAGGGGTATTTTCCCATGGGAAGAACTCTTTCCGGGCTTGGCCCTTTTTGCCCCCAGGATTTTCCGGCTCAATCCTCGGCGCTGACCGGAGGGGCGGAAGTTACCGCTATTTGCCCTTTAAGGAACTCTGCCGCCGCGGCCATCCCGGCTTCCAGGGCCTTTTCGTTCAGCTCCCGGGTCTGGGGGGGCACCCGGGCCAGGACCGCGGCCCGCAAACCCTCGGGAGACACGGCCCGGGTAATCACCGCCAGGGCCCCCAGGGCCACGATGTTGGCCATCATCTCCTTCCCCAGCTCCCGGGCCAGGTGGGTGAAGGGGATGGCCGCCGCCCCCTCCACCGGCACCTCCCGCACCAGGTCGGCGTCCACCAGCAGCACCCCGCCGGGCGGCAGATCGCCCAGATACTTATCCAGAGATGCCTGGTTCAGGGCCAGAAGCACGTCGGGACGGATGGCCTTGGGATAGTCGATTTCGGCGTCGCTGATCACCACCTCCGCCTTGGAGGCGCCGCCCCGGGCCTCCGGGCCGTAGCTCTGGGTCTGGCAGACGAATTTGCCGTCATAGATGCCGGCCGCTTCCGCCAGAATCACCCCGGCCATGATCAGCCCCTGACCGCCGGAGCCGGCCAACCGGATTTCGTAACGATATGGCATAGTTTCTCGTTTTTAGTGTAGGGGCGAACCGCTGGTTCGCCCGGTTCAAAGTTCAAAGTTAACCATTCCGGAACCCCAACCTTGAACCTTGAACTTTTAACTTTGAACTCGCTTCGCCGCCTCCCGGATACGCCGGTATTCCTGGGTATAAATCGGCAATTCCCGGTCCACCAGGACGCCGATGGTGATTTTGCCCGCCAGTTCCTCGGGGCTCATGGTTTTGGCCTTTTCCACCCGCACCGCCATCTCTTTCTGGGCCCGCATCATCTCCACCGGGCCGCCCAGCTTATTTTTCAGGCCAAACTGGGTATGGCAGTGGCTGATGACCTCCACCACCGCAAAGCCGTGCTTCAGGATGGCCTGCTCCATGAGCTGGTCCAGCAGGGTGGCATGATACACCGTGCCCCGGCCCACCATGGAGGCCCCGGCGGTCACCGCCAGCTCGGCAATGGAAAAAGGGTGCTCCAGATGGCCATAAAGCGAGGTGGTGGTGCGGGCGCCGTAGGGCGTGGTGGGGGAATACTGCCCGCCGGTCATGCCGTAAATATTGTTGTTTATAATGATGGCGGTCAGGTTCAGGTTGCGCCGGGCCGCGTGGATGAAGTGGTTGCCGCCGATGGCGGTGGCGTCGCCGTCGCCCATGACCACAATGACCTGGAGCCTCGGGTTGGCCAACTTCACCCCGGTGGCAAAGGTCAAAGCCCGGCCGTGGGTGGTGTGCAGGGTATTGAAATCCACGTAGACGCTCAGGCGCCCGGAGCAGCCGATGCCCGAGACCAGGACGATCTCGTCCTTGGTGAAGCCGGTGCGGTCAATGGCCCGGATCAAGGCCCCCAGGACAATGCCGTTGCCGCACCCCGGGCACCAGACGTGGGGAAATTTCTTTTCGTGGCGCAGGTATTTATGGATCAATTTGGTGACTTCGGCCATTTTAACAGCCCTCAGCTTTCCGCAGTCAGCTTTCAGCGTTATGTTTTAGGGTTTTCTGTTTGATGTTTTAGATGGGGCGAGACTCAGTGCCATAGATTTTAGTACTAACCCATCATATAGTATTATCGAAGTCTGTATGTGCCTTGATTATCTAGAAACTCTATGTATTCCAAGTCTCTCAATTCTTGGAGTACGCGGCTCATAGTTTGTGCTGGTGTCGAGCCCCTAGATTGAGTTTCATTAACAATCCGATCTAATTCTTCATCAATTAAATCCTGACGTGTGAAAATAAGGGTGTTTCTCCTATTACATAGTCGCCTAATAGCCGTGAGTACCGATGTTTGCCAATCCATATCTTCCCTTTCTATAATTAAGTCCTAGAGGCCGCAGGTTTTAATCTGCGTGCTTTTGAGTTTTTGGTAGAGCAGGCGTTACTTCCCGCCATTATAAATTATGGGACCTTAGTATAATTTCCATCCAGCCACACCCCTTGCTTCAGGTAATCCCGGCACTGGCTGTTGGCATTGCGAATCAGGGCCTTATTATCCGAGAAGGTTATGGTGAATCTGCAGCCCCTGGTCTGATAGGTTGCCGTATTCCCCTTCATCTCAGCCACTCCCATAATGGACCCGCTAAAATCGCCCGACTCGACATACAGGATGAATTGCACTGACCCGATCCCTTTTAGTTCATTGACTGACAAGCGCCTAAGCTCCCCTTTCTCCTGTAGTTCGTAAACCCCAGAAACATCGGCAACTGCACCCGAGTTAAGGACCAAAACCAGGGTCGTCGCCGCAACAAAGTTCAACCATTTCCGTCTTCTGGTTATCACTCCTAGGCCCTCACTTAGCTTTAGGCTACGTTGGCGCGTAAAAAGCCTCTTGCCTTAAAGCTTTGCCAACCGCTCCAAAATCTCCCCTGGCGTAATCAAATTCCCATCAATCCTATTCAAGGTCTCGATTTTCGTCATCCCCTGGTTCACCCGCTTCACTTCCCGGGATATCTGGCCCATATTCAACTCCGGCACCAGGACGGCCCGGACCTGGCGCAGCCGCGGCTCCAAATGCCGCCGGGGAAAGGGCCACAGGGTGATGAGCTGCAGCAGGCCCGCCTTGAGGCCCCGCTCCCGCGCCTCGGCCACCGCCCGCCGGGCGCTCCGGGCCACCGAACCGTAGGCCACCACCAGCAGTTCGGCGTCTGCGGTCTGTTCCTCCCGGACCATCATGATGTCATGAAAGTGCTGGATGATCTTGCGAAACAGCCGGTTCAGAAAAGGCTCGATCTCGTCGGACCGCTCCGTGGGATAACCCCGGACGTCGTGGACCAACCCGGTGACGTGATAGCGGTAGCCGTCGCCGAAAATGCCCATGGGCGGCACCCCGCTGGCGGTGTCGGCATAAGGCAGGTACCAATCCGGCGGCATGTCCGGGCGCAGCCGGTCAATAACTTCCAGAGGCGCCGGCGGCGGCAGCATTAGCTTCTCCCGGGTGTGGCCCACCACTTCATCGCTCAGGATAATGACCGGGGTGCGATATTTCTCCGCCAGATTAAAGGCCCTGACCGTGAGTTCGAAACATTCCTGGGTGGTGGACACCGCCAGCACGATAATCGGGTGGTCTCCATGGGTGCCCCAGCGGGCCTGCTGCACGTCCCCCTGGCTCACCTGGGTGGGGAGCCCGGTGGAAGGCCCCGCCCGCATGACATTGACGATGACACAGGGAACTTCGGCTATGACCGCGAACCCGAGGTTCTCCTGCATCAGCGAAAACCCCGGGCCGCTGGTGGCGGTCATGGCCTTGACCCCGGCCAATGACGCCCCGATCACCGCGCCCATGGAGGCAATCTCATCCTCCATCTGGATGAAAGTCCCGTCCACCGCGGGCAGACGATAGCTCATGACCTCGCTGATTTCCGTGGCCGGGGTGATGGGATAACCGGCAAAAAACCGGCAACCGGCGTAGAGCGCCCCTTCCACCATGGCTTCATTGCCCTGGAGCAACCGCGGTCGGGATGATTGTCTCGGTTCGATCATGGTCTGACTCGCAGCCTGAAAAAAGTTAACTCAAGGGGAGGCCGGGAACCCCAGGCCCCCCACCCGGAGGATGACGGAAAAGTCCTATTCCCGGCCCACTTATGGCCATCGGGGTTTCCAGGACGGCAACATTCTTGGCACCACCCGGGAGTAAGCCTTATACTCCTCGCCGAAGAGAGCCCGCAGTTCCCGCTCCTCGAAGCGGGTCACCACCCAGAAGAACCACAAGTAAAACAGCAGGGCCATAAACAACAGCACGGTGTAGTCTAAGAACAACCACCAGCCCAGCCAAAGCACCACCACCGCGAAGTACTGGGGGTGCCGGACATGGCGATAAGGACCCAGAAGAATCAGCGGCTCGGTTCTCCCTGACACCTCCTGAGGCGGCGTTCCCTTGAGGACCTTGAGCACGGTCACCACGGTGGAATTGATGAGGTCGAGGGGCTTTCTAAACCTGAAGACCCAGCCCATAAAGAGACAGCCCAAAGCTAACCCGCCGACCCCCAGGCCTCTCAGCTGCCAGGGAAGGTGCAGGCGGGCGGGCAGCCCGAGGGCTTTGACCAAAAAGCCCGCGATGACTGCGAAGATGCAAATCAACACCCCGATAAGCAAGGGAAGCACAAGCAAGGGCAGCCCCTTGTTTATCCCATTCCTTTCCATAACTTTATCCGGTTATCTTGTGGCAAATATGAACCAACTGCCGGCGCGGTTTTTTGCAGCCGAGGCGGCCACTATCCCGAATAAACCTGGACCTGATCCTAATCCGCCTCCTCTTGGGCAACTTTCTCCGGGCACTCCCTGACGCTGATGGCAAAATCCGGGCAGTGCAACTCGCACCAGCCGCAGCCGGTGCAGCGCTTGGCGTCCTGCACCACCGGGGAGCCGTTTTCGTCCAGGTCGAGGCATTGCCGCGGGCAAAAGGCGGCGCAGATACCGCAGGCCTTGCACCAATCCCGGAAGATGTCTATCTCGTATTCCGGCAGAGCCTTTTCCGCCGGTTTGCCCCCGGCGGGCGCCGCCGCGGCCGCTTGGGGTTGCCCCATTTCTTTTTCAGGATCTGAATTTTGCTCCATATATAGGCGAACCCCTTCAGCGCCGGCAAAAGTATGCGGCTACTTTTTTCCTAATCCCTAATCCCAAATCCCTAACCCCTGACCCTCACCCCCGGCGGCGCTTCAGAAAATTGCGCAGCAGATTCATGCCTTCGGCGGTCATGATGGACTCCGGGTGAAACTGCACCCCGTAGACCGCGTATTTGTTATGGCGCAGGCCCATGATCTCCCCCACCGCGGTTTGGGCCGAAACCGCCAGGCAGTCCGGCAGGGTCTCCCGCTCCACGATGAGGGAATGGTAGCGGGTGGCCTCAAAGGGGGAGGGAATGCCCTGGAAAATGTCCCGGCCGTCGTGGTAAATCAGCGAAGTCTTGCCGTGCATCAGCCGGGGGGCCCGGATGACCCGGCCGCCGAAGACCGCGCCAATGGCCTGATGTCCTAAACAAACCCCCAGGATCGGCAGCTTGCCGGCAAAATGGCGGATGGCCGCCATGGAAATTCCTGCCTCATTGGGAGAGCAAGGTCCCGGAGAGACCACCAGTCGGTCCGGCCCCACCGCCTCCATCCCCGCCAAATCCACCTGGTCATTGCGAAAAACCCGGACCTCTTCCCCCAACTGCCCGAAATACTGCACCAGATTATAGGTGAAGGAGTCGTAATTATCTATCATTATTAACATATTTTGTCTCTTAACATAAACCTTCTATTTTTCCAGGAGGGGGTTTGGGGGAACCTCGCTTTTTCTGAAAAAGCGGGGTTCCCCCAAATATTCACATCAATCCTTCTTCCGCCCGGTCCAGGGCCCGCACCAGGGCCAGGCCTTTGTTTACCGTCTCCTGGTATTCCCTGGCCGGGTCCGAATCGGCCACGATGCCGGCCCCCACCTGCAGATAAACCTGGCCCTGGTGAATGGCGAAGCTGCGGATGGTGATGCAAAAATCCAGGTTGCCGCCGAAGCCGAGGTAGCCCACCGCCCCGGCGTAAGGTCCCCGGCGGGTGGGCTCCAGCTCTTCGATGATCTCCATGGCCCGCACCTTGGGGGCGCCGGTGACCGTGCCGGCGGGAAAAGTTGACTTGAGCACGTCCAGGCCGTCGCAGCCCGGAGCCAGATCCCCCTCCACCTGGGAGACGATGTGCATCACGTGGGAGTAGCGCTCAATGGTGAAGAGCTCCGGCACCCGGACGCTGCCTACCCGCGCCACCCGGCCCACGTCGTTGCGTCCCAGGTCCACCAGCATCAGGTGTTCGGCCCGCTCCTTGGGGTCGGCCAGCAATTCCGCCTCCAGTTCCTGGTCTTCGGCTTCGCTGGCCCCCCGGGGCCGGGTGCCGGCGATGGGCCGGTAGGTGATGCGGCCCTCTTCCAGGCGCACCAGAATCTCCGGGGAGGCCCCCACCAGTTGCAGGTCCCCCTGGTCCAGATAAAACATATAGGGCGAGGGATTGATGGAGCGCAACGCCCGGTACAGGTCGAAAGGATCGTGGCGCAACCTCGTTTGGAAACATTGGGACAGCACCACCTGGATCACATCCCCGGCGGCGATATACTCCTTGCCCTGCTGCACCATGGCCTCGAAGCGTTCCTGGCTGAGGTTGGAGGCAAGGGGCGGTTTCTCCGAGGCCGGCGCCCCCTGGCTCTGCGGCACCGGTTGCCCGAGACGCTGAATGAGCCCCGCAATGGCGGCCACCGCCCGCTCGTACTGGGCGGCGGGGGAGACTTCCGGGTCGAGGTGCACCAGGGTCATGACTTTGATGGTCTGGCGCAGGTTGTCGAAGATCAGCAAATTGTCCGCCAGCATCAACCGGGCTTCGGGCAGGGTGAGGAGCGGGGTGAGCTCCGGCAGCCGCTCAATGTAGCGTACCATATCATAGCCCAGGAACCCCACCAGGCCCCCCCAAAAGCGGGGCAGACCCGGGAGACTCACGGCCTTAAAGCCCGCCAGCAGCTCCCGCAGGTGCGCAAAGGGGCCGCCGCTTCCCGCCAGGACCTCTTCCTGCCCCCGGCGCTGGATCGCGGTGCGGCCGCCCTGCACCTGAAACAGCAAAGCGGGGTTGAGCCCCAAGAAACTGAAGCGCCCCCATTTCTCGCCGCCCTCGACGCTTTCCAACAGAAAGGAAGGGCCAGCGCCGCGCAACTTCTTATAGGCCGACACCGGGGTCTCCAGGTCCCCCAGGATCTCCCGGTACACCGGGATCAGATTACCCTGCCGGGCCAGCTCCCGGAAAGTGGCAAAATCCGGTTGAATCATCCCCGCTCCGTTCGTTAGGGTAATTAATTATTTACCGCAGATGCCTGCCGATAACCATAGATAAAACCAAATAAATTTTATATCGGCGTTCCTCCGCTTTCCTCGGCGTTCGTCGGCGTTAAAAAAGCCGGGCCCCCCTTCGGGCCACGGCTTTTAATGGCGCCAAAAAACCGGGGCCCCTCTCGTGAGGGGCCCCCAAATTAGCCAAACTGCCACCGGACGCGCCTCACGAGTCCAAGATCGCGCGCCACCCGCACCAGTTGTTTTTAAGTTCGACTAGTTGGTTCATATTTTATAATATATTATGTCACGAAGTTAAGGTCAATCAGTTTTGCCGGGTCATCTTGCGGAGGTGTTGGGCATGATCTTTCATGTGACCTTGGAACAGGACGAAGACGGCTGGTTCGTGGTGGAGTGTCCGGCACTGCCCGGCTGTATCTCCCAGGGGCGGGATGAGGAGGAGGCCCTGGAAAATATCAAAGAGGCTATCACCGCCTGGCTTTGGGCCGAAGATCAAAAAGCCTTGGACGCCAACCCGCTGAAGCCGGGACAATCACCAATTGTCGTGGCGATTTAGCGCATGAGAAAACTCGGCAATATTTCCGGCAAGGAAGCCGCCAGGGCCTTCGAAAAAGCCGGCTGGATTCCCCTGGGCCAGGTCGGCAGCCATTTGGTAATGATTAAACCGGGTATCCGGGTTAACCTCTCCATTCCGCAGCATAAAGAACTTGCCAAAGGAACCCTCAGGGCACTCATCCGCAATGCCGGCCTGACGATGGATGAGTTTATGCAACTTCTCTGAAACGAAGGCAATAAGGTCGGGGTTACTTGGGGGGATTATCCTGCGCCTGCTTGGCTCGAATCGCCTGGGCCCGGGCCTCCAGGGGGGCGGCTTCCGCCCCCCGCCCCATTTTCTTTAATAAAGCCGCATAGTTTTTCAGGCAGGTGGCAACGTTAGGGTGCTCCGGCCCCAGGGCCTTCTCAAATATGGCCAGGGCCCGCTTACAAAGGGGCTCCGCCTCGTTGTATCTCCCCTGCTCACGGTAAAGGGATGCCAGGTTGTTGAGCCTCCCGGCCACGTCCGGGTGCTCCGGCCCCAGGGCCTTTTCATCTATGGCCAGGGCCCGCTTATAAAGGGGCTCCGCCTCCCCATACTTCCCCTGGTCATGGTATAATGACGCCAGGTTGTTGAGGCTCTGGGCCACATCCGGGTTCTCCGGCCCCAATACCTTTTCCCGAATGGCCAGGGCCCGCTGAAAAAGGGTCTCCGCCTCGCCATACTTCCCCTGTTCCATGTAAAGTCCTGCCAGGTTGTTGAGGCTCTGGGCCACGTCCGGGTGCTCTGGGCTGAGAGACTTTTCCCTGAGTTCCAGGGCTCGCTTCAAAAATTTCTCGCTTTCCTGATAATTCCCCAAGGTGCGGCTCAGATTGCCCGCGGCATTCAGGTAAAGAGGATTGTAGGACTGGAGGTTCACCGCCTGCTGGTAGTATTTATTCGCCTGGCCATAATCAATCCGACTTTCCGCCAAGGACCCCAACTGATAGGCCGCTTCGGCCTGTTGGGCCGGGTTCCCTTTGGCCAATACTTCCTGAAATAACTTGTCCGCCAGGGATGGATCACCTTTCTCCAGGGCCTCTTTGGCCTGGGCCAGGGAACGCTTGCCAAATTCCTCTTTCAAGCCCTCCAGAGCCTTATAAGCGGCGGCGGCTTTTTCCTCATATTCTTTTAGGGCCTTTTCAGGGTTCTCTATTTGCTTCTGCGCCACATCCAGTTCTTTCTGTTTCACCGCCTTTTTCTGGGGATCCTGCTCCTGGGCGATTGCTTGTTTTATGTTGTTCTCTCTAGTCTTAAGGTCCAGTGAAAATTCCTTAGCCGAGACCTTGATATGGAACTCAGAAATGTCTGCCCTGGAAAAATACTTAATAAACCAGATTGTTAGCGCCAAGAAAATGGCGCATATCACTAGGGGCACAATAATTTTAAAAATTTTCACTTTCGCCTCTCCATATCAGTCAGGGTATACCCTATTACTTGATAACCTTTCCAGATAATTAAACATAATTCCAAACAACTTCTTTATGTCACCTTGACCAAAGCGAAGGGTCTAGATATTTGAAATAACTAGATTCTTCGCTGCCCTCAGAATGACAATCTGGTAAAAATTAGGTTTTTAAATGATTTGTAAGCAGAATAGAGATATTTTGTAAGAAAGTCAAAAGAAATTCAGCCCGCCAAGTTGCTTAACAGAGCCTGGTGCAATATCTGATTGCTGGCCAGGATATTAGGCGAATAAATGTCGTAATCACCGCCCTCAATGGTGGTGATCCTTCCCCCGGACTCCTGGACCAGCAGCAGGCCGGCGGCGGTGTCCCAGGGTTTGAGGTTTTCCTCAAAGAAGCCGTCCAGGCGGCCGCAGGCGATGTAGCACAGGTCCAGGGCGGCGGAGCCGCCCCGGCGCAGCCCCTGCACCGCCCCCAAAATCCGGCCCAGCCGCGCCAGGGTCTCCGGCAGCCGTTCCCGGATATCGTAAGGAAAGCCGGTGGTCACCAGGGCCCGGTCCAGGCGGTCGGTGCGGGAAACCCTGATGGCCTGGCCATTGAGCCAGGCCCCGCCGCCGCGGCACCGCGCCTCAAACAGCTCCTCCCGCAAGGGATCGTAGACCACCCCGTATTGCAGCCGGCCCGCCGCCTCGCAGGCGATGGAGACGCAGAAGGCCGGATAGCCGTGGGCGAAGTTGACCGTGCCGTCCAGGGGGTCAATGATCCAGCGGCAGGCAGGTGGGTCTGCTTCCCAGGCCGGGGCCGGCGCCGCCGGGGGCGGCGGCGCTACATCCGCCTCTTCCGCCAGGAAGTCGTGGTCGGGGAAGCTCTGGCGGATCAAGGAAATGATCATCTCCTGGGACCGGAGATCACTCTCCGTCACCGGGTCAATGACGCCCTTGAGGGTGATCTGGTGAGGCTTGCAGTAGTTCTGGCGCAGCACCGCGCCCGCGGCTAGGGCCGCCTGCCGCCCGACCTGGGCCACTTTTTCAAGCATATCCTTGGACAAGGTCAAAACGCCACCTCAGGCCTGACAGCCCAGGCTTTCCGGCCTGAACTTAAGAATTGTTCTGAGGAATGGTAAGCAGTGCCCCCCCAACTTAAGAATTGTTCTGAAGAATGGTGGGCAGTGGCCACCCTTTTATTTTAGAGGAATGGTGGGCAGTGGCCACCCAACAGGTTAATCAATTTTCAACAATTGGAAACCGCTGGCTGCATCTTTCTTCCGCCGAGCCGCCCCGGCGCCCAGGATTTCCAGGAGCACCACTTCGCCGATGAGCCAGACGGCCACCCCGGCCCGGGTGCAGCCTACCGTGGCCCGCCCCTCGCGGCCCGCCGCCCCGTGCATGTGGAGCACGGGCTCTCCGGCCTCGTTGGGGATAATGGTCCCCAGGGCCAGGACCTCCTGCTCTCCCCGGAGGGTGTGGAGCAGGGGAATGATGGCCTCCCGGCCGGCTTCCGGCCCCACCACTACCTGGCTGCCGTCCCCGGAGCCTCCCAGAAAAAAGGCCAGACCATGGCTAATCCGCTTTTCCCGAACGAAGCTCTCGATGCTGTCGTTGAGCCGCTCCCCCTCCTCCAGCCGCAGGATGAAGAGGCGCCCTAACTGTCCTTCAGTATATTGCATGAGGCCTCCTTTAACCGTGAGCAGTGAGCAGTATTTGACTAGATAAAATCTAACGACCATCACTGACCACTGATCACTACCTCTTTTTACCCTTGCCGCCCCGCCTCTTCCTGACCTTCGCCTTTTGCGGCCTCGCCGCCGCATTTACCGGGAGGAAATAATTTACCGTCAGCATGCCGATTCCAAAGCCTCCCAGATGCGCCACCCAGCCCACCGGCCCGCCCTGGCGCAACCCATAAAACTGCAGGCCCAGCCATAGAAGCAAATAGACGAAGGCCGGCACCTGCCAGGTATTCGGGCGCAGATGCCAAAATACCAGGGTGCGGATATCCGCCTTGGGGCGCCGGACCAGATAGCCCCCCAGCACCCCGGCGATGGCGCCGCTGGCGCCGATCAGCGGCGCGGTGAGCCGCCAGGCGGCCAGCACATGAAAAAGACCGGCAAAAAAGCCGCAGAAAAGATAAAAAACCAGGAAGCGCCAATGGCCCAAATCGTCTTCCAGGCCCTCCCCAAAAAGCCAGAGGACCCACATATTTCCGATCAGGTGCAGCCAGCCGGCGTGCAGAAACAGGTGGCTGAACATGGTGGGCAGCAGCTTAAGGGCCTGGTAAGACGTCACCAGATTTGGCTGACTCAACTTGGCGGCCACCGCCCCTTTTTGCCGGAGAAGATTGGCGGCTCCCTCCGCCCCGAGATGCCACTGATATAGAAAAATGGCCACGTTGACGGCAATCAACCCCAACGTGACCCAGGGCCGACACTGCTTCGCCGGCGCCCCGCGGATGGGGATCATAAAGGCTCCGGAAATGGAAGGGTAATCAGTAATCAGTGGATAGGTTGCACCAATTACTGTTTACTGATTACTGAGCACCGATCACTGTTTATACTCCACCCGGCCTTGACTGTCCAGAGGCCGGTCCGGGTGGAGTTGACAAGGGCTGCCGTTTTTAATAAATAAAAGGCATGGCCGTGCCGAAAAAGAAATTATATCTTCGCACCTTCGGCTGTCAGATGAACGTGGCCGACTCCGAGCAGCTAGTCCAGGTGCTGGCGTCCGAATACGACCTCACCCAGCGGCCCGAAGAGGCGGACCTTTATCTCATCAACACCTGCGCTATACGGCGCAAGGCTGAGGAGAAGGTGAAGAGTCTCCTGGGAAGCCTGAAGTTCCTGAAAGCCCGGCGCCCCCAGCTCATCGTGGGGGTTGGCGGCTGTGTGGCCCAACAGGAAGGCGAGCGTCTCCTGGCGGCGGCGCCGCACCTTAACCTGGTCTTCGGCACCCAGGTCGGCCGCCGCCTCCCTGACCTGGTGCGCCGCGCTACCCAGGGCCAACGCCCGGTGGATATCGCCTTGCGGTGCGGCTACGAGGAGTTGCCGCCCCGCCGGTGGTCCCCCGCCCCGGCGCAGACCCTGGTGACCATTATGCAAGGCTGCGACAATTTCTGCACCTTCTGCGTCGTCCCCTACGTCCGGGGCCGGGAGGCCAGCCGGGAGCCTGCGGCCATCATCCGCCAGGTCTCCGACTTCCTGGCGGCCGGCGGTCTGGAGGTGACTTTGCTGGGCCAAAACGTTAACTCCTATGGCCGGGGGCTGGCGAAGCCCATCACTTTCACTGGGCTGCTGCGACGCCTCAGTGAACTGCCCGGCCTGCGGCGCCTGCGTTTCGCCACTTCGCACCCCCGGGATCTGTCCGACGACTTGATCGCGGCCTACCGCCAGTTGCCGGCCTTGTGCGAGCACCTGCACCTGCCGGTGCAATCCGGCTCCAACCGCATCCTGCAGGCCATGAACCGGGGCTACCGCCGGGAGGAGTATCTGGAAAAGGTCGCCCGCCTGCGGCAATCCTGCCCCGGCATCGCCATCTCCACCGACCTGATCGTTGGTTTCCCCGGCGAGACTGAGGCCGATTTTACCCAGACCTTGGAGCTGATGCGGGAAGCGGCGTTCGAGCAATCTTTCTCCTTCAAATATTCCCCCCGACCCCAGACCCGGGCCGCCGGCTTCCCGGACCAGGTGGCGGAAGAGGTCAAGGCGGCGCGTCTGAGCCGCTTGCAGGCCCGGCAGGATGAACTCACCCTGGCCGCTCATGCCCGCCTGGTAGGCCAGGTTAAAGAAGTGCTGGTGGAAGGTTTGAGCAAGCGTTCAGCAAAGCAACTCTGCGGCCGCCTCCGCACCAACCAGGTGGTCAATTTTTCCGGACCTCGGGAGCTGGTGGGCCGTCTCATGCCCGTGGCTCTCACCGAGGCGCAGCCCCATTCCTTAAAAGGCGCTTGGGCCCTGGCCCACTCCCCAGACCTTGGCGGCTGTCCAAAGCAGCCCCAAAGGAGGCAACATGTTTAGGGAAATGACCGTTTCCGGGTTAACCATCGACCCCTTTACCAACAGCCCCATCATGATCCTCAAGGATGTGGCGTCGGACAAGGCGGTCCCTATCTGGATCGGCTTACTGGAGGCCACGGCCATCGCCAGCGAACTGGAGAATATCAAGTTCTCTCGGCCCATGACCCATGACCTGCTGAAAAACATCATGGAACTCATGGAGACCCAGGTGCTCAAGGTGGAAGTCTGCGACCTTCGGGACAATACCTATTTCGCCCTCATCTACCTCAGCCGGGAGGGCCACGAAATGACCATCGACGCCCGGCCCAGCGATGCCATCGCCATCGCCCTGCGCACCAAAGCCCCCATTTTCGTGGCGGACGTGGTCATTCAAAAGGCCCGCCGGGTGGACCTGACCGCCCAGGAGGCCATCACCACCGAAGACGCCAAGAAGTGGACCGAAATCCTGGAAGGCCTGGACCCCGACGATTTCGGCAAATATAAGATGTGAGCAGTTAGCAGTCAGCAGTCAGCTTCGAGTTTTTATTTTTTCGTCTTGGTCTTTTCTTTTTCTGACCACTAACCACTGACCACTGACTGCTGGCCATTGATCATGATCGACCTGCATACCCACACCCTGAACAGCGACGGCGAGCTCTTGCCGGCGGAGTTGTGGCGCCGGGCCCAGGTGATGGGGTATCGCTATCTCGGCATCACTGACCACGTGGACGCCTCTAACTATGAAATGGTCTTCAACCGTCTGAAGGCCGCGGCCCTGAGCCTCAACCGCGGGGAGTCGCCTTACCTTATCCCTGGCCTGGAATTTACTCACCTGCCAGCGGCGCTCATCGGACCCCTGGCCACTCAGGCCCGGGCCCTGGGGGTTCCCCTCATCGTGATACACGGCGAGACCCTGGTGGAGCCGGTGGCCCCGGGGACCAACCGGGCCGCCCTGGAGGCCGACATCGACATTTTGGCCCACCCCGGCCTCCTCACCCTGGAGGAAGCGGCCCTGGCCCGGGAGCGCGGCATTTTCCTGGAAATCTCAGCCCGCAAAGGCCACTGTTTGACCAACGGCCACGTAGCCCGCCTCGCCCAGGAGGTGGGCGCCTCCCTTATCGTCAACACCGACGCTCACAGCCCGGGAGACCTCATCACCACCCGGCAAGCCAGACGAATTGCCCGGGGCGCAGGCCTCTCGGAAAATGCCATCCAGAACCTCTTCGCCGAGGCCGAAGCCCTGGCCCAGCGCCTGGCCGGATTGTAAGGATAGCTGGCGGAATTATCCTGAGATTTGAGGAAAAGGTCCGGTGACCCCCGTTAATCTCTCCTGGCTCAAGCCCCTCGGCCTGACCGTGCTGGAGTTCTTCCTGCCGCGGCTCTGCCTGTTCTGCGGCGCCGGGGTGGGGGAAGAAGCACCCCAGGCCCTTTGCCCGCAGTGCGAGGCCCAGATCGAGTGGGTGAGCAGCCCCCTGTGCCCCCGCTGCGGCCGGGTCTATGAGTCCGGGGATAGTGACCGCCTCTGCGGCCACTGCCAGAGCGAGCCCCCGCCCTTTGCCCGGGCCCGGGCCGCGGCGCACTATGACCCTGAGGGCATCGTCGGCCAGGCCATCAAGCGCTTCAAGTTCGACGGGCAAATCGTTTATCTGCCCCTTCTGCGAAGCTGGCTGCAGCGCCCGGTATGGATGGCCCTGGTGGCCGAAGCCGATGTGCTCCTGCCGGTACCCCTTTTTTCAAAACGCCTTAAGAATCGGGGTTTTAATCAGGCCCTGGAGCTGGCTCGGGGATTTCCCGAAAAGACCATAGATTTTGAGTCGCTTATCCGCTTCAAAAACACCAGGCCCCAAGTGGAACTCAAAGGTAAAGAGCGCCGGGAGAACGTCAAAGACGCCTTTAAAGTCACCCGGCCGGCAGAAGTAAAAGGCAAGAAAATCCTGCTGATTGACGACCTCTACACCACCGGCTCCACGGCGGGGGAATGCGCCAAGGTTCTGCTCCGGGCCGGGGCCGCCCGGGTGGACGTGCTCACGGTGGCGAGGGTGAAGTTTGAGTAATCAGTGATCAGTAATCAGTAATCAGTAGATAGATAACTGCCTCTTTATTTTTATGGTCACTGGTCACTGATTACTGATTTTGTGGTAAGAGAATTTCCTATGAGCGAATGCAGCACTATCAAAAAAGTAGTCAGCCGCGGGGTTGCGGCCCGCTGGGTCAAGAAACTCCAGGCCCAGGGCCGGAAAGTGGTCTTCACCAACGGCTGTTTCGACCTTCTGCACCCCGGCCACGTGGCCTACCTGGAACAGGCCCGCGACCTGGGCGACGCCCTGGTGGTGGGGGTGAATACCGATGATTCGGCGCGCCGCCTGGGCAAGGGCCAAATCCGCCCGGTAACTGGCGAGGCCGACCGGGCCCGGGTCCTGGCGGCCCTCGCCGGCGTGGACCTGGTAGTGCTCTTTTCGGAGGATACCCCTCTGGAGCTGATTGCCGCCCTGCAACCGGACATCCTGGTTAAAGGCGGCGATTATCAATTGTCCGAAATCGTCGGCCGCGAGGTGGTGGAGGCCCGGGGCGGCCAGGTCCTGGCCCTGCCGTTGGTGGAGGGTTATTCCACCACGGAACTGCTGCGGCGGATTCGGGAGCTCCCGTAAAAATGGGCGGCCCCGCGGGTCGCCCTTCCTTTTATGGGGGTTGAGGGTGGGTGAGGGGCCTTCGGCCCCTGGCCCTTTCCCCAACCATCACTCCTTCAACCCGGCGTAGGCCACCGGCAGCAGCGCCAGACTGATGATTCCGGAGATGATCAGGGGTGCCTGGTAGCCTAAGCTCGCCCCCAGGGGACCAAATATCAAGGAGCCTACCAGGACCCCGAGGGTGGTGGTGAGGCTGATCAGACTGGAGTTGCCGCCGATGCGGTCCGCGTGAAACAACCGGGCTATGGTGGTGTAGCTCTCCATGACGATGAGGCCATCCCCGAAGCCATGCAGGGCTCGCATGGCAAAAGACCAGGAAAGATTGGGCCAGGTCATAAGGATATGGCCGCTGCCCGAGGCCAGCAAGGCCACGGTCAGAAAGGTTAGCGGCTTGAGCTTTCCGGCCCAGAAGCGGCCGTAAAGGTAGGCGGTCCCGCCAACCACCCCGAACTCCCCGGCCATGTAAGTTCCCACTCCCAGGGATTGCAGACCCAGATTGTGGCGCAAAAACAGGGCCAGGCTGGTGGCTTCGGCGCCCCAATGCAAGGTGAAGCAAAAGAGCCAGGCGGCGAAGAACAGCACCGGCCGGGTGAAGAAGTCCCGGCGGTATTGCCTGACCTTCGCCCGGTCCCCACCGGTGAGAGGCAGACGCCGCGCCGGCCATAGCATGAGCGCCAGCCCCACCCCAAAGAGTTTGAGGGTCCAGGGGAATTCCCAGAGATACACCAGCAGGCCGCCGGCCAGGGTGCCTAGCATCATGCCTCCAAGGCGCCAGGCGTTAAATTCCCCAAAACGTCTGGCCGCATCGGCGGCATTTTCTTTAAATAGCAGGATATCCAGGGACTGGCGCAGGAGCCACAGGGCCAGACCGAAACCCCAAAAGACCGCCAGAAATGGCCAGTAGTGCCGGGTGGCCGACATCCCCCAGAGGCAGACGGCGGTGCCGGCCAGACCCAGGCGGGTGAGGACCCGGGCGGGATAGCGATCGCCGGTCACCCCCACGGGAAAGGCCACCAGCATGGCGTTGAGGTTAAGGATGGCGTAAAGAAGGCCGATCTGGCCGCCGGTAAAATGAAGGCTCCCCTGTAAATACAGGGGAAGCAGAAAGTAGGTGCTGGAAATTACGGCAGAGTAAACGCCGATGAAGAAGGAAAGCAAGGTCCCGCCGAATGCTAAAGGTCAAAGTTCAAGATCAATAGCTTCGCCATCAACTTTGAACTTTGACCCTTGAACTGTATTAAAGAGCACTGCGGTCCAGCCGGACTTCCATGGCTTTGGCCGGACAAACCACGCAGCAGAGTTCGCAGGCGCTGCATTTGCCGGCTTCAAAGGCCACCGACATTTCGGGACGCTCGACATACAGGGCGCCGGTGGGGCAGACTGCGGTGCAGGTGCCGCACTGGTAGCAGCGCTCTTCGTTACGTCGCACTTGCCGGGCCACCCGCTTCACCTGGACCTTTGAATCCCGGAGGTATTTCAAGCCCTTCCGGAAGTTAGTGGGGTGGCCCTTGAGTTCCATCACGATGATCCCCTCTTTCTGAGGGTAGATGGTGGCCTTCAGCAGGTTGAACTCCAGGTCATAATCCTTCACCAGCCGATAGATAATGGGCTTGTCCACCACTTCCCGGCCGAACCGCATTACTAACATTTCGGTGTGCATGGCAATATCCTGCTATGAAACCTTGGGATAAAAAGGATTTGAGAGGGGCGCCGGCCGCTCCTCCATTAGGGCAATTGTATCAAAAAATCATTTGCCTTAAACCAACTTTCCAAAAGGGCGCTGCCAGGCCGAACGGAGCTGCTCCAGGGGAGTATCCAGCAATAATTTCCCTCGCCGGCTTATCCGGAAAGTGCTATCCGGACGCACTTCCCCGATCAGGGTAACGGGCTGCCCCTCAAAAAGCGCCTCGAAGCGGTCCCGGTGGCTCGGAGCGAGGCTCACCAGGAAACGCCCGGCGGATTCCGCATATCCGGCGACATAATCCTGCGACTCCGGCGCCACCCGGCTCAGGTCGGCCTTCACCCCCAGGCCCGCGGCCAGGGAGGCCAGGGCCAGATGCACCAGCAGACCGCCCCGATAGACCCCGTGAGCGGAGGACAGCAGGGCCTCCCGCCCGGCCTGCTCCAGCCGCTGATAGTACGGCAGAAATTCCTGCGGCCGGGCCTCCGGGACGCTAAGGCCCACGTAACCCAGCAATTCGTAGAACTCCGAGCCGCCCAGTTCCGGCCGGGTCTCCCCCACCAGATAAATGAGGTCTCCGGGCTGCTTCCAGTCCAGGGTCAAGGCCCGGCGCACCTCCGGCAGAACGCTCACCGCGGTGAAAAACAGGGTGGGAAGGCCGGAGACCCGATGCATCTCCCCAAAAGCGCCGGGCAGGAGGCCGTCCACGTACATGCTGTCTTTGCCGGAAAGCAGGGGAATTTCATAAGCCAGGCACAGGTCCCGCAAGGCCCAGCAGGCCCGCACCAACTGCGCCGCCTTGAATTTGCCGTCCGGGTTGGCCTCCGGATCGTATTCCACGCTGGGCCAGCAGAAGTTGTCCACCCCGGCGAGGAAGGAAAGGTCCGCGCCCACGGCCAGCAGTCGCCGCACCGCTTCGTCGATGGTCACCGCGGCCATGTGGTAGGCGTCAATCTGAGAGTAGGCCGGGTTGAGGGCCAGACTTAAGGCGAGACCCCGGGGAGACTCCGGCCGGGGCCGGATCACCGCGGCATCTCCGGGCACCGGAGACTCCCGGCCCACCAGGGGTTTTATGACGCTGGCGGCCTGCACTTCGTGGTCGTACTGGCGGGTAATCCACTCCCGAGCGCAGAGATTGGGGCGCCCCAGCATGGCCAGGAGCAAACTCTGATGGTCCGTAGGGTCAGCCAGCACCGGCTCACTCAGGCGGCTTTCCGGCGGCAGCCATTCACAATCAAACTCCCAAGGGGGAAACTCCTCTTCCAGCAGGGAGAAATCCATGTAGGCGCAGGTGCGGCCCTGGTGCTTGACCTCCAGGAGGCCCCGGTCGGTGTAAGAGCCGATTACCGTGGCCTCCACCGCGTGCTTTCGGGCCAGGGTCTGGAAGGCAGCCTCATTTCCCGGGCTCACCCCCACCACCATACGCTCCTGGGACTCGGAAACCCAGATCTCCCAGGGGTCCAAGCCCTGGTATTTCAAGGGCACCCGGGTCAGGTCCACTTCACCGCCCCCGGCCAGCATGGCGGATTCGCCCACCGCCGACGACAACCCGCCTCCGCCGCAGTCGGTGATAAACTTGATAAATCCCTGGTCCCTGGCCTCCTGGAGGAAATCCATCATGTTTTTCTGGGTGTACGGGTCGCCGATTTGCACATGACCGGCGGGTGTGCCCGGGGAGGAGACTTCCGAAGAGGCCGTGACCCCGTGAATCCCGTCTTTGCCTACCCGGCCGCCGCACATGAAGATGAGGTCCCCGGGATTGGCGGCCTTTTTAGCCGCCGGCTCTCCTTTCACCTCCTTGGGGAGCAAACCCAAAGCGCCCACAAATACCAGACATTTGCCCAGATAGCTCTGGTCAAAGTAGAGTGCCCCATTGATGGTAGGGACGCCGCTCTTGTTGCCGCCATCCTTGACCCCTTCAATGACCCCGTCCAGCAAACGCCTGGGATGGAGCCGCGGTTGCAATGGTCCGGGGTATTCCCGCGGCCCCACGCAGAAGCCGTAAATCCCGCCGATGAGCCGGGCTCCTTTGCCGGTGCCCATGGGGTCACGGTAGACCCCGACTATGCCGGTGAGCGAGCCGCCGTAGGCTTCCAGGTTGGAGGGGGAGTTATGGGTCTCGCACTTGATGACATAGGAAGATTCGTCGTCGAACCGGCCCACCCCGGCATTGTCCCACAGAACCGAAACCACCCACGATTTATTCCGGGCAATTTCCCGGGTGGGGGCCTCGATGCAGGTCTTAAAGAGGTTGTCCACCAGCAGATACTCGCCGTTGGCCAGGTCCCGGTAGTGGAAGCGGCCCCGGAAGGTGTTGTGATTGCAGTGGTCGCTGCGGGCCTGCGCCAGGTATTCCAGCTCCACGTCGGTGGGCGGCCCCAAACCCACCGCGGCCCGCCGGGCCAAAACTTCAGGCCGCCGGAAGTAGTCCCAAATAATGGGCAGGTCGGCGTCCCGCAGGGCCAGATCGCGCTGGCGGCTCAATTTGTGCAAGCTCTCCAAGGAACTGACGTCGAAGACGGCCACCTGCGGCGCCCGTTGTAGCTGCACCCGGGGCAGGATGAGGCCGATGCCATTTTCCTCATCCCACTCCGCCCGGGAATAGAGCCGGGATTGTTGAATCATGTCGTTGGCCAGCAGCTCCCGGGCCACCAAGGACATCTGCTCGCCCTCCAGAAGGTCGCCGGAAAAGAGATAAAGCTTGGAAGTATAAACCGCGGCCGAGGGTGGCAGCTCGCGGCCCAGATAAACGACGATGGCCTCCCGGGCCACGGCCCCAGCGTTGTCCCGCACTCCGGGTTTGAAGCCGACCCATACGGCCCAATCGAAGTCGAACCCCCGGGCCAGGGGCCGGAAACCGGAAATCTGGGTGGTGGGATGGGTGAAGATTTCGCGGCGCACCGCCTCCAGTTCCTCGGGCGCCAGGTCCAGATCAAGCATGAGGACGCGCAGCACCCGGACCCGCTCCACCTCCAGGCCGAAATACTCCCGGGCCCGGCGGCGCACCCCCTCCCCTTCCACGTCCGCCAGCTCCCGACGCCAACCGATCTCTAGTCGAACCGCCATACAGTTCCCTTGCCGGGGTATCTAAGTCGAAAAATCGAATTTTAAAACAATGCTGCTATATATATACCCATTATCCGAGGCAAACAATGGGATAAGTTATTCGGTCTCCCGTCAGCGGTCTCCGGTCCTTAATCTTTGGCCAGGAGGGCGGCAAAGAAGCCGTCGAGGTCATGTTCCGCCGGGGAGGTGCGGAAATAGCCCGGGGGAGCGACCAGCGAGCGGGCCGGCTCGGGCAGCAACCGGGAATCGGTGGCCAGACGAAACTCCGGATGGGCCTTCAGGAATGATTCCAGGAGTTCTTCGTTTTCCGCCGGCTCGATGGTGCAGGTGATATAAAGCAGCCAACCGCCGGGACGCAGCGCTACCGCAGCCGCTTCCAGCATGGCCCGTTGCCGGGGCGGGAAGGTGGGCAAATCATCTTCCTGAAGCCGGGTTTTAATCTCCGGATGACGCCGCAGGATACCCAAGGCGGAGCACGGGGCATCTATCACCGCGCCATCGAGGCGCTGTTCTTTAACCGGCCAGGTCCCGGCGGCCTCGGCCCGAAGGGGTTGGACACCCAAGGCCCCCCAACGTTTCAGATTCACCGCTAATTCCTGCAGCCGGCCTTGATGCCGGTCCACCGCCAGGAGCCAGCCGCCCCTTAACTTCTCGGCCAGGTGGGTGGTCTTGCCCCCCCGGCCGGCACCCAATTCCAGCAGCCGCTTCCCTTCGGCCTGGGGCAGCAGCTCAGTGACCAATTGCGCCGCTTCATCCTGAAAGAGCCACCATCCCTCCCGGTAGGAAGGAATTTCCCGCGGCGCGGCCTTGATGGCGGTGAGGCGCAGACCCACCGGGGAGAACCGACAAGGGCCGGACTCCACCCCTTCCTCCGCCAGTCGCTTCCTGAGAGTCTCCCGGTCGGTCTTTAGGGGATTAAGTCGGATAGTCAGGGGCGGAATGCGGTTGTTGGCAGCTAAAACAGCCTCGGTCTGCTCCAGACCCCAACGCTCCAGCCAGCGGCGCACCAGCCAAGGGGGATGGGAGTGCGCCAGGCTCAAGGCCGCCACCGGGTCGGCCTCCCGGTCCGGCCAGGCCATCCAGTCTCCGGCGGCCAGGCGGCGCAAAACTGCATTGATAAAGCCGCCGTATGCTGGCGGCAGCCGCCTGGCCTTGACCTCCAGACCCGCTTCGTGCAGCGCCGCCCGGACCGGCACCCGGTCCAGCATCAGCAGTTGATAGGCCGCTAGCCGCAAAATCAGGAGCACCATGGGGTGCAGTTTTTTCAGGGGCAGGGCGGAGGCCTGGGATATCAGGTAATCCAGTTTCAATTCCCAGCGTTTCACCCCCTGCACCAACTCCAGCAAAAAAGCCCTTTCCGGCCGCGGCAGGGGCTGGGCCTTCAGGGTGGCAGCCAAGAGTTCTTCCACCGACCGTCCCTGTTTCTGAGCGGCAGCCAAAATGTCCAGGGCCAGAGACCGGGCGCCGCGGCCCTGGCGGGATCGGGCTCGTTTGCTCAAGGTACCACTCACTCCAGGCTGTCCCTTTGGGAAAATGGCCTCAGGCCCCGGCGACGCCTGGAGGTTCTGAAAAAAAAGACGATGGGGGTGGTTATTTGGGGGCCGCGGCGACCGGGGTCGGATTGGCATATTCCGGCAACAGGAAAGTCTTCAGGGCCACCTCTACCTTTTCCAGGTCCACCAGGGTGTCGTAGCAGGGGCCATGGGGGCGAGAATTGACCACGCCAAAGACCGGCAAGGGATAGCTGTCCTGGATGCCGCTGCTCAGGTCGCGCTCGCAGGCTACGGCGATGATCAGTTGCGGCCGGCGGTCCACGATGATGCGGCGGGCCACGGTGCCGCCGGTGGCCACCGCCAGCCCCACCCCGTACTTTTCGGAGAGCTCCACCAACCCTTTGATGGAGCATTGGCCGCAACGCTTGCAATGCACCACGCTGCCGGTGATGCGGAATTGGCATTCGTGGAACTGCAGGCAGTGGGGCATAAGGAGCAGCAACTTGTCAGCTCGGGTCCGGTAATGCTGCGCCAGCACCAGTTGGTTGTTTATTTCGATGAAGGAGCGGCGCACCTGGTCCTTGGAAACGCCGCAGAGCTTACCGACACCACTCATCAGGGGGAGCAGCAGCTTGATAAGTGCGCCCCGGAGTTTTTTGGAAAAGAGCAGGTCCCGGCCAAACATCACCGTTAAGGCGAGCAGGACCAAACCGCCGACAACTACCAGCAGCAGGGCCAAGAAGCAGATTCCCAAGATCAAGGGCAACCGCGGGTGCAGGCTGGTGAGACCCACGTAGGGCACGTACCACAGCACCCCCAGCACTATGGTAAAGAGCAGACAGGTAACGACCAGCAGACCCAGGAAGATGCGTTTCTGGGGCCTCAGGGAATTGCCGCCGTTCAGGATTTTGGCCGGTTCATCCATTTAAATGCAGTTGTCAGTTGTCAGTAGTCAGTTTTTAGTTATACGCAGCGTCATTAATAATTGGACATATTTATCGGGAGATCATATAATCTATGCATGAAAGCGCTGACCATTCCCGATGCGGTCATGGCAATTCCTGCCCTGCAAGAGGAGATTCGTCGG